>Ga0181521_10004572_pt1 | contig 15713 bp, 11 predicted proteins | sample PEATcosm2014_Bin_32_FD_119764 | JGI IMG/M metagenome (GOLD analysis project Ga0181521, IMG submission 119764) | Peatland microbial communities from MTU Mesocosm Facility, Houghton, MI, USA - PEATcosm2014_Bin02_60_metaG | ecosystem: Environmental > Terrestrial > Soil > Wetlands > Peat | place...
CGCTCGCGCAGCCACTGCACGTTGGCGCGGTGGCCGCAACTCGGACAGGCTCGCGATTTGCAGGGGTGATAACAGATGAGTTCCTGGTTCTCCGAAGCGTAAACCTCGGCGCCCAAGGACCTTATCGATCTTTTTTACGCTCGGAAGTATCTCGTCCCGAAGATCGTTCAACAAGTTATCTCTTACATCGGCATGAACGATCTTTTCGTCATCGACTTTCGTTGAAAAATGGATGTCGGAAAGGTGAAGGAGTCGCAGCAGCATGACAGATGATTATACGAAATCCTTACCACACTCGATGCTGACGGAGAAGGTGCGCGATCATCCTCGTTTTTAGGGCCCTGCGCTGAGTCTGCTTGACCGGGAAATCCAGCTACTAGGAAAGCGGTGAGCCCACCAGCATGATGGCGAGTGCCTTCATTGTGTGAAATCATTAAACCTGCGGTTTCTGGGCGAGGTGTATCGCGCCCGCGATTCGCGGCTGGGGCGCGATGTGGCGATCAAGGTTTTGCCGTCTTTCCTCTCCGCGGATTCCGAGCGGCTGCGGCGCTTCGAGCAGGAGGCGCGAGCGGCCGCAGCATTGAACCATCCCAACATTCTTGCCGTGTTTCAGATGGGCACCTACGAAGGTGCGCCGTATCTGGTCTCGGAGCTGCTGGAAGGAGAAACGCTGCGGGAGTCGATCAGGCGTGGCCGTCTGTCGGTGCGCAAGGCGATTGATTATGGAGTGCAGATCGCCAGAGGTCTGGCCGATGCGCATGAGAAAGGATTGTGCATTGTGCATCGCGATCTCAAGCCGGAGAACCTGTTCGTCACCAAAGACGGACGGTTGAAGATTCTGGACTTCGGACTGGCGAAGCTGAGGCATCCAGCGTCGTCCCCGGTGTAAGTGTAACCCGCAGCGTGGACGCTTGCAGAAAGCTGGAGCGCACGTCGTCGCCAGAGGCGAGCAGGGGTTTCGACTTCCTGCCGCAAGGACCTGGGGAGCTTCACGTGGCGCCGAGGCGGCGGGCTGCCTCTTCGACCCGGATGTCACGGTGACGTTTTCCCAGTCAAGCGCCCCCCACCCGTTCGCCATTCTTTGAAAGCCACCTCAAAAAATTCAATCTACTCAAGTAAGTCCTTTATTATCAATGCGAGGATGGTTGAAATCTCAAAGGTGAGCCCTTTCGAATCGATCCGACACCCCCGGTTTTCAAAGATTTTCAATCACCTCATCACGGCTTTCGAATAATGCGTCCCAGAACTGCAGACGGAGTTGAGGGTGGCGTTCGTCGACTGAGTCTGCGCTGGAATCGTGCTAGCCACCAGCCCGCCGAGAATGGTTTTTGGGTGCTTTGGTGCGAGAAACTCGGATTTTCACTATGCGGAAAAAGGGACAGTTTGGGACAGTTTGGGCCACTATTTGTATGCAGCGATTTGTTCCGATTTTCGGGGTGTAGCCCGCATGGATATTGGCTTCGAGCGGTGTAGCGGCTTCATTTCCCGGCTGCGGCGGCAATCGCCCGGCTAGAATGGTTAACACTACTAGCGCAAGCGTCTTCTTCATTGTGTCTCTCCTTCGATTTGTCGTGCTTTGGGACTCAAAAACTCGGAATTTCATAGAATTTCACTCGGCGTAAAAGCTGGAAACCAGCGTTGGACGCGGGTTCTAGGCTCTCTTGGGGCGCAAAAACGCGATTTTTCACTATGTCGGAAACGGGACGGTTTGGGACGGTTTGGGACACCTTCTTCATTTCGTCGCCGCCGCCGCAATCGCCCTACTCGCCGCATCGTCATCCACCTTGAGGTAGGCGCCGAGGTAGGCGACTGTGGACGCAATCGACTTGTGTCCGAGATAGGCTCGGACGTTCTCAATGCCGGCGGATTGGATGGTTTGCATGGCGATCGAATGACGGAGAACGCGGGTGTCGATTGCGCGCCGGATGCTGGCGGCCGCCGCGTGGCTTCTGGACCAGGTGCCAGAAGTGGCCCCTAGGATCTCTTAGAATGGGGGGAAGTTTTCGGTTCGCCGTATCCGGTGGTATGCAGCCGGAAATGTGTGAGGCAACCCGGCGAACCGATGTTTGAGGCGAGCGTTCTCCCGAGCGCCCTTGGCTTGGATTTTTGTGCTTGGTCACGCTGTGGTCACAAAACCCGCGTTCTGAGCGGGTCTCCACGCCGTGAGGATTTGTGCTAAGTGATTGAAAATATGGTGGCCAGGGACGGAGTTGAACCGCCGACGCCAGCCTTTTCAGGGCTGTAGTCACCCGAACCTAAGTAGTTGCAATCCTTACCTTTATCGTCGTTCGTACCCCCATTTTGACCGGAGTTATTGGACCCATAACGGACCCAACAATCAGACCCATGCGGATGCCGGAGTTCGCCAAGATTCAAGCAACGCAATGGAGAATTTAATTGTGAAACGGCCTACACCGTCGATCTGGCGGACCTAAGGTGGCGAAACTCGTATTTCCAGCAACGAGCCGTCAGGGCCAGCGCTTCTGACCACGACGGCTTCTTTTTCGTGTGTTGTGAGGACGGGCTGGGTCATTTCGACATTGACCAACGCAGATCTGGATTGAAATGATCGCAATGCCTCGACCGTCCGCACTGATTCCTCGGAGAGCAAGGCCTCGTATACGGAAGTATCCAGCGCCTGAAACACGTCGATGTTAAAACGGTCCTTCAGGCCGACGCGCTGTCGTACACCTCTGAACTTACCAAACTCATTCTCCGTAAATACAGGTTCCGGGCCCACAAAACCAGGCATTCCAGCCGTTCTTATATGCGCTCGGTCGAGCTTGCTTGCTGCGGCCTGGTACGCGCCGGCGAACGAAAGTACCTTCGCTTCTGAGATCAGGCGTGTCGCTTGGCTGAACTCCGCGTCGTTCCGAACCCTCCATTCTCTGTCGCCCACCCGTTCAGGCCTTGCTAGATGCTCGGGAGGGAGTTCGTCATCGTTCGGTGGATCAACGAGAAGGATCGAAGTCCCTTCTTCCGTAAGACAGGTTGCGATGACGAGTGACGGCGGGGTTCGCCCATCGGTGAATGTCAGAGACGGAACCTGCTCGGTACCACGACAAAGTTGATCGAGCGAATAGTAGCGCGAAGTTTGTGTGCCCTTGCACTCGACGATGAATAGGTTTGTCTGAGCGGCGTCAAAAAACAGGTAGTCCGGCGAGGTGTCGTGCCGAAGATCTATGGGCCACGCGGGGTCCCCCATTGCGACGCTCACATCCGCAGCTAGCGGGGCGTTAAGGTACGTGCCTAGCAAGAAGGCAGACATTCCTACACCGATCTGATCGGACAATAAGCCCTTCTGATGAAAGTCGATGTTTTTGGCTGCGTCGCTTAAACGAAGAATGGCATTAACGGTGCCCGGGGCGGGAATATCGAACGCCCAGAGATATCTGATATACGCCCACGTTGAACAGATGTCTGCCAGGTTCTCCACCGCCGGAGTTGTGACAACTCCCAGTCGATGAAGGATGTACGCAGGTACGACCTCCAGCACCTGTTGCGGAGCAAAAGCGGAGACTGCCGAAAGCGTGTTCTTGCGAGCTGGTATTGCCTTCCCAAGTTGTTGACGCTTTGCATCGTTCCTCGCGTTTCGCTTCTGCACCTCCTGAAGAAGGCTGGGCGACGACTCTACATGAACTCGCCGAGGTGCCGCGAGCGCTTGCTCCCATTCCTCAAGTGTTGGCATAGTGCGGTCACTTTGTCCGAGGATCTCCGCCCTGCGGTGTCCAGGCGACGTGACCAGTCTCGTCGTAGAAGGTTTCCGTCAGGTTCGTCCCATCGAGCCGCAAGAGAACAAATCCGTTGTACACGCGGAGAGGGTCCTCTGGATCCTTCGCGTTACACTTCTCGAACCACTGCACCTTCGGGCTCGTTTGCAGGTCAGAGGCAAGTCCCCAGGGTAGCGCGGAATGACCGACACAACGGCAAAGCAGTCCGTTTTGATCATCGAGGGGCTCGTAGGCGACACCTGCATGTACATGCCCCCAGTACCAGTAGGCGGGTGGGGACACCCCGCGGAAAGCGCTCATGACTTCCGTGAAGAGTTTCAGGGGTACTGATGGCTGCACGCCGTTTTCAGGAAGACCGTTGTGATGGGTCAGCACGATCAGCTTCTTCTTCTCCTTTTCTCCTTTTTGCGCTAGGCCCTGCAAAAATGGAAGCTGGGCATTGTCACCGAGGGAACCATCCATGTAGAGGCTTAGTACGCCAGCGTTGTAAGCTGAATCGAGTCCTACAATGATCCATTTGGAATTCTCCAAAGCGAAAAAACTGAATGGGGATTGAAACTTGTTGAAAACTGGACCACCCACCGCTTCATTGAAGTAAGGCCCACCGCCTGAATACATTTCATGATTGGAGTTTAAGGTGAAGGAACCAGACGAACCCTTCGGCCAAAAATTCATCAGCTTGCTGCTCTCTTCCCCGCTCGTGCCAGCGTAGTAGACATCGCCCAGGTGAATGGTCAATTGCGGGTTCAGGCTCGGAATGAACTTTGAGATTTTCGTACTCGGAGAATCGTCGGCGCCAAAGTTGCCAGTGCCGAAGTCGCCCGCTAAGGCAATCGTCACCTGGTCAGGAATCGGGATGATGGCCGGGGTACCGGGCGGAAAGGGATGTTTGTGCAGCAGATTCTCAAGCCACACTGTGCCTGCCACCAACTCCCACAAGGGATCGAGCTCCTGGTATTTGCCCGTGCCGAGAATTTCGCCACCTGGGCCGACCTTGATCTCAATGGCTTCGGCAGCAGGGGGATGGTCAAGCTGCTCCACGCGGCCGTCCCAGTCATCGGTTAGATAGCTCTTCATCCTCAGAATCTGATGGACCCTATGCTCTGGCGGAGTTCCGGTGTCAAGAAAGTTACCGAATTGTTGGTGGGCGTCTTCTATCAGGGGTTTGAGGACTGCCTGCTTGTCATCAGGAAGGTTTGCCCATGCAGTCTTCATCCGAGCGATCAGCGCGTCGCGTTGTGCATCGGTCAAAGGTTGGTTGTTACTTACGTCCTGGCTGTCTGCCATGATCCCACCCTTCTACGTCCAAGTGTCTTGGGGAATCCCCAGCAGCTGGACGGGATTAGAGTTAACGGAATGCCCGATCTGCACTCTTTTCGGGAGGAACGCCAGAGTCTATCATGACTGCACGCATTCAAAGGAGATCCTCTGGATGACGTGGCCGACGACACACGGCAAACGTTCGCGATCGGAGCGAAGTGCGTCCGTCAGACCCGCAGGCTCAAGCCCAACCTCTTCGACGCGGCACCGCCCAATGATCACCGATATCCTGGGCACATTCTAATCGTCGTTCGCGCACAATCCACGAGACGTTGAGGACACGCGAAGGGTCCTACTGTTCTCTGTTACGAAAACCGAACAAATGGCGCCCCCATCTGCAGCAATTGCCTAAAGGGCCACATTGATCCTGAGACCGCTGCTGACGGCGGCGCACGCAGCTTTATTCCAGCCCCTGTGTCCGTTGGCCGAAACGCGTATGCCAAACGCACGAGTTTATGCTAGCATCCCCGGTATGAAAATTACTCAGCATTGCAAATGGGTATTTGTTGCCTTGGCAGTCTTAGCGATTAACTCGTCTGGGTGGGCACAAGACCAATCTGCGGCTGCCCAGGCATTTTCTGAATCGGTCTTGAAGATGTTCGACGCCGGTGAGTGCTCGAAGCTTTACGATGCCTTTGACGAGTCCTCAAAAACGCTAACCAGGGACCAGTGGATCCAAGTGTGTTCAACGACACTGAAGCAAAGAGGAAACGTTATCAAGCGTTCGTCCCCGAACGCGACCAAGAGTATGGGTATTTACCGATTCATATTCAGCACCCAATGCACTGAAGGCAAAGTATTCGAAGATCTCGCAGTTGTTCACAAGGAAGCTGATTGGAAGCTCGTTAGCTTCCTCGTGAAACCAAACCTAGAATAGACGGTGCGCGTCTATGCGAAAGTACGCACGATTCCTGCCTCTGTTTCCCCTTACAGTTGTAGTTCTCGCAGCCCAGTGGATGCATGGGCAGTGCCAGCCGTCTGCACCGTTGGCTAAGGCCCTACAAGCCCTGCCGAGCCAAGCGGTCGGCCCAGCTCTTCGCCGAACGCAGGGCTTGGCTTACCTGGATATCCACTGCACTGAAGAGGCTCGTGCCGCGTTTCAACAGGAACTAGATGAAGCAAGCCATGTCGCGCCAGACCAACAAGCATACCAAACGAATTTGGCGAAGATTCTCCTTGACCTGACAACCGCAGTTGCAGATTGGCACAATGGCAATCTAAAGGATGCAAAGGACCTTTTCACTAGACTCTCAGACCCTGGACTGCCGGCGTTCGTGAATAGCAGGGCAATTTTTGCCTTAGCAGAGCTTCTCACGCAGAGCCCAGATTCTTCGACATGGGCACAGCTTGAGCCAAAACTCAAAATCTTGGACGAGGAGAGAGGCCTCTGGATCGCTCGGCGCTACCGGCTGATGTACGGACTTACAACCGACAATAATCAAACGCGGATTGGTCTGGTCGAGACAATGCTGCGAAAGGACCTTTCCTCCAGGGAACGCCTTGAAAATCAGATCATCTTAGCAACTCTGATGCGGAAGGCTGGCAGATTGATGGAGGCCCGCCTTTTGACTGCCGACATAGAGAGTGACGTTGGTGCTGAAGCTGTTTCGCCGGATTTGCGGGTAGCTTACGTCCGAGAATGCGCGGCAATTGCTAGTGAAGAAGCCAGACACGGCGATACTGAAGCGGCAGCGCGATACCAACGGTATCTTCTCGCATTGGGAGAAATGTATGCCCCACATTAGCTCGCGTATTAGGAGCTCATCGATAATTTTTGTTAGCATCCTCCTAGTCGGCGTGATAGGCATTACCGTTGGATATCGGTCTTCCCATTTCAACCCGCCAACAGAACCCCAATATGAGGAAGTGACAGAACGATACAAGCAGCTCGCAAGCGCTCAAGGCGAAATGTCAAAGTGGCTGCTGGGTCTTGCTTCAGGGGCACTAGCCGGGCTCATAGGACTGCGACTGAAGGATCCCGAGAACAATGACCTTGTGGGAAACGTACCTATGGCTGCCTATGCGTTCCTCCTTCTTTCTCTTTATGGGGCATTTCTTTTTTACGATGCCACTGTCGATATCTTCCGACGCGGCCCGTTGACTTACCTTTACGGAGATCAATGTAAGTTTCCAGTGTTAGTTCAATTTTGGTCTCTGATCGCCGCGCTGGTCTTGCTTGGTGCCTGGCTCCTTCGCCCTAAGACACGGGTCGCGATGCTTCTGCTGTTCCTCATAGCCGGATTGGTGCCATCCACAAAAGCTCAGGAACTGGACACCAAGTCATGCTTGCAGAAATGGTATAAGGATAGGCTTGGAACAAATGACGCATCCGTCACAACTGCCCTCAGCGTCATCCATAAGATTCAAAGCCAACCTCACGCCAAGCCCCCGAAGACGTGCGTTGATATCGATTCCGTACTAGATCAACTCCGATTTTCCGCCATAGACTCTGGTAAGCTCGATAACCGGCCTGGTTTTGATGCGTACCTAAAGACCTTAGAGGACGAATTGAGCCATCCGGACCTTTCGACGAGTGACATTGTGCACTCGGTAATCGACATCATGTCACCATGGGACCAGCCGCTGGCGGTTCTTTCAATACGAGCCAGCAGCGGCACGTATCGAATCCTGTTAAATGCTACCGAAGTCGGAGTCACACCCTGGACTCGACGGCTAAAACCTGGAATTTACAGCATTCGAATCGTAAAGGATTTGCGGGCCGCTTACTCGGCAGACGACTTGACTCTGACAGCCGATGAAACCAAGGTGATCGACGTCGACAAGCTGAACCCATGAAATCGCTTAGCGCTGCAATGGTTGTCATCCTGTCGCTCTTCGCCACAGCTCAAAGTAGCCTTGAGCAAAAGGTGCAGGAGCTAAGGCAAGATTTATCGAGGCCAATTGTGCAGTGGGATGATTCGTTCGTGGTGACCACTTTTCAAAAGTACTTAAATCTTTATCTCGACTTGCTTTGGGAACCTGATTTCCATCACAAGGTCGCAGCCTATCTTCCTAAGAAACGCCCCAAGATACATATTGAGGTCGCGGGAGAGCTCCGCACTCCGTACATACGAAAGGACGAAATAGTCGTGCCGGCGGAGTATCTCCGCTATCTCGCTGCGATCGGCGCGCTGGTAGGGCACGATGCTTATGTGGAAGATCACTTGATTGCCACTCAGTATCCGTTGCTTAGCGGACCTTATCGAACATCTGCAATAATCCCGCTCTTGCAACCACTAGGCGTATATCTGGACGTCGACGGATTTATGACCTTACAAACATACTTGATGTGCCCTCAAGCTGATGCTCGCTGCGGATTGGTCCAAAATCAGGCGACAGGCGCGATATTTCTGTTCGTAATTCTGCATGAGTTGTCACATGAAGTGCTACATCATGCAGTCTCAGAAGAGGGAGTAAATCTTGAGCATGAAATAGCCGCAGATAGGAATGCTAGCGTCGTTCTCTCGCTGCTGGCCGCGGAATTCAAGGATTTCGCGCCAGAGATCAATGAGGAGCTGCGATTTGCCACAGAGATAAGCCCTATTGTTTTCCTAGAAGTTGAGTGTTCTCGGGCGGGGTCAGAAAATACATTTCTTAGAGCGAGAAAAGAAGCTCTCCTTAAGACGTTTCCTGAGGACAAACAGTCGGACATGGAGTTGTTCATAGAACCTAAACGATCTTCGACGAACGTCGACCATATGACTGTGGACTGGAGCGATGTTCCGGACTTGCTTCTGATTGACAATGTAGCTGTTCCGATCGACGAGATTGCGGGTAGAGAATGGATCGTTACGGGCGAAAAACACACACTGATCGCCTTGCGATCAACATCTATTGCCTGGGCGGTCTCCGAGCCTTCAACTGAAGGCTCGGCTATTCACCTTCACCTCATCTTCAAACCTTTTCCTCCAGCCGATCGAGCCTCTATTGAAGACGCTCGTGCAAAACGACGGTGGGCGGAGGTGTTATCCCGCACAACTGACGGCAAGCTCCAGCCTAGGGATCCGACACTTACCTTCTATCACTTTGAGGCGCTCCATAAGCTTAGTCTGGACCGATACATCAAGGTTCAGGATTGGAACGTAATTCCAAAGGAGGCGTGGCCCAAGATTGAAGTTTGGCAACATGACGCCGAGCCGCTGTCCACTTGGTACTGAAACTTGTTGCTGCTCCACTCCCATCCTCAGCAGCCGAATGAGGGCTACTGAGAACGTGTTCATTACTACGGCGGTGAGTCGTTCCAAAGCTTCTGGACGATGCCGTTAGAGGTCATGGGATTTCAATTTTCGGATTCCAGATCGCACTCAGAGCTCTCTGAGATTCCTCCACTTGGCAGGACGTTTCGATCCTTACCGACCTTGCTTTACTTACACCCTTGGGTTCCATTGGAAAGTTGAGGGATGAGCGATTTGGACCATGACCCCGTCGTTGTGAAGGCGAAGAGCCGCATTGGTGAAGTATAAGAAAGAGCAGGAAAAGCAGGGCTACCGGCACAAGCACACGCCGAGACCATTCTCGGAGTATGGTGGAGTAGACCTTGAAAAAGGTGGTCGAAACACTGGGTTGACTCCTAACTGCACTCCCAGTTTCTCCTGACGGCGGAACCTGCGAAGAAGGAACGCTAGGCCTCAACGTGAGGCTCTCGTTCTCTGCCCGCAGAGCGGCGACGTACTTATCAGTAAAGGGTACATCGAGAGGCATCTGAGGCAGTTCAGCGCGCAATTTTTCGAGTTCCATAGCATCAGCAAGATACAATCGCGCTTTTCCGGCAGGCTCCCCATAGCTGATGTTGGCACTTTGCAGTTTGTCGAAAAATCTTGCAATCGTCTTGGCAAACTTTGGGGCGTTCTCTCCGACGTGCTCGACGACAGATTGCCCACGTTGCTTTGCCAACACCCATCCCAATTCAAAATGAAGATGAGGTCGTGAAAACAGCAGAAATTGCCGGGACTTTCCCATGCGACACTCACGAACCCACATCCATCCCGGCCAAGCTTCATGGAACTTGTATGGAGACTCATTCGAACGTTTATATAGGGCAGAGAGGTTATCGGGGTTTGATACGAATGGATAGACGGCCTCTTTGAAGTCACGATCCAACTTCTCATTAAAGCCTGCATCCAGTACCCAATATGGTGACAAGTACATCGCGGCGCTGTGCTTCATGAAAGGCCGAGCTTTATGGTGCGCAGGGAGCCCGAGACGCTTGCGTTCATTTTCCGCGCGGTCAAATTCGCGTTGTTCAACACTTGTGAACATCACCCTCCAGCAGAAGGGCGTTCCATCTTTTTGCAAAAACAGGATTCTATTGTTTGTCAGAACAAGGATCGGGATTTTAAATCTTGACTTGCGGGACTCGTACTTACCAAACACGTGCTCTACGAAGCTATGCGGTTGTACATTGTCGGCAAGCTCGATCTCCACAATAGCATTGAGGAATCTTGCCTTTTCATGTTCGTCAGAGGGCTTCAATGCACTTCCGCAATTATTGCAAAACCTATCGCTGGCCTCGCAAGGTGCGCCACACCTCGTGCAATCCATTTTCCGGCCTCCGCTGGACCGAATTAAATCGGAATCTCCTTTTTGACTTCAAACACGGCGATAATGGTACACTCATCGCGCCTGTTCGTGACATTGTGAAACACTTGGATTGCACAATTGCACCGACGGTGTAAAGGACGACGCGCCTGCCCAGTCACATGGTGCCTCTCAGTCAATCATCATAGCTTGCACGGAGTCGGGTCAATGTTCGTCTGGACCGGTCGCGCAAACGACGTGAACGCGGTAAGCGCCTGACCTTGCGCCAGCTCTCCCACATCGCAGTATCAACCTGATGACTAGGCTCTGAACATCGCCGGGGCCACAGAATGCCCCTTGTCATCGTGCCTGACAATTGTTCCGCTGGCGAGTTACTCCGGCGCGGACGAAGCCCGTGCCCTTCCACTGAAACCTGGATGTGACGACCCAGTCGGCGCACGCGTGTGATCCTCCCGCCCAAAAGCTCACAGCCAGTTGCTGCTTGCCAACCCGAATACCGGTGACCTGGAAATCGCTGCCGTTGCCCTCTTCGCCTTTGCCCCAATCCGAGGGCGAAAGCTCGGCGACGGGCATTGGACCTCCAGGTGACGCAGAGAAAATGATTATGTCGTTTATTTCGAAGTTCCCTACACCACCGCAGGCGCCCCAAACCACTGCTTCGTCCTGGCCATCGCCTTTGAGATCGCCGTAATTTACACTGACGATCCTGAAGGAGTTCTGCTCGTCTTCCTTCACCTCCTTCCATTCGCCTTTTGAAACACGAACGGTCTCTTGCAGGCAATCCGGGTGATACTCAAAATTGCGAAAATCGACGCTGCGAATGCCAGTTTTCACAGCCTGTCCGTCCCGAGGCTGTGACGAAGCCGAACCGGTGCGCTGATCGATTACCTGGTTCACGCCCTTCTCTGCACCTGGACCCGCCTCGACGGGCTGCATGCTAATGGCCTCAGGCGAGGCAGTTGAGATTGTTACTTTTCCCCAGACAGCTTCATTCGGTCCTATGGTATGAGGCCATCCTTCCCACTGGGCAAGCACAACAAAGAAGGGACCAGTGCCCACGGTCAGATTATTCTCGGTCGCCAGGCGCGATCCTTGCAGGTCTTCAACGACGACGGTGCCCATGCCGCCGGCATCAATCGTGATCCGGATTACGTTCCAAGCGTGGAGCGATACGGCCCGAGAAAGCTCCCGGCGCTCCGTGTTGCCAGCATTCTTGCCGAGACCGGTATAACCCAACCCAAGACTGTAGTCTCCACCGTTTCCCCGGTCCAGGTGACCATTCAGGGTCAAGTACTGGCCACCGTCTGCATTGACGAGATAGAGAGCAAAAGGGTTGCCGTTAGAAATTGTCCCCATCACCTTGGCTTCCAAAGTCAGCGGCGTTGAAAAGCTACGCGTCGACTGAATGCCAGTGGATTGGAATTTAGCGTCCACGCCCGCCATTACCATGCCCCGATCTGAGAACGCTAGCCGTACCGGTACAAACCTCGTATCCGCTTTCAAAATGCGGGCATTTAGAGCTTCACCGTGGGTGGTCCAGATTGACTGATTCAAGGAATGATCCGAAGCGAAATCGTCCTCGACGGTTGCGGCGGCGTTGCCCCCACCGTTTGTTTGACTCGATGCGACTGCAGGCTGGCTGTTCACCTGCCTTGATCCGAAGACGAAAACCCCAACGAGGTCAGCCATGTTTCCCGGGCCTTGGCCTGCAGCCAACGCTTTGCTGCGCTCGACTATGGTGTAGTTGCCCGGTTTCACGGATGCGTGAGCAATCACTATTCCCCCTTTGGAGGCATCGACCTGAAGTTTCGGGATTCCCTCGACGCTAACGAACTGCTGGCTGGATGCCAAACCCAGAACTACCACGAGGGAGTCTTCGTTTGCTTCAAATGAAACTGATGCATCGTGCGCACCACTCTGTCGATTCGAGCCGTAGTAAGCGGCGAAGTGCTCCCATGAACCCGCGACGGAGACTCCGCCAATGTCGTGGTAGGCAGTTTGGGCACTGTAGGTGTTCTGGCTATTCGTTCCATAGGCGAGTGCTACAGAGACGTTTCCAGCAGCGTTTACGACCTGCGCATACGGCGCATCTGTGAACCCGGAGGATGGCTTTGCCCCACCGGTTGTCATTCCGTACAGGTACATCTTCCCTTGTGGAAGTTCGAGCGCAGTTGCTCCCCCTCGGATCACTGCCTGCGCGATGCTGGGGCCCGTAGCTGATGGCATTGGTTCGGGCGCAGAATCGTGGGTTGGATCTGATCCAACGTAAACCCTGATAGCATCTGCAGGAAGATAAAGCAATTCAAAGCCATCGGTCATCAGCCAACGGGCAACCGTGCAGCCGAATTGCTGAGCTTCTTGGGCTCGTGACAACTTGAGTTCTGAGATGTCGTTCCCATCATTCCAAACGTCTGCGTGCCGAGCCCAATTCGTTCCGGAAGCCACATTGGCGCCGCTCAATTCCAGTGCGAAGGTAAAGAAAATGTAGTATGTCCCGGTTTGGAGCGGCGCGCGTTCCTTGACTTGAGCCGTGATCGTTGACTCACCCGGCCGAAGATTTGTGATCAGTTTCCAGGAGCTTTGGTGCTCACCCCAAGACGGGGTTTGTATCAGCGGTGCCACCGCAAAACCCGGGCCCTGGTTCAAGACTCCCAGCGTCACCTTTCCTTGCACTTCACTGCCTGGGGAAACCGTAATCACCTTATTGCTTGGCGAGACTTCCGAGAAGGCGTCGGTCCCGGACTCTATCCGAACAGTGCCAGGTCCCTTTTTGATCCCAGCGCCACCGATGATGCATTGATTCGCCGCAGTAACGGTGGCAGCGTCTCCGGAGTTAGAGTGTGTGTCGGAGTTAGATTCCGCGGATGCTGATACGATGTCGCCAGTTGAGCTCGAAGCCACGGGGGCGGAGCTAGAACCCAGTTCGACGGACGAAGTTTCTTCCGTGGATGGCGAAGCCGTGTCGTCGTTTGAACTCGAAGCCATGGGCGCGGAGCTGGAACCCACTTCGACAGGAGGCGAAGCTCCCTCGCTCGTCCCCACGGAGGCGACAACAGACGGCAATGTGAGCGGTTGTTCGAGCTCGAACTCAAGCACCGTCTCGCTCGGAATACGTATTTGTTTGGCGTGGGTAGCCAGTAGCGCGATAGCTCCGGCAGCCGCTCCCGCACCTCCTCCTATGGGAATAGCACTAGCTCCTCTGGCGATAGCGCCAATAGCAGAACCGGCCGCCGCACCCCCGGCAATGCTTTCCGCACTTTGCTTTCCACGCCCTTTCCCCACTTCGTCGTAATGAGTCGACTCCACGGGGACGATATTGCCTTTGATCCGGATACCCGTCATTTCAAGCTTGAGCTCGGCGCCACCATGGATTTTTCCGGCTGACTTTGCCTGCGCAATCTTGCCGTAAACGTCTGCACCCTTTGGCGCGACTACTGCGCCCGTGACGACAACATCACTTTCCAGACTGGCTTGAAATGTGTCCCCTGCCTTGTTTTTTGAGGAGTCGACACTGTCGATCATACGGATCACGATCTTGGTGCCCGAGGGAATCGTCATTGGCGCGGTCGGCGGAAATTCCTGAATCGAAGCCGGAACTCTTTGCAACACGGGCTTCGTGGGTGAGTCGTTCGGAGTAACCCTGAGTGAAAACCAGGCCGCCGGACCACCCTGCTGCGCATTGCTGACTTCGATCTTGATTACGTCGCCAATCTTGAATGCGTCTTGGCCACGTTGGAACGACGAAAAGCCTTCAATGACGATCTCGTTGTCGTTCCACAAGCTGATGAAGATTCCAGCTTGGCATCCTCCAAAGGGGCCGACGGCTGGAACGGACCAGTTGGTCGTCACATCCGTGACCCGCATGTGGTCTGGGCACCCGTTTATGGGCGGGTTCCTGCCGAAATTCGATCCTTTTATCACAATTGTCTGCCACCCCTTGGGGCTGATCGGGCTTACTGATGCAATCTGCGCCGTCCTGGGGGCAGCAGGCTCTGAGCTTTGTGTGGAAACCGGAGCAGCGGCCGTGGATGCAGGTACCCGGGCCGCTTCCGGACTGACTCTCACCGAGTACCATGACGCTGGCCCACCCTGCTGCGCGTTGCTGACTTCGATCTTGATTACGTCCCCAATCTTGAAAGCGTCCTGTCCCCGCGGGAACGACGGGAAACCTTCGATGACGATCTCGGTGTCGTTCCACGAGCTGACGAAGATTCCAGCTTGGCATCCTCCAAAGGGGCCGACGGCCGGAACAGACCAGTTGGTCGTCACATCCGTGACCCGCATGTGGTCCGGACACCCGTTGACGGGTGGGTTCTTGCCAAAGTGCGCCCCGGTGATGACAATTGTCTGCCACGCCTTGGGGCTGATAGGTCCCACGGACGTAATTTGCGCCGACCCCGGGGCGTTAGACGTTTGGCCGAGAGCAGCAGACGAAAGCAGCATGCTTCCGATCAGGACAGCAGTCGTCGCCAGCTTTCTGATGAGAGTGCTATGATTCACAAAAGATGTCATTGGAATCCTCCTCCGAAATCTTGTTTGCTAATCCGGAAACACCACCAGCACCTGTTTGAATATGCGATCTATTATCCGAACCCCGGTACTCGCGTTCTCTCACCTCGCTATCCTTCAGGGAATCCTCACAAGCGTTTCTGCGCTTCCGTGCGCGCCGTCCGGATACGACGCGACGACCCTGATGGTGTAGGTACGTCCGGCTTGGTCATATATCTTCGTCTGAGGAAAGAAGCCGACCGATTCGCTCCCGTCCCCCCAATCGAAATGAAAGGGAGTCAAGGGTCGTGCAGTGTCAACACCGTTGAGTACGACTCTCCGTGCGGGAGGATCAATCTGGGGGGCGAACAAACGCAGCGTGCCCGGGTTTGAACTTTGCTGCGCGATTGCCGTCCCTGGGCTCGAACTCTGCTCCGAGATCACGGCCGTCCAGCTCCCCGAATTGTCTGGGAAGAAATTGTCGTTCACCCCGAGGTACAAGCGGCCGGCCAGAGGCGCTCGGAACTGCGTGGAAGATCCCAGCTGAAAAAACGCTCCTGCCGAGCCGATTCTTCCAATGAGTGAGTGGCACCGAAGATCGCGCGCTACGAAGGGTACGCGTGGATTACGATAGAC
>Ga0181521_10004573_pt1 | contig 15709 bp, 11 predicted proteins | sample PEATcosm2014_Bin_32_FD_119764 | JGI IMG/M metagenome (GOLD analysis project Ga0181521, IMG submission 119764) | Peatland microbial communities from MTU Mesocosm Facility, Houghton, MI, USA - PEATcosm2014_Bin02_60_metaG | ecosystem: Environmental > Terrestrial > Soil > Wetlands > Peat | place...
AAACTTCAGCGCATGATCCCGTCAACGGCTACCTGCCGCGGGGTTGGAGCGTGGAACAATGGGACGAACGCCGCCACGGCGATCCACAGGGAACCAGCGCGGCAGCCAAGCGCTCCATGGCGCAACACGTCGAGTATTTGTTGCGTTTCAAAGCCATGGGCCTGCCGGTGTTCGACTATGGAAACAATCTCCGGCAAGTCGCCCACGATGCGGGCGTCACGCGTGCCTTCGATATTCCGGGTTTCGTGCCCGAGTACATCCGCCCGCTGTTCTGCCGCGGCATCGGGCCGTTCCGCTGGGCCGCGCTCTCAGGGGACCCGGAGGATATTTACAAAACCGACGCGAAGGTCAAGGAATTGATTCCGGATGATCCGCATCTGCATCACTGGCTCGACATGGCGCGGTCTCGAATTCACTTTCAGGGACTACCGGCGCGCATCTGCTGGGTGGGCCTCGGACAGCGTCATCGCCTTGGATTAGCCTTCAACCAAATGGTCGCCAGCGGCGAATTGTCGGCGCCCATCGTCATTGGCCGCGATCACTTGGACTCAGGCTCCGTGGCGAGCCCCAATCGCGAAACCGAAGCGATGCAGGACGGCTCCGATGCCGTGTCGGATTGGCCCTTGCTGAACGCGCTGTTGAACACCGCGAGCGGGGCCACCTGGGTGTCGATCCATCACGGCGGCGGCGTCGGCATGGGGTACTCGCAGCACGCGGGTGTCGTGATCGTGTGTGACGGCACCGAGGCTGCGGGTCGTCGCGTGGGACGCGTGTTGTGGAACGATCCGGGAACCGGTGTCATGCGTCACGCCGATGCCGGTTATCAGATCGCCATCGACTGCGCCCGCGAGCAAGGCCTAGACTTGCCCATGATCGAGCCTCAGATCGAGCGACGCCAGCGGTGAGCGGTGCGGTTGAAATACGCGCCGGCGAATTGACGCTGCCGCTGCTGCGGCGGATCTACGATGAGCCGGCGGTGCTCCGTCTCGGCGCAATGGATCGGACCCGCATCGCCGCCGCGAGCGCCCTGGTGGATAAGATCGTGTCGATCGGCGATGCGGCCTACGGCATCAATACCGGCTTTGGCCTGCTGGCGCAGACCCGTATCCCGACCGAGCAGCTCGAGCTGTTGCAGCGAAACCTGCTGCTGTCGCATGCAGCGGGCGTCGGCGAACCGCTGCCGGATGCGGTAGTCCGGTTGATTCTGGCGCTCAAGATCAATGCGCTGGCACGCGGACATTCCGGTATCTCACTGGGACTGATCGATGCGTTGGCGGCGCTGCTGCGCAACGAGGTCTATCCCGTGATTCCCGCGCAGGGGTCCGTGGGCGCCTCGGGTGATCTGGCACCTTTGGCTCACCTGAGCGCAGTCCTGCTCGGCATCGGGCAGGTACGCGCGAAGGGCAAGATCCTGTCGGCGACCGAGGGTCTGAGCCTGGCAGGGCTCACGCCGTCCAAGCTGCAGGCCAAAGAAGGATTGGCGTTGATCAACGGCACACAAGTCTCCACCGCACTCGCACTGGCGGGGCTGTTCGGCGCGGAAGACCTGCTGGCAGCCGCCATCGTCGCCGGTGCCATGTCGGTCGACGCGCTGAAAGCCAGTGATTCGCCATTCGATGATCGCATTCACCAGATCCGCGGCCAGCCCGGCCAAATAGCCGTGGCGCGCGAATACCGCCGTCTGATCGCAGGCAGCGCGATTCGCGCCTCGCATCTGGACTGCACGCGGGTGCAGGACCCCTACTCCTTTCGCTGCCAACCGCAGGTCATGGGCGCGTGTTTGGATCTCATCCGCCATTGCGGCAACACGCTTGAGGTTGAAGCCAATGCCGTCACCGATAACCCTCTGCTGTTCGTGGAGCAAGGCGACGTGCTCTCCGGCGGCAATTTTCATGCCGAGCCGGTGGCGTTCGCGGCGGATACATTGGCGCTCGCCATTGCCGAAATCGGCAGCCTGTCGGAGCGCCGGATGGCAGTCCTGGTCGATCCGAAGATGAGCGGACTGCCCCCGTTCTTGGTTGAAAACAGCGGTCTGAACTCCGGTTTTATGATCGCGCAGGTGACGGCGGCCGCTCTGGTGGCCGAAAATAAAGCCATCGCCTCGCCCTGCAGCGTGGATTCCATACCGACGTCCGCCAACCAAGAGGATCACGTGAGCATGGCCACGCACGCCGCGCGCCGCTTGGGCGTCATGGTTGAAAACGCGGCCGGCATCGTCGGCATCGAATTGCTGGCGGCGGCCCAGGGTATCGACTTTCACCGCCCTGCTCGATCGTCGGCACCTCTGGAGCAAGTTCATGCGAGCATTCGCAACGATGTCGCATTTTATGCCGCCGACCGCTACTTCGCGCCGGACATCGAAGCGGCCAAACGCTGGGTCAAGTCGGGGCGCTTCGCGCCCTTGGTCAAACACATACTGCTTTCGCGAGTTTGAATCATGAAATCCATGGGCGCGTCGTTGCTCTTTGCCTGCTTGCTGCTCTTGGCCTGCCTCATGCCGATCATCGGCCGCGCCGGCGAGCTGAACCTCGCCACCTTGAGTTGCGATAAGTACGAAAATGAAATTCTCCCATCCATGGGACCGCCGCAGAACACGACGCCGCCACAGAACTCGAATGCGGCGAAAAATCCCGATTCGATCAATACGGTGATGTGGTTGTTCGGATTTTCGGTGGCGCATTTGGGCGAGCATGTCATGTACGGGGACGCGCTGACCTCCTTCGGCTTCGCGCTGGACGCCGAATGCAAGAACAATCCCAGCACCAGTCTGTTGGAGGCCGTGACCATCATCAGGCCCAAACGCGACAAACCCATGGATCTCACGACGTTGAACTGCGCGACCTTCGAATCGCGGCACGTGGAGTTGACTCGCACGGATCCGGAGAGCGCGGACACCATCATGATGTGGTTGTTCGGTTTTTCCGTGGGACAGTCCGGGAGCCACCTATTCGACGCGAGCGCGCTCACGCACTTTGCGTCGGCGCTGCAAACGCGCTGCACCCAGCATCCGGATGACAGCCTGTTCGATGCGCTCGCGGCCGTCAATAAACCGCCGCCCAAGCATTAGCGATGCGTAATCGCTCGACCCGGGCTCGCGTCCGCCGACTCCTGCCGGGGCTGATCGCGCTGGCGGGCACACTGTCGGCCGCGGCCGGCGATGCGCCGAATGATGCGTTCCTCGCTCGCGACCGTGCCCTCGAACTGCCGACGCCCTATGTGCCGCCGCCGGGCGATCCGCTCGAGCATCATGCCGCGGGTTTCGCGCAAATCATGTGCTCCGCCGTGTTCATCACCGGACTCGATCCGCAGTTCGCCGCAGAAAACGTCGGCTACTTCACGGCGCCGTACGCGGCACGCAAAAAATTGGGCAAACCGGTCATCGATCGTGCCGCCAAGACGGTCAGCGTCGCGGTGCCCGGCGGAACCGCGCGGGTCGCGAAATACGTCGGCGATCAAGGGTGTGTCGCGCTCGCGCTGGGCGAGACTTCGCTCCATTACCTGCCGCATCCGGTGAAATCCCAGCTTCCCGACCCGGCGACTCAGGATTGGCCGATGGGCGATCGGGGGGCGCTTGCGGCATCGGGTGAGTGGGACGGAACCAAGGTGAGGCGCGCCGTGGACGCGGCTTTCGCATCGCCCGCGGGCATGACCGCCGCGTTCGTCGTCACCTGGCGCGGGCGCATCATCGCCGAGCGTTATGCGGCAGGCATCGCGATGCATACGCCGCTCGAAAGCTGGTCCATGGGAAAGAGCGTCACCGCCGCGCTGATGGGAACGCTCATCCGGGCCGGCGACTATGGTCTGTGGCAGCCGGCGCCGATCCCCGAATGGCAATCGCCGGACGATCCGCGTGCCAAAATTCGCATCGCCGATCTGTTGCGGATGTCGAGTGGATTGCGCATCAGGGCGCCCTACGACCCGGATTACGATGAGTCCGGACCGTATCCGGATCACTTATATCTGTATACGGGTGGCGTCAACTCCTTCCATTACGCGGCGACTCGGCCGCTCGAGTGGCCGCCCAGTACGGTCGGTCGATATCGAAATACCGATCCGGTGCTGGTCAACTACTTGATTCGCCTGGCGGTCGAGCGACGCGGGGAGGATTACCTCGCCTTTCCACGGCGCGCGCTGTTCGACAAGATTGGCGTGCGCACGATGGTGATCGAAACGGATCCGTTCGGCGATTTACTGACTCAAGGGTACGACTTCGCGTCCGCGCGCGACTGGGCGCGCCTCGGGAATCTGTATCTTCAAGACGGCGTTTGGAAGGGCGAACGAATTCTCCCAGAAGGGTTCGTCAGCTTCGTCAGCACTCTGGCGCCGGCCTGGGTTGCGGATGGACGGCCCATTTACGGCGGTTTTTTCTGGATCAACGGTGACGGCGCTCTGCCGGTTCCCAAGGACACCTACTACATGGCCGGCGCCGGCGGCCAATTCACCCTGATCATTCCCTCGCACGATCTGGTCGTGGTGCGCCTGGGGCACTTCAAGGGTGACGCCATCGGTAGTGCCGACTTGAACAAGTCGTTGGCATTGCTGTTGGATGCCGTGCCCGCGCACCGCTAGCGGTACACGTTCGTCGCACCGGATGCGTGCCGTCCCGCGAACGATTCAATCCGTGCGGCGCTGCAGAGACAGCAGGAGGAGCGCAGCCGCCAATGTGAAATATGCCACGCAGAACTGCGTCGCTACCAGCCGGGCGGTGCCCTGCAGTTGCCACAGCGCGTACGCACTGCCGTCGGCTCGTGCGGAGTGAATGATCCCGAAATAACACAGGGCGCCGCCGGCGGCGAGATACCCCGCGGCCGCGCGCAACCTGCGCTCCGTCATTTCGACAACGAAAGCCCCCCAAAGCGTCGCGGTCACGATGAAGCCGTTGCCGAGCGCAACGATCACGGCCACGGCAGGCAGTCCTTGTTCGGACATTTGGAGCAGCTGCGCAAACCGTGCCGGTGGCACGAACGCTGGATTACTCAACTCGATCGTGAGCAACCGGGCGATCGAGGGAAAGAAGCTGGCTGCGACGGCCGGCGCGTGTCGCACCGGCACCGCGCCGAAGGCCTGTACCGTGATCTCCATGGCCACGAACACCAGCACCGGCGCGAGAACTGCGATGGGTATCAGCTCGATCAAATTCGCCAGATACCCCAGCATCCCGCCGACGCCGATGAAAATACCGGTGAGGAATGTATAACCGGCTCTCGCGCCCATCTGTTTGTAGGCGGAATGGCCAATGTACGGAGTGGTCTGCGCGACCCCTCCCGCCAGTCCGGCCACCAACGTGGCCGCCGCTTCGCCGAGCAATATGCTGCGCACGTCATAATCATCGCCGGCAACCTTGGCGCTTTCGGCATTGTTGACGCCGCCCACCACGGTCAGCAACGCGAACGGCAGAACCAGCGGCAAATAGTCCACCACTTCCACGAATCCATGCAAGATGCCGATGTCCGGATGTGGCAGGGCCAGACGCAGCATCGGTAGGGCCGGAGTCTTGACGGACATACCTGCCAATCCCAGCTCGCCCAGGACGTAATAAGCGAGCGTACCGACGAGGACCGCGAACATCACACCCGGCATGCGGCCGGGAATCCTGCCTTTCGCGACCAGCGCGTACAGTACGAGGCCCAGCGTCAAGAATCCCACGATCGGGCTCTGCAGTAACTCGACGAGAGGCAGGAATCCAATCAGCATCAGTGCGATTCCCGCAAGCGATCCCAGCAATCCCGCCTGGGGTATCAAGCGTTGCACGCCCCTGCCGGCAAACGCCAGCAGCAATTTCACGACTCCCATGATCGCCGTGGCCGCCATACCGAGATACCAGGTTTCGAGTCCCGCGGCCATCGGCGAAAGACCGGCCGCGCGAAATTTTGCAAACGCGGGGCCCAGCACCAGCAGCACCATACCGATGGTCGACGGGGTATCGAGGCCAAACGGCATCGCCGTGACATCGGGGCGACCCGTTCGACGCGCCAAGCGTACCGCCAACCAAGTGTAGATGAGATCGCCGATCAGGACGCCGAGCGCGGTCCCCGGAAACATACGTCCAAAGACGATCGTCGCCGGCACCCCAAAGCCGCCGATCAATACGGCCGCGAGCAATGCCAGCACGGAGAGGTTATCGACGACGAGACCGAGGAAGCCATTGACGTCGCCGCCAACGACACGCAAGTATCCGTTGGCGCGAGTTCCGCTCAATGCGCCCAGGAGCCTGTCTGAGCAATGCGCGTGAGCCGCGTTGTATTACTCAGACAGGCTCCTCGCCCCCGAGATTCAACAATGCCGCATTGCCGCCGGTCGCCGTCGTGTTCACCGTCAAGGTTCTCTCATTGGCGAAGCGCCACAAGTAATGCGGTCCGCCGGCCTTGGGGCCCGTGCCGGAAAGCCCGGTGCCGCCAAACGGTTGCACACCGACTACTGCGCCGATCATGTTGCGATTGACATACGTGTTGCCGACCGACGTGCCGTCGAATACCTGTCGCCAAAATGATTCCAAGCGTGTTTGTACACCCAGCGTCAAGCCATAATTGCTGGCGCGAATAGCAGTCAAAACCCGCTGGATGTCGTTGGATCGATATCGCACCACGTGCAGTATCGGCCCGAATTCCTCGCGCGTGAGCTGCGCCGCGTCATCGAGTTCAATGAGATGCGGCGCCACGAAGCTGCCGTGGGTGTGCGACTCCTCCAGTGGGCAGGCCTTGATGATGCGGGCTTCGTGACGCATGCGCTCGACATGCCGGTTCAACCCATCTCGAGCCACGGTCGTGATGACCGGCCCCACATCGGTCGCGAAATGGACCGGATCGCCGATCACGAGTTCGTCCATGGCGCCCACGATCATTTCCAACACCGTATCGGCAATCTCCTCTTGCAGAAACAGCAGCCGCAGCGCGGAACAACGCTGACCCGCGCTCATGAAGGCCGAACTCACCACATCGTCGACGACTTGCTCGGGCAGGGCCGTCGAATCGACGAGCATGGCGTTCAATCCGCCGGTCTCGGCAATCAGCGGCACGATGGCACCGCCGCGCGCAGCCAACGTGCGGTTGATGGTAAGAGCGGTCGCAGTGGAGCCGGTCATGGCGACTCCCGCCAGTGCGGCATGGGCGAACGCAATGTCTCCGAATAGTCGTCCCGGCGCCGGAATCAAATTCACCGCTTCCGGGGCGACACCGGCCTGGTGCAGAATCCTGACGAAACGCGCGGCAATCAACGGCGTCGGCTCGGCGGGCTTGGCCACCACGCTGTTGCCGGCGGCCAATGCCGCGGTCACCTGCCCCGCAAAAATCGCCAAAGGAAAATTCCACGGGCTGATGCAAGCGAACACGCCGCGTCCCTGCAGGGACAGTTCGTTCAATTCGCCGGTCGGTCCCTCGAGACGCGTGGCGCTCGTGAACTCAACGCGTGCTCGCATGGCATAGTAACGGCAGAAATCGACGGCCTCGCGTACCTCGGCAATCGCATCCGGTAAGGTCTTACCGGCTTCACGGACCAATAATTCATAAAAATCCAGCCGCGCCTCCTCCAGCAGCGCGGCGGTCCGGTCGAGGCAATCCGCGCGCGCCGCACCGCCTAAACCGTTCCAGGCGGCGTGTGCTTCGCTGGCCGCATCGAATGCGTCCACGATCTCGGGCAGCGTCGAGTCACGCGAACTACCGACGACGTCGCGGCGATCGGCCGGATTCGTGACCGGTTTGCGGCTGCCCGACACCAATACACCGCTGATGATCGGACCCGCGGTATGCTCCGACGCGCGTCGGCTCGCAACCCCCTGCCGCACCGCTTCGAGGTTGAGCGGATTGCCGACGTCGATTCCGAGCGAATTGCGCCGGTTTGCATACAGTGCGACGGGATTCGGCAATCGCGGATGAGGATACGTATCCAGTCGCTCGAGCTCGGAAATGGGGTCGCGCACGATATCAGCCACCGGCACTTGCTCATCCATGAAGCGGTTCACGAACGACGTATTGGCACCGTTCTCCAGCAGTCGCCGCACCAGATAGGCCAGCAAGTCCTTGTGTTCGCCGACGGGGGCATACACGCGGACCTGCGGAAAATTGGCAACCTGTCGCGCCGCCTCGGCGTATAGGAGCCGCCCCATGCCGTGCAGCCGCTGGAATTCGTATACGGAACCTGCCGGGGCCAATTGCAGAATCGATGCAATGCTGTGCGCATTGTGAGTCGCGAACTGGGGAATGATCACATCGGCATGGCCGAACAGGCGTCCGGCACAGCTCAAGTAAGATACGTCGGTCGTGACCTTGCGTGTGTAGACAGGATAACCCTCGAGCCCGCGTTCTTGGCCGCGTTTGATTTCGCTGTCCCAGTAAGCGCCTTTTACCAGGCGCACAGCCACACGTCGGCCGTTGACGCGCGCGGTAGCGGCCACCCAATCGATGACGTCCAGGGCGCGCTTGGAATAGGCCTGCACGGCCAAGCCCAAACCGGGCCAGTCGCGTGTGGCGGAGTCACGGGCCAACGCCTCGATCACATCCAAAGAAAGCTCCAACCGATCTGCTTCTTCCGCATCGACGGTGAGCTGTATCCCGCATCGTGCCGCACGTCGCGCCAGGAGAAGGGCTTGGGGCACCAGGCGCTGCATGACGCGTTCATGTTGCAACGGCGAATAGCGCGGTTCCAAAGCCGATAGCTTGATGGAAATACTCGACCGCTCGTGCGGGCCGCGTCCGACGCCCGCGGCGCCGATGACGTCGATCGCATGTTCATACGATTTGAGGTAGCGCGCCGCGTCCGCCAGGGTGCGTGCGCCCTCGCCCAACATGTCGAACGAGCACAAGCCGACCTCCGGCTCGCGGGCGCTGCGTGCCAGCGCCTCTTCGATGGTGCGCCCGACGACGAACTCGCCGCCGATGATGCGCATCGCGCGCCGCACGGCGAGTCGCACCAACGGCTCACCCGCCTTGCGGGTCAGTTTTCGGACCCATGCCGCGGCATCGGTTTTGATTGACGGATCGAGTTCAAGAATGCCGCCGGTCAACATCAGGCCCCAGGTCGATGCATTGACGAACAGCGATTCCGATTTTCCGGAATGCGCCGACCAATCACCGCTTGCCAATTGTTCGGCAATCAGCCGGTCTGCGGTCGCATCGTCCGGAATTCGCAGCAGCGCTTCGGCGATACACATGAGGGCGATGCCCTCCTGATTCGACAGGCCAAACTCTTGCAAGAAGGCGTCCAAGAAGGGTCGCTCGTCGCGGCGAGCGCGCGCTCCCTCAACCAGCGCCATCGCGACCGCCACCGCGCGGTGGCGGGCACCGCCGGTCAACTCCAATCCCCGCAACAAGCGATTGACCGCTTGATCTTCCGGCCACGAGCCGTGCTCGCGTATGCCTTCGCGCAGTACGTCGGGCGCGGGTCCGACTAAGGGTTCGTTCAAGCTGGCGGCCATGGCGCTTCCTTGGGGGTGCTCCATCGTATCGACGATAGTATCGACAAGGCCGCCCGGGAACACCAGTGGCCGCCCTTCGGTTTCAAATTTACAGCAGTTCCAATCTCTTGCGCGCGGCGCCGAACGCATCGTGCGCCCGTGCAGCGGGAAAGGCCGATACCGGTTGGCGCATGAGCGTGCTCTTGCCGAACAGCGATTCGACCAGATCGACCGCCAGCGCGGCCGTCTTGTTGCGCACGTCGAGGGCTGGATTGAGCTCCGTGATATCGAGAGAGCCCATGCGCCCCGTATCGGCGATCATCTCCATGCACAATTGCGCTTCGCGGTAGGACATGCCGCCGGCCACCGTGGTGCCGACTCCGGGCGCAATCTGCGGATCGAGAAAGTCGACATCGAAGCTGACGTGCAAGTGCGTATCCGCGTGCATATCCTCCAGGGCGAGCTCCATCGCCTTTCTGACGCCCATCTCGTCGATGTAGCGCATGTCGAACACCGCGAGCTGCTGTTCGTGCACAAAGCGCCGTTCGCCCGGATCGACACTGCGGATGCCGACCTCTCGCACCCATTGTGGCCGGATGGCCGGTGACACACCGCCCATCTGCACGAGTTCAGGAGGACCGAAGCCGCACAAGCACGCGACCGGCATGCCGTGCAGGCTGCCGCTGGGGCTCAGGTTCCGCGTATTGAAATCAGCGTGCGCATCGAGCCAAATCACCCTCAAGGGTCGCTGCGCTTCGCGACAGTGACGTGCCACGGCGGAGACGGAACCGATGCTCAGGCTGTGATCGCCACCGAGTAGAATCGGCAACCGATCCGCGCTCAACTCTCGATACACGGCGCTATGCACCGCACGGTTCCACGCCGCCACTTCCGCCAGATTTCGATACCCATCGAGCGCCGGCAAACCGAGATTCGGCGGTCCGCTCACGTTGCCGCAATCCACGACCTTGACACCGCATCCCGTCAGCGCGCCGTGCAGCCCGGCAACGCGCAGCGCTTCAGGGCCCATGGAGGATCCGCGGTCACTCGCGCCCACATCGGTCGGCGCACCGATGAGACTCGCCGTGCGCCATGTCGCGGACGCGCTCATGCCGCGCTCCTCTCGTGAGCGCCCGCATTCGCAACGGGCCGCCCGCCGCGACGCGCCGCACCCGCCACCCCGACGCCCAATCCCCCGAACAAATCCTTCGGATCATCCATCTGGGGTATGAGGTCGATGACCTCCGCACCGTCCAGCTCGCGATTCAAGCGGTGCAAATACCGCAGCGAAGAAAAATCGTTCAGCGCAAAACCCACCGAGTCGAAGATCGAGACTTCGCGCTCGTTGAGTCGTCCCGGCCGCCGTCGGCACAGCACATCGGCGAGTTCCGTCACCGTGACCGATGCGTCGAGTTGCTGAATCTCGCCCTCGATGCGCGCTTGCGGTTCGAACTCGACTACGATGCGCGCTTGCGGACTGCGCACGATGTCCGCATGCAATTCGGTCTTACCGGGGCAATCGCCGCCCACTGCGTTCAAGTGCATTCCGGGTTCGATCAGGTCGGGCGTCAGAATGAGTGCGTTGCGTTTATCGGCGGTCACCGTAGTGACGATATCGGCGCCGCGCACTGCCTCAGCCGTGCTCGCACAGGGCTTGGCTTCGAGTCCGGGGAGCGCCAAGGCGTCGAGATTGAGCATGAGCTTTGCAGTGGCCTCGGGATCGGTGTCATACAGCCGCAATTCATTGATTCCCAGCATGTGGTGAAATGCGATGGCCTGAAATTCACTTTGCGCACCGTTGCCGATGAGCGCCATCACGCGGGCCCCGGGCCGCGCCATGTGGCGTGCCGCCAATGCAGAGATCGCCGCCGTGCGCAGCGCCGTGACAAAGGTCATCTCCGAAAGCAGCAGCGGATAGCCCGTCGCCACGTCGGCGAGCACGCCGAAGGCGGTGACGGTGAGCAGGCCCTCGGTCGTATTTTTCGGGTGGCCGTTGACATATTTGAATGAATACAGCCGCCCGTCGCTGGTCGGCATCAGTTCGATCACCCCGACAGCAGAATGGCTCGCGTGGCGCGCCGATTTGTCAAATTCGCTCCAGCGCCGGTAGTCCGCGTCGATTTCGCCGGCCAAGGCTTCGATGAAACGTGCCGGACCCACCGAGGACACCAACTCTCGAACGCGTGCAATTCCAATGTAATTCAGCATGAGGTTCTCGCAGGTAAAAGGCGGATAAGGACCGAATCGGGGATGATTAGTTTCTCGCGTCGACGCGCTAATTTATAGACAAACAACTGAACAAATCGCGCATGGATTTGTGCATATCGACAGGATAAAATGGCGCTTTGTACTTTCGCGTGAGGAATCATGGATACCACCGACCGGCAGCTGCTCTCTTTATTGCGCGATAACGCCAGACTGCCGGTGGCGGCGATGGCCAAGACCCTCGGAGTGGCGCGCGGCACGGTGCAAAACAGGCTGACTCGGCTGGAAGCCGACGGCGTCATCGTCGGCTACACCGTCAGACTCAAGCTCGCGGCCGAGGACCAGCGGATCCGCGCCTTGATGACCGTGGCGGTCGAAGGCAATCGAACCGATGAAGTGCTGAGAGCCTTGCGCGGCGACCCGGCGGTCGTCGCACTTCACACCACCAACGGGCGCTGGGATATCGTCGCCGAGCTACGGACGGAGAGCCTCGAGGCCGTCGATCGTGTGTTGGGGCGCATCCGCCAAATCGACGGCATCTCCAATACCGAAACCAGCTTGCTGCTCTCCACCCACAAGTATTAGCTCTCGGGCAATGTCGCCAGGAACACCAGCGCCGCCGCCCGCGGCACGAGGCTGACCGCATCCCCGGTCGAATCCGCAATCACCGCCAAATCCCAGGGCTCGAGCGCCGCGGTATCGCCACTGCCCTGCAGCACCAGCGGTGCATCGATGGGGAAAATCAGCGTGGCGCGACCGCGCGCCGCAGACACTGGAAGCGGCTCGTGCAAGCGCCGCACGCCGGCGCGCACTCCCTGCAGCGACTTGGCCACCATCAAGTTCAAATCCACACAGGGTCCGTTCTCGAGTTCGCAATGCGTCGCGAGCGCACCATCGAACTCGGCCACATCACCGACGTTGTGCAGCCGGCGCTCCTCGCCGTTCGCGAATTTGAGCGCCGCGCCGTTTCCCCGCAGCAGGACCATGGTGCGGTGGTACGCGGCGAAATCCGAAAAAGGGCCGGAAACGTCGATTCGCGCGACGCTCACGCGCCAGCGAAACGCGACGCCGCTTGCCGGCACGCGGATCGCTTCGTGGGTGATGCCGCCGCCGTTTTTCCAAGGCGTCGCGGTAAAGGCTGACTGTCGTATGATTTGCATGCACGAAAATCATACCGATGTTTCCGATTCCGCGCTGCGCGCGGACCCGGCGTGCGTACGCGGTCAACCCGATTGGCGCGAGCAAATCGACATCGGCGCCGAACGGCCGGCGCTCGCGCGTACATCGGACAGCCCCGCCTGGGCTCGGCTGCAAGGACCCAATCAATGGCCGGCCGCGCTGCCGGAGTTGCGGACCGTGATTCTGCGATGGCAGGATGCTGCGCTTGGCGTGCTCACTCGCCTGCTGCGGGCCGTGGCGTTGGTGCTGGGACAAGCCGCCGATTCGCTCGAACCGCTGTATCGCGACGAGCCCCATCACCTGGTGAAGCTCATTCGCTATCCGGGACGCGATGTCACCGACGCTGATCAGGGCGTCGGTGCCCACAAGGATTCCGAATTGCTCACGCTGCTGCTGCAAGACGAACATCGCGGCTTGCAGGTGCAGACCGAGCGTGGATGGATCGAGGTGCCGCCGCAGGCCGGGACCTTCGTCGTCAATCTCGGCGAACAGCTCGAGCTCGCCTCCGACGGTTATCTGCGAGCGACCATGCACCGCGTGATCACGCCGCCCGCGGGCGCTGAGCGGCTGTCGGTGGCGTTCTTCTTGGGCGCTCGACTCGATGCCACCGTGCCGCTGCTGTCCTTGCCCCCGGCGCTCGCGGCGCGGGCGCGCGGGCCGGAGCGTGATCCGCACAATCCGCTGATTCGCGAGGTCGGACGCAATTACTTGAAAGGTCGCCTGCGCTCGCACCCGGATGTGGCGCAGCGCCATCACGCCGACCTATTGGAAGGGCTCCATGGCAACCAATGACTTTGGACTCACCGGCAGGCACGTTCGGCTCGAGCCGCTGAGCCAACTCCATGGGGACCGCCGTGAACCTCGAGCGTCTGGCTCGATACCGCCCTAAAAGCGATGTGGCCCATAAAAAAGGCCCCGGACTCTTGCGAATCCGGGGCCATTTCTTTAGTGCCCATTATTTTTGTTATTCGGCCGCTTCTGTGTCCCCCGCCGGTACCGCGTCGTCCGCATCGCTCATGCCGCCGCTCACGTCCATGAAACTGCGTCGGCGACTGTCATCCGAAGCGCGTCGGCGTCGCGCATGATACGCGAAGCCGGTACCCGCGGGAATGAGGCGACCCACGATGACGTTTTCCTTCAAGCCGCGCAAGTCGTCCTTGAGACCCCGTACCGCCGCCTCGGTGAGGACGCGAGTGGTTTCTTGGAACGACGCCGCCGAAATGAAGGACTCCGTCGCCAGCGACGCCTTGGTAATGCCGAGCAACAGCGGTTCCCACGTGGACTGGTGCTTTCCCTCGGTTTTCTGCTTCGCAATCACGTCGAGCAGCCGGCCGCGATCCATCTGTTCGCCGCGCAGCAGCGCCGAATCGCCGGCATCCAGCACCTCGATTTTGCGCAACATCTGCCGCACGATGACTTCGATGTGCTTGTCGTTGATTTTCACGCCTTGCAAGCGATACACATCCTGAATTTCCCGGACCAGGTAGTTGGCCAGCGCCTCTACGCCTTGCAACCGCAATATGTCGTGCGGATTCGGCTCGCCGTCGGCGATGACTTCGCCCTTCTCCACTTGCTCGCCTTCGAACACGTTGAGATGACGCCACTTCGGAATCAGCTCTTCGTACTTCTCGGTGGCCTCGTTGGTGATGATCAAGCGCCGCTTGCCCTTGGTCTCCTTGCCGAAACTCACCGTACCGCTGCGTTCCGCAAGAATCGCGGAATCCTTCGGTTTTCGGGCCTCGAACAAGTCGGCCACGCGCGGCAGACCACCCGTGATATCGCGCGTCTTGGAGGACTCTTGCGGGATGCGTGCGATGACATCGCCCACCGATACCTTGGAACCGTCTTCCAAGCTGACGATGGCGCCCGCGGGAAGCGCATAGACCGCCGGAATATCGGTATTGGCGAACGTGACCTCCTTGCCCTTGGCATTTGTGAGCCGCACGACCGGACGCAAGTCCTTGCCGCCCGACCCGCGCTGCTTCGGATCCAACACCACGGTGCTGGTGAGACCGGTGACATCGTCCACTTGAGTCGTGACCGTGATGCCGTCGACGAAGTCGGAGAACTTGATCATGCCGGCCACTTCCGTGACCACCGGGTGCGTATGCGGATCCCAGTTTGCAACCGACTGGCCCGCCGCGACCACGTCGGCATCGTTCACCGTGATGGTGGCGCCGTACGGGATCTTGTAGCGCTCGCGCTCGCGCCCGAATTCATCCACCACGCCCAGTTCGCCGGAACGCGACACCGCGACCAGGTGGCCCTTCTCATGGCGCACGGTCTTGATGTTGTGCAGGCGGATGGTGCCCTTGCTCTTGACCTCGACACCGTTGGCCGCCGCCGCTCGCGACGCCGCGCCGCCGACGTGAAAGGTGCGCATCGTCAGCTGGGTTCCCGGCTCACCGATCGACTGCGCCGCGATCACGCCCACGGCCTCGCCGATGTTGATGCGGTGACCACGGCCCAGATCTCGGCCGTAGCACTGGGCGCAGACGCCGTAGCGGGTTTCGCAGGTGATCGGCGAGCGCACCATCACCTGATCGACGCCCATCTTTTCCAGGAGCTTGACCAACTTCTCGTCGATCAGCACGCCGGACTTGACGAGGACCTCGCCGGTGGCGGCCACCACCACGTCCTCAGACACCACTCGGCCGAGGACGCGCTCGCCCAAGCCTTCGACCACATCGCCGCCTTCGACGATCGGCGTGATCGACAAGCCGTTGACGGTGCCGCAGTCGATCTCGGTGACCACCAGGTCCTGCGCCACGTCGACCAAGCGCCTCGTCAGATAGCCGGAGTTCGCCGTCTTCAAGGCCGTGTCGGCCAAGCCCTTACGAGCACCGTGCGTCGAGATGAAGTACTGCAGTACGTTCAAGCCTTCGCGGAAATTGGCGGTGATGGGCGTCTCGATGATCGAACCATCCGGCTTCGCCA
>Ga0181521_10004574_pt1 | contig 15708 bp, 14 predicted proteins | sample PEATcosm2014_Bin_32_FD_119764 | JGI IMG/M metagenome (GOLD analysis project Ga0181521, IMG submission 119764) | Peatland microbial communities from MTU Mesocosm Facility, Houghton, MI, USA - PEATcosm2014_Bin02_60_metaG | ecosystem: Environmental > Terrestrial > Soil > Wetlands > Peat | place...
CCGAAGCTTCTCGAATGCGCGACGAAATCGACCTCGACCCCTGCAGCGGACGCCAATGCCACGGGAAGCGGGTCCGGCAGCTCGCTGTCCAGGTTGTCGCCCCCATGCCCGGTGACGATCGTGGCCGGTTGCGGTGACGAAAAGTCGATCGCTTCAAAGATATGCACGTGGCCATCCAAAGCAACGTCGACACCGGCAGGAAAGTAGCGGGTACCGTTGAGCGGCTTCATTGCCGACATCAAGGCCTGGTTGCCGAAGCTGGTTCCGGATTTCTGGTCCATGGAAAATCCCAGAACCGGATGGTGACAGACGAAAACGCTATGCATGCCGGGCGCGGCGGCCAGGGCGGCAACCGTGCGCATTTCCTTTTCGTATTGGGCGAGGATGTGGGCGTCGGAGGGGTTGCTCACGTCCAGCGGTCTGGACGCCTTGGCCGAATCGAACACGACGAGTTGCCAGTGGCCGCCCAGCGGAACAGCATACGGTTCGCTGAAGTCGGCGTCGGCGTCGTTCTCGGGCGTGTCGCAGGAGCGTTGTGGCGTGAACGGCCGAGTGTCGAGCATTCGAAACCAGCCCTGGCCGGCGCGCGCGCATTCTTCGTGATTGCCGCGCGCAACCACCCACGGGGCCGCCGCAAACAGCCGTTCCGCGGGCTGAAACAGGTCGGCATTCCAGGCGTCCCAACCGTACCCCCAAGGGCTGTTCCCGCAACCTATCTTCGCGGGACAGGGCGTCTCGCGGTAGTGGTAGTCCCCAACATGTATGACCAGGTCCGCGTGCTCCTTGGCAGCCGCGTCAGCCACGGCCTGAAATGGCCAGGCCCCAGGATCAGAACAGTTCTGAAACGCCTTGTCCGACTGCTTGATCCGGCAGCCGGTATCGCCGAGTACGACGATGCGCTGCGGCTCGGGCTTGGCCAAGGGCAAGCTGCGGCCGGCGACGCTCGCCGTGCGCACCGCCGACGGCAGCGTGGCCTCGCAAACGCCCACGGGAAAAGCCGAAGGGGTCGCGTGGCCCGGTCGCTGCGGCGCCGTGCCCGGCGCCACTCGCATGCGCATCGGCTGCGCCGCCCCGTCGACCACCAGGTCGGGGCAGGCGTTGCCCGACACGATCGTTCGGGCAATCGCCTGTCCGCCCTCTCCGAGAACGACGTAGACCGCAACGGGCTCCGGTGGCGCAAATTCGCCCGGGCGGTTCGCGCACGCGGAGCAAAGGACGATGGCACAAATCGCCATACGGACCTTGCCTGCCGGCAACGGGCAGCCCAACGGTAGCCGACTTCGTGATTTGTTCCCGGCAAAGGCCATTGCCGCATTGTGCCGTAAAGAGCACACTCGGCCGGGTTCTTGCCCGGCCTGCGGTCCGCTCTCGTCCGCCTTGACACCGCCTGCATCAGCGCTCCATCATGGAAGCTTCGCGTAGCAGGGGCGCATCGTCGTTGCCCCTGCACGCATTTCCCGATCCAGGATCTATTTGTCTGCGGCGCCGTGGCCCTGTCTCGCGATGTCTCATCGGACATCGATCGGATCCTGCCGCCCGCCATTTCGATATTCGTCGTGTCTGCCGAGGAATCCGACCGGCAGCAGCAAGTTAGCGACGGCCCGCGCGTTGGTCCAAGCGATCAAACAGGCGGTGTGCTGATGCAGCATTGAATACGCTTTACGCGCGCCTGCAATAAGATTCGCGCTGCGCCGTTTCGCGGTCACTACCTATGCGCAACAGAAGAAAAGACACCTTCGCCCGCGCGGTTCTTATTTCACAAAGGAACGACTATGACCTGGCAGCAGGTTTACGACCCATTCGGGAACATGATCGTCTCTACGTTCTTCGGCGCCCTGCCGGTGGTCGTGATGCTGGTGGGCCTGGGCTTCCTGCATTTGAAAGCACATATTGCAGCGGCTGCCGGCCTGGCCACAGCGGTGGCAATCGCGATTGCCGTCTATCACATGCCAGCTGCGATGGCCGGCAATGCCGCGCTGCTCGGTGGCCTGACCGGGCTGCTGCCGATCGGCTGGATCGTGCTCAACATCATCTTCTTGCATCAGCTCACCGAGCAGAACGGCTCCTTCCGCATACTGCAGGACTCGGTCGCCGGGATCACGCCGGACCGCCGCCTGCAATTGCTGCTGATCGCGTTCGCGTTCGGGGCATTCTTTGAAGGCGCGGCGGGTTTCGGCACGCCGGTCGCGGTGACGGCGGCAATCCTGATCGGTCTGGGTTTCTCGCCGCTCGCCGCATCCGGCTTGAGCCTGATCGCCAACACGGCGCCGGTCGCGTATGGTGCGCTCGGCACGCCGGTCATCACGCTGGCCAAGGTCCACGGCTATGACCTGATGGCACTATCGGCAATGATCGGGCGCCAGTTGCCGTTTTTTTCGTTGCTGGTGCCGTTCTGGCTAATCTGGGCTTTTGCCGGTCGCAAGGCTATGCTGGAAATCTGGCCCGCCATCCTTGTCACCGGCGTGAGCTTCGCGCTGCCGCAGTTCCTGGTATCCAACTTCATCGGGCCGGAACTCGTCGACGTGATCGCGGCAATCAGTTCGATGACGGCCTTGATACTGTTTTTGCGCATCTGGCAGCCGAAGACCATCTGGAGCTCCGTCTCGCTCAAGGGCCGCCAGCACGATGGCGGCGAGGGCCACGCCTCGCCACTGCCGGTGCGGCATGCGCGCGCGGACCTGATCCGTGCCTGGACACCATGGGCGATCCTGACAGCGTTCGTGTTCCTGTGGGGGCTGCCGCCGGTCAAGGCGTTCTGGAACGGGGTCTACGCACCGGTGTTTCCCATCAATGGCCTACATTTACTGGTTGAGAAGGTGCCGCCGGTCGTTGCCAAGCCGACCAAGGAGGCCGCCGTCTATACCTTTGGTCTGTTGTCGGCAACCGGCACCGGCATCCTGGTTGCAGCGATCGTGGGCGGCCTCATCATGAAGTACAGCCCGCTGCGGCTCATGGCGACCTTTGGCCGCACGGTCTGGATGGTGCGTTATTCGCTGCTGACCATCGTCCTGATGCTCGCGCTGGGCACGCTCACGCGCTATTCCGGCACCGACAGCACGCTCGGCCTCGCGTTTGCGAATACCGGGGTGCTGTATCCGTTTTTCGGAACCCTGATGGGCTGGCTCGGCGTCGCACTGACGGGGTCCGACACTGCCTCGAACGTGCTTTTCGGCGGGATGCAGAAAGTTGCGGCCGGGCAGCTCGATCTGAGCGTCAACCTTATGGGTGCGGCCAACAGTTCCGGCGGGGTAATGGGCAAGATGATCGACGCCCAATCGATCGTCGTCGCCTCGACCGCGACGCGATGGTTCCACCATGAAGGCGATATCCTGCGCTATGTATTCTTCCACTCGATCGCGCTTGCATGCCTGGTCGGCGTGCTGGTGACCCTGCAGGCGTATGTGTACCCGTTCTCAGCAATGGTCGTGCGCTGAGGCCGGCTGCCGCACGAGCGAATACCGGGGACTGCAATGACCGTAATCACCAGCATTGAGGACCTGCGCGTGCTCGCGCAGAAGCGCGTACCGCGCATGTTCTACGACTACGCGGACTCGGGCTCCTGGACCGAAGGCACCTATCGTGCCAACGAAAGCGACTTCCGGAGGATTCGGTTCCGCCAGCGCGTCGCGCAAGACGTCGAGCAGCGTTCGCTGCGCACGCAGATGATCGGCCATGAGGTCGCGATGCCCGTGGCGCTCGCACCGACCGGGCTGACGGGCATGCAGCGCGCCGACGGCGAGATCCTCGCCGCGCGTGCGGCCGAGAAGTTCGGTGTACCGTTCACTTTGTCGACGATGAGCATCTGTTCGATCGAGGATGTCGCCGCGCATACGCGGGCGCCGTTCTGGTTCCAACTCTACGTGATGCGCGACCGCGATTTCATCGAACGTCTCATCGATCGCGCCAAGGCCGCCAAATGCTCGGCGCTGATGCTAACGCTCGACCTGCAGATCCTGGGGCAGCGCCACAAGGACCTGAAGAACGGCTTGAGCGCACCGCCCAAACCGACGCTGGCCAACCTCTTCAACCTGGTGACCAAGCCACGCTGGTGCCTTGGCATGCTCGGCACGCCACGGCGCGAATTCGGCAACATCGTTGGCCATGTCAAGGGCGTCAAGAACATGGGGTCGTTGTCCGAATGGACCAACCGCCAATTCGATCCGCGCCTGAGCTGGGCCGATGTCGAATGGATTCGCAAGCGCTGGGGCGGCAAGCTGATTCTCAAGGGCATCCTGGACGTCGAGGACGCAAAGCTCGCGGCCGATAGCGGCGCCGATGCGCTGATCGTCTCTAACCATGGCGGGCGCCAGCTCGACGGCGCACCGTCATCGATCGCGGCCCTGCCGCCAATCGTAGATGCGGTCGGTACTCGCATCGAGGTCTGGATGGACGGCGGCATACGATCCGGCCAGGACGTGCTCAGAGCCGTCGCGCTCGGCGCCAAGGGTACGCTGATTGGACGGGCCTTCCTGTACGGCCTGGGCGCGCTGGGGGAGGCGGGCGTGAGTAAATGTCTCGAGCTGATCCGCAACGAACTGGACCTGACGATGGCGTTCTGCGGACAAACCGACATCCGCGCGGTCGGGCCCGGCATCCTGCTGCCGGCCTCGGTACCGTCTTAGTTGGGCACGCTCCGAGCAAAGGAAAGGTTCAGGTCGGACGCGTCCGCCTGCGTCTGTCGTCCCTCGACAAGGCCGAACAACTGATGCTCCACCTCGTCCTGCACCTCGTCGCTCGCGTCATAGAAACTCTTGTTGTCCGGAATTTGATTTGTTTTCAAACAGCCGCCACTGACGTACTGATAGAAGTCGTCCTGGGGACGAACGCTGTGGTCCATTTACTGTATTTCCATGCCGGAGACCAGCGGCGGCACTGGTGCGACGGCCGCGTGCGGCGCTTGCGCCGAGTCGATGAGGTCGGCAAGAAGCAAGGCGCAGGATGCGCCCCAAAGCAATCTGTTCATCGCAAACCGTAGTGCAGGGAGTTGCAGGCGGACGTAAATTTCGAAGATGCCCGCTTACCGCTTATTGCGCGGCTCGGGCAGCCTAGCTCACGATCGTAATCGTTATGTTGGCAAGCGAAGGCCCGCGCTCATCGACCCGATCGGCGGAACGGGATATCCGCTAACCCGATTGGCCACAAAATCCGGTGCCATAGTCAGCGGGGCTAACGTGCATCGTCGCCGACAGCCCTGCATGCTTTTTCCAACCACACTTCGCCCGCAGTCCCCGGCACCACCTTAATGAACTCCTCCGGCGCTACTGGTTCCTGGAACTTCTCTATCGGATTTCCCGACGCGAACACCCCGGCGTATTTGGTTCCTTCTACCGGCATGATCGTTCGTTCACTGCAATCAAGGTACAAGAGCGTAACGTCGGAGGAATAGACGGGAGAGGCCGGATTGTCGAGCACATGCCTTGGTTCCTTGCATGATTTCATGAACCACGCCTTCGTATAGCTTCCTTCCCTTTTTATGGTTGAATAGTCAAGGAATTGACTGCACCCCGCGGTGTCGAGATGAACAAGCGTCCAATTTGGCGCCGGTTTTGCCGGCTCCTGGGCGCCGGCACAGACAGTAGCAAGTACCAAAGCGAATCCATGAAAGACCTTCACATTTTTCCCCGGCGCGTTATCCGCAATCGGCTACCGCGCGAATCGAACAAAAGAATGTTAAAGCCGGAATTGCAGGGTTTTCCCGGCCAAAGCGCACCGGTGAGCTTGCCAGCGCAGCTGTTAGCCTAGCGTGATGCAGCTGTGTTACCTAGCAAGAGCGCGAATTCCGCTGTAATCATGACGCTGTCCTTTTTTGCCCACGCCACCGGCATTGCTGCCCTGGGCCTTAGCCTCAACGGGCTGGTCAACCGGTGCGACCGGACCTTGCGCCGCACCAACAGCGCGGCCTCGGTACTCTGGACCCTGAACAACCTGCTCTTGGGCGCCACCTCCGCCGCCGCGATGAGCGCCCTGTCGGCAACCCGCACGACCGCGGCGGACCTTGTTCATCGACGCGGAAACAACATACGCCATTGGGCCTGCGCGGCATTCATCCTCACCGCGTTGGTGGCTTCGGCGATCACCTGGCAAGGGTGGCCGACGCTGCTCACCGCCTCGGCCTCCGTGGCAGTGAGCTTTGGCGTGTTCTACCTGCAAGGGGCCCAGCTGCGTTTCGTGATGCTGGTGAGCGCGGTGCTCTGGTCGTACAACGCCTGGCTCATGCACTCTCCCGAGCAGATCATGGGCAATTCCCTGGGAATTGCCGCCGCGACATACGGCGTTTGGAGAACGCGCAAAACAATCGGGCAAGACGGCAGCCCCGCGCCCCAAATCGCTGGAAAGTCATAGATATCACCTACGGTGGCCCGAACCTGGTCGGGTTCGGCGACACCGCTCGCTTGAACATGGAGCGTATCGCTGCCGATAGCATCGCCATCACCTGCAAGCGGTTCAATTCCACCCAAGACGCTTGCCATTCTCGGCCTTTACCCGGCACGCGCGATCGCCAAAATCGACGGGACCAATGCTCCAGTATTGGAATATGGCCAATTCGCCGATAACAAAAAACGTTGGAACCCAGGACCTCTCCGGCAGCATGTCCTTGATGTCTTCCTCGGATTCGGGGACGGTCTCTTGTGCGTCGAACCTCGGCGCGCCGCGGACGATGAAGCCGGATTGCGCGACGCAAGCCTTGGTCGTGTCCTGTTACGAAAGCGCAAAAAGGGCGAGGCTTTTGCCTTGGCGTCATGGCGCCGGGGACTTCGCTCGGCCCGTCAAGAGCCTTACTGCTGGGCCCCTTGCGTGACTTTCCGGTTCCCTGCGGTCCCCCGTTGCCTTCAAGGGGGGACGACCGCTGTTACTAGGCTCCCGCAAAAAACATGAGCGAACGTTGCGCAATTTGTGGATGTCAGCTCCATCGCGCGGCCATCACCTACGCACGACCGGACATCGCCGACCGCAGTCACGCCACGAAGCACTATTACGTCGCGGAACGGTTCTTTGGCCGTTCAAGGAGCCGGCGCGGTGCCAGTAGCGAAGGCATCTTTTCCTCCTGCCCCTGGAATTGCGAGGGAGGGTCCGGAATCGTCTGTTACGAGTGCCACAAAGAGCTCCTTCGCAATCCAGTGCTGCTTCCAGGTGAAATATCGAAGTTCGCCGATCTTGTGAAGCGACGGGGACTTTCCGAGGAAGAAAAGACCGAAAGTCGCGCATCCATTGCCGGTAGGGTCGTGCTCTTGCAGGAGGTTATTGCCCTCGGCATTGCAGCTGCTCTTAGACGGGAAGCGATAAAGGCTCACAAACAATCGGCCCGCGAATTGACGCCCTTCCTGGGGGGCTTTGCAGCCGTGTTCCTGCTGGTGGGATTTAGTCCATGGCTCGACGCGTATTCCTCCACGGATAGCATTGCTATCGAGGGCTGGGTATTCTTCTTGGCCGGTTTGCTGGCTTGCGCACTCGCTTCAGCCCATCCGTTCCGCGCCGCTTTCTTAGGTACCGTTGGCGTATTCGTGGGCACTGCGGCCGGCATCATCGTTCACAGCATCATCGGGTCTCAACGTGAGCTTTTCCCAATCGAAATTGTGAGTCACACCGGGATGTCAGCACCGAGCTTCCTACTGTCCGCTCTTGTCTGGAAGGCCGGCCTGGCGCCCATATTCTGGGACGTGAGCGAATTTCGACAAGTGGTGGACGCGAGAATTGCAGCCAAGCAGTTGACGCTGCTCGGCTCCTTATCGGCCGACATTGAGGCTCTGAAAAGTTCGGATATGACGAGCGGCTCTCAAGGCACAGAGAACACGATTCGTGGCGTCGTTGCCATTTGCACCACTGCGCTCGACGACCTGGGCGGCGTCGTCCTCGCGCAGTACGGCTTGGTATTGGCAGAGCCGCTGGTGACCAGTTCAATTGCGGTTGAAGGATTGGTCCGAGGAACTTCTGACCAACTTCGGCCGCTCTTCGAACGGTGCATCGCTCACGTGCGGCGCGAGACGAACTTGGCCGGAGCACCCAACGCTACGGCCGAATGCATAGCGATACTTGAGGCCAAATTCGACGCAATCTGCGACGACATTGCAGCGTCGCTGCGCGCAAGGTTTGTGCAGCGCAACCGTCGGCTTGTGCGAAGCCTCGGTAGTCCCGTCTTTGAATGGTTTGCGAAATTGCTCGGGGATCGGTCACCCATGAACCGTTGACGGATTCATTGCATTGCAGCGTCGGCCCGATTGCGTGCGTGGAATCTCGGCACTAGCTGGGGCGTAAGACCCTTAGGCCCCCAAAAACCCTACCGTAGCCGTTGACGCCTTGCAGGTAATGAGCAATGGATTCGACGCCCCGTGAGTGCCGCAGTAGGGTGTGCTCGCGCATTTCGACCGCGTGTGCCAGTCGGCAGCGAACAAAAATGCTGGAATAGACGAAGCCGCAATCGCGCGTTGGCGTATCTGTGGTTGTATTTGGCACGCCGATAGAGCACTTATCAAGGCGATTTGGATGGGCGCTCGCAGATGCCCTCAATCCCTGCTCCGCGCCTCGACGGGCGAGATCGCGCGGTGCCGTGCATCCGTAGGAGTGGCGTCGTTGAAGGCCAGATGATCATCCTCTACCCCTGCGGTTGGCCGTGCCCAAGGTGCGACCGAGCATCGAAGCCATGATCGTGGCCATCCTTGTGGGAGTCGTCGGGCTGCTGCATTGATCCAAACCGGCCGGACAAGGGGCACAGGGACCGGCGACGGGATGAAACTCTCGCCGTCTGACCGTCACTTGTCCTCGATTCTCGATCGAGTTATCCACAGGAAATCGCTCAAATTGGGCCGCAACAGGCCGCTGACCCACGGCCGTCCTATCATCGGCCGGTTGGACTTCTAGGGGAAGGGCGATGCGCCGCGAGCCTGTCAAAGTGTCGATTGCAGTTGTATTCGCGTGTTTTTTGTGTGCCGCGAATGCCGACCCCGGCGTTCGCGCCGACGAAATGTCGGAGCGATGTGGCAAGTTGGTCGAGAAGCTATTCAAGGAACGTTGGACGACCGGAAAAACCGATGACGGCAAAATGCGAGGCCGGTTTGAAAGCCACTACAACGCAAAGCTGAACAAGTGCTTCCTTTTGGAAATTGTGACCCTGGTAACAGGCGACAGGACGACAAACAAGGCCGCTTTAATCGAGATCCAGGCGCTGTGGGATGCAAATGAGAAAAGGCAGTACGGTTGGTTCAAGGAATACGATTCCCCCGGTGCGATTCAATCGAATTGCTATGTGCAGAATACGGCATGCCGCAGCAAGGAAGAGTGGGTAAACCTGATCAAGCCGTACATGGAGGAGTAAGCCCAATCGGTGGACCCGGAATCGCAGATGCGCGCGCCCGCTGGCCGCGCTCGAACCTTCTGTTCATGCGCGTCGATACTGTTTTACCTGATGTGAAGAGCTTAGGGTTTTCAAGAGTCAACCCATTTGCTTGTTGCCGGTTTCGTCGACACCTTGTTACGGTGGAGTATGGCGGACCGCGGCCATGGTGGCGGCGATCGTCGTGTCGTTGACCAGCTTGGCGCCGGCATCGAACCGCCCGCTCCAGCGCACGAAAGCTGGCCGGCTACTCGCGTTCCATCAGCCGGGAGCGCGCCATCTCGCGCTTCGAATCGCCCGCTCGCAACCGCACGAGCACCTGTCGGTACTGGAGCCTCTCGATTCTCCCGCGATCCACCGCCGCCCTCCCAGGCAATAAACCCAGAAGTAGCGGTGAGCCGCGTTGGCTCGAGATGTTCGTCCGCAGCCTCCGCTGGCCGGATTGCGCCGGAATGTGACACCCCGCTAGGACGCTGCCGATCCGGTGGCGCCGACGAAGGCGAACGCGCGCCGAGCGCTACCGACCCGGCGTTCATCGCTTTGGGTCGTCCGATTGCGGGGGGCCTTCGGAAAGATCAGCCGGCGCCACATACCATCGAGCCTTTGGCACCGATTGTGGCTCCGCGGGGTCTGTCATGTAATGCGGTGACATTATCTGTACGCCATAGCTGTTGAACACGTCCTGGATGTTGGCGTGCAGTCGGCTGAGAACATCGGCCCGCTGCGCCGGTCGTTCGGCGGGCGTATACGCCACGAGTCGATATTGGACGTAGAAGTCCGACAGCGCTGTCTGCCGCACGTAAGGAGCAGGCGCTGTCGCGATGTCGAGCGTCATTCGCGCAGCCTCCATGAGCATCGCATGCACCTGCCGCCACGGGGTCGAGTATCCGATGGTCACGACGGTATCGACGACGTAGCCGGTACCCGGCACAGCGCGCGAGTAGTTCCGCGTTACGTGCTGCAGCACCAATGAATTGGGCAGCAGCAGCTCCTCGCCGAGACCCGTACGGATGCGCGTCGTAAACACCCCGACACCGTCGACAGTGCCTTCAGTATCGCCGATCCGAACGTACTCGCCGGCGCGAAACGTCCGCGTGTACATGAGAATGAACCCGCTCGTCGCCTGGCCGACAATTCCCGACGCGCCGATCGACACCATAATGCCAACCAGTACCGACAGACCCTTGAACGCATCCGTCTTCGCCCCTGGCAGATACGGATACGCCAACGCGAACGCGAACAACCAAACGGCGGCGCCGACAAGCCGCCGTGTCGGCACCGCCGTGTCGGCGTCCAGCCCTCCAACGACGAGCCTTCCTTGTTCCACACGATCGAAGAACAACGCCGCGAGTCGGATCAGGACACGCGCGATCAAAATGATCATTACGACGACGACCAGTCCGGGCACTGCAGCAACGGAAGCCAACATGACATCCCAGACGATGCCGAGCAGCTTGCCCTGCAGGTGCTCGCCCCACGGCTGGGTGTACGGAATACGCATAAGCGAGAACGTGAGCCAGCCATAGGTCGCGAACAGCGCGAGCGTCCACGCGACCAGCCGGGCGATACGCCGGGCTATGGTCCCGACCTGATGAGCGTCGAGCAGACTGACGCCCCGCACGTGCAACTTTTGCGCGCGCGCCTCCGCCAGTTGCGCGAGCCAGCGTTCCGACCGGGCATCGACGAGGAAAAGCACGCGAAGGAATACGGCGTAGATGAGCGTTGCGAGCGCGATCAACGCGGCCGCAACAAGCAGGAAGCCCGCGGCGTGTTGCTCGGCGTACTCAGCCTCGGCTTTCTCCAGACGCGTCGCCGCTCCGCGCGCGACGTTTTCGGTCGTCTCGCCGATTTGCCGGTCGATGTCGATCGCGGTGACAAGAAACGCTGGCTTACCGCCAACAAGCACTTCTGTACCGTCCGGCTCGGGTAGCGTAGAAACCTGAGGGTGCTCGTCGCTTTCTAGCATCTGCTCGATCCGCTCGATGCTGCCGTCGGCGCGTTCGCGCGCGCTGTAACCGGCGAGCGGGCCATAGAGCGTGATGATCGGTCGATTGGCGATCACAACGTCGGCGCGCTCGCGTACAGGCGATGACGATTCCGGCGGCGCCGCCGTTGCAAGCGTGATCAAACTAAAATATGCGGTCAGCGCGGCGACGAAGAAGTTCATAATTTATGCTTGCAATGGTGCGCCTCGGTCATCCGCTAAAAAGCCGCTCTGATTGCCATTGGCAACTTGACCGTGATCCAAATTTGGCCGTCCACAGGAACGGTCGGCACCGATCGACAGCCCTGTCGGGTCGCTCCGATTTTTCGCTAGCGGCTAACGATAAATAAACTATACCGTAGCGCGCATTTTCGCGGGAGTCGAACGGAACCGTCGCACGGACGGTTGACGTACTAAGCACTTTGCTTTGGGCCGTTTGCCTCAAGCCGTCTTGCTGATTAGCCGGAACGCGTAGGCGCACCGTCCGGAATTCCTCCCCTCTGATCTGCCCGGTCTTTTCAAGCCAGCGATTGCTGGCAATATGACTCCTGAACGGCAAGAGGAGAAACCCGTGGCGCGCGTCCCGGGCGGTTGCGTGCCGTTACTTCGCGCGGTTCATCCGTCGGCGTTTTGACGGCGTCGGGCGCCGTCGATCTCGATCGCCGATGCTAGGTGCTCCTCGAGGCAATTGACCGGGCTTAGCCATGCCAGGACAAGCCCGTATCGCCATGGGCGCGTCGCCGAGCGACCAAGTCTCCCTGTACAGATACACGAGCGGCAGGTCCGATTGGACACCGATGACCTGCGATAAGGCCTCGCGGGCTCCTTCGAGGATCGACCGCTCATACCCTCGCGTGTCGATCTTCAGGAACATATTGCAGTTGCGGAATGGGGCGAATAAATCGTCCCAGCGCGCAACCGCGACCACCCCCCTTGCGCGCGATGGTAGCCGCGGCAGCGCTGCGCCGCCGCCGATTGCATGAGGGCCATGATCGCCATCCGCAGCGCACGGATTCCGCACCCGCCCGCGCGTCGACGCCACACCGCCGCAGCCTCGCGAATTGGAGCAGTGCCGCATCGGAAAGACGCCCGTACCAATCCCATGCCACCGCCCGCTGCAGCAACAGCGATCAATTGCCCCGCCAAAACTCGACGATTTCGATCCACCTCGGCGTTTCCTTGGGTCTGGGCTAGCCTAGACCACAGTCAACCCGAGCGCGTAGTCCCGTTGGGTGTTTCATTGATCTCGCTCAAGGCACGCGGATAAGCGCAGCCTAGCCTTTTTTAAATTGCAGTCTTGTCTGCACTAGGACCAACGGGGGAGCAGGCCTAGCGTGAGAACGCAATTCAGAGGGGATCAATGATGAGACTAAAGGGCAAGGTTGCGATCATCACCGGCGGAACGAGCGGGATTGGGAGGCGGATGGTCGAGCGTTTCGTTGAGGAAGGGGCGACCGTCTTCTTCACCGGCCGCCGTGCAGCGGTGGGGTCGGAAGTCGCGAAGCTTACCGGGGCCACGTACATCAAGGCGGATGTCACGGTCGAGGACGATGCGGTGCGCACAATCGGGATGGCCGCAAAGGTCAATGGCCATGTCGACGTGCTCGTCAACAACGCCAACAGCCCCTCCGGCGCTTCGCGGCTTCAAGACACGCCGCTGGAACTTTTCGATGTAGCCATGGCTTACGTCCGCGGCGCATTTGCGCACATCAAACATGTCAGCCCGCTGATGCGCAGCCAGCGCCAGGGGAGCATTGTCAACATTGGATCCGTGGCCGGCCAGGGTGTCGGCTATGGACCAAACAACTATTCGCTGGCCAAGGCAGCAATCATTCATCTTAGCCGCTGCGCGGCGCTGGAGCTGGGCGAGGACAACGTCCGAGTGAATTCGATTTCGCCCGGCGGCATCGTGACCGGCATCTTCGGCAAAAGTTTTGGCCTGGACCCGGACGCGGCTGACGCTTCCAAGGAAAGGATGACGGCCGTGCTCTCCAAGGTGCAGCCGATCCCGCGCGCCGGGCTGCCGGACGACATTGCCAGCGCCACCCTGTATCTGGCGAGCGACGAAGCAAGCTTTGTGAACGGAGCAGATATCGTGGTCGATGGCGGGATGATCCGGGGACGACGTTTCTCCGAGGTTGCGACCGGGGCGCAGGCGATGCGGATGTTGTTACAGTAAGCCCGGCACGATGGCCGCTGATCCCTGGAATTGCGCCTCCATGTTCTTTAGCAGCCGCTCATAGATTAATGCGCCAAATCGGAAGAAAGCAGATTCAATCTTTTGGCGTTCGCCTGTCGCGGCGGGGATTAAACGTCCTCTGGATATGACGTGAAATCCGCAATCCGGCTCTCGAATGAAAACGGCGCCGTGATTTAGGCTGCGCCGCTGCAACCGTGGTGGACACTCACCCGTCAGCCCCACTTTTGCCATACCGGCGTCGAGTTGTACTCGCGGGGCGCCGTTGCAATTAAACTGTAGGCGCACGCCTACCCGCGTCAAGCACTGGATACCGCCGGCCACCGACGTACGTACCTCATGCGTCATCCGCCCCAGGTTCCTGTTCCCAAAATGCGCAGCCGCTTCTTAACAACGAAGTCGCTAGAAAGGGGGTCCACGATGATTAAGTGCAATGCATGCGGTGCCGCGTTTGGTGAACTTGCGACGCGCACGGTCTTTTTGGACGAGATCCAGGTATGCCACTGGAGCGACAATCTTCCCGAACTTGAAATCCAATCGGCGCAGGTCCTCGGCGATTTTTGTTGCAAATCGTGTGCGTCTAGCGCGCTGGATCGCTATCTCTCCAAAATCGGAGCGATCGCAACCTGGGCGGACGTTCGCCCGATAGAGACCTGCGCTATATGCGCAAAGGATTTTTCGACCGAAAGGCCACACCGCACCCTCACTCTGTCGGAAGAGACGGGGCCTGAGACGGGCTCCGAGATGTTGTACCGGGGTTACCCAGCTCGGTTTTGTCCCGACTGTACCCCGCGAGTCGGAACTGCAATCGGCGAAAGCTGGTCACAGTCGTGAAGCGGGATGTACGGAATCATGGTGTCAAGGTCACGCGCGTAAGTGATCACCCTTCACTTCCGCCGCCGGATCCCGATGACAAAAGGCGCAGCCGTTCCCCGGATCACTTCGCTAGGACGAAACATTCGTCGCTGGTTGTTATCGACTACATCGAAGGAAACGTTATGAGTGGGACCAGGGAGTCTAGGACGAGGCAATCCGGTAGTACTTTCTAGACTCTAATTGGATACCAAGCGATGAACCGTCTGGGTGTGCACACGACGATGGCGTCAGGCCGCTATGACGCGGACTGCAATACCCCTCGCTAAATCAAATATTCAAGGAATCGAGTGTCGGCGCACCAGCGACCCGACCCCATGCACGAATCCGTAAATCGTCCAACCAACCCGAGCGCATGCATCACGCAATTAAATTCTCCCAAGGGATCGTTGTCGGACGCTGACACAACGTGGATCGTGTGGGGAATTTCGAGTGATATTGAAACAAGTCGCTCTGGGTAAGCATCACCGGAACTCTTGTCGTGAGTCATATCCTCAAGCAGCGTTGGTAATCTATTGGCGTCCATATGCGCACATGATGGACGTCCGTTTGGCGTCGGGATGGTCATCCTGCACACCGTATCCGGCACACCGTATCCGGTGCCGGGTTCACCGCCGTTTGCGCCCTAAATTACGGTGTTCGTCATCGACACAATGAGCCATACGTTGATGCTGGTCATGACGGCGATCTTCTTAAAGGTCTATAAAAAGCGTATTCGTGTCAGTCTCGCGGGCATTGCTAGGGGCTGGAATACGGATTGAGCGCCAACGGGATATGCGTCGTCCGCTAAGGCGCCATCGACTCGTCGGGCGCTGAAGGAGAACACAAATGCAAGGAGAAATTGGACCAATCACTGTGGCGATCTTGCTGTTCATTACATTTTTGCCTTTCCTCATCATTTTGGTGGACGACAAGAATATGCCTCGAAAGTAGCGCCGCGAAGATCCGCAAAATCTCTGCACGACCGTCGTTCACGACAACGGAGTCAACCCCTCGCCGATGGCGAGGGGTTTCCTTGCATCAGATCATTCTGTAAGAAGCTGCAGGTAATGTCCTCGGAATCGAAAGCGGGTCAAAATTAAATTTCCGAAACCAAAGGCTTGAATGAAGAAAACCACAACGAAGAAGGTCGCGGGCGAGGAAACTGGGGTACCAGCTCAGTTGAAGGCGTTGTTTCGATCCTTCTCAAAGCTTGCTGAGCAGGCCGGGGAAGGCCGACCCCTACTCCGCGGCTTGCGCGTCGCCCATGATCCCACTGCGGACCGTTTCGTCGTGGTGCACGCTGGATCACGCGTGGAGTTCGTTCTGACGATCACCGGCGATAGC
>Ga0181521_10004577_pt1 | contig 15698 bp, 19 predicted proteins | sample PEATcosm2014_Bin_32_FD_119764 | JGI IMG/M metagenome (GOLD analysis project Ga0181521, IMG submission 119764) | Peatland microbial communities from MTU Mesocosm Facility, Houghton, MI, USA - PEATcosm2014_Bin02_60_metaG | ecosystem: Environmental > Terrestrial > Soil > Wetlands > Peat | place...
CGCGATCGCAGCTGTCCCGAGTTCGTGGCCGCGCGTGAGGCCCTGCTCCGCGAGTTCCACCTCAGCACCCACTGAAGCCGTGCGTCTTCTCGCGCTGACTTTGACCGATGTCGCTGACCTTATGCGCCGTTTAGCGCCGGGTTAGTCCATCGGATTTCCCGGTGGGCCGGGAATCCTCGCCACCCGCTATCAAACAGGGGGCAGTGATGACGTTAGCCGATCCCAAATCCTGTCAGTCCGACCGGAGTCCTCAGGCTTTGGCGCGGATCAGTTGGCGGCGAGATTTGCTTGACGGCTCCGCCGGCCTGGCCGCCAACGGGAGCCGGCGCGCGTCAGCCACGGCTCGAGTAACCGGTTTGCAGGAGGAACGGTCTCGCCTCGCGAACGTGGGAAACAGCGAGCCGAAACTTGGACGCGCGAAGATCGTGCCGAGCAATGCCCACGATGTAAGTCATCTCAGAGTTTCGCCCACCGAAACAGAGATGCTGATACAGGTGGTCATCGCCGAGCGGCTCACCGAACTTCTCGCCGAACTCAATGCACAGCTCACCGAGAGCATGCCGGCCTACATCTGGACTATGCTTTACAGGCTGGCATGAAGGTGCAGAGATCGCCACATGCCCCGCTCGCCTCTTGGAGGAACTAGGGAACGTGATCGCGTAGGGCACGGCGTCGGCGGCGCATGAGATCCTTACATTGGATATCCCTTCTTTTGCCCTCGTGAGCCCTTACGCCTGATGCCGGGCAATGGCCGAATTGGGGCAAAAACCGGCCTCGGCCTTTGGTACGCCGATGGCCGGACCGGCCTGAAAGCAGAAGTTCAAAGTGGTCCACTACTCCATTTTGCACTTGATATCGTACTCTTTTTGTTCTAGGATATGGATAGTCAGTGCGCCGAAATGGGGCGCCCGGAACCGCGCGAACAAAGCCGAGTCGCCTGTTATTTTCCTGTAATAACAGGTAAAACGCAACGAAGGCGGGGCGTTTATGGCGATGGATCGAGCGCCTTCTTGGCGGCAACCGGGTGCGGGACCCAGGGGCGGTCGCCGCGCCTGTCGTTGGCGCCGGAGACGGCGATGCCGTCCGAATTGAGCCATAGCGCGATCGCGCCGCGCCGCCAATTGTCGATCCGGTCGGCGACCGGGATCGTGTGGCGGCACGCGAAACCCGCCGGGACCTGGCTGACGATCGCGTCCACCGCGTCGCAGCCGGCGGGCAACCCGCGGTCGTCGGTCACGATAGCGACCCGCTTGCCGCGCGCGGTGTAGAGGCAGGCGCCATCGCCGCAGGTCAATGCGTCGGCGGCTGCCCCGGGGGCCGGCCAGGGCAGCAGCGCGGCGCCGGTCTCCTCGGCGAAGAGGCTTTTGGCGATGCGCTCGTCATTGCCGCCGATCACGTAATAGTCGCCGTTGCCGGCGCGGGCGGCGACAAAGCGGCCGAAATCGGCGATCGCGATGTCGGGAGGGCGGGTCAGGGCCATCGTCGCCATCCCGGCGGCGATGGCGAGCGCGCCCCAGCGCCGCCATCTGCCCTGCCACAAGCACAGCCACAGCCCGCCGAACGCGGTGATGGCGAGCCCCCAGACCGGCAGGCGCGGGGTCGGCCAGACATTGCCGGGAATCGTGGAGACGTGCTCAGCAACCCAGATCGTCGCGTCGATCCCCCAGCCCATCGGGATCAGCGCTAGGCGCTCGAGTCCGAACGGAATCAGGAGGCAGGAAACCACCCCCCACGGCAGGGTCCACAGCGCCGAGATCGGCACCGCGATCACATTGGCGAGCGGCGAATAGAGCGCGATCCGGTGGAAGTGGTAGATCGAGAACGGGTCGGTGCCGATCGTCACGACCAATGTCGTCACCGCGATCCCCCCGGCATAACCCAGCGCCCTGCGTGCGGCGGAGCCGCGGCGCAGCGCATAGGCGAGCTGCTCGCCCCAGGTTTCGTAGACCGCGATCAGCGCGACGACCGCGCCGAACGACATCTGGAAGCTGACCCCGGCGAGGCTTTCCGGCCGCAGCAGCAACACCACCGCGGCGGCGATCGCGCAGATGCGCATCGAGATGCGCAGCCGGTCGATCAGGATCGCGGCGAAGACGATCCCGTTCATCACAAAGGCGCGCTCGGTCGGGATCGCCGCGCCCGACAGCATCAGGTAGCAGAAGAGGACGACCAGGGTCACCGCGGCGGCGATCTTCTTGATCGGCAGGCGCAGCGCGACATAGGGGGCGAGCGCCAGGCCGCCGCGCACCGCGAAGAACACAAAGGCGCCGACCAGACCCAAATGCAGCCCGGCGATCGCCAAGAGGTGCGACAGGCCGGAATTGCGGAACGCCTCGATGACCTCCTCGTCGATCGCGCCGCGCTTGCCGGCGATGAGGGCCGCGGCGACCCCGCCGGTCGGCCCGGCAGCACGGCGGTGATCCGCCGCGTCACCTCAGTGCGCAGCCGCAGCAGCCATTGCCGCCAGCCGGCCGGCGCGCCGGTGTTCTCGGCCAGGCGATGCGCGCCGCCATAGGAGTACCCGACCGCGCCGATCCCGGCGAAATAGGCCTCGCGTTGCAAATCATGCGCGCCGGGCAGGGTCTGTCCCGGCACCGGGTAGAGCATCGCCTTGAGGCTCGCCCGGTCGCCCGGGCTCAGCAGGTCACTGGCTTCGGTGATGTGGACGCGGATCAGACGCGGCTGCTGCGCCGGGTCGAGCCCGGGCAGCTTGTCGGGCGCGACAATGATCCGCCAGCCGCGGTCGAGCGTGTCGATATCGACGACGCTGCCAGCGACCGCGACCGGCCCGAGGCGGCGGTCGAGCATCGGCGCCGCGCGCTCGCGCCTGGTCTCGCCGATCAGCGCGAAGCCGGCGGCGGCGAGCGCGAGGCACGTCGCGGCGCCGCGCCACACCGGCCTGCGGCGCGACACGATCGCGGCCGCGATCGCCGCCAGCATCACCGTCGTTCCAAGCCAGAGCGGCGGCTCGACCGTCAGCGCGAAGTAGAGCGGTATTATGGCGCAAAGTCCTGGAAACAAACCAAGCGCCCCGGCCTCGAAATTCCGATCTAAGCAGGAGGTACGGCTGAGTTAGGGGCGCGCCATGAGCGCGCGGCAGAGGGTCGCCCTCTCACTCCTCATATTCGTATTGGTCGCCAGTCAAGGGCATAAACTGGCCTATTCGATGCCCTCTATAGGGCACATAGACGCGCCCGAAAGACGTGGCTCGATCAACACCCGTCTCATCAAAGTAATTGACGCGGCCAACCGCGAACAAACGCTGATTACCTACAAATGCACGCAGCAAATTGGCGTTATCATCCATGATATCGTTGCTGCTAAGCTCAATATACATATGGTGCCCTGGAGCGAGCGTGTCTCTAATAGGGTAATCTTCCGAGGTAATCATTTTCATATCGCCAACGTTTGTGTTTCGCGGTTCTTCAATATCCCAAAATATTTTATAGTAGGAGATGCTAAATCTAGCTACGGTTTCGCCGACATTTTTAACATGGAGACGAAGATAGACAGGCTCACCGTCCGTTATCCATTCCGACTGTCTGGGATGGTTGCCGCCCATTTCAATATCAACAACGGAAAGTCGCGGGCGATGAGTCAGAACAAAACTCTTTCTGGCGATCTCAGCTTGTGCGGCGGAGGATTTGGCACTCGTTTCGGCGGCAGTAGAGGCAGTGATTGCGGCGCTGGCAGCGGCTTCGGCGGCGCGAGCCGAGCGTTCCATATGGCCGCTATGGGTTTCGGAAGCCTGAGAGAGTTTCGTGGTTGCTTCAGCCGCGGCCTTTGCAGCGTCCGCACTGATCCTGGCCGTCTTATCCGCGCGATACAGGAACCATCCTTGGCCGACAGAGACGACCGCCAGGAGGCAGGTAAACCACGCGAGAAGCTCGGTGTAATCAGCGATCCGCTCATCCGGCGGTACTGGCGCGACATGCTGGGCGGTGCGCTGACGGGCTTGGGGTGTTTGCTGGCTATCGTGATGCTGAATCGAGGATACCCGCGCCTGCCAGGACAAAAGGGTGAGGACGACAAGAACGGCTAAGGCAAATGCGACCCATTTAAGCTTTTTCCGATGGCCGCTAGATGTCACCAAGGCTCACCGTCTCGCGTCCAATTGCTTTCATCGCCGCAAAGAAGAACCACGCCGGGAACGCACCTCGATTGACCTTGACGGCAACCGATCCCTTGGTTTCCTCGATTCCCATCTCACGGAGTTTCGCGGCCAATTCCTCATAGGTGATTTCAGCCCGTTTCAACTCAGCTTTCAAAAATCGCCGCGCCCGGCCTGCCCATTCGTCCCTGCCATCTGCCATCGCCATTCCCAATCGACACAATCGCTCATAAAGATAACATATTCGTCGATTGATAAGTTGACAAGGGAACCGATAAAACATACATATCTGTCGATATACCGATGGATATGTCTACGTGAGCCAACACTTTCTCCTTTCCGCCGCCGCCAAGACGCTGACCCTCGGGTCGGTCGTGCGGATGAGCGATTCGGAGGTTGAGCGCGTGTTTGTCCGGCTCCGCTGGCAGGACAATGACGGCAAGCCCTATTGCCCACACTGCGGTTGCGCCACGGTCTATGAGGGACGCCGCAACGGCAATCTCCGCTGGCAGTGCAAGGCTTGCCCCAAGGGTTTCTCGGTCACGTCCGGCACTCTGTTCGCTTCGCACAAAATGCCCCTGCGGTCGTACCTGATGGCTATCGCGATCTTCTGCAACGAGGTGAAGGGAAAGTCCATGCTGGCGCTGAGCCGCGACCTCGGCACGGCCTACAAAACGGCTTTCGTCCTGGCCCACAAGATGCGCGAGGCGATGAGCGCCGAGGTGCGCCAGACCGCGATCGGCGGCGAGGGCAAGCGGGCAGAGGTAGATGGCGGCTATTTCGGCGGCTACGTGAAGCCTGCCAATCGCCGCGAAGATCGCAAGGATCGGCGGTTGCGGCAGAACCTATCGGGCAAGCGCAAGGTCGTGGTTGTGATCCGCGAGCGCGGCGGCAAGACGCTGCCCGGCGTGTTCCGCAATAAGGCCGATGCGCTGACCTTCATTCGCCAGCGGGTCGCACCGCAGACCACGCTGTACGCCGATGAGGCGGCTAGCTGGAACGCTCTGGCCGCTCGCGTCACTTTGCACCGCATCGACCATGGCGAAGCCTACAGTCTGCAAGACGCGGTACAGACGCACACGAATAATGCCGAAGGCTTCTTTAGCCGGATGCGTCGTGGCGAAATCGGCCATCATCATCATGTCGCCGGCCCCTATCTGCTACGCTTCGCGCAAGAGGTGGCATGGCGCGAAGATCACAAGCGCGAAGCTAACGGCGCGCAGGTTGATCGGGTTGTCGGACTGGCGATGCTCAACAAGCCTAGCGTCGATTTTGCAGGCTACTGGCAACGGCACCTAGAGGCATGATATTGATAGGCGAGGCGACGGGCATTGCCGCCAAGCTCCTGCCCGTCATCTGAATCATCAGCAGAACCGCCTCGGATTTTGAGTATAACTCAGCCGAGGTAAGTTGTCATGCTAAACACCGATACCGACATCTATATGCGCACCATTTACCGCGACGCTTTTGCGTTGGCGGAAAAGGCCGCACTTGATCTCGACGGCACGCTTACCTTGGCGCGCCGACTTACCGACACCGTGATCGATAGCGCCCGCTCGGGTATCGAGGCACAAAACCGATCTACGGGTTCGGATTTGGCAGCGGCGGCAGATTGACGTTGGCGAGCGGAGGAAGAGCCGCCAGGACTTTGAGATAGAGAGTCACCGCATAGCCTTCGGGAACAGTGTTGGCACCCAGCGGTTGCTGCGCCAGCAAGCCTGCGGTTAGCGTAGCGGCGATCATTTCGCGTTCAGTCATCGGACTTCGCTCCTAGTGTGACTTCGACACCACCTAGGATAGCGGAACGACGGGCGGGGTGTTATGCCTCGCCCGCCGAATCTTTTCGTTTAACATTTTAAGCGGATTATGGTAAAGATTGCGACGTTATCCCCGATAACAGAAAGGAGGGGTATGGATACATGAGCATCGTCTTAATAATACATTTAGTAGTAGTGACGCTAGACTTGGTTTTGATTGTACACGAATTGATGCGTTAGTGTTGTGACGAAGAAAGCGAGGGGAAACCCCCGCTTTCTTCCTTTCCTGACATCGAGTTGCCTGATCTATCCCGCACCAGCGCCGAATGATTTTTCAGATCAAATCGGCCTCTATCGGCGCGAGCTTCCATCGCACCCCTCTACCCTCGCCGATCTTCTCGACAATACCTCGGCGGCGCAGGTCGGCTAGGGCCGGCATGAACTTGCACATGAATAGGCGATGCACAACGCGGTCGGTCGGCGATAGCCCCTTATCGACCATTGCCATCTTGGTCAATTCCTCCGCCGAGACCGAGGCGCGATCATCGCGGAGTGCCCGATAAACCCGCTGCGCCAACTCACCCTTATCGAAGTACGCCACGCAGCGCGGACGGCGCATCCGAGGGTGAATTTCCTCCGGGTCGGTCTGCGGATCGAACAGCCGCAACACCTGATCGAGATGGATTAACTCGGAACGGAGACGTTCGATCTCGCGGTTGTGCCGCTCAATGTCGCCTGCGATCTCTGCCCGCTTGTTGCGGAGTGCATTCACCGTGTTCGGATGCTGGTCGGGCAGCGGGAGTTTGTCCATTCCGCCAGTTTAGGCGGGGCACCGGCTGCTATCGTCTCGATTTTCCAGGACTTTGCGCCATAATACCGAAGTAGAGCGCGATGCCGCTGCCGAAGCAGACCGGCAGCCACAGGACCCGGCGCTCGCCTTCGGCGGCGAGCGCGGCGGCGAGGCTGGCAAACGGCCCGGCGCGGCGCGGCGACGCCGCCCCACGCTCCTCGCCCGCGAGCAGGATATCCGCCATCGCCTCTCCCGTTCGGCGAGGCTACAAGATTGGTTCTTCGCGCGGAAGTGGATTGCCCCCGCGCCCCCCCTCCGCCCTCGAGGGCGGAGGGGAGAACGTCGTGCCTTCCGTGAGTAGTCTATACTTCCTGAAAATCACTGGAGGAGCCGGTGAGCGAAGCCAAAGACGCGGCGGTCGCGGAGGTAAGCCTCACGGCGATCTTTCTCGCCTTCCTGCGGCTCGGCTGCACCAGCTTTGGCGGCGGCACCGGCGGTTGGGTCTATCGCGAGATGGTGCAGCGCCGGCGGTGGATCGACGAGCGGGTGTTTCTCGCCGAGATGGCGCTGGGACAGAGCCTGCCCGGCGCCAACGGGATCAAGATGTCGGTGCTGGTCGGCCGCCGGCTGAAGGGTGGCGCCGGAGCTTTTATCGCACCCTTGGCGCTGCTGCTCGGCCCGTTTGTCATCATCCTCGTGGTCGGCGCGGTGTACGGCCGGCTCAGCGATCACCGATCGGTGCATGCGGTGCTCGATGGGGTGGCGGCGGCGGTGGTCGGGCTGAGCTTCGCCACCGGCATCAACGCGATCGCCAAGGGCGCCGCCGATGCGGCATCGATCGCGGTCGCGGCGGCGACCGTGATCTGCGTTGGCATTCTCGGCTGGCCAATGCTGCCGGTGATGCTGGGGCTGGCGCCGATCAGCATCGGCATCGCGGCCGTGCAAGGGCGGCGCTAGCGCGATGCGCGACAGCTTCGGCGGCAGCCTGCTCGCGCTGATCGTGGTCTTCGCGCCGCTGTCGCTGCTGTCGTTCGGCGGCAGCAATTCGGTGATCGCCGATATCGCGCACCAGTCGGTGACGGTGCGCCATTGGACCAGCGAGCGCGATTTCGCCGATTTCTTCGCGCTGTCGCGCGCGGCGCCCGGGCCGGGCTCGATGCTGGCGGCGCTTATCGGCTGGAAGATCGCCGGGCTCAGCGGGGCGCTGGTCGCGACGGTGGCATTCTATCTGCCGGCGTCGCTGCTGCTGGTCATCGCGGCAAAGATCTGGGGGCGCTGGCGCGGCTCGGCCTGGCACCAGGCGGTCGAGCGCGGGATGGCGCCGATCGCCGCCGGATTGTTTCTGTCGGGCGGGGTCGCGGTGCTGCGCGTCGCGCCCGCTGGGCTCGCCGCATGGATCGCCGCCGCGATCGTGACGGCGGCGCTGCTCTACTGGCCGAAGCTGCATCCGGTGCCGCTGCTGCTGGCGGCCGGCGCTATGTTCGGGATGATCGACTGGATGGGAGCCGTCTGATGAATACCGGTTTGCCTGCGGGATTTGCCGAACGGTTAGTGGCCGACTGCCCAGACGCCGTGATCTATGCCGATGCTGGCGGACATATCCGCTACTGGAACGCGGCGGCGACGCGGATTTTCGGGTTCGCCGAAAGCGAGGCGGTCGGCAAGCGACTCGACCTGATCATTCCCGAGCGACTGCGCGGGCGGCATTGGGAGGGTTACGACAAGGTCATGGGCGGCGCCGAAAGCCGCTATGGCGAAGGCGCCCTCCTGGCGGTGCCGGCGCAGCACAAGGACGGGCGGCAGATCTCGGTCGAATTCACGATCCTGCCGCTGCGCGACGCCGCCGGTGAACTGCTCGGCATCGCCGCGTTCCTGCGCGACGCGACCGCGCGGTTCGAGGAGGTCCGCGCGTTGCGCCGCGAGATCGCGGCGTTAAAAGGCGGGTGAGGGCTAGCGCCGCCGGCGTCGGCGCGCTGCCACCGCGTAGGGCGCCGGCGGCGGTTCCGTAGGCTGCGGCGGCAGGGTGCGCGCCAATGCGCCGCGCTCGCGCTCGGCGGCCTCGATGCGCGCGTGGAGCGCCTTCGCCGCATCGAACTTGAACGCGTTCATCAGCAGATCGTAGCGTTCGCGCAGCCGGGTCAACGCGGCGTCGAGCTCGGCTAGCCGAGCGCGCTGCGCGGCGGCGGTGTCGGCTGGTCCGGGGGCTGTCACGGCGTCCACACGATAGCGTGACCTGACGCGGTTTGAATCCTGCGAGGAGCGATTCGACCGTCTGTTGCGGCCATGCTAGCGTGTCGCGGTCGATCGAGCGAGACGGAGGAATTTTCCGATCGATCAGCCGAGGGAGGCACGCGTTTGGGGGCCTATCTGGTACGGCGCTTCGGCCTGATGGTGGTGACGCTGTTCGGCATCTCGATGCTGATCTTTGTGCTGTTGCGAATTACCCCCGGCAATATCGCCGATATCCTGTTCGATGCCGGCGGCTATGTCGACCCGGCCGACAAGGCGCGGATCGAACACCAGCTCGGCCTCGACAAATCGATCCCGCTGCAATACGCCGATTGGATCGGCGGGCTGCTGCATGGCGATCTCGGCTACTCCTACCAGACCGAGAAGCCGGCGCTCGACGAGATCCTGCCGCGCATCCCGATCACCGCGCGGCTCGCGGCGATCGCGTTGACCTTCTCGGTGCTGATCGGCGTGCCGCTCGGCGTCATCAGCGCGGTCAAGCAGAACACGATCCTCGACTATTTCCTGCGCGTCCTGAGCCTCTCCGGGTTGTCGATGCCGGCGTTCTGGCTGGGATTGCTGATCCTGATGTTCTTTGTCGCCGAATTCGGCACGATCCCGATCTACACCGACCAGCCGACCGGGTTCTGGAACGCGATCCTGATGTACAGCGTACCGGCGGCGGCGGTCGGGTTTCGCAGCTCGGCGCTGATGATGCGCCTGACGCGTTCGTCGATGCTCGAAGTGCTACGCCAGGACTACATCCGCACCGCGCGCTCGAAGGGCGCGTCGGAGGGGGCGATCAATTACTACCATGCGCTGCGCAATGCGCTGCTGCCGGTGATCACGGTGATCGGGATCGAGGCGGCGTTCCTGCTCGGCGGGCTGATCGTCACCGAGACCGTGTTCAACATTCCCGGTGTCGCCCGCTTCCTGGTCGAGGCGATCCGCTGGCGCGACTATCCGATGGTGCAGAACCTGGTGATGTTTATCGCCATCGTCGTGGTGACGATCAATTTCGCGATCGACATGCTCTATGCCGCGGTCGATCCGCGAATCAAATACGGCAATTAGCGCGGACGGGGAGGCCGGAGATGAGTACGCTCGACTTCAACGCCGAACTCGCCGCTGCCGGCGCCAATGTCAGAAACCGGTGGGGCGCGGTCAGGTTCTTCATCCGCCGCTATCCGCTGGGTGCGATCGGCGCGGTGATCATGGCGATCTTTGTGTTAGCCGCCATTTTTGCGCCGTATATCACCATCTACGATCCCCTGACGACCAATGCCGCGGTGTCGCTGGCGCGGCCAAGCGCAACCCACTGGCTCGGCTGCGACTTCATGGGCCGCGACGTCTATAGCCGCATTATCTACGGCGCGCGGATCTCGCTCGCGGTGAGCGTTGGTTCGATGCTGCTGGGCTCGTCGATCGGCGTCACGCTTGGCCTGTTGTCGGGCTATCTGCTCGGCTGGTTCGACCTGATCACCCAGCGCTTTCTCGAAATGATGCAGGCGCTGCCGCTGCTGGTGATGGCGATCATCATGGCGGCGGCGCTCGGGCCGTCGCTGCACAACACGATCATCGCGATCGCGATCCCGCTGGTGCCCTATGTCGCGCGCGTCATCCGCGCCAACACGCTGTCGCTGCGCGAGCAGCCCTTTGTCGAGGCGGCGAAGGCGATCGGGATGAGCGAGAGGCGCATCGCGCTGCGCCATGTGCTGCCCAACACGCTGGCGCCGCTGATCGTGCTGGCGACAGCGCAGCTCGGCTCGACGATCCTCACCGAATCGTCGCTGTCGTTCCTTGGGCTCGGCGTCCCCGAGCCGCACCCGTCCTGGGGAAGGATGCTGTCGGAATCGGCGGCGGAATATGTGCGCACCGCGCCCTGGTTGGTGATCTTCCCGGGCCTGGCGATCAGCTTTGTCGTCTTCGGCACCAACCTTCTGGGCGATGCGCTGCGCGACCTGCTCGACCCGCGGCAGCGCAGCTAGCGCGCGAAGCACCTTTGTCGGAGTGACCTCGCTTTGACGATGTCGACTGAACCCTCCTCTGCGGCGGTCACGCGGACCGACGCGCGCGGCAATGCCGAAGTGGTGCTCGACGTCGAAGGCTTGCAGGCCTACCTCTTCACTCGGCTCGGCGTGGTCAAGGCCGTCGACGACGTGTCGTTCAAGGTGCATGCCGGCGAGACCCTGGCGGTCGTCGGCGAATCGGGCTGCGGCAAGACGATGACCGCGCTGTCGTTGATGCGCCTCGTGCCGACCCCGCCGGGCCGGATCGTCGGCGGCTCGATCAAACTCGGAGCGCGCGATCTCGTGACCCTCTCCGAGGCCGAGATGCGCGCCGTGCGCGGCAACGACATCTCGATGATCTTCCAAGAGCCGATGACGTCGCTGAACCCGGTGATGACGATCGGCAAGCAGATCGCCGAAACCTTCCGGCTGCATCAAGATCTGTCGAGGCAGGAGGCGCTCGACAAGGCCATCGATATGCTGCGTCTCGTCAAAATCCCCGAGCCGGCGCAGCGCGCGAAGGAATATCCGCACCAGCTCTCGGGCGGCATGCGGCAGCGCGCGATGATCGCGATGGCGCTCGCGTGCAATCCCAAGGTGCTGATCGCCGACGAGCCGACGACCGCGCTCGACGTGACGATCCAGGCGCAGATCCTCGACCTGATCCTCGACCTGCAAAAGACGCTCGGCACCGCGGTGATCCTGATCACCCACGACCTCGCCGTCGTCGCCGAAACCGCGCAGCGCGTCATCGTCATGTACGCCGGCAAAAAGGTCGAGGAGGCCGACGTCGAGGATCTATTCGAGGCGCCGCTGCACCCTTATACCCATGGGTTGATGGCCTCGATCCCGCAACTCGCGGTGATCGGCGGCGAATTGCCGGTGGCGAACGGGAGGCTCAAGGAGATCCCCGGCATGGTGCCGGCGCTGACCAATCTGCCGCCGGGCTGCGCCTTCGCGCCGCGCTGCGCCTTCGCCGACGACCGCTGCCGCTCCGTCGCGCCCGACTATGAACAAAAGCGGCCGGGCCACTGGGTGGCGTGCTGGCACTCGGAGCGGCTTTATGGCTAGCCCCGCGATCGCCGCCGATAGCCACGCCCCACTTCCCGTCGGCAATGCGACGGTGCTCGACGTCATCGCATTGAAGAAACACTTCCCGGTCAAGAGGGGGCTGCTGCGCCGCACCGTCGGTCAGGTCTACGCGGTCGACGGGGTCAGCTTCTCGATCAACGAGGGCGAGACCCTGGGCCTGGTCGGCGAATCGGGGTGCGGCAAGTCGACTGTCGCGCGCACGGTCTTGCGGCTGATCGAGCCTACCGCCGGCTCGATCGTGCTCGACGGCACCGACGTGACGCACCTCGGCAAGAGCGCGATGCGGCCCTTTCGCCGCCAGATGCAGATGATCTTTCAGGATCCGTTCTCGTCGCTGAACCCGCGCATGTCGGCGGGCGACATTGTCGGCGAGCCGCTTGAGGTGCACGGTCTCGCCCACGGCAAGCAAAAGCAGGTGCTGACCGCCAGCCTGTTCGACCAGGTGGGCCTGCGGCGCAGCCAGATGAAAAGCTTCCCGCACGAATTCTCGGGCGGGCAGCGCCAGCGCATCTCGATCGCCCGCGCTCTCGCGCTCAACCCGCGCCTGATCATCGCCGACGAGCCGGTCTCGGCATTGGACGTGTCGATCCAGGCGCAGGTCATCAATCTGATGATGGATCTGCAGCGCGAGAAGCGGCTGTCCTACCTGTTCATCGCGCACGATCTCGCGGTCGTCGAGCATATCAGCCACCGCATAGCGGTGATGTATCTCGGCCGGATCGTCGAATACGCCGAGAAAAAGACGCTGTTCACCCAGCCGAGGCACCCCTATACCGAGGCGCTTCTGGCGGCGGTGCCGGTGCCGAACCCAAAGCTGCGCCGCGAGAAGCGCCTGTTGCAAGGCGACGTGCCGAGCCCGATCAACCCGCCCCCGGGTTGCACGTTCCACACCCGCTGCCCCTATGTGCAGGACCGCTGCCGACAGGAAGTCCCGGCGCTGAAGGAGATCGCGCCGGGGCACGGCGTCTCGTGCCATTTGGTGAATTGAGGCCGCGTATACATAAGCGCGTCAGTCCGGTCTGGTGCCGGGCATCCACGTTTTCGATATGCTGAGCTGAAAGCGTGGATGGCCGGGACACGCCCGGTCATGACGAGACGATGAACGACCTTTTCGCGCCGAGTGCCGATCTCCTCCCTCCTCGCTTTTCCGCGTGGTTCGCGGCGCAGGGGTGGCGGCCGCATCCGCATCAGCTGCGGATGCTGGCGGTGGCGCGGGCGGGTCGGTCGGCGCTGCTGATCGCGCCGACCGGCGGCGGCAAGACGCTCGCCGGGTTTCTGCCGAGCCTGGTCGAGCTGGCCGCGGTCCCGGCTGAGGGCCTCCACACGCTCTACATCTCGCCGTTGAAGGCGCTGGCGGTCGATATCCACCGCAACCTCGAGCGGCCGATCGCGGAATTGGACTTGCCGATCCGGGCCGAGACCCGAACCGGCGATACGCCGGCCGTGAAGCGCCAGCGCCAGCGTGAGCATCCGCCGCAGATGCTGATGACGACTCCGGAATCGCTGGCCTTGCTGCTGTCCTATCCCGATTCCGGCCAATTCTTCGCGGGGCTCAAGGCCGTCGTCATCGATGAGCTGCATGCGCTCGCCGGAACCAAGCGCGGCGATTTGCTTGCGCTCGGCCTGGCGCGGCTTGCTCGCCTCGCGCCGCGGGCACGGTGCGTCGGGCTGTCGGCGACGGTGGCGTGGCCCGACGCGCTCGCCGCGTATCTCGGCCCCGCGGTCGAGCGTATCGTCGCCGCCGATGCCGCCGAGCCGGACGTATCGATCCTCGTGCCCGATGTGGAGTTGCCGTGGGTCGGCCACATGGCGATGCACGCGGTGCCGGCTATCTACAACGCGATCCAGGCGCACAAGACGACACTGGTTTTCGTCAACACCCGCGCCCAGGCCGAGCTCGCCTTTCAGGCACTGTGGCGATTGAACGACGACAATCTGCCGATCGGGCTGCATCACGGCAGCCTCGCGGTCGAGCAGCGCCGGCGGATCGAGAAGGCGATGGCCGAGGGAAAGCTGCGCGCGGTGGTGGCGACCTCATCGCTCGACCTCGGTGTCGATTGGGCGGCGGTCGATCTGGTGATCCAGCTCGGCGCGCCGAAGGGCGTGTCGCGGCTGGTGCAGCGCATCGGCCGCGCCAATCACCGGCTCGACGTCCCGAGTCGGGCGATCCTGGTACCGGCCAACCGTTTCGAATTTCTCGAATGCCAGGCGGCCGCCGACGGGGTCGCGAACAAGCGGCTCGACGGCGACCCGCCGCGCTCGGGCGGGCTCGATGTGCTCGCCCAGCACATCCTCGGCATGGCGTGCGCGGCGCCGTTCACCGCCGATGACCTTTATGTCGAGGTGACGAGCGCCGCGCCCTATGCCGATCTGGCGCGCCAGGACTTCGACGATACGCTGAGCTTTGTCGAAAGCGGCGGCTATGCGCTAAGGGCTTATGAGCGCTGGCACCGTCTGTTCCGCGACAGCCTGGGCCGCTATCAGGTCGCCGGCGAGCGGGTCGCGCGGCGCTACCGGATGAACATTGGCACGATTGTCGAATCGCCGCTGCTCCGCGTGCGGCTCGGCCGCGGCCCCGCGCTTGGCGAGTTTGAGGAATATTTCGCGCAAACCCTGGTGCCCGGCGACACGTTCATCTTCGCCGGCCAGCGCTTGCGCTTCGAGATGATCCGCGACATGGAGGTGATCTGCTCCCGCGCCAGGGGCGACGAGCCGCCCAAGGTGCCGGCCTATGAGGGCGGCCGGCTGCCGCTCTCGACCTTTCTCGCCGACGGGGTGCGGGCGATCTTCGCCGATCCCCGCCGTTGGCGGGAGATGCCGCCGCAGGTGCGGGAATGGCTGCGCCTGCAGCGCTGGCGCTCGCTGTTGCCCGACCGCGACGGGCTCCTCGTCGAAACCTTCCCGCGCAACGGCCGCGAATACCTCGTCGCCTACCCGTTCGAGGGGCGCAACGCGCACCAGACCTTGGGCATCCTATTGACCCGGCGCATGGAACGCGCGGGCTTGGCACCGCTTGGCTTTGTCGCGACAGATTATCTGCTCGCGGTGTGGAGCCTCGAAGCGGCAAGCGGTTTCGATGCGCTGTTCGACGAGGACATGCTGGGCGACGATCTCGAAGCCTGGATGGCCGAATCGTCGGTGATGCGGCGCAGCTTCCGCAATGTCGCGGTGATCGCCGGGCTGATCGAGAAGAAATATCCGGGCGCGGAGAAGTCGCGCAAGCAGGTCACGGTCAATTCCGATCTGATCTACGACGTGCTGCGCCGCCATGAGCCGGATCACATTCTATTGCGCGCGACCCGCGCCGACGCGGCGACCGGGCTCACCGACGTGCGCCGGCTGGGCCAAATGCTGGCGCGGGTGAAGGGTCGCATCACCCATCGCCGGCTCGACCGGGTGTCGCCGTTGGCGGTTGCTGCGATCCTCGATATCGGCCGCGAGCAGGTCTACGGCTCGGCCCTCGACCAGCTGCTCGACGAGGCCGCCGAGGGGGTCATCCGCGAAGCGACCGAGGGAGCACCGGCGCTGGGTGAGCAGGCGGTGATGTCAATTTAACTCCCGCCGGCAGTTGGCGACGGGCCATTTAATCGGAAGTTTTTATTCGTTGGAGGCGCAACTATTTGATCCAGAACGGATCTGGCGTGAGAATGAGGATTCCTACTGGGTACGGTTTGGGTTGACGGCGAGGAGTTCGAAGGCGCGGGCCTGCA
>Ga0181521_10004581_pt1 | contig 15691 bp, 14 predicted proteins | sample PEATcosm2014_Bin_32_FD_119764 | JGI IMG/M metagenome (GOLD analysis project Ga0181521, IMG submission 119764) | Peatland microbial communities from MTU Mesocosm Facility, Houghton, MI, USA - PEATcosm2014_Bin02_60_metaG | ecosystem: Environmental > Terrestrial > Soil > Wetlands > Peat | place...
GACAGCCCCTCCGCGGAGACCAGTTCGCCGGACTCGTGAAGGTCCTGGTTCAGCTTTTTCATGAATGCGATGTGCGCCCGCAAGTCTCCCCTCGGCCAGTTGGGGACGCCTTGCTCTGCCCTCGTGTTCATCATCAGAATGTATTTCATTCTCTCTCTCCCGTGGGACTGGCGAACCGCCGCACTTCAATCGGCATGTTGGTAGGAATTCCTCCGGGCCCGGGCGCCGCCGAAATCCGTCCCGCAATGGCGTAGGCGCGTTCCGGAGTCGCAACGTCCACGATCCAGTAGCCGAGCAGAAACTCCTTCGACTCGGGGAAGATGCCGTCCGTGACCGGCAGCCCGTTTCTCTCCCCGCACACAACCCTGGCCTCAACCGGTTCGGCCAGACCCTGCGTCGCCACGAACTCGCCGGACTCGGTCAGCTCCTTCGTAATGGTCCTGAGGACCGCAAAATGCGCCTCAATATCCTTTGCCGCCCAGGCGTGATACCCGTCAACGCCCGCTTTCGTGCCCGACATCAACAAAATGTATTTCATTTAGTTGGCCCCTTTCATATCCTAGTCGGAACCACCGCGGCGTTCTCTACATCCCCCGAAAAGTATTTTTCAGACCGCAAATCGGCCCGACCATGTCGATTTCGAACGCCCGGAACCGACCTACAAGTGGAGGTTCGGAAATGACGGCCGAAGATGTGGTGGTTGATGTTAGCCAGGATTGGGTGCTTGCCTGCCATGTGCAGCAGCGGTTTATGCAGGTTCCAGGCCGGATCGCCGGCGGCCTTGACTGGGGCGCACGGTGCCGCCAGGTTCGGGCCCTCGGCGGCGACTGCTACGATTTCATGCCCCTCACTGATGACCGCCTGGCGTTGGTCATTGGCGATGCCTCCGGCAAAGGTCTCGCCGCGGCGCTCATGATGGCCAGTGTCCAGTCCTCGCTTCGGACAGCCGCCTTGTTCACGGCAAACGATCTGGCCGCATTACTCAAGATCGTGAATGTCCAGGCGTACAATTCGTCGGCTGCGGACCGTTATGCGACGCTGTTCTATGGCGTCTTCGACAGGGCGGCGCGGACGCTGCGGTACGTCAACGCCGGACATAATCCGCCGATTGTTCTTCGCGATGACGGCTCGGTCCATTGGCTCGAACCGAGCGGAGCCCCTGTTGGAATGTTCCCCGATTCGGGCTATGAGGAGAGCGGCCTTCGGCTGGATCCTGGCGATCTAGTCATCGCCTACACGGATGGAGTCGTGGAAGCGACCAATCCCGAGGGGGACGAGTGGGGCGTGCAGGGCCTCTTGAGAGCGGCCGCCGCCTGGGCGCCGTCGCGCCCAGGATCCACTCAAGACTTGGTTCAGTGGATCTTCAACTCCATGGACGACTTCTCACGCGGCTGCCAGAGCGATGACGCGACCGTGGCAGTCCTGCGCGTCGTCTGAATGTGTCCATGTTATGACGTCTTTCGGCTCGTTGCACGCATCGTCGGCGAACCGGAAGCTGCTCAAATTCCGGTCTGTCGGCAAGCTGGGAGTGATTTGGCATCGCTTAACGCGATCAGTACCGGGAAGTCGGCTTGCGTCCGGGCATCAATGGACCGGGCGCGAGCGGCCGTTCGTCCCGTGATACCCGTCCACTGCAGTTGCCGGCCACATGAGCGAGAAGTCGCCTTATCACGGAGATGTGCTGACGGGCCGAACACGCCGACTCGACTGTCAGGAATGAACCGGGACCCAGTGCGAAGTGGCAGCCCGTTTGAAAGGCCATGCCTTTGCCCCGCCCGCGCCGGTCCCCTGGTCCGACAGCCGAGACAAAGGCGGCGCCGGCAGGCCGGGTATCCCCGCTTTTCCTACCGCGGAATCTCGTATCGCTTGATCTTTTCGTAGAGCGTCGAACGGTCGATGCCCAACACCCCGGCGGCTTCCTTGATGTTGCCGCTGGTCCGCTGCAAAGTCGCCGCGATCAGCAGTTTTTCCATCTCCTCGATGGTGATGCCCGACGGCGGAGCCCAGCCCGCCTTCCCGGCCTGGCCGCTCTGCGCCCCAACCTCTGTTCTTCCCTCTTTGACATCGGCGTTATCGGTGTGCCGTCCGAAATGGGACAAACAGATATTTTGATTTCGTGAGGCATTTCGCTTCCATTTGTCGCGACCTCTTATGAAGGCCCGCGATATCGCGGGAAAAAGGAAAGGGATGATGCCGATGCGCAGCCACCAGCGGTTTTCCATTTATTTGATTCCATGGATGTTATTCGTATTCGCAACCGCGCTTTGCGGGCAAACGCCGCAACCGCACGCGGGTTGGAAACTGGTTCCGGACGGCGATAATCTCATCGCCGATGGCTATTGGGGTCAGTGGCCGGCCGCGAACGCGCCGGCCTCGGTTCAGGCGATCAACGGTGTGCTGACGGCCAGCATCCCCACCGGATACGTTGGATTCGCCGACATGCTGGCGCCCCGTCTCTTCACCCACGGCGATTTCGGCGTGGTGGCAACCATCGAAACCGCACCCGGCGTCAACGGGTTCTTCACACTCACCGGTTCGCTTGCGACCGGCACGCAGTACTGGCAAGGGAACACGTGGGTCGAGTTAGGCACCGATAGCAACGGGAGCTACGTGTTCGCGTATTGGGCTGGGACGTCGTCAAGTCCGGCGTTCTACAACCAATTCAAGGCGTTCGCCACACCCCCCACCGGAACGTTAACGCTGGAACTGCTCCATCAGCAGGGACAGTTTTATCTCTATTTCAACGGCGCACAGTACGGGCCGTTCGCCGATCCCGGATTGTTCGCCCTCGGGTACGTCTTGCCGGGTTTCGAATGCAATCCCGGTATGCAACTGAAGCTCACGCAATTCGCCTTCGAGATTCCCTCCAGCGAAACGGGTACGCCATTGCAAACACCCGTCGGCGTGGTTCCCTACGTCCATCCGGGCGATTCGCTGAGCTCGCTGGCGGCCGTGACGGGGCGCACCTTCGGCGATTGGGCACTCCCGCAGGAACTTGTGCAGGGCTGGGAGATCAACTCGCCCAGCGCCGCGATCCCAAGCGCCACGCCGGACCCCACCTACGCGGCCAAGGTGATTGGAGAATACAGTCTGCTGGCGGCCCCAACCATGTACTATTTCATGAGCGAGACGGCGCAAGGCTATTTCACGCTCGGGGACGGCGACGCGATGATCGCCTACACCAAAGACAATGGGCTGTCCACCCACTGCCATCAACTGATCGGTGGCAACAACTATCTCCCCAGTTGGGTGGTAAACGGGCACTTCACGGCGGCCGAACTCACCCAGATCATGACAACCCATATCCAGACCGTGATGGGCCATTTCAAGGGCCAATGCACGTCCTGGGACGTGGTCAACGAGGCGTTGAATTCGGACGGCACTCTGAACACCGGCAGCGGCAACGTCTGGGCGAACACCATCGGACCCAGCTACATCGATCTGGCGTTTCAAACCGCGCGCCAGGTGGATCCCAACGCCAAGCTCTACTACAACGACTACGCCATCGAGAACCAGACGACCAAGGCTACCGGCCTCTACAGTTTGCTGGCGGGCATGCAGCAGAGAGGAACGCCCATCGATGGGGTGGGTCTGCAATGCCACTGGAATGTCAGCGGGTCCGGTTCCGGGGTGGTTCCCGATCACGACAGCATGGTGGCCAATATGGCGCAGTTGGCCAAGATGGGGCTGAGCGCGCGGATCTCCGAGCTGGACGCGATGATTCAATTGCCGGCTACCGCCGCCGATCTGGCAACCCAGGCGACGTTCTTCTCGACCACGGTGCAGGCATGCCTGGACAGTCCGAACTGCACCACGATTTCGGTCATGGAAGCAAACGACGCCGTGTCGGGGACAGCCAACCAGGTTCCCGGTTATGGCGCGGCCACATTATTCGATGCCAAATTCCAGCCCAAGCCCGCCTACACCGCTGTGATGAACACGCTACGCAAGGCGGCGCTGGCCGTCCCTGGCGCGCCGAGCCTCACCGCGGCGGCGGTTACCAACGGAGCTAGTTACGCCGATAAGGGCGTGACGCCGGGCGAGATCGTCACCCTCTTTCCGTATAATGTCGGCCCGGCCACCATGGCACAGTTAGGCCTGGACGCTTCCGGTAATGTCCTGACTCTGATTGGGGGGACGCGGGTGCTGTTCGATGGAGTAGCGGCCCCGATGATCTACACGGTCAAAAATCAGGTGGCCTGCGTAGTGCCTTATGAGATCGCGGGAGAGTCCTCAACCGAGGTCCAGGTGGAGTATAACGGCATCCGGTCGGTTGCCGTGACGGTCCCGGTTCTGCCGGCCGTGCCTGGCATCATTACCGTCAACTCGCAGGGCACCGGGCAAGCGGTCGCTCTCAACCAGGACAACAGTCTGAATTCCGCGTCTAATCCGGCCGCGCGCGGCAGCATCGTGACTATCGTCGCCACCGGGGAAGGACAGCGGAATCCCGCCGGGGTGACGGGCGTGCCGGCGCCTGCGTACGACCCGCCGGTGCTGCCCGCCTCGCTAACCGTAGGCGGCGTCGCGGCAAGCCTTCCCTACGCCGCTTCGGCCCCCGGGTTTGTAGGATTGATGCAAATCGATTTCACGATTCCGGAAACGGCCCCCACCGGCTCGGCCGTGCCGATCCAGCTCACCATCGGTACCCTCGAGAGCCCAGCCGTCACCATCGCGGTAAAGTAGACGCCCCGGATTTCCTACCGCGGAATCTCGTATCGCTTGATCTTTTCGTAGAGCGTCGAACGGTCGATACCCAAAACCCCGGCGGCTTCCTTGATGTTGCCGCCGGTCCGCTGCAAAGTCGCCGCGATCAGCAGTTTTTCCATCTCCTCGATGGTGATGCCCGCCGGCGGAGCCCAGCCCGCCTTCCCGGCTTGGCCGCTCTGCGCCACAAAGGCGAAATCGTCTTCCGTGAGCTCGGAGCCACGGCAGGTCACCATGGCCCGCTCGATGGCGTTCTCCAGTTCCCTCACATTGCCCGGCCAGTTGTGGTCCAGCAGCACCTTCAGGCCGCCCTCGGAGATTCCGCCCACATCCTTGCCCAGCTCGTGCGAAATCCGTTCCAGAAAATGCTGCGCCAGCAGTGGAATATCCTCGCGCCGCTCGCGTAGCGGCGGGATGCGGATCTCGATCACGTTCAGCCGGTAGTACAGGTCGTCGCGGAATTTGCCCTCCGCCACCGCCTGTTGCAGGTTCACGTGGGTGGCGGCGATCACCCGCACATCCACCTGCACTTCCTCCGAGCCGCCCACGCGGTAGAAGCGGCGCTCCTGCAACACGCGCAGCAGATCCACCTGGAGCTTGGGCGAGATGTCGCCGATCTCATCCAGGAAAATCGTGCCGCCCTCGGCCATCTCGAACTTGCCGCGCCTTTGTTGGCTGGCGCCGGTGAAGGCGCCCTTCTCGTGCCCGAACAGCTCGCTTTCGAGCAGCGTCTCCGCCAGCGCGGCGCAGGACACGGCCACGAACGGTTTCCCCGCGCGGTCGCCCGAGTTGTGAATCGCCCGCGCGATCAACTCCTTGCCCGTGCCGCTTTCCCCCTGGATCAGCACCGTGCTGCGCAGGCTGGAGATTTCCTGCGACAGCTTGAGGATGTCCTGCATCCGCGCGTTCTTGCTGATCACGTCGCCGAAGCGGTATTGCCGGGACAGCTTCTTGCGCAGAATGCTGTTCTCGCGTTGCAGGTTTTTCACTTTGACGATGCGGCTCACCAGGAGGGAAATCTCTTCCGGGTTGCAGGGCTTGACGATGTACTCCTGCGCGCCTTCCTTCATGGCCGTGATGGCGGTATCCACGGTGGCGTAGGCGGTGATGATGATGATGGAGGCTTCGGCGTGCAGCCGGCGCACCTGCATCATGGTCTCGATGCCGTCCATCCCGCCGGGCATCTTGAGATCCACGAAGTAGATGGCGTAGTCTCGCTGCGCGGCCTTCTCGACCGCCTCGCGGCCGGAGTTGGCGGTGTCCACCGCGTACCCGTCCTCGCGCAGCCAGGCGGCCAGCGATTCGGCCATCACCTCTTCGTCGTCCACTACCAGGATTTGCCAGTGGCCCTTCATTGCCGTCACCCCCTCGGTTTCCGTTCGATCCGCGCCGCGCAACGGCCGCAGAACGCCGCGCGCTTGAAATCGATCTGCCGCACACCGGTCGCCAGCGACATGGCACAATTGCCATCCAGGCAGTGCACCAGCCCGAACAGGTGGCCGCATTCGTGCAACATTTCTTTCTGCGCGCGCTCCAAAAACACCTCGCGATTCGGCTCCAGCCCGTAGAATTCCTGCCGCAGGCGGGCGAGCGAAACCACCGCCGCGCGGCCGCCCAGTTGCGCGTGGCCGAAGACGAAGGTCAGCACCGGGATGAACAGATCCCGTTCCGTCAGCCCCAGCAGCTTGAACGCATCGCCGGGACACAGCCGCACCAGCATCTCCAAAACCGGAATCGAGCCGTACTGGCCGCGGACCGCGTCAAACGCGAAATCGAGTTCGGGCAGCTCGATCTCCCGAACTGGCGCGCCGAACTCGGCTCTAGCGCGCTCGGCGATAGCCGCGAGCGCTTCCCGGTCCACTTCCGGCGTGGCGCCCACGTAAAAATACTTCATCCTTTTCCGGCTAGCGCCGCCGGTTTCTCGCCACCGGCCGCCGCCGGCTGATCGAGCGGCAGCGACACCGTGAAGGTGGCGCCCGCTCCCGCCGCGCTCTTGACTTCGATGTCGCCGCCATGCGCCTGGATGATGCCGTAGGATACCGCCAGCCCCAGCCCCACCCCCTTTCCTTCCGACTTGGTGGTGAAGAAGGGATCGAAGATCTTGGCCAGGTTCTCTGGCGGGATGCCCTCGCCGTTGTCCGCCACCGTCAGCATCTCCATGCCGTCGGCTGTGTACGTCGTAACCGAAACTCGGCCAGGACGCTTGTCCACACCCTTGCTCTGGGTGGCTTCCGCGGCGTTGAGCACCAGGTTCAGCACCACCTGTTGGATTTGCGATGGATCGCAGAGCACCGGCGGCAGCCCCTCGCGCAGGTCGGCCTCCATCGACACGTTGCTCAGCTTGAGCTTGTGCTGGACGAGCGAAAGCGTCATGCGCACAATCCGGTTCAGATCGGCCGGCGCCCGCTGCGGCTTGCCGCGCCGCGAGAAGGCCAGCAGGTCGCTGACGATATGCCCCACCCGCGAAGTTTCGTTGATCACCTGCGAAAGGTACCGGCGGAACTCGACCAGCCGGGCGGGCGGAATGCCGTCTTCGGTGAGCATCCGCTGCATCAGCATCGACAGGTTCAGCACCCCGGAAACCGGGTTGTTGATCTCGTGCGCCACGCTGGCGGAAAGCTGGCCGAGCGAGGCCAGCCGGTCGCTCTGTACCAGCTTCTTTTGCGCCGCCTTGAGCTGCTCGGTGCGCTCTTGCACCTTGGTTTCGAGCTTCTGCGTGAACTGGTTGATTTCGCCGAGCGCCGTGCGCAGCCGCTCGCGCATCACCTCGAAGCTGCGCGCCAGCTCGTCCAGTTCCTCGCTCGAGCCGACAATCTCGAGCGGCCGGTCGAGCTCCATCTGGCTCACCGCCTTGGTTCCTTCCACCAGCGCTTCAATCGGCCGGCTCAGGAAGCGCCGCGTAAACAGAATGATGAACAGACTGATCAGCCCGATTTCGACGCCCGTCACCACCAGCACGCGCAGCTTCATGCCGTCCACTTCGCGATCCACGCTTTCGAGCGTCAGCGCGACATCGAGCACACCCAGCACCTTGACGCCGGCCGGGTGCGCGTGGCACGCCGATTCGCTGCACGAGCGCTCGTTGTAAATCGGCGTCACCATCTCCAGCCGCCGGGGGCCGACGTCCCCGCCGGTGATTTTCACGTGCGAAGTAAGATCGATCGGGATGACCGAGTCCTTGCTCGGGTCGTTGACGCGCGTCGAGTACGTCACCTGGCCGCTGCGGTTGAGCATGCGAATGCGGTCGATGCCCTGCTTTTCGGCGATCGTCTGCATCACCTGGTAAGCCGCCTCCCGGTGATCGTCCAGCATGGCGTGCCAGGTGGCGCTGGAGATTCCCTTGGAGAGCTGATCCGCTCCCAGGATCATGGTGTTGAGAAGCTGCCGCTCCTCGGTCTTGATGTTCACCAGCCCGGAAACCGCCGCCACAATGATCACGATTACCGTGATCGAGAGCATCAGCTTCCGGGCGAGACGCCTCGGCATAACCGGCCCTGTACTCCGAAGTAATTGTAGCGTGCGGCGGCGGGTGAGTGGGCCGGAATCCGCGCCAACGAGATCAAGATGGCAGAGCCGTGGACTGGCAGGAAATCCACCGCCTTTCGAGACTGCCGGTACGCCAGCCGACGATGATCGCTCCTGGCGTTAAGCCGCCAGCCAATCGTCCGAGGCGGTCACCCCTCCCGAAACGTTCGTGATCTCGATCTTCTGAAATGTGAACGAGATCTCCTCTAACTCATGGGTGGATACTCCCAGCCTCGGCGGACGGCCGGGTTGGGTGTGGTAAGTTCTGTAACTCGCAATGGCGCCGTTGGTCAGGGTGATCGTGAAGTAGAGTTGCTCTCCCCCCTGAGGACTCCTCTTCCTCAGGAAGTTGAGATCGATCGCCGGGATCAATTCACTTTTCCACTTGGCGTTGAGGAGTTGAGGCGAAGAAACATCCGTCTCCTTGGTAATCGTTAACAGGGTGTGCTGGCGTTTCCCGCTGGTCTGGCCCGAGCTGGCGTCGTGGGGTACTTGCGCCCCATAGTTCCAGCCACGCACGGCGACCCCCACACTGCGGGGAGTTACGGGTTTCGATCCCAGTGTCATGCCATAGACTTGGCCCTTCGCGAGACCCGGGACAGCCGTACCTGTGAATGAGTGGTTCAGATAGATTGGCATTGAAGCCCCCTCCAATTTGAATGTGCTCGGGATGCCAGTTGGCATCCCTGGTTGGGATTAGTATATACCATCCGCCGTTTCCCGATGCCCAAGATGCGGTTTTTCCGGTACTGGACAACCCGGATGCTACACTAGCGGGTTGTTAACCCATTTCGAGCGCGCCGGACGCTGGTTTCTGGATTCCGGCATCCAACTCGCCGGCGGCGGTGTGGCCCGTTATTACCGCTCGGACACAGAGCGGAATCGTCCGGTTTCGACCGAGATCACCGGCTACTCGATCAGCGCGCTGGTCTACCTGCATAGGCTGACGGGCGACCAGCGTTACCTGGACCGGGCGCTCGACGCGGCGCGTTTCCTGGTGCGCGATGCGTGGCAGCCGCACCTGTGCGCCATGCCGTTTGAGACCGATTCGCCGGCCCGGTCCTATTTCTTCGATTGCGGCATTATCGTTCGCGGCTTGCTGGCCGCGTGGCGCGCAGCGCGGACCGATGAGTTCCTGGATTGCGCCGCGGCGGTGGGCCGCTCGATGGCACGGGACTTTCGCGCAGGCGATGGCTGGCACCCGGTTCTCGACCTGCCCGCTAAAACGCCGGCCAGCCGCGATGCTACGAGCTGGTCGCGGATGCCGGGCTGCTACCAGTTGAAGTCCGCCATGGCGTGGTGGGGTCTTTTCCGTGCCACTGGCGACGCGGCGTTTCGCGAACCGTACCGGGAGTCGCTCGAGGCGGCGCTGGCCAACTCCACCAGCTTCCTGCCGGACGCCGCCGGCCGGTTGAAAACCATGGATCGCCTGCACGCCTACCTGTATTTTCTGGAAGGTCTGATGCCGGTGGTGGGCTGTCCAGATAACACCGAGGCTCGGTGCGCGCTGGCGCTGGCCAGTGGCATCCGCCAGGTGTCGTGCCTGCTCCACGACATTGCGCCCGAGTTCGCGCGGGCGGACGTTTACGCACAGTTGCTGCGGATTCGCATTCTGGCTGATGCCGCGGGAGCCGCGCCGCTCGATCGGGAAGCGGCCGCCGCCGAAGCGCGTGCGCTCGCCGAATTTCAGGCTGTCTCCACCGATCCGCGTATCGACGGAGGCTTCTGGTTCGGCCGTCGGAACGGCACGTATCTGCCCCACGTCAACCCGGTCTCGGCGGCGTTCGCCATCGAAGCGCTGGATCTTTGGGAGCGGCGCGCCGCCAGCAAAGAGGCCGGCCGGCCGCTGATCTGATCATGCCCAATCCCGCATATCTCGCAGTGCAGTCTGACGTGGCGCAGGCAATCCTGCCTGCTGTGTCGGGATTCTTCTCGACATTTCCTGGAGTCGAACGGCGATGAGAACAGCCGACTATGCCGCCGCTCGCCTGGCAGGATGGACGCGGCCTGTGCGGCGTGGCGCGGCGGTTCCGCTGGCCGCCAACACCGCCAGCGCCGGGATTTCGGTGGTGATCCCGTCGCGCGACGGGAAGGCGCTGCTGGAAGCCCAACTGGCCGGCGTCGCGCGGGACCTGGCGGACATGGCGGGCGAGATCATCGTCATCGACAATGGCTCCAGCGACGGCACCGCGGAATGGCTCCGCGGCACGTACCCGCGGATTGCGATCGAGGTCTCGGCAGAGCCGCTCTCTTTCGCCGCCGCTGTCAATCGAGGCATCCGGCGCGCCCGTTTTTCGCACGTCTGCCTGCTCAACAACGACATGGCCATAGAGCCGGGCTTCTTCGCCGCTTTGCTCCGGCCGTTTCGGGCGGTGCCGGACGTGTTCTGCGCCACCGCGCAGATTCGCTTCCCGCCGGGCGTGCGCCGCGAAGAGACCGGCAAGGCGGTGATGGCGCAAGGCGCGCCGGAGGATTTCCCCGTCCGCTGCGATGAGCCATTGGCCGGCGAGGATGGCACCTGGGTGCTCTACGGCAGTGGCGGCTGCTCGGCTTACGATGCCGCCAAGTTGCGCGCGCTGGGCGGTGTGGACGAAGCGTACGCGCCGGCATATGTGGAAGATCTCGACCTGGGCTATCGCGCCTGGCTGCGCGGCTGGCCCAGCGTGTACGTGGCGGGCGCCGTGGTGGAGCACCGGCACCGGGCCACCACCTCGCGGTATTACAGTCAACGGCAATTAGCCGGAATGCTCGAGGTGAACTATTTGAAGTTCCTGGTGCGCGCGATAGCCAGCCCGCGGGTTTTTCGGCGGCTGTGGCGGCAGGCGCTCGATCGGTTGCGATTGCGCGCCCCGAGCGACCCGGCCGCACGCGCCGCGTTGCACGGCGCAGCCCGATATGCGCTGGCCGGGGGAACGGCGAATGCGCCAGTTGGCCGCCAGGAATCGCCGCCGTGGTGGGGCAGGCTTCAGACTGCCAACCCTGAGGAATCGCTGCTGGCGTTGACGGATGGTTCAATCGCATGTTTTCCCGGGCGCGCAGCCTCCGGAAAATCGCCGGTTCTGATCACTGCGCGCGGACTCGAGTCCGCAGCCAGCGCAGACACAGGCGACGCCGTTTTATTGATTCGCGTCAACCAACTCGAGCCGCCGCCCGCCGACCTGCTGGCCCGCTATGCGGAGATCGTCGAGGCTCGCACCGACGCCGCTTTCGATGCGGCCGTCAAGTGGATCAAACGCAAATGGCGCATGTAGCGTGGCGGTCTTGTTTGCCGCCGGTGTTTGGCGCCCTTGCAACTCAGCCGGCGGGCAATGCGCGGCTGGCCATGCGATGGATGTCCGCCCGCAAGCCGTTCAGGCGCACGGCCACGCCCAGCATGAAGATTGCGCTGAAACCAAAGTAAGAGCTCATCCAGAGAAAGTATGCGTGGGGCGGTTGCAATCTGATCCAATTAAGCCCCAAAGCAAAGAACCCCACGGCGAAACCAACCGAGGCCACTCCCGCCGTGCCGAGAAGCCATTCGCCCGCCACATGACGCCGCATCCTGAGCGCGGTCGCCAATGCGAGAATACCGACGCTCATTGCCATGGCAACGAACAGGAGTGAGATGGGACGAAAGCTAAGTGGTCGACCTCTGCTCCAGAAAGTGGTGATCAGCGCGAATACACTGAGAGCCAGGCCATTCAGCGCCAGAAGCCATGGTCTGCCATTTCTGGAACTCCACATGCCGGCTGCAATCGCACAAATCCCCGCCGCGAGAGCGACCATACCCATATTCCGGACCGCGTCATACCCCGCGAATCTGCGCAAAGTCAGAAATCCATCCGGGCGGCCCTCCATATACAAAAGGTTCATGACGGAATATGCCGCGCAAAAAACGCCGCACAATGCCAGTAGCCACCGGTTCTTAATCAGCGTTTGGATCAAGGGCCCCTCGCGACGGCGATCCAGCCCTACTAAGGGCGTGCCGCTCTCTCTGCCCCGATCATAGCACGCGGATTTTAGGCAAAATCGCCCAAATTCCTGCCGCAAACGCATAGCCCTTTTTTGGGGCGATTCTGCCGATGCGCCCGCCAAACCTCCGCTCACGGATACAGGCCGCGGATTTTGACGGCTTCAGCCACCCGGCCGATGCCGACGATGTTGGCGGCCAGCCGCATGCTCGCCTTGCGCTCAATCTGAATTTTGAGCACGTCGCGGAAAGCGCGCGTCATCACCTTCTCCAGCCGCAGGTTGACGTCCTGCTCATCCCAGAACAGGTGGTTTTCATCCTGCACCCATTCGAAGTACGACACGGTGACGCCGCCCGCATTGCAGAGAATGTCGGGAATCAGAAACACCCCGCGCCGGTCGAGGATGCGGTCCGCTTCCGGCGTCACCGGGCCGTTGGCTGCCTCGGCGACGATGCGCGCCCGAATCAAGTCCGCATTCTCTTCGGTGATGACGCCTTCGAGCGCCGCCGGCACCAGCACTTCGCACTCCAGCGCCAGCATCTCGGCCGGTCCCACCGCCTCCGAGCCGGGGAAGCCCATCACGCTGCCGGTCCGCTCCTTGAACGCCATCACCGCCGGGATGTCCAGCCCGTTCGAATTGTAGATGGCGCCGCGCGTGTCGTTCACCGCCAGCACCTTCATGCCGGCTCTGCCGAGCAGCATGGCGGCGATGGATCCGGCGTTGCCGAAGCCCTCCACCACCGCCCGCGCGCCGGCGACCGGAATGCCCAGGTGCTCGCAGCTCGCCAGCACCGTGTAGTACACGCCGCGTCCGGTGGCCTCATTGCGCCCCAGCGATCCGCCCAGGCTGATCGGCTTGCCGGTCACCACGCCGGGAACCGGGTACCCCATGTTCATGCTGTAGGTGTCCATGATCCACGCCATGATCTGCGGCGTGGTGTAGACGTCCGGCGCCGGGATGTCCTTGTCGGGTCCGATCAGCGGCAGAATGGCGCTGGTATAGCGCCGCGTCAGCCGCTCCAATTCGCCCAGCGACAGGGTTTTCGGGTTGCACGTCACGCCGCCCTTGCCGCCGCCGAACGGAATACTCACCACCGCGCACTTCCACGTCATCCACGTGGCCAGCGCCTTCACTTCGTCCACTGTCACGTCGGGGTGATAACGAATGCCGCCCTTGGCCGGGCCGCGCGAGGTGTTGTGCTGCACCCGGAACCCTTCGAAGCGGACAATATGCCCGGTATCCATGCGCACCGGCACGCTCACCGTGAGGACGCGTTCCGGATACTTGATCATCGCTCTCACACTGTCGTCGAGCTCCAGCGCATCCGCCGCCAGGTCGAAATTCTCCAGTGCGACTTCGTATGCGTTCTTCTCTGCCACTGCGGTAGCTGACATGGCAGACCTCCTTTCCAGTCGAGCGGGCCCGGTAAGGCCCACCGCCTGAATCATATTCCCAACAGAGCACCACGTCAATGGGGTGCTTCCGGGCAAGGTCTAGCGCACCGCTCGTGGCGCGCTCCGGTTGTTATGCTGAACGAGAGTGGCCTTCAATCCCGCCGCGTTCGAACGCATTTCGATCCGCGCCACCAACTGGCTGGGCGATGCGGTGATGTCGCTGCCGGCAATTCGCGTGATTCGCCAGGTGTGCCCGCGCGCCGAGATTGCGCTGGTGGCGCGGCCCTGGGTGGCCGAACTCTACGCCCGCGAATGCTCCATCAACCGGGTGATTCCCTGCCCATCGCCCAAGACGCTGGGCGAACGCCGTGCCTTCGCCGCCGGGCTGCGCAAGGAGCGTTTCGACGCCGCGTTTCTGTTGCCGAACTCATTCGACGCGGCGTTGATGGCCTGGCTGGCGCGCATTCCCGAGCGCATCGGCTATGCCCGCGACGGACGGAGCTGGTTGCTGACGCGCGCCATTCCGCGGCCCGAGCCGGGCGACATTCCACGCCATGAGCGCTTCTATTACCTGGAACTGCTGCGGCGGGCCGGGCTGATCGAGCATTTTCCGGAATCGTCCGCCGTCCGGCTGGAGGGCATTCCGGCTGCGCGCGAAGCCGGCGCCGCCCGCTTGCGCGAGCTCGGCGTGGAGGGCGCGGCGGTCGGCGTCAGCCCCGGCGCCGCTTACGGCGATGCCAAGCGCTGGCCGGCGGAACGGTTCGTCGAGGCGGCCCGCGCGGTGGCCGCAGCGCTGGGATCGAGCGTGCTGGTGTTTGGCTCGGCCACGGAACGCGAATTGTGCGAAACCGTGGCCGCGGCCCTGCGCGGTCGAGGGGTGGACGCCCGCAATCTGGCTGGCGGCACGACCCTGGCCGAATTCATCGATCTGGCCGCCGCCTGCCGGCTGTATCTCACCAACGATTCGGGAGCCATGCATGTGGCGTCCGCGCTGGGCGTGCCGACGGTGGCCGTCTTCGGCGCGACCGACGATTCGACCACCGGCCCCACCGGCCCGCTGGTGCGCGTGGTGCGCGAGCACGCCGAATGCAGTCCGTGCCTGCTGCGCAATTGCCCCATCGATCACCGCTGTATGACCCGCGTCACGCCGGAGCGCGTGGCCGCGGTTTCCCTCGAACTCATCAACTCGACCGCCGACACATGGATACACGAAGCAAAATCCTGACGGCCGACGCCGCCCGCGCGCTGACCGGCCCGCTGACCGTGGTCACCGGCTATTTCGACGTGCTCCGCGCCGCGCACGCCCGCGATCTCGAGTCCATCCGCGACCGGATCGGCGCCGGAATCCTGGTGGCGCTGGTGCTCCCGTTCGCGGGCGAGGTGTTCGACATCCATGCCCGCGCCCGCATGGTGGCCGCGTTACGGATGGTAGACTACGCGGTTGCAGCCGATGAGCTGGAGGCGGACGCGCTCCTCGAGGCGCTGCGGCCGCAGACAGTGATCCACCTGGAGGCCGATGACGCCCGCCGCAATCGCGAAATCGCGGAGCGGATTCGGCGTGGGCAAAGCGGGCCGTAAGGGCCGGGCATGCCCGGCACCTGGAGTTTCTATATTTCCGGGCGCGTGGGGATATGATCAGGTGTGTATCAGGGCACGGCTGAAGCCGTGCCCTGATACAAGGCACCATGATCGAGTTCGTGAGGCGAGGCGCCGCCGAACGCTCAGATGTGGAAACTCAAGGGGCCGGGCATTATTAGACGGCCAGCAAGGTAGCCTCGAAAACAACCATGCCGATTTCGCAATCCATCGCCGGGCAACTCGAGCGATCCAGTTGGATTCGCCGCATGTTCGAAATCGGCATCCAGCTTCGCCGCGAGCGCGGAGCCGAAAACGTCTTCGATTTCAGCCTGGGCAACCCGGAAGTGGAACCGCCCGCGGCGGTGATCGGCGCACTGCGCCGCGTGGTTGCGGAGGATCTTCCGCATACCCACGGCTACATGCCCAACGCCGGCTACCCGGAAGTCCGCGCGCAACTGGCGCGCCGCCTGGCCGCATCCACCGGCCTTCCCTTCGCCGCGGAGCATCTCATCATGACCAGCGGCGCGGCGGGCGCCATC
>Ga0181521_10004584_pt1 | contig 15680 bp, 13 predicted proteins | sample PEATcosm2014_Bin_32_FD_119764 | JGI IMG/M metagenome (GOLD analysis project Ga0181521, IMG submission 119764) | Peatland microbial communities from MTU Mesocosm Facility, Houghton, MI, USA - PEATcosm2014_Bin02_60_metaG | ecosystem: Environmental > Terrestrial > Soil > Wetlands > Peat | place...
CCATTTATTCGTGGCTCGCCAGTTGGAATGACACTCCCAAAGCCTTCGTCTGGAAGGCCACCGCCGACGTTATCCTTGACAAGGTGCGACGTTGTAAAGAATTAGCCGGGACGGCACACTAGGGACGCGCCAATGGGAACAGCGGCCTTGACACCAGGCCCGTCACAGCATAGCCTTTCTACGCGGCACTCGCGAATAAAATAGGACCGGAGATCGACATGAAAATTCTATCCAGCACGATTTTGACTGCCCTGGCTCTCGCCTTTTTGTCCCCGGCTTCCGGCCAGGAGACTCCGCGATCGACGAAGGCGCCCACCGGCCCCACGCCGCGCACGGCGAGCGGCAAGCCGGATCTCAGCGGAGTCTGGCAGAGCCCGCGCATGGCCGACGTAACGGAAGACACCGGCTGCTGCAAAGGGGTCAAACAGCTTCCCTACACCGCCTGGGGCAAGCAGCGCTGGGAGAGCTACGACGCTTCCAAGGGCGACTACGCGGGCAGCTGTTTGCCGTTCGGGCTCCTGCGATCGGTCGGTGGGCCGCATCCCATCCAAATCGTCCAGAACGACAAATACGTGGCGATGCTCTACGAGCAGAATTCATGGTTCCATGTCACGCCGATCGATGGCCGCCCGCATCCGAAGAATCCCGATCCCACCTGGTTCGGAAACTCAGTGGGTCACTGGGAGGGCGATACCCTGGTCATCGACACTATCGCGTTCAACGGACTTACCCGGATCGACACCATCGGCCATCCGCACAGCGACCAGCTGCATACCATCGAGCGCTTCACGCGTCCCGACCTCGGCCACATTGCCTATACCATCACTATCGACGATCCGAAAACTTACACCAAGCCATGGGACAGCGTGCGAACCTGGTTCCTGAGACCGGAGTGGGAGATCATGGAATACTCCTGCGAGGAAAACAACAAGGACCTTAAAGAAGGTCATATCGCGGCGGGCGTACAGCCTTAGGACCTGCTGATGAAAGTACGCGTCTTCCTCCCCGCGATTACGGCCGCCCTGGCTCTTATCAGCCTGCGCGCCGAAGCTCCCTCTTCCATCGCGCTCACCGGGCAGGTCACCTCAGCCGAGGAAGGCCCGATGGAAGGAGTACTGGTCAGCGCCAAAACGGCAGGGTCCACGGTCACAATCACCGTGGTGAGCGATGACAAGGGACGCTTTCGGTTTCCTTCGGCGAAGATGCCGCCAGGCCGGTATACCCTTCGGATCCGTGCGGTGGGCTACGATCTCGAAGGTCCGGACGTTGTCGAAACCATTGCGAACAAGACCGTCACCGCCGATCTGAAGCTTCACAAGACCAACGATCTCGCGGCGCAACTTTCGAACGCGGAATGGTTCGAGAGCCTGCCCGGTACCGATCAGCAGAGGGCCTCAATCCGAAACTGCACGCACTGCCACACTCTGGAGCGAATCATGCGGTCGCGCTTCGACGCGGACGCATTTGTCTCCGTCGTCGAACGCATGTCGACTTACCCACAGCTCTCATTCCCGTTGATGGTTCAGAAACTTGTCGCTCCGCGAATTGGCGCCGGTGAAGATCCGCTGGAGCAGAAGATGGAAGGCTGGCGAAAGCAAGCCCAATATCTGAGCACTGTGAATCTAAGCTCCGGGCACCCATGGAACTATTCCTTCAAGACCCATCCCCGGCCCAGGGGGAAAGCGACCCAGGTCATTTACACGGAGTACGATCTGCCGCGGAAAACCAGGCAACCGCACGACGTGATCGTGGATTCCGAGGGCATGGCGTGGTACGCAAGCTTCGGCGAGCAGATTCTTGGAAAGGTGGATCAGAAGACGGGCAAGGCCACCGAATATCAATTGCCCCGGCTGAAGCCCGGCTCCCCGACCGGCAGTCTGGCCTTGCGCTTCGATCAGGAAGAAAACTTGTGGCTGGGAATGCAGTTCCAGGGCGGCATAGCGAAATTCGACCGCAAGACGGAGAAATTTCAGACCTTTAGCCTTCCGCCCGAGTTGAATGGGGACTACGTCCAGATCAACCAGGTGAGCCCGGAACACTCTTATGTGGATGGTAAGGTCTGGTTGCAGGATGCCGGGACCTACACGGTGTTGCGGCTGGATCTGAAGTCCGGCAAATTCGAGGTCTTCACCCCGTTCGCCATTCCCAGACCGAACATTTACGACGTCATCTCCGACGCTCAGAACAATGTGTACTTCACGGTCTTCGGCGGAGCGGACATCGGAAGAATCGATGCAAAGACCGGGAAGATAACGCTGCATCGGACGCCGACCGCGGCGTCGGGCCCGCGCCGCGGCATGCTGGATCGGGAAGGCAGGCTATGGTTCGGCGAAAACCACAGCGATCGGATTGGGATGTTCGACACCCGGGCCGGGCAATTTCAGGAATGGCCCGCGCCGACGAAGGGTTCCTGGCCCTACGACGTCACGGCGGACAAAAATGGCGATGTGTGGTCCGGCGGTGAGTTCACCGATACGGTGCAGCGTCTGGATCCCAGGACCGGTGGGTTCGTCGAGTATCTTCTGCCGCGATTTACAAACGTCCGCCGCGTATTCGTCGATAACTCGACAACTCCAGTTACGTTCTGGGTGGGAAACAACCACGGCGCATCCATCGTAAAGCTCGAGCCTCTCCCCTGATCTCTGGTACACGCGGCTTCAGCCGCGCATCCCATGACCGCTATTTCTCATCAGCCGAAGGACCGTACATTCCAGGTACGGCAACATCGAGCAACCTTAGATAGACGCTCAATTGGCCACGGTGGTGGATCAGGTGGTTCATCAACCCTCTGCCCCGCAAAACGGCCCAGAGCGGTTTCTCAACCGTCGGGGTCACTAACATGTTGCCGGCCAGTCGATCGTCGCTCATGCCCGCAAGCACTTCGCGGCAGGTTGCCACGTTCATATCGAATGACTCCAGCAACTCAGCCCTGGTAGCGACCTCGGCTGGCGGCCGGCCCCGCCGCCTGAGGATAAGCGCAGCCAACCCAGGTATCGCCCCCACATGGTTAGCCAGTTTGCCCAGCGTCATTGATTTCTCGTGAGGTTTCCAGGCGAACTTGTCTTCCGGCACGCACTCCAGCATCCTGCGAGTACCGGCCATCTCCTCATCGAATTCGGAAACCAATATTGCGCTCCTGGTCATGATGCACCCAATCACTAATCGGGAACGTACCTGCGCAGCAGGCGCGCCGCCAGCGTGTCCTTTTCGCGCAGGATTCCAGCCACCAGATCCCGCGGCGCGACCTCCTTCCGCCCGGTCGCGTGCGCGATAACGTTCGCGGCTATCGCAACTCGGACGGTCGCCCGGCTGAGGCGCAAGTCCTCCGTGGGTGGAATACGGCGGCTGCCGGGTTCGTTCGCCTCGATGTTGTGCACAATCGATTCCCGCGCCCGCTCGGGGACAAGCGACGGTTCCTGCCGCAGGATACCGAGAAGCAGATGCTCCAACGTGATCTCGCTGCGCGAGAAGGAGCTCGCTTCACGTCTCGCAAAAAAGAGGCATCGCCGGTAGGGATCCAGATCCGCCGGCCAATTGAGGTGCGGATGTGGCGTGGCCCGCTCCCAATGGCGCGCCGGCACCGAAACCGCCCAGTCCGCCGCCGTCCGCGCCCAAAATGCCGCCAATCCCGCGAACGTGTGCACCTCGCGCAGCCGGTCGCGGAATAATTGCTCCATGGGCTCCGCGTAGCGGGCTCGATAACCGCACGGGTACGCCCGCAGCAAAACCCTATAAATCCTCTCGGAAAAACTCATAGCTGATACATCCGTTACGGATATAATAATACAATCCTGAATACTGCGCAAGTCCGGAGTGGCGTGTGTTAGTATCCCGAAGAGTGTCCGCAGTCGAAATCGGTAACGTCACTAAAACCTTCCGGACCGTCACGGCGGTCGACAGGCTTTCGCTATCGATCCCCCAAGGCTCGGTCTATGGGTTCATCGGCCCAAACGGTTCCGGCAAGTCGACCACCATGCGGATGATCGCCAACATTCTCTACCCGGACTCGGGAACCATCCGCGTGTTCGGTGAGGAGCGCTTGGGTACTCGCTCGGCGGAAATCGGCTATCTTCCGGAAGAGCGCGGCCTCTACCGGAAAATGCGCGTACGTGCGCTGCTGGAATTCCACGGCGAGCTTCGCGGAGGGCGCAAGGTGACTAACGAAGTAAATGCCTGGCTCGAGCGCCTGGGTCTCGCGCATTGCGCCGAACAAAAGGTGGAGACCCTCAGCAAGGGCATGAGCCAGAAGGTCCAGTTCATCGCTGCCGTCGTTCCCGAACCGAAGCTCCTCATCCTGGACGAGCCTTTCAGCGGCCTCGACCCTGTGAGCGCCGATTCCATTCGCGGCGCAGTTCTCGAGATTCGAAAGCGCGGGTGTACCGTCATACTCAGCACCCATGACATGGGTGTGGCCGAGAGCCTGTGCGACTCGATTTTCATGATCTTTCGAGGTAAGAAGGTGCTGGACGGGACGCTCGCTTCCATCCAGGCGAGCTATGGAAGCGACACCATCCGGGTAGAACTTGAAGGCGACTCCCCAGGCGCGGCTGCACTTCCCGGCATCGAACAAATCAAAGACATGGGCAAGATCCAGGAACTAAGGATGGCTGAAGAGTGCGATCCTCAGCAGGTCCTCCATGCGCTCGCGGCCCGTGCGCGGATCAACTCCTTTTCCATAGTCAAACCTTCTCTGCACGACATCTTTGTGCGTATTGCAGGCCCGCAGCCGGAGGATGCTCCGGATGAATAGAATCCTGCTAATTGCCAAGCGCGACTACCTGCAAACGGTTCTAAGCAAAGCGTACCTTTTTGGTCTGGTTCTCCTTCCGCTGCTGTTCGGCGGAGGGTTTCTTTTCGTCGCTCTCGCCAACAGAGGCAATGCCACGGAACAGCGAGTGGTGGTGGTGGATCGTTCCGGCGTCTCCGCCGCGGCCGTGATTCAGGCCTGCGAGGATTCGAACCGCAAAGCGCAGTCGGACGCCACCAACCGGCTCCAGGTTATGACGCGTTACGTTTTCGAGGAAGTGAAACCCGATACCGACGAAGCCGCTCAGCTCCTGGCCCTCTCAAACCGGATTCGAACCGGCGAGTTGTTCCTCGTCCTCGACATCTCCGCCGAGGCACTTCGGCCCGCAGACAGCGCGAAAAAGGATCTGGTCCATTACTACACCAATTCGACCGGCGTGACTCAATTGAACATCTGGCTGCCCGCCGCGGTCAACGATGGTCTGCGACGGGTGCGTATTGCGCAATTGGGCGTTGACCCGTCGCGCGTACCGGACGCGCTGCGCGAAGTGGATGTCGTCTCCATGAATCTGGTGACGAGGGATCCGGCGACCGGGAAGATCGTGCAGGGCGAAAAGAGAAACCCGATTCAAGCCGGCCTCGTTTCGTTTTTTCTGGTTTTTCTCCTGATCATGGTAGTGATAGTCGGCGCGATGCCGAACCTCGGCGCGGTGGCGGAGGACAAGACGCAGCGGGTGTTCGAGATGCTGCTGGTTTCCGCATCGTCGTTCGATCTGATGATGGGCAAGGTTCTGGCCGCACTGGGCGCATCTCTGACCACTTCGGCCCTTTACATCGTTGGCGGGCTGATGGCGTTGACCGGAATGGCGATGTTCGGGCTGGCGCCGCTCGATTTACTGCCGTGGTTCTTCGTTTACCTGTTCGCGGACGTGGTGATACTCTCCGCCCTGGGCGTCGCGCTCGGATCGGCGTGCGGGAGTGCGCAGGACGCCCAGCAACTGGCATTCATCCTGATCCTGCCGATCATGATTCCGATGTTCATGCTGAACCCGGTCATGCAGCAGCCCAACGGCGGCCTGGCGGTCTCAATGTCGTTTATCCCGCCCTTCACGCCGGTGCTTATGCTGCTCCGGCAGTCTCTGCCCGGCGGCGTGCCGTGGTGGCAGCCGTGGCTGGGCCTGGTGGGTGTAGCGTTGTTCGCTCTCGCCGCGATATGGGCCGCCGCGCGCATTTTCCGCATCGGCATCCTTTCCCAGGGAAAGACCCCGAAGATTGCTGAATTAGCCCAGTGGGTTTTACGAGGCTGAAAGCCCGTGGCAAGGAGATCGACAATGAAACTCATCGAAATAACGGCGGTCACAATCGCGATATTGCTTGGGACCAGCGTGCCGCTGCGGGCTGCCGGGGACGAATTCCCGGTGACCGAAGGTCAAGCCTACAAGTTCGAGAAGGTTGCCGAGGGCGTCTATTACGCTACAGCCAAAACAGGCAGCATTGGCTCAGGCAGCAATAACGTCGTCATCGTCAACGACCGGGACATCGTGCTTGTCGATGACGGAACCACGCCCGCCGCAGCCAGAGCGTTTCTCGAAGACATCAAACTGATCTCGAACAAGCCGGTGAGCGCAGTGGTCAATACTCACTTTCATTACGACCACACAGACGGCAATTCGGTATTCCCGCCCGACGTGCAAATCATCGCTCATGAGTATGTGCGGACTGCGATCCTGACGTTCAATGTGCTCGATCGCGAGCCTTTCAAGACGTCCCAGAGCACTCGGCTGCCGGTGCAGATTGCCGCGCTGCGGGAGCAGCTTGCCGCGGCGAAGGACACCGCGCGGAAGACCGAACTGTCCAATCAACTGGCTTCGGCGCAGGCTCTCAGTGAACAACTCAAGGAAATCAGGCCCACGCCCCCCAACGTCACCTACGCGTCGAAGATGGTTCTGTACAAGGGCGGGCACGAGATACAGCTTCTGCATCCGGGCCGCGGCCACACCGGCGGCGACACTTTCGTTTACCTGCCGCGAGAGCGCATCGTCTGCACCGGAGACATGGACGAGGGCACCCGTATTGCGTATATGGGAGATGCATTTTTCGACGAATGGATCACCTCACTCGATGCCCTGAAGAAATTGGATTTCACACTGGTGCTGCCCGGCCATGGCAGACCCTTTCGCGATAAGGGCCAGATTACGGCGTTCCAAAGCTATCTGAAGGACTTGACGGCCCAGGTCGCAAATTTGCGCAAGCAGGGAGTCACCCCGGACGAGGCGGCAAAGCGCGTGGACCTCACTTCCCATAAGAAGGATTTCCCCGATATCCAGGGCGCCGGCGCCGACCTTCGCGGAGTGCGCAGGCTCTATCAGTGGATGGACGAGACTCAGAAAAAGTAAACCGGACTCGGGAATCGCGCCTCATCCACAGTTCGTCAGAATGAATAAGTGACCGACACTTGGCTCGTGCGCGGCGGCACAAAGTGGGTTCCGCTGAAAGTCGACAGGAAGTTGTAGAGCGCCACTTTGTTCATGACGTTGGTCAGCGTGAAGCGCAGCGCGACTTTTCTAACTGTCTCGGTGCGAAACAGATTATCCGTGCCCAGCGCGATGTCGAATATGTTGCGGGGCATCACGCGGTCCGGATTGTGATCGTTGTTGGCCACGGCGGCCGCCGGAAGCGTCAACAGCGTCGATGCGATCGTTCCATTGCAGGCTCTCAGAGGGCTGGCGACAGTCGCGTCCACGCCGTTGCACGACAAGCCGATATCCACTTGCTGGTTAGGGGTGAGTTTCAGAGCGGATTCCGCGGTCGGCACGCCCGTGACCACCAGGCCGCTGTCGAATCTCCAGATGAAGTCCGCCCACATGCCGTCTTTCCCGCGCTGATAGCGGAGGTTCGCGGTCTGCTGATAGGCCTGATCGTGATCGATCCGGAAGACGCCGGGCACCGAGGCGGTTCCCTGGAAGATGAGGCCGCCGACTTCGGGCGGAAAATACCTCGCCCGCGAATGCCCCAGTGTAAGGTAGGCCTGCAGGCCGTGATAGTTGATCGAGCTGAAGCGTCCGGTCAGGCCATCGATCTTGGAGTTATGCCACGCAATGGGAAACGTGATAGGCGTGTTGAACAGAACGTCGAAATCGTACGCGTTGTGGGTATATTTCCAGAAGTAATCGCCGTCGAAAATCACATAGCGCGTAATCTTTTGCTGGAAACCGGCGTTGAACTGATTCCTGTCGCCCGGCTGCAGCGGTACGCTTGCTTTGGCGCCGAATATGTTCTGCGCCAGCCCGCCGGCGCCGGTGGCGCTCGAAAGCAGCAGGTTCTCGTTAAATGGAGTTTCCATGGTGCGCGAATAAGCGGCGCGCAGAACAGTCCCGGTTTTCGTCACCAGGTAAGAAAGGGCCAGCCTCGGTTGCGGATCCGTCCTGGTCACCAGCCCGTCGTACCGGTCGAGGCGCAGTCCGATATTGATTACGAGTTTCCCGAGCGTGATCTGGTCGGTGGCGTAGAAAGCCGCCTGCGTGATATTGTTCATCCCGTTATACAGGAAGAACGTGCCGCCCCGCGTAAGATCGTACGGAACGAGCCCCGCCAGCAGATTCGGATTAGGGTAGTACGTGGAATTGACCAGGGCGCAGCCGTCGGGATTGGTCACGGTCGGCAGACCCTCCGGCACGCCGCCGGGGCCAAGGCATATCGGATTCAGATTCGGGTTGGTGATGCCCATGGAGAAGTTTTCCAGCAGTCGCGTCTGCTGGATCTGCGTGCCGAACTTCAGGCTGTTGCGTCCGCGAGTCAGGGCCAGATCGGCCTTCACCCCATAGTTCGTCAGGAAGCGTGTCTGGGAAATGGCCGCGGGATTGTCGGCCAGCGGATTGCGGCTTCCATAATAGTTGACCTGGTCGCGCCGCACGAAGGGGTTAATCGTCAGCAGCGATTGCGTTCCGAACGTGTGCTGATAGCCCGGGGCCACGTTCCAGGTCATCACGCGCTGCTTCTGGTCCTGGCTCAGCTGGTCGTAGTCGTTCGGAACCTGGAACCAGTTGCGCGCCACGTAGAGATTCAAGTGGAACGCATCGCGGCCGTCGGGCTGGTAATCCATCCGATCGAAAATGGTCTCGTTGTTCCCGATGTCGTGGATCGGCAGAAACTCCGGCGTGTCGAGGAAATGGCCGGTGCGCACGGTGTCGATCGCGATAAACTCGCCGAACTTCGGCGTGCCGGTCGCGTACGTAGCGTTTTCACCCCATGTTCCAAAAGAGCCCCAGTAGGTCTCGATGCTGCCCGAAGGCCTCGTGGCGCCCAGACCGGACTTCGTCGTGGCGTTCACCACCAGGCTCGACTTGTCTCCGTACTGCGCATCGGGCGCGCCGGTGATCAGTTGAAGGCTCTGGATTGCGTTGGCCGGCAACTGCGTGGAAAATACCTTGCTTTGCTGATCGCTGATCGGTTGCCCGTCGATGATGAAGCTGACTTGGGCATGGTCCCCAAGCGGGTGGAAGAAGCCGTTGGCATCGCTGGCCGTCCCTCCCGTGCTGTTGTTGATGACACCGCTCAACCCCGCCCCGGGTTCGAAGGACGGCAGTTTGGAAAAGATAAGCGTATCGGCGTCGGTGTGAGCGCTCGGCTCGTTCGCAACCACCGCCCCGGCGTTTTCGACGACGCTGACGCTCGTCGCAACCTCGGCCATGGTCAGGGTCACGTCCGTTGTCAGCGGTACGGTATTGGATACGTTGATCGTCTGTGTGGCGTTCGAGAAGCCCGCAGCCATCGTGCTCAGCTGATAATTGTTCAGCGGGACATTGTTGAACCGGTAGGATCCGGCTTCATCCGATACGACCGATCGCTCATAGGACGTGACCGCGTTGCGGAGCTTCAAAACCGCTCCCGGCACCGTGGCTCCGGACGGATCTTTCACCACCCCGGTGATTGTTCCGCCGCTGATGGATTGCGCCAACGCCAGGCAAGGCGCAAACAAAGCCAGTGCCAGCGCCGGACAACTCAAGCTAATCGATCGGATCTTCATAAAGCCGGTTTTCCTCCAGGCATTCCCTGAAGCACTTGGGAAGCCAGACCGCGGGATGCGAGACCGTGCGTGTCTAATCAGTGAGATACGGCGTTGGGTGAATCGTCCATTTGCGCGAGGAGGCGCAACCGACGTGCGGGAGTACGCACCATTTCCGGCCTGCAAAATGCAATGCTGGTGGATGGAAAACCAATGCCTCTGATCAATAAGATTCTCTTTCCGGTGGACTTCTCCGATAGTTGCATCGGCGCGGCCCGTTACGTCGAAGCCCTCGCCGGCCGCTTTGAAGCCCGCATTATGTTGCTGAACGTCGTCGGCATGGGGGAAGGGGGACTCACTCTGGCCGAGGAGCGGTTGCCGGGGAGGAAAGCGCAACTCGATGCGTTTCTCGCCGACGAGCTCAAATACTTCACCACCGAGCGGGTATGCGTCACCGGAGACGAGCCGGCGCCGGTAATTGTGGATGCCGCGCTAAGCTGGGGCGCCGATCTGGTGATGTTGCCGACTCATGGCCTCGGCGCTTTTCGCCGGCTCCTTCTCGGCTCGGTCACCGCGAAGATCCTGCACGATCTCGATTGTCCGGTCTGGACCAGCGTTCACTCGGACGCAGCGCTGCCCCTCGAACAAATCCACTGCCGCAGGATTCTCTGCGCCGTGGATCTCTCTGCGCGCAGCCAAAGCGTTCTCAAGTGGGCTTCCTCGCTGGCTGCCGAGTATGAGGCTGCTCTGGGAATCGTTCACGCAGCAGCTGAAATGCCGCTGGCGTACCTTTCGGTGGGACTCGAAGACCAGCTTGTCCAGTCTGTTTTCGAGCAGGCGAAAAAGGAGATCGAGAGCCTTCAGGCAACTGCCGGCACGGCGGCCCGGGTATTTATCGATTCCGGCGATCCCGCGAAAGTGATTGCCGGCGCCGCAAATGACTATAACGCCGATCTGCTGGTTATCGGAAGACACGACGGCTCGGGCCTTGCCGGTTACCTCCACCAGAACGCATACGCCATCCTGCGCGATTCGCCATGCCCGGTCATCAGCATATAACCGCGTCTTTTTCCACGTCGTGTTCCGCGTGGCTCTGTCTCGTTTTCTGCTGCGCGGCGCTCCCGACTCCGCCTTGCAATGCCGCGGATCTCCAGGAGATCGTCCGCCGCGGAACCGCAACCCTGCGATCGGACTGGGCAGCGGACCCGGATTACGCCTATATCGAGAGGGACGAAGTTCGAAAGAAGGACAAAGTGACCGGCAAGACGTCCCAAGTGGTCTATATCGCCGGTTCCGACTACTACCTGCCGATGGCCATCGACGACCAGCCGCTTCCGCCGGATCGGGAAAACGCGGAACTCGATAAGCTGAAAAACGAAGTCGAGCGCCGGAAAGCCGAAAGCCCGGAAGCGCGCCGCGAGCGCATCGAAAAGTACAAAAAAGAGCGCGACGAAAACGAAGCCCTGGTGCTCGATTTTCCCAACGCCTTCACGTTCGAACTGGTACGCGAAGAAACCATGAACGGCTATCCGGCTTACGTCCTTTCCGGACTGCCGAAGAAAAGGACCGGCCCTCTCAGCCTCGCGGCCAAAGTGCTCTCCGGGATGCGGGGCACGGTTTGGCTCGACAAAGAAAATTTTCATGCCATTCGAGTGGAGTGCGATGTCGTGACTCCTGTCCCCGTTTATGGCATTCTCGCCAAAGTCCTGCCGGGTACTCACATCGAGTTCGGGATGGCCCCGGTGACGAATTCGATTTGGCTGATCAGCGGACTCTCGATGGACCTGAGGGTTTTGAAACTGCTGGTCATCAAGTCAACGCAGGTGACGCGTTCCACTTATTCCGATTACCGGCTGAACGATCTGGTGGTCGCTGAACTCCTCGCGAAGGCCGCCGAATAGTTCAGAGCCTTGAATTATCCGCCCGTGCTCGGGCTCACGGCCGACCGCCGTCAGCCGCGCGAATGTGCAACTGCGGTAACGCACGCAGCACAGTGCCGCCAGAGCGGCCTCCATTATGCCGTAATAGCCGGGCTCCGGAACCGCGAATGGTGGTGACCGGATCGGCACCGACGGCCTTGCCCGATGGGTCGAAGTCTGTTACTGTCCGACGCCTTTGCAGGAAGAGCGGCCGTACTGGGAAAGTACTTGGAGGTGACACGCGTTCAGGATGCGCATGATCGCCGGAAGTGCCGGGATCACAATGGATCGGAACCGTGGGCACGCAAGGCCTGCGATTGCACGGCGCGGTTGAGCGGCGGCTCGCGGAATCGGGCGAATCGTTTCTGGAGAAGCTGCGCGGCGGGTAAGCGCCGGGCGGAAGCCCAGCGGCAGGGCCGAAGCCCCGCCCCACAAGAGCTAATCTCTGTTGGAAGCGCGCATCAAACGGTCCCGAATGCCTGCCCACTGGGGAGTGTCGGGCGGCAGCTCGATCGCGATCCAGTCGTAGCCTTGCTGATCGAGCTCATGCAGAATGCGGTAGAGCCGCTCGGCATATGAAGAGGCATCGCGAGGCATTCTGGCGAGATTGAGACGCCGGCCGCGGCCCTCCAGCGGAGACTCTCCGAGAATGATCGGCGTTCGCGGGCTGTAGTGGCGCGGATGCTGGCCTGGCGATTCGACACCTCCGCCGAACTCCACCGGTCCGATCAGTTGTTCGATTTCGGTTTGAGTGATCATGCCCGGCCGCAGGATCCGCGGAATGGGTCCGATCAGCGAGATTACGGTGCTTTCGATCCCTACCGTGCACGGTCCTCCATTGAGGATCAAATCCGCCAGGCCTTCCGGGACGTTCTCCGCAGTCGTAGGAGAGAGTTCCGTGAACCGGTTTGCGCTCGGCGCGGCGATCGGGATTTGCGCTGCTTCGATTAATGCTCGCGCCATCGGGTGCGCCGGGATTCGCAGACCGACGCTTGGTAATCCCGCTGTTACGACGTCAGGCACGTGGGATTTCTTAGGGACGACGATTGTCAAAGGGCCTGGCCAGAAACGCTTCGCGAGGCGTTCGGCCTTCTCCGGCCAATCCCTCGCCAGCCCGCGGGCCATTTCGATCGAGGCTACATGAACGATGAGAGGGCTCGAAAACGGGCGGCCTTTGGCTTCGAAGATCCGGCGGACGGCCGCTTCATCCAGCGCATTCGCACCCAACCCGTAGACGGTTTCGGTCGGGAATGCGACCAGTCGTCCGGCGCGCAGCAGTGCCGCGGCTTTATCTATTTCACTCGGGGATGTCAGCGCCTTCCCCCGCAGTCTTGCCGGTTCTGCGCCAGACCAGGTAAGCGTGGATGAGCGGTTCGAGATCTCCGTCCAGCACTCGATCCACATCGCCCACCGAGAGCTTCGTCCGGTGATCTTTGATCAGCCGGTAGGGCGCCAGCACGTAACTGCGAATCTGGCTGCCGAAATTGATCTCGAGCTTGGAAGCTTCGGTCTTCCGCGTCTCCTCGCGCTTCTTCTCCAGCTCGAATTCGTACATGCGCGCGCGCAACTGCTTCATGGCGGTGTCGCGGTTCTTGTGCTGCGAGCGCTCATTCTGGCATTGCACGACAATGCCGGTCGGAAAGTGGGTGATGCGCACGGCGGAATCCGTCATGTTGACGTGCTGGCCGCCCGCGCCACCGGATCGGAAGGTGTCGATCCGGATATCGTCCAGCTTGATGTCGATCTTGATTTCGTCGTCGATCTGGGGAAAGACGAACACGGATGCGAACGAAGTGTGCCGCCGCGCCGCCGAATCGAACGGTGAGATGCGCACCAGTCGATGAACGCCAATCTCCGATTGCAGCATCCCATAAGCGTTCGGGCCGTTCACTTCGAACGTCGCCGACTTGATGCCGGCCCCCTCGCCCTCGAGACGGTCCGTCAGCACGGTCTTAAAGTTGTTGCGTTCGGCCCAGCGGAGGTACATACGCAGCAGCATCTCGGCCCAGTCCTGCGATTCGGTGCCGCCGGCGCCGGGATGGATGGTGACGATCGCATCGCGCGCGTCGTTTTCACCGGAGAGCAGCATTCCGGTCTCCAGTTTGCCGAGAACCTCCGAGTAGCGTTTCAGTTCGCGCTCGATATCGCCGCTTACGGATTCGCCCTCACGGGCTAGTTCGAAGAGGGTATCGATATCGTCGGTCATGCCCGCGATCTGCTTGTCGCTGTCGATGGACTCTTCGAGACGCTTACGGTCCTGCATGACCTTCTGGCTCTTTTCAGGCTGGGACCAGAAGTCCGGGGACGAGATTTGTTCTTCGCTGCCGGCTAATTCTTTCTTCTTGTTGGATGCGTCAAAGCCAGCTCCGCACGGCAGATGCCTGTTCCCGGAGCGGCGAATATTCGCGTTCAAGTTCTTCGAGCGTCATTGTAGTGGAGATTTCATTTTACCTTGAGGGACACGCGATCACAGAATCAGCATGCAGTCGCCGTAGGAAAAGAAGCGGTACCGTTCCGCAACAGCGTGGCGGTACGCCGCCAGCGTCAGATCCACTCCCGCGAAAGCGCAGATCAGCAGCAGAAGACTGGTCCGCGGCAGATGGAAATTCGTCAGCATCGCACCGGTTCGCCGGAACTCGTAGCCCGGATAAATGAACAGATTGGTCGAGCCAGCCATCGTCCCGCTGAGCGCCGCCGATTCCAGCGTGCGCACGCTCGTAGTCCCAACTGCAACCACGCGGCGGGCAGATTCGATTTCCCGCCACGATTCCCGCGATATCGAGTAGCGTTCAAAATGAAGCCGGTGATTCTCGAAGTCTTCCCTCTCGATGGGCTGAAACGTCCCGAGCCCCACATGCAGAGTGACTTTCGCAATATGTTCCACGCGATCGAGAATTTCACCAGTAAAGTGCAAACCGGCAGTAGGAGCCGCGACTGAACCTCGTTCGCGGGCGAAAACGGTCTGGTAACGATCGCGGTCCGCGGGCCGGTCGCGGCGTTTGATATAGGGCGGTAACGGCATGTGTCCGAGGCGGTCCATCGCGGCATAGACATCTTCGTCGCCGAGGAACCGCACGATGCGCTCGCCGCGTTCTCCGCCTGCAATAATCTCGGCCGCAAAACGGTCGTCAAAGCGAATCACGTCGCCGGGTCGAATCTTGCGTCCGGGACGAACCAGCACGCGCCATTCGCGCGCGTCTTCAGAAGCCGGTTCGAGAAGCAACATCTCCGAAGTACCGGCGAACAGCCGCGACGGAAGCACACGCGAATCGTTCAGAACCAGGCAATCCCCCTCCTGCAGAAAAGAAGGTAGTTCGCGAAATTGCCGGTCTTCGAATCGTTGTTCGCTCCGATAAAGCACCAGCATTCGCGCAGCATCGCGCTCGGCGGGAGGTTCCTGTGCGATCAGCTCTTCGGGCAGTTCGTAGTCGAAATCGGACAGCTTCATTTACGGCAGCGCAAACGAGTGCACGGTCCTGCCGGCCACGATCGCTACGTACTCTTTGCCATTCTTGCCCTGAAACACCATCGGATTCGCGTTCCCCACAGCGCCCAGGTTGAAGCTCCAAAGCTCCTTGCCGTTCTTCGAATCGAAGGCGCGGAACCGGTTGTCATTCACCGATCCGATGAATACCAGTCCCCCCGCGGTCGCCGTGGGACCGGCAAAGGCGTCGACCGATCGCCCCGTGTGCTGTTTCGCCGGCGGAAGTTGTTCCGTGATCCCCAGCGGCACCTGCCACGCGATTGTTCCGGTCTTCACATCGACGGCATTGAGGAGGCCCCACGGTGGCTTCTGGCAAGGCCAGACGCCGATTGTCTTGCCGTTCCCGTCCGTCACGGGAGCGGTGAAAGTGTGGAACGGGCCGGGACCATCCACACTGGCTCGAGTATAGAGCAGATCCGAACCACGCTCATCGAAGGCATATTGCACGCCGGGCTTTTTCTTTTCCGTCCAGCCAACCTGCGCCAAGTCCTGCGTGTAGGCGAAAACATATCCGGATTTTGGATCG
>Ga0181521_10004585_pt1 | contig 15680 bp, 13 predicted proteins | sample PEATcosm2014_Bin_32_FD_119764 | JGI IMG/M metagenome (GOLD analysis project Ga0181521, IMG submission 119764) | Peatland microbial communities from MTU Mesocosm Facility, Houghton, MI, USA - PEATcosm2014_Bin02_60_metaG | ecosystem: Environmental > Terrestrial > Soil > Wetlands > Peat | place...
CGATGATCAGCATGCCGACTGCGTTCCGCAGATAGGGGTTCTTTATGAGTTCGAATACGTATTCCGCGAAACTCAGCCCCCGGACGAAACCGGCGGCCGCGAGTCCGATCAGCGCGCCGAGCAAGGCATAGAGCAACAGCACCGTCAGCGAAGCCGGCGCTTGCGACGCCAACAGCGCATTGGGAATGGCGAATGCGGGGTGGATTCCGAAAAAGATGCGGCCGATGAAAGTCGCGGTGCCAGTGGCGAGCGCCACCGGCAGGAAGGTGCGCGCGCTCAATTCCGGCATCATCAACTCGATGGCGAACATCACTCCGCCGATCGGTGTATTAAACGTCGCGGCTATGCCGGCGCCGGCGCCGGCGGCAACGAGGGTAATGCGTTGCCATGGTGCCATGTGGATGACCTGCCCGAGCGTGGAACCAAGCGCGGCGCCGATCTGGATGATCGGTCCTTCGCGGCCGACGGCGGCGCCGGTGCCGATCGAAAGCGCCGAGGCAAGCGACTTGATCAAGGCGACGACCGGCCGGATGACGCCTTGGCGGTAATAGATCGCGTCCATAACTTCCGGCACGCCGTGGCCGCGCGCTTCCGGGGCGAAATTGGTGATCAGGAAAGTGACAATCAGGCCGCCAATGACAGGCACCAGGATGATGAACGCGCCCCACGGGCTCGGTGGCGTGAACACGCTGGCGTCGTACTCGATCGAAAACAAGCCGAGAAAGGCAATGTTATGGATCAGACCGATCAAGGCGCGGAAGGCGACGGCGCCAAATCCGGTGATGATGCCGACGACAATCGCCAGAAGCGACAGTCGCAGCAGCCCGAGCCGCAGTGGCCGCCTGAGTTTCATCTCACCTCAGCGCGTGCGACGCCGGCCACTCGACCCCGCCAACCGCTGGTTCGCAGCAAGCAAGGCCAGATATGGGCGAGCAGCTTCATGACTTTATCTGACGATCCATGCGGCGGACCAGTTTAATACGGCTGCGCGGCGTACGGCCGGGGATGAAAAGGGTTCGCCAGCAACACGGCGAGGAGTCCGGTGAGAAAAATACCGTCGAAGGTTCCCGCGCCGCCTCGGGGCGAACGATGGGAGCTCGGGCGTTCGGGGCGAACGTGCGCAATGGAGGCGCAGCCGACCCCATTCTTTGGTTTTTCCTATCCCACCCGCATGGTGCTGATCAAGCTTTCGGATGGCCGCCTGTAGCGCTGTCGGCTACCCTCAAACGCGACATCGACACTCTGGACCAGTGCATTTTCTTAATTCGCCGAACCGTCTGCATCATCTGTTCCTTGTGGACTGGAAGTCTGCCTTTCCGCAAGCGCGTGTCTATGCTTCACCCGGATTGGGCAAGAAGCGCAAGGACCTTGCCTTCGGCGCCGAGCTTGGCGAAACGCCCCTGCGATCTTCAAGCTAAGCGCACAAGCATATGCCGTGGTGGACCTGCGGCTGAAAGACGGCTGTGGCCTAGACGTCGCGCATCTTCGAGGGCCGGCGCCTGGCCGAAGACCCGATCACCCTCACGTTCACCGCTTCCATAACCCGCACGCGCGCGCGAGAGGCGCGCCGCAAGGACCTCTATTGCAGCAAGTTGCGGCCCGTCCCTTGCGTTGTCCGAAATCAGACACGCAGGAAAACCTTCCGCCGGTATAGGAAGCCGGCTAGCGCAATGGCAAACACGAGACCCAACACATGGGTAACGAAGCCGCCCGCACCCTGCGTCACCGCATGGTTGAGAAAGGTCGCGAAGTCGCCGCCCACAAAGCGCGCTACAAACGGCTCGAAGCCAAGTATTTCGTTGAGGAAGTAGAGCATAATCGCGTTTGCCCCGATCCAGATGAAAATCGTGGCCCAGCGTCGCCATCCCCACACGTCGATGATCTGGTGCATTGCGGCGAGCAGGATGGCGCTGTATCCGGCAGTGACGAGGACGAAGGACGACGTCCAGATTGCCTTAATGATCGGAAACGGCAGCGCCCAGAGATATCCGATGGCGATCAGAACGCAGCCGTAAGCGGTAAGCCACAGCGTCTTCTGCTGTGCAGAAATGCGGATGTCACACAAGAGAAGGCCGGCAAAAACTCCGAACAGACAAGTGCCAATGGCTGGCAGCGTGCTCAACATACCTTCGGGATCGCGGGTGCCCTCCCATAGTCTGCCGGGCAAATAATGGTAATCGATCCAGTCCGCGAGGTTGGCGTCGGGGGCGAACGAGCCAGTGCCGATTCCAGGAACCGGGACAAAAGTCATCAGCGCCCAATAGCCGAGCAGGACGGCGACAAGAGCAACGAGCAATCCGCGTAAATTGAAGTTTAAGAACATGAAAGACGTGAACAAATAGCAAAGTGCGATGCGCTGCAGAACGCCGAGCAACCGGGCGTCGGCCCAATGCAGGCTGATTCCGCCGTAAGCCACCACGCCCAGTACGTACAGCAGCAGCGACCGACGCATGACCCGTAGATGCGCCTTGGTTTTACCCTCGCGCTCGACGAGAGGCGGCAAGGAAAGAACGATCGAGACGCCAGTAACGAAAATGAATAGCGGGAAAATGAAATCGTAGAAGCGAAGGCCTTCCCAGTACACGTGCGTGAATTGGTCGCCGAGAAAACTGCCGGTGGCGCTTACGACGGCGCCCTTTCCTTGGGACATCTCGGCGAGTCCCCACATGGCGCCGTCTAACCCAATGATGCAAAACATGCTGAAGCCGCGCAGCGCATCGATCGATACGATTCGGCGCGCTTGCAGGGCGGAGGGTAGGTCGACGTAGCGCATCGAATGGGTCTCGGTGTCGGTGCAAGAACAAATCGGCTGCCAGAAAAATTCCGGTCAGTTCAAAAACAGCTTGTTCAGAGCAACGGCCGGCCGCCTTGAGCTTTATCAAGCCTGAGGTTCGCGAGGCCTATCCCTCCGGTTTGAGGGTAAGATGTTAGTGCTTTGCCGCCACGAACACGGCACTGGTCGCCCTGCAATTACCATTGGGCTCCTCGACGCGGAAATAGTTCTTGCCGATAAAAGACTGATCGTAATGATGCCATGCTGTGGGCTGGTCAAAGGCCATGACGCCAGCAAGCGTCACGGCAAACACCGCGCTTTCCATGTCCCGCTGTGGCGCAGTAAGATTCTCCGGTAGCTTGGAACTGGCGTAATCGACATAGTAAACCCGGCGGACGCAGGCGATGTCCTTTGCCGCATCGAGCGCTGCCTTCGCCGTCATAAGGTGGTCGGAGTGGTCTTCGGGGTTGATGCGCGGATCGGTCTCGGCGACGTTGATCTGAACAAGCCGTGCCTGCCCACGTTCGTACTTCAGGATGTCCCGCACGGTCGCAACGAGATCGCTCCAGCCGTGATAGATCGTCGAGCCGTCGACGGCCGAAAGCGTGTTTACATCTCCAGTGGCGAGGCGTTTGAGGGACTGAAAGCCGGTCCCAGCAAAACCTGAACCCGAAGCGTCACCGTCCGGTAGCCGCAGGAAATAGCCAATGGTATTGAGGTAGCTCACGCGGAACACAGGATGGCCGTTGAAGGTCATGGGGCCGGCCGAATTGTCGATCGGCGTCTTGTCGGCGTCCGCCATGAAGCGGATGGCATTCAACGCGCCATTCTCCCGCGCCAGGTAATAGGGGTGTTTGCGGCCGCCGGATCCGATCCCGAGGCCGTCATCGCCCGCGGTGATATGCACAAAGACAGTTTTGCCCGCGCGGCCGATCACATCCTCGAACGCCGATGGATTCATGAACAGCTGCCAGTCGTCCTCGTGAGCAGCAAAGTAAAACGATACCTTATCGGAATGGCCACTATCAGCGGCGAGCGCGGTCGCAGGCAAGAGCAGAGAAACAAGCACAGCAGCATTCCTGAACGATCGCGATAACGGCATGGCGGTTCCGTCGGCGAGTAGGTTCGACTTGGATTAACGAGATATGATATTCCGTTTTCACGAAATCAATGAAAATGTTGGGGCCAAGGTGGCCTGCCTTGGGTCCAGCGGGAGCGGCGGGTGCCGCCCCTGAATGGCGCCGCAGGCTGCTCTCGAAGCGCTTACCGCACTGCACACCGAACCACGCGGGTGGTCATCGTTGCGTCAAGTTGCCTCAGCTGCCGTTGCCCAATGTTCAGAATCTGGCGGCTACATTTCGGCGGAGGGTTGATCGTTTATCCATCTCAATACCAACGGATTGCCGAGCCAGCATGAGTGCCGCTCCCCGCTCATATCGTTTTTCAAATCACGCGATTGACCGGTTTGATTTGGCATTCGCCTTGTTCATCGTCGCCTTGTTCGTGCTAGTGGGCGCCACGTTTAGGGAATATGCGGTTTCTAACGACGAAGGCCTGCAACACCACTACGGTGAATTGATTGTCGCCTACTACTCGAGTGGCTTCGCCGATAAATCGGTTTTCGATTTCGGAAATCTCTATCTCTACGGCGGACTGTTCGATGTCATCGCGGTCCTGCTGGCGCACGTCTTGCCGTTTGACCTCTACGACATTCGTCACATCGTGTGTGCTGTCGCCGGCATCGGTGGCGTAGCCGCGACCTGGGCGACTGCCCGGATGATCGCGGGACCCAGGGCTGGTCTGCTGGCGGGTCTCGCGCTGGCACTTTGTGGCGTCTGGTACGGTGGCATGTTCAATCACACCAAAGACGTGCCATTTGCCTCCGCCATGATGGGCGCGACGTTTTTTCTGTTGCGCGCCGCGCGCGATCTTCCCGATCCGCAGGGGCGCGATATTCTATCGTTCGGGATACTGCTGGGCGCCGCGCTCGGCCTACGCGCTACCGGCCTGTTGATGGTCGGCTACGCGGTGGCGCTGATCGCCCTACGGTCGTGGACCATCCGGCAACGCGATTGGCGCCGTTTCGGGCGGGTGAGCGCTCGGTCGTTGGTGCGTTTCATTCCCGCCTTTGCCATCGCCTATGTCGTCATGATCGCATCCTGGCCATGGGCGTCGCTCGAGTTTTTCAATCCGGCTCGCGCGATTTTTGCTTTCGCGCACTTTCACTACCCGATCAGAACCATCATCGCCGGCCAAGTTTACTCCATGAGCGACGTGCCACGCTGGTACGAGCCTGATTATCTGGCGATTAAGCTGCCGCTTTTCGTCTTGGTAGGCGCCGCGGCAGCTTTGCTATTGGCCGTTCGCTCGGCGGCGATGCGGAGCAACAATTTGTCGGGAACCGCGCGTCTGCAGGAAATCGGGACACTGTTCTTCGTCATTGCTTTCCCGCTGGCTTGCCAGATCATCGGCCATGGCCCGTCGGATACCGGATTGCGACATTTTCTGTTCGTCGTGCCGCCGCTTGCGGCGCTAGCCGGCATCGGCGTCGATACGTTCGTTTCGGGCGTTGAAGCAAAAGGCCGCAGCCTCGGATTTGCTGCGCTCGCTGGAGTCACGGCCGCTCTGGTCTGGGACGCCGCGATTCTGGTGCGGCTGCATCCCTACGAATATCTGTTCTATAATTCCCTGGTCGGTGGCCTCGAAGGCGCGTCGCGGCGTTACGTCATGGACTATTGGGTGAACATCATGCCGGCCGCGGTCAAAGACCTCGAGACCTATCTGGATCAGACGGACACTCATGCCAATCCGCTTCGCCCAGCCCACTACACCGTTGCGGTTTGTGGGGAGAGGGTTTCGTTTGAGAACGAAGCCGACCGGCGCTTGCAATTCACCCCCGATTGGAGCCATGCCGACTTCTTCATCGCACCCACGCACATGAACTGCGATCGAGTGCTTCGCGGCAGGATCGTGAATGTGATCGAGCGGGTCGGCGTGCCGATCGGGGTTGTGAAGGATTTACGGGGCATAAGCGCACAGGCGCGATGGGCACCGGCCGAGACTGCGCATGATCGCTCTAATAACCCCGATGCTCACGGTGGGCCGCACGGATAGGGTCGCAGGATGGTCGCGGCACTGGTGTGATACTTGGTCTCGGAAAACGGCCTGACGTCGTGTCAACGGTGAGAAGTGACTGTCGAGATCTTTGACGCCGACTTCTTGTACCATCCACACTGCATAATGCGAGCGACCGCCCAAGGATCAGCCGTTCTATCATCTATTCGCCGAGAACAAAGAGATCGAATACATAGATAACAGCGGCGAGCCGCTCCGGCATCCGCTGGTCGCTGCGCGTGCCCGCTAACGCGCGGACGCGAACAGATTAGCAATCGACTATGGCGTCTTCCCATCTTGTGCCGGTGGCGGCGCTGCCGACGACTGGGGCGCGCCCTGCTGGTTTTCCAGTTTCTTGCGCGCTTCTTCGGCGCGCCGTTGCAGCTCCTCTTGCAGTTTCTTCTGCTGCTCCTCGAAAACCTTGAGATCGGTCGGCGGCCCGTCATAGGCCTTGGCGAAATCGGTAAGCGGCATCGCCAAGCTGATCGGCTGGCCGGTCGTATTGATTGCCTGGATGACGAGTCCCTGCCCTTTCTTCATCTTACCGATCGTTTCGGCATTGGCCTCGTAATCCGCCATGCAGCCGTTGGCGAAGCAGATCACGTAGGGCGCGGTCAGCGGCTGGTTCTGGTCGATGATGACGCGTGTGCCATGAGCAAGCTGCATGCCCAGGGGCAAGGTGACGCGCAAAATCTTGCGCTCTTGACCCTCCGGCTCGATGAGGACGGCGGCGGCCACCGGCGTCATCTCCGACTCGATGCGGGCGTCCTCGCCGGTGAAACAGACCTGCTTGGCATTGGGATCCGGTGCCTGTCCCGGCTGACCCTTGAGGCAGAATTTGGTCCAAGGCGAAAAGATCAATTGCGCCGGTTGCTGGGCGCTCTGGCCTTGCTGCGCCGGTGCCGGTTGCTGAGCTTGCTCAGCGGGGGCCGCCGGCTGCGCTGGGGGAGCGGCCCGTTTCGCGCGCTTCTTGGCCGGCTTAGGTTTGGCAGCGGGAGTTGGGGCAGTCGCGGGGGCGGCAGCCGGGGCGGGTTGATCTTCCGCCAACGCATGCGAGCCGGCCATGACCGCAAGCGACCGCCAACGGCACACTCAAGGCGATAATCTTGGCCAAAGCGAACCTCCGGCTCGCCGGCTTTGCCGGCGCGGTCCAATAGATCATCGGCAAGTGTAACACAGCGCTACCGTGCGGCTTAGCTTCGGCGCCATCGATCAACAGCGTCTTATCACCGCGGTCAAAGCGCGAGCTTTATCTACACCGGGCAGTGGGCTATCTCGAGGGTGCCGGCGAAGCCCGTGATGTCACGCTGTTGCCGTAATCCGCGTCGAATGACCGGCAAGTGGGGCTACCCGCTTGGGTCGGCGCGGAGAAATCGCTGGTCGATATCAGTTGACCCGACATCCGTTGCAAATCAGGTCGATTTACGGGCGGCAGCATTGACGAGGGACATGTCAGCGTTATTTCGCCTTCGGTGCTCACAGCGCTCTCTTCCTGTCACATGGAAACGCCTCGCTCAAACCCGCGATGGCGAGTGCCGCGGCGTTCCCTTGCAGCTCTTTTAGGTTCCGGTGCGCGTACCGAACAAAGATTCGCACGTAATCCATCAACGTAGTATCCGATGGAGCGCAGATATCCAGCAGTCGCTCTCCGCCCTGATCCACCACGACGGACATGTTCTGGATCGCCGCCATGTAGTCCCAGCAGCGCAACCCAGCAGGTGGGATATCGATCGTATCTCCCGCCGCGGCGCCAGCTGTGTTGACCACCGCCTCACAGCTTCGCAGAAGCTCGCCCGGCGTCATCGCGGGCGCATTGCCCCCTGCGAGCAAAAACACGACAGCTCCGAGTGAGAAGGCGAGTACAGATCTCATAGCATGCGGCACTCTTGGCTCGACAGCCGCAATCCAGTGCGGTCAGCTCACGCTTCATCATCGCCGCTGGAGCTACCCCGAATCGAGCCTCACCGATGCGGCAGAAAGCGCTGCTCAATGGCTTAACGGCTGCGGGTAAGCGGTCTGATTACGCGGTAGTCACCGGTATCAGCACAGGCGCGCTAATGACGCCCTTGCCTTCGCCGGCCTGCATTATAACGATGCGCTGCGCAAAGCCTATACCAAAACCACTGCAGCTAAACCGCCACCCTACCCGGGTACCCGGGCGATGCTGCCACGGAAGCAAGCTACATTGAGAAAGCAGACCCGATGAAAAACCTCAGCCTTGCTAATACCGAACGGCAGCGTGCCGTGAGAGCCCGCGCACCGGATGGCAACATACCAATCATCGAGCTTCTCTACGTGAACAGCGATAGGATCACATTTATCTGATCAGAAGCTGCAGCGATCAGTTCGTTATAACTCGTGTGTCCTTGAGCAGCAGCCTTCAGAATACATTCAGCGAGATATGCTTTTGTCGCTGATGTTGAATATTCCAAGGGCACCTTTGTCATGACCTCTTCAAGTGCGTTCCTCATGTCTTGGATGAGTTGAGGGTCAAATTGTGGCATGGCTTAGCTCCCCGATAGGTGGTCATAGGTCTACTTATTCTACGCACCTCAGACAGACACGAACACGCCAGCTCCCTTACGTTAATCGCTCCATGAAAATGTATTGTAGCCTGCAAGATTAGACCGCGGCACAGGCCTTAAAGAATAACGAAAATATGGAAGTATTTGGGACAAAAGCGGCAGCGGCGGGCATTCACGTCGTTTTGAAGATGCGACAGGCAGTTCCGCTATGCCTCCGACCGAATTGCTGCATCACGGTAACCACCGCTAGGGCCAGAAGGCGACGTTTGGGGATCGCACCGCAAAGCGTTTCAGGGCCGTCGGGGCAGTGCGGCAAGCACCTTGAGAGCTCGGCGTTAGCGAACGCCCACACGTTGCTGTTTTTCCCGCAGTCCGCGGCCGCAAGCCGGAACATGCGCACCGCCGCGCGCCGCCGGGTCAAGCTCGGCGCCCACGACAGTCGCTGGCTTTCTCCGCGGGTGAGGCCGGCGCGACGCTTTGCCGCGAACAACAGTGGACAGCGCATGACCAAACCAATGACCAGTCGCAGAGTCGGCGCTCGCAGCGGACTCGTCCTGAGCGTCGTTTTCGTCAGTATTACCGGGCCCAAGTTGTGGAGCGCAAAGGCTCACAATGACAGACGAGATGGTACAGGGCATTGAAGAGATAAGACTACTCAACAATGGAACTCTATTTCGAGCAAGCCTATGTTGGAATAATAATGACGGTAGAATCGTCGCGATTGCGATGGGTCCGCCTTATCGCGGACCCGTGCCGTCACGACAGCAGTCATTGCCTTTTCCCGGACCGTTCGTGACCGCCCGGAAACGAAGGGCCAACTCATCTGTGGAGGAGATCATGCAGTTACCTCGACTCTGTCTCGTGGCAGTCGCCACCATCGCCTTAACATCCCCGGCCTGGGCCGCCGACAACGACACACTGACCGTTGGTTTCACCGTGTCGCAGACCGGCAAGCTCAATACCGACTCGATCGCACAGATGCGCGGCTTCGATCTGTGGCGCGATCAGGTTAACGCGAAGGGCGGCATCAAGGTCGGCGACAAGGCCTACAACATCAAATTCGTCAGCTATGACGACGAATCGCAGAATGGGCGCGTGCAGCAGCTCTATACGCGCTTGATCACGCAGGATAACGCGCAATTCCTGTTCAGCCCCTATTCATCGGGTCTGACCGCGACGGCGGCCATCATTTCGGAACAGTACGGCAAGGTCATGCTGACCACCGGCGCCGCTGAGGAGAAGACCTACGAGCTCGGCAACAAAGACCTGTTCCAGATCTATTCGCCGGCGGCGCAGTATCTCGCCGGTGCGCTGCGGGCGCTTAAGGAGAAAGATCCGAATGCCAAGATCGCCTTCGTGTACGAGGACGATCCCTTCTCCAAGGCGGTCGCCCACGCCACGCTTGACCTCGCCAAGATGGAGCACATGACGATCGTGTTGGACGAGGCCTATAGTGGCTCGACCATGGATTTCGGCCCGATCATCAACAAGATCATCGCGTCGAACGCGGTGGCCCTGCTCGGCGGCGGCCACTACGCGGACGGCTCGACGCTCGCCCGCCAGTTGCACGACCAGAAGGCCAATTTGAAATGGGTTACGCTGCTGGTCGCACCGGACAGTCCGAAATTCGCCGAGCTCGGCGCCGCCGCGACCGACATCTCGGTACCTTCGCAATGGGAGCCGCAGGTCAGGTTTAAGCCCGACTTCGGGCCCACGGCGCAGGAGTTCACCAACGCGTTCAATACGAAATACGGCGTCGATCCGGGTTATCACGCTGCCGGCGGGTATGCCGCGGGGCTGATTTTGCAGCATGCCATCGAACAGGTCGGCTCGATCGATCCGGCCAAGGTCGCGGCCGCGCTGAACAAGATGGACGTCACGACAATGTTCGGCCGCACCAAATTCGCCACCGATGCGAAGGACCACGGTCTCCAGATCGGCCACGACATGGTGCTGGCGCAATGGCAGTTGAAGGACGGCAAGCTGACCAAGGAAGTGATCTGGCCGGCGGCCGCCAAGACCGCCGATACTGTGATGAACTGAAAGGGCGCTTCACGGAGCGAACGGACGCGCTCATTCGCATGTAGGTGAGCGCGTCCGACCGTGCCGAAAACCGACATGGCTGAAATCCTGGCTTCCGTCATCGACGGCGTGCTCATAGGCGCGGTTTATGGGCTCGCCGCCATGGGGTTGACGCTCATCTGGGGCGTCATGAACGTCATCAACTTGAGCCATGGTGCGATCATCGTCCTCGGGATGTTCGCGCTCTATTACTTTTCGTCCGTGCTCGGCCTTAATCCCTATGCGGCATCGCCTATCGTCATCGTAATCGGCTTCGTTGCCGGCGTGCTGCTCTATTGGGTCGCCGTGCATCGGGTCATTGGCCGGCCGCCTCTGATGAGCCTGCTGTCGACCTTCGCGGTCAACATGGTGCTCATCGGCCTCGGCACCGCATTCTGGAGCACGAGCCCCTACAATGTTCCGGTTTCGCTGCCGAGCGTGAGCTGGGAGGGCTATACCTACACCGGCACGCATATCATGGCTGCTGTGATCGCCGCCGTGATCGCCGGGCTGCTTTATCTGCTGCTTTACCGCACGCGCATCGGCAAGGCGATCCGCGCCGTCTCCGCCAACCGCGCTGCCGCCGAGCTCTCGGGAATTCCGACCACGCAAATGCTGGCGCTGAGTTTCGGGCTTGGCGTAACGCTCGCATTCGCGTCGGGGATGCTGATCGCGACATTGTTTCCCTTCACGATACTGTCGGGCGGAGCCTATCAGCTCAAGAGTTTCGTCGTGACCGTACTCGGCGGGCTCGGCAATCCTGGCGGCGCGCTGCTCGGTGGCATATTTCTCGGACTGATCGAGGGCATGGCGACGCCGTTCATGCCGGTGAGCTGGATGCCGATGATCGAGTTCACTCTATTCGTCATCGTTCTCATCGCGTTCCCGCGCGGCATTTTCTCGTTTTCAAGAACGTGATTTCCGTGCGGTTCAACTCATTCCGCCCATTTCCGTGGCTGATCTTGATCGTCACCCTGGCGGTCGCGTTGGTGCCGTGGTGGACCGACAATGTCACCTCGCGCGAGAACCTCATCCTCGCCGCGCTCGACATCACGCTCGCCAGCAATCTCAATTTGATGCTTGGCTATGCCGGCTACGTCAATTTCGGCAATATCGTGATGTTCGGCCTCGGCGGCTATGTCGGCGTCTATCTGGTGAGCGTATGGCATTGGCCGCTGCTGGGCGCCACGTTCGTCGGCGCGATCGTCGTCAGCATCATCGCTTACATGTTTGGGCTCGGGATACTGCGGCTGCGCGGCGCCTACTTCGCGTTGGCGACCATCGGCGTGAACGAGGCGGTGAGCGTGTTTGTTACGAATTTCGAGCCTTGGGGCGGCGCCACCGGCCTCTATCTATCGCTCGACGCCTATGCCCCGCTCGGCGGCCCCGGCCGCGCCTTATGGATCGTCTATTTCCTCATGGTCGCGGTGATGGGCTTGTCGCTGGCGCTGAGCTACGGCATCCGGCACTCGAAATTCGGACTGGGCCTGCTGGCGATCGGCGAGAACGAGGACGCGGCGGCGATCCTGGGAGTGCCGACCCGCACCTACAAGGCCATGGTGTACAGCGTCTCCGCCTTCCTGCCGGCGATTGCCGGCGGCCTTTATTTCTTTAAGAGTGGCATTATCGAGCCGACCGGCGCCTTCGACCTCACCACCTCGATCGAAGCGATCGTTATGGTGATGCTCGGCGGGCAAGGCACGGTGGCGGGACCTGCCATCGGCGCATTTCTTTACGAGGAATTGCGCGGCTATTTGCTCACCGCGCAGGCATTTTCGCACTTCCAGCTGGTGATTGCCGGGCTGCTGCTGCTGGTGATTGTGTTGTTCGCCCCCGGTGGACTGATGGGCTTCGTTCACCAGAAACTTCCCTTCACCCGAAGGTGGCTGGAATGACGGCGCTGCTCGAAGTCACAGATTTGAGCAAGCGTTTCGGCGGGGTCGAAGCCGTGGGTGACCTCAATCTCGACGTCAGCGTTGGAGAGCTTCTCGGCCTAATCGGCCCGAACGGCGCCGGAAAGTCGACCGTCTTCAATCTGATCAACGGGGTCACCACCCCCGATTCCGGCCGCATCAAGTTCGACGGTGCCGATATAACCGGCAAGGCGCCTCACATTGTTGCGCGCCACGGTATTGCACGCGCGCACCAGATCGTGCAGCCGCTGGCGGGGTTGAGCGTTCTCGAAAACTGCACCGTGGGCGCCTGCTTCGGCCGCGAGAATCTGCCGATCGCCAAGGCGCGCGAGATCGCCCGCGAGGTGGTGGCGACCGTGGGTTTGGCCGAGCGGATGGATGCGCTGGCCGGATCGCTCACCACCGCCGGCAAGAAGCGCCTGGAGCTCGCCCGCGCCTTGAGCGCTCGGCCACGCCTGCTGCTGCTCGATGAAGTGCTCGCCGGACTCAATCCAACCGAAGTCGAAGCGATGATCGAGATCGTGCAAGACATCCGCAGGGCCGGCGTTGCAATCCTGATGATTGAGCATGTGATGCGCGCGATCATGCGGCTCTCCGACCGCATAGTTGTGCTCAATCTCGGGCGCAAGCTCGCCGAAGGCAGACCGGAAGAGGTTGCCAACGATCCGAAGGTCATCGAGGCCTATCTCGGCGACTCTAAGTTGCTCGCTAGTGCGGAAGGAGCCGAATGATGGCCGCGCCGCTGCTCAAGGTCGAGAACCTCGAAGCCGGCTACGACGATGTCCAGGTGCTATGGGGCGTGTCGTTGCAGGTGGAGCGCGGCGGCGTCACTACGCTCGTCGGCGCCAACGGCGCCGGCAAAACCACCAGCCTGCGTGCGATCACCGGCGGTATCAGGCCGCGCGCCGGCCGCGTTATGTTCGACGGCGAGGACGTGACCCGGCTTCCGCCGCACGCCAAGGCGGCACGTGGATTAGTGCTGGTACCGGAAGGGCGACAATTGTTCAACAACATGTCGGTCGAGGAAAACCTGGAAATGGGCGCCTATTCCGCCCGCGCGCGGCGCCATTTCGGCGAGCAGACCGAGCGCGTGTTCACGCTGTTTCCGCGTCTGAAGGAACGGCGCCGGCAAAAGGCCGGCACGTTTTCCGGCGGCGAACAGCAGATGCTGGCGATCGCGCGCGGGCTGATGTCGGTGCCGATCGTGCTAATGATCGACGAGCTGTCGCTTGGTCTGGCGCCCGTGGTCGTGCAGCAGCTGATGACCGCGCTCACGGCGCTCAGGAAAGATGGCGTCACGCTGCTGCTGGTCGAGCAGAATGTGCACCTCGCGCTGGCGATCAGCGACTATGCCTATGTTATCGCCGAAGGGCGTACCTTCACCGAGGGAGCATCGGAGAAGGTCGCCGCCATGCCGGACGTCCGCAAGGCCTATCTCGGATTTTGAGGCTGCATATCACGCCGCCCTCACCAGCCTAGCGGTTGCCGGCTACTACGAGAAGCAGCGGTTTGCGGGCCCGCAGGCGCGAAAAGATCCTCATCGCCAACGCGGCGACGGCCTGGAAGGTACCGGCGAACGAACGACCAACGAGCCGGGAATGGTCGTCCACGCGAAGTCGAAGCAGAAGATCCAGCCACGGCGAAATCGCCAAGGACCGCGTCGAGTTGGGTGGGATCGCGGGGGCGTTTGCGGTGATCTGGCATCTACCTATTCCGCTTCAGTAAGGCTTCGCACGCCACGGCAAAGCCAATAAAAGCGGCGCTGGTAAGTGCGTCAATGCGGATTGCGTCGCTGGGGATACCTAACCAGTCATGCACGATAATGCCAAATAGGGTCGCCACCATTACGGCTATTACCAGGGCTAAAATCGGAATGACAATCCGGGCCATATCGGCATGTAGCCTGCGTTCACGACATGGCCTAGGGGCGTTTTTTGCCTTATTCAAAAATAGTGTCGCGGGGAATACCTCCGCTCACGCGCGAGCAAGCTGAGCTCTTTCATGGACAGGCCCCAGATTGGCAACTGCTGGAGGAGGCTCACCGCATCGAGCGGAGCTTTCAGTTTAGAAATTTCCGGAAGGTACTTACCTTTGTTCAGGAGATTGGTGAACTCGCGGAAACTGAGGGCCATCATCCGAATATCAGCTTCGGTTGGGGCAATGCGACGGTCTCGCTGCAGACCAAGAAGATCAAGGGACTGCATGAGAACGTTTTCATCGTGGCAACCAAAATCGACCGCATATTCGCTCGCACGTCTACGGGGTGAACGAGTTCTCCTTGTCCTGCAACTTGCACCACTTTTTCGGGACGAAGTGCGCTCTTCGATGTGCAGCAGACTGATGCCGGAAGGCGTTAGCGCGCCTCGCCGCGTACCGCCACATGATCGCCACGGAGGTTTGATGTGTTTCAGGCAGACGGACAACGATCTCGGCTGTTCGTAACAGGGGAGTAGTTTCAATGTGCGATTACAGTCTACACCTCGTCGAATCACGACCCGCAAAGGTCGGAGACAAGCTGGTGACGACGAAGTTCAATAACACTCTCACTCGTGGTTTTGCCGCCGTCGGGGAACCACATGTAGCTGTATGTCTTCTTCCCGGCACGGAGGTCGCGTTCGAGAGGGAGGTCGAACGCGAGCGTGTTTTTAAGCTCTTCCGGAACCAGAAATTCATCAAGGAGAAGGTAGCTCGATTCCGGCAGATCAACCTGGAGCAGCCACACGTGCATCACGACGCGTTGGAGTTCCCTGACGGGCAGGTCGTGCTGCTTACCCGGTTGCGTGAAGGTCAACACGCGACCGTGCTGCAGTTGCCGGCTTCTCCGCGCGCCACGAACGAAGCGGAGCAGCAGAAGCGAAGTTCTCTCATTACCTGATCGGGCTGCTCGCCCTCGAGCTTGCCAGGCCGTGCTATCGGAGCGATAGAAAAGAGCCGTCGTGGTGCTGATGGCTCTATCACGACGTGTGCGCGGCAATAAGATCGCATTGCCGAGGGAGGTACCTTGGCCCTATGAATCATTCGGTCGAAGGGGAACCCCCGGCCGAGACGGCCGGCCCTCAGGGAGAGGGATCGTGCCCGCGCCTGGTTTGTCCTGCGGGGTAGTGACTGCGATGACTTGCATCTTGTGGGGGCTCTGAAATGAGCAAGGTTGGCGGCAGCGATTCGAAGAACACGCTCTACTGCTCGTTCTGCGGCAAGAGCCAGCACGAGGTGCGCAAGCTTATCGCCGGGCCGACCGTCTTCATTTGCGACGAATGCGTCGAGCTGTGCATGGACATCATCCGTGAGGAGAAC
>Ga0181521_10004590_pt1 | contig 15671 bp, 10 predicted proteins | sample PEATcosm2014_Bin_32_FD_119764 | JGI IMG/M metagenome (GOLD analysis project Ga0181521, IMG submission 119764) | Peatland microbial communities from MTU Mesocosm Facility, Houghton, MI, USA - PEATcosm2014_Bin02_60_metaG | ecosystem: Environmental > Terrestrial > Soil > Wetlands > Peat | place...
AACCAGAGCATGACGACGCGGAGGCCCTGGGCGCGCGCCCGGCGAAGAATCTGGTCGAAGTCCCGGAAATCGAATTTGCCCTCCTCAGGCTCGATTTCGTTCCAGTAGATGGGATACTCGACGGTGTTGCAGTTCATGGCCTTGAGCTTGGGCCAGGCGCGCTCCATGCGTTCCGGGAAGGCGCTGTCGTTGACTACCTGGCCGCCCAGGATGATGAACGGTTTCCCGTCCACCATGAGGGTGAACCTGCCGCCCTGCTTCACCAGTTGCGGAATGGGCTTCGCTTGCCCGAAGGCGAGAGAAACGGCGGCTGCCTGGACCAGAGCCAGCCGGATGATTTTGCGCACCAGAAAGCCAGTTGTTGGTGTCATGTGGGTTCCTCGGTTACGACGTAGGAATAATACTCGATGGTGACGCGTGGCAGGGGAAACGTCAAGAGCGGGAGTCAACTGCGCAGCGCGCGCCATCAAGAGGACCGGCAGGGAGAGGTTCCTGGGCTGGCGGGTGAACGGGACTACGGCATGTCCCCGGCGGGATGCCGGGAAAATCCAGGCTGAAGAGTTGCACCGGACCTGCCGCCGGGACGCTCCCCTTGGCGCCATACCACCTGCAGGAATTGGTCGAAAGTGCGAAGGCCTCGATAACCCGTGGAACCAAGTCCTCACGGAAGCGCAGAATCAGGAGGTGTCCAGAGTCGGAAACGCCATTCTGAGGGTTTCCGCCACATTGCGTGGTCCAGTCGAGCTGCTGCCAGTTCGCGAAAAGCTCCAACACGCTTTGCCCCCGCGCCGAAGAGGATTGCGGGAAATTGCGTTGCCAGTACCACCCGCTATCGGTGGCAGGGTCGATCCAATGCCCCGAAAAGACGGCGGTGAGGTTGGTAAACGATTTCAACCCGTCCTGCCAGGTTGCATCGCTCCCGTTCCACATCTCGTCGCCGCTGTTGGAGGCGGGAGCGGCTCCCAGCCCGTAGACGTCTGGGCCCCAGCAGCTATTGGGGCCACCGGTTCCACGACACGCCCGGTTACTCGGGGTGTTGGGATCGGAGGAAGAGCTCGCCTGGTCGGAAAGGTAGGAATGGGTGGTGATCCAGCATTCGTGGTCGGGATGAGCGTCGTGAGCGCTCTTGGCCCAGTTCAGGACCTCCGACCGGGGAAAGAACTCCAACCCGATCATCAGGATTCGCCGGTTCCCGACGTTCATGGTGGTGAATGTATTCGCGCCGGTGGAATTGTAGGATCCACCCCAATAGGCCATGTCGTGTGAGCCGCCCAGGGACATACCGGAGCCGAGCACGGAAGCCAGCCCACTGGCGCTGAAGGGGTTGTTCCCCGTCCATACCCCATCGAGGTGCGTGTCGTCACGAGAAAAGCCGGCATTGCCCCCGCTTACCCAGTCGTGATTGCCCGGCACCATCTGCTTGTGGATGCCGGCCGCGTCCAGACGGCTCCAGGAATTGGCCGCAATCAAGCCTTGACTACCATATACGGGATCGGCGCAGTTCACGCAGTCGCCCACGGCGATGGCCGCTTTGATGCGGAGCGGCACTCCGCTTATGGGCAAATTGCGATTCTCGACAATCCAGCTCATCAGATTGTCGTAGCCGGCGGGTTCATTGGAACAAACACCAGCGGCGGCCATGTACTGCGGATCGGGCACCACAACCACGCTCCACGGAGCCGCAGTCCGGGCCAGAGATCTTCCCCGGGTGGCAAACGCCATGGCACCCGCACCGGTGGCCGCGCGCATGAACCCACGGCGCGTGAATTGAGTACGCCTCTTCTGTCCAGGAGGAAGATGAAGCCCGCGGTTGGCCGAAAAGACTTCGTGGGTGAACCAAGTCCTCATTCACGGCGGATGGTAGCACCCCATAGGTCCCGGCGCAAGTACTGCTCTGTCAGTACTATTCAGTCGTACTGCTGACCAGCCGCTATTGCTGAGTTGGCGGCCAGGACGCCGTCTGTCCGTCAACCGCTAGTGTGAGCGGCCCGGTGAGGCTGCCTGGCTGAGAGGCAGAAGGGACTGTTGCGTTGACTTGATACAGTCCCACGTACCCGGGGGCCAGCCCGGAGAAAGTGATCGTCAACGGTGCGCCGCCGAGGAGGACTTGCGGGAATCCGGCCGTGGTGGCAGTCGGATAGGCGGGACCGGCGGCGCCGAGCGGCAGATTGGTGGTCACTGCGCCAAGTCCGGTGGCATACAGCGAGAAGGTCTCCCCGGCAACGACGGGGTTTGCCGCCGATACCGCCGAGCCATTGGCGTGCACCACGGCCGCAATGGCGGGTGTCGACGCTTGCACGGCCATATCCACGGTGGCACTCAAGTCGCCGTTCGACGAAACCACGATCGAGGCGTCGCCCACCGGCAGATCGCCCGGGACTTGAAACTGAATGCTGCCGGCCGCCGACGCAAACAGCGGAGCGCGCACTCCTTCGACCGACACGAACGTGTTCCCGAGCACGCGCGGCAGCGGTGCGCCGGTGGACTGGGGCGCCGACGTCAGATTCGTCCCGGTGACGGTTGCGATTCCGCCGGGAGAAAGTGCCGCAAGCCCGCCTTGGGAAAGGACTCCGCCCGCGGCGATTTGCGGGCCGATGGCGGAAGGTTGATACCCGTCGCTGGCAGCCTCGGAGAGCACCGTGCTCGATCGGGCTGCAAAAAACCCGTGGATTCGCACAACGCGATCCTCAAAGTCTTGACCACCGCAAGGAGAAAGGACTCCCCAGCTCATGCACTGCTTATTGGGATCGTCGAGGGCGGCGGCTTGAATCACTCCGTACTCGCGGGTGATCTCCGAATCCGCCCAGCCGCCCGTACCGCCCATCAAGGTTGCCGCGTTGACCGCCGCATTCAAGTAAACCTGCAAGTATTGTGGGATGGAGGCGAGACGTTGCGCCAGCAGGTTGATGGTGGGGCCGATTGAGATACCGTACATGATATCCCTGGTCCAGTCGTAAACCGCCGAGGACTTGTCCCAGGGGAGGAAGTAGTAGACAGTCGTACCGCCAAACTGATAGAGATAGAGATTGTTAATCCCTTGCTGGCCGCCGATCAGGCTGTCCGTGCCGGCCAGCACCTGTTCGGTGGCCCCATAGGTCAGGAACTGCTTCGGGTCGATATACTGGGAGACGGCGGCGATGAACGCGTCGTCCGTAAAGGTGGCGCTCGCCGGCTGGTTGATCGCCTGCACAAGGTTGTCGAATGTCTGTAAATCCGGCGCGGCCTGATCGGTCTTCAAATCGAGAAACTGCGCGTACAAGGTTGGGTCGGTCCCCAGGTTCCCGAAGTCGTAATCATTCGCCGACTTCCAGTCGTAGAGATATCCGGTGGACTCTCCAAAGTCCCGCTGCAGAAAGGTCTCGTCCATGTGCTCGACAATGTAATAAAAGCCCAGGATCTGGCCATTGAGGTAGACTTGGGCGGGCGCTTCCCGGGGAGCCGGAATCCCCATCTTTCGAAACAGCTTCATGGAGATCCATTCACACAGGTTGGACGGGTCGTCATTGTTTGCCTTGAGGACGACAAAAGGCAATCCGAGAAACGTCTGGGTCTTTTCGTAGTGGGCGAAATTGATATCCAGGTTGGGCTTGATAGGACTTCGGCTGCCCTCACCGCGGGAGCGGATCCCAACGTCCAGGGCGATCCCGTTCCAGGTAAAGGTCGCATGATAGTAGGTATCCAGCTCGTAGTTCTGCTGGAGTGTGGCCCAATCGTTGGGGTCCATGGTGAGATTGATTACCTGGACGGTGCTGTCGTCGAGAAACGGGTTGGCCTGGACTTGGGCGGACGCGGTGGCACACGTGGCCACCACGACGCCGGCCAAGAGCGAAAAGCCGCGGCTTGAAAAACGCGTGCCGACACCCTTCCGTATCGGCACACTCCACCACCTGAACATATAGATCCCCTCTCGCTGGTCAGCTCTTGAGCTGCTTCAGCGACAGCTTATTCTGTTGATCGGTTGTGAGAATCTGGTAAAACGTGGCGTTGGCATTGGCGCCGGCGGCGGTTAACTGGGCTGTCAGGCTCCCGATCGCCAGGGACGCTTGACTGATCCCGTTACTGTCGTTCTTCATGATGGCCGTGGTGAGGCTTTGCCGAGCGGCCTTCATATTGGTCCGGATGCCGGCGTGCGCCGTCACCGCCGCGGCGAAGATCGTGGTAGCCTGCTGTTGCTGAGAAGAAGTGAGCGACAGCAGCGTGGTGAGCGAATTGAGATACTTGGTAGCTTTGGCCTCGGTCTTGGGGACCTTGGAGATCTCCTTGGGGCGAGCGTATTTGAGCAGGACTTTGTGCGATACGTGCAGCCCGGCTGGTTGAGATACCTGTGCGCCTTGCGCGATTCCCTGGCGTGCTACTAGAGCCACCGCGGGAAGCGTAAACATTTCTCTGCGGTTCATGATGCGATTCCCTCCTCCTTTGATTTGCAAACCGACCGGCGCCCTCCCTTGGGTGCCGGGCTTCTCCAAGAAACAACACGACGCGAAACCCCGCGCCCAATTCAGCGCGTTGGAATACGCGGCGAACACTGCGATGCCACGAAGCGCTCTTTCGAATCTCTGCGTCGAAAAAAGCTCTCATTTCTAATTCACTTCAAACCGAAGAAAGTTCCCTAGGAAGGACAGCGGCCCTCGTGACATTTCTTATTTGTTTGGATGGGCTAGCCAAACGCAATGTTGAACGCGCATAATAGCCCTTTAGAGGTATTGATTTGGCGCATCGATTCTTCCCGGATAGATCTGCGCTGGACGCGGAGGCCGCCCAGGCCAGCAACCCAGCCAGGCGGTGGAGCGTCATAATGGTCGGATGGGTTTCGCCGTGAACCACGGCCGCCGTTGGTGGCCGGCCCGGCTTGTGTGGGCCGCCATCGTCGCGGCCGGGTTGCTCCGCGGCTCACTGGCCAGGGCCCAAACCGGCGCTCCCACGGCTCAATCCGCAATCGCACCCAATGCGAAAGCCCTGCTGGCTCGCGGTGTGGAGGCGTACGACGCCCGGAACGATTCAGTGGCATTGGGCATTTTCCGCCAAGCCGCGGCAATCGGTGAAGTGGATGCCATGATGTACCTGGGCGTGATGTATGGAACCGGCCGCGGCGTGGCCGTGGACTACGCGACGGCCATGGCCTGGTTCCGCCACGCGGCGGATGCCGGGAACAGTCAGGCCATGTGCAATATCGGCCTCTTGTACCTTCAGGGGCTAGGCTTGCCGAAAAGCTACAGCGAGGCCATGAGCTGGTTCGGCAAAGCCGCGTCTTTCGACAACACCGAGGCGATGTTCAACGTGGGCGTCTTATATCGCGATGGTCTGGGAGTGCCCGTAAACTATGCCGAGGCTATGAAATGGTTCCGAAAGGCAGCGGGCGAAGGGGATGACATCGCGGCCAACGCCATCGGAGTGTTGTACCAGCAGGGTCTCGGCATCTCCGTGGATTACGCCGAGGCGATGAGTTGGTATCGAAGAGCAGCCGATGCGGGCAACGACGCGGCGATGTACAACATCGGGGCGCTCTGGGAGGCTGGACTCGGCGTCCCCGAGGACCGCGAACAGGCCATCGCCTGGTATCGCAAGGCGGCCACCGCCGGGAATGAACCCGCCAAGGCTGCGCTGAAGAGTCTCGGCGTCAAAGACTGACGCTAATTTCCCGGATTCCAGTTGGTGACCAGACTGTAGGCGTCCACCGAGCCCAGGCCCGTCGCGAAATTCCAACCCACCCCCGTGGCGTAAGCCGGCGCGAGAGAAGTGGGCGAGGTCGAAAGCGCGCCGTTGTAGCTCACACTTGGCCTGAAGCCCCCGTGCGAACCTCTGCCGCCAACAGACTCCGTAGTCTCGGTCGCGCCAAAACAGGCCGTTGCGCCGCCGCAGTTTACGTCGATATCGCCCTGCGTCACGTTGTGGAAGATGCAGCCCGCGCCGGGCGCCCGCGAGTCGCAGACATTCCCGCTAGCGGCCGCGGCGAGTGCGTAATACACGTAATCGGGATTGCCCTGCGCGCCGCCGTTGTGCTGATTCACGAGCGCCTGAATGCCGGCCAGAATCGGCGTGGAGTAAGACGTACCGCCGCCGCCATCCCATGTGCTGGGAGCGCCCGCGCAGGAAGCGCCACCGTTGCGTATATCGGACCAGCAATCGACGTAATAATGGCCCCAAACACCGTCGGCGGCGAAGAGGGACACATCGGGGATGTCGCGCACGCCGTCGGTGGGAATGCCTGCGACACCGGCCTGCCAGGAGGGCTTCGCGTAACCGCTGCAAGTGCCGCCGACCACGCCGGTGGATGCCGGAGTACCGGTCGCGCAGCCACTCGGTCCGCCGCTCCCCGCCACTACCTCGAGGAAGTTGTCGTCTTTCGCCGTCGCGCTGCCGCAGAAGCCGGCCGAGCCGTAGACCGTGCTGTAGCCAAAATGCGCGGCGAGTAGCCCGCCGGCGCAGGAATCGTCCCAGGGAATTTCGGGGATGTAGGAGAGAGCGGAAACGAATGTCGGGGAGTTCGTGCTGCTCCAGTAGGTGTTGTTGGTACCGGCCACGGTGTCGCCAAAATCGGTGCCGCCCACAGCCACGTTGTAGGGAGTCGAAGCCCAGGCGCTCACGCCGATGCCGTGGGTGGCGCCCTGCGCTCCCGCGTCACAACTCGCCGCGCCCTCATCCCCGGCGGCTACGAAGACGGAGATGCCTTCCGCTACCGCCTGCTGATAGATGGCGTTGAAGGCGGCGTTGGAAGCCGCGCCGTTTTCCGCCTCGCATTCGCCGTAACTGATGCTCACGATAGAGGGAGGCGTGCTGCTGTTCACGAGGTTTTGCAGGGCAATCAGGCCGCCGAAGGTGGTGCGAGTGCCGGCACAGGCCGCGACTTCGATGGCCGCATCCGGCGCCGCGGCGCTGGACCATTCCGCATCCAGGATGGCTTCGCCATCGTCGCCCGCGACGACGTCCGGCGCGCGGCAGTTATTGGCGCCCGAAGCAGGCGCGGGGTGAACCGCCGTCAGGCTGCCGGAAGTGTATTGCGTCAGACCAAAGGTCGAGCGGAACGTATCCCAATCGGAGGACTTGTAGAGATCGGAATCCTCGATGACGGCAATGGTCTGGCCCTGGCCCGTAATGCCCGCCGCAAACAACGGGTTCAGATTGTAAATCGACGCCATGTCGCCGGGCGTCACCGCCTGAAATGTGTCCTTACCCGAAGTGAAGGTGTAATCGGCATGAGCGCGTTTCCGCGGACGCGGGGAAAAATCGTGCAAAGAAACGATACCGGCGACCGCGGGAGCCAGCGCCTCGGGAATCTCGGGATCGCTCATGTTGGCGATGTGCCGGACGCCATTTACGTCGAGATAATGAATCTCGGTGTGGAAGGCTTCCCGCACCTGCGCGGCAGTCCCGGAAAAATCGATGGTCATGCCGCCGGGCGCAATCGAATTGACCGTGAAGCCGTGGGATTCCAGCCATTGGGCGACGGCCGCGCGATCGGACACGGCCACCCCCCAGGCCGCACCGAATTCGCTCGCGGTCATCCAGCGATGGTAGTTCGGCGAAGCGGGATCGTGAAGGCTGTCGATGTATTGCTTGAGGGCCTGTTCACCGGCGGCGGAGCGCGAAAGCTGCAGGATCATGTGCTCCATGGGAAAATCGGCGGCCACCGCGCCCCGATCGTTCTGCGGCGTAGCTTCGGGGCGTGTATTGCCGGCAAGAGAGTGTCTGCGGCTTTCGTCAATGCCGCGGCCGATGAGAGCGGGACGGGGTTGCGCGGCGAGAAAAGCAACGCAGGTCGGGAACAGGAGAAACAGACGCAATAAGCGCATACATCTATATAAACGCCCGCCAGCGGATTTCGTTTCGGCGAGGAACGTTAAGAAAAGCACACGCGCCGAAGCGGCCCCTCAGCCCTTCGGATCCAAAATGAACGTCGGCACCACGCCCGCCGCCGACGAGAAGCCCGCCTTCCGCGTCGAAAGCCAGCTTGAGCAACCCTACACTTTTCCCAGGTAGGCATGCGGGTGCACATCCACCTGCATCTCGCGGAACTCGAGTTGGCCGAAACTCATCAGGGGGAACACCGAACGCACCGGGTCCACGCGCTCCTGCGCCACGTAAGGCGCACGCATGGCCTGCTTCAGGGCGCGATCCCATTCGGCGTCTCCCATCTCCCAGCCGTAGTAAGTGTGCAGGTCGTTGTAGTCGTCGTTGGGCTTGAGTGTCAGCAACTCGCGGTTCTTGGCGATGAACTCGGGCAGGTCGATGGCGCGTTCTTCGTAAGTGGTCTTGGACGCGGCCACCAGGCGCGTCCACGGAACGTGCTTGCGGATGGCCTGGCGCTCCGCCGCCGGAAACTTGGCGGTCAGGGTCTCGTCCGTCAGCAGCCCGAACATGGCCTTCTTGTGCGCCAGTTCCGAGCGGAAGCTGTTCACCACGCACACCGCGCCGTCGCGGTAGGCCTGTACCAGCGGATGCGTCAGGTCGAAGTGGATCAAAAACTCCTGCACGCCCAGGCGCCGGTACACCAGGTCGATTTCGAATGGGCCTTTGCGCAGCACGCGGTTGCGGTACTCGAGCTGCTCGGGCGATACGATCTCCACAGCGTAGCCGTCCTCGCGGAAGAAATCGCGGAACAATTCGTACTCGCTTTGGCCGGAATGGTACGCCGGACGGAACTCCACGATGGCGATGTTGGGCTTCTTCGTGCCGCCGAATTGTTTGTACGATTTCAACAGCGCATTCAGGAGGTGCCGCCGGCTGCCGGTGCGCGTGAGGTTATACCTCTTGCGGAATTCCTTCATGGGGGCGGCGTCGTAGAACAAGTCGGCCAGCGCGTCCGCATAACCCGCGCCAGTGGGAGAATCCGCATTGTATTGAACGAAACGCAAGCTGCCGTTGGTCAAATGCGTATCCAGCCGCGCGGCCACTTCCAGCGCCTGGTAGCCGGGATCGATGGCCGCCAGCATCTTCTCCGCGGGCAGCAGGTCCAGGCGCGCCAGCAGCACCGGGTTGCTCAATACCATCTGTTCCATGCGGTCTATGGCGCAGATCAGCGCCTCGCCGCTTCTCACCAACGAGTCGTATTGGCGCCGCGAAATGAAGTTGGGCCGCAGAAAAGGACAGACCAGCCGTCCACCCGCCGAGAGCCGGCCGCTCTCCATGCGCTCGTACAGCGCCTCCACCCACGCGAGGTCGCGGAAGGGGCCGCTCTCCAACAGTTTGTTGTACCTAGTGACTGCGTCGTCCAACAGGGACATTCCGAGTGAAAATCCGTTCTAAACTGAGTATCCCACAGAAGCGCGCAAAACGATAGGTTTTAACCTGATTTTAGCAGAATAATTGATTTATTATCAGAAGCTTACGATGTTTATAGGGTTATTTTGCGAAGGCCCGAAGAACACCCTTCGTGCATTGCTGCCGGTGTTTTGAGGCAATCCAAGCGGCTTGATAGCGGCGTTCATTTCGTGTGCTTTCGGCAAGGATGCAAAGGCGCGTACTCTAGCCTTCCAGATACCACCTGATGGTTTCTCCCAAGAGCCTGCTTCGTGGTGACAACGCCTGCGAACAGGCCATCACTGGATCGCTGCGGTGACCCCACTTTGGCTGATATATTGACCGACAGTCGCCAAGACAGGCACCGTGTCTCCTGTGACACCCGCAGGGAGCTGTACATTAATCTGAACCAATCCGTTGACCAAGCCGGGTGCCGCGCCCGCGTAAAGCACCTGGGCGGGTTGCCCACCCACCAGGACCGAGACGTTTGCCTGCAACAGCGCGGCGCCTGGAGCAAGCGCCCCATCGGTCGCCGAGCCCTGAAGAGCGCCGCCGCCAGTGCCGTATAGGAGGATCACGGATCCCCCTGCGGCGGGATTCGAGGGCGAGTTCACTGTGTAGTCCTGGTTGAGAATCGCGCCCGGACCAAAACCGCCGCCGAGGGTGAACAGGGCTGTCGAAGTGCCGGCGACCGCGACCGTCACCGACGAGTTCGCTTCCTGGTATTGCACCGTCACCGCGGCGGTGGCACTCCCGGCCAGTTCCCAAGGCACGATCGCGCTCACCTGACCAGCTTGCGTGTAGATCAGCGGCGCCGGTGCACCGTTGAACAGCACCTGAGTTCCGCCCAAGGAGGTCGGAAAGGTCTTACTGGCATCTGCTGCTACTAACGTCTGCGGCCCCAGTTGGCCGCCGAACAGCGTCACGATTTCACCAGGTGCTATAACCCCCGGGGCGAAAGACGCGGCGTTGACGACCTGAGGCGCGGCAAGCGACGTCACCACCAGGTTTCCGAAGTCCGCTGTTCCGAGGCCGCCTGGAATGTGCACGTCCACGGATCCAGCCAGATACGGGCTGGAGTTGTCGGTATATTGGATCAACTGATTTCCGTCAATCTTGACGACAATAGCGTTCCCCATCGCAGTGATCTCGACCTGGTACCAATGCGCCGGATCGAACTGTCCGGGGAGCGCCTGCTGCGCCAGCGTCGGATATGTCTGTCCATTCGCGCTGCTGTACACTCCCTTTAGAAGCAAGACAGCACCCTGGCCCATGAGCACACCGTAGTCGTTGACTCCGGGGCCGCTCCCGAGTCGAAAGTTGAGATTGATCGCTGACAGGTTCGTGCGCAGGCGTACGGCCGCACTCATATCAAAGTCGGCCCACGAGGGGGATCCGAAAGAGAGATCGCCGCCTGTGGTTGTCCCGCCCTCATAATACGGGTTGACCGAAGACGTAGAATCGTTAACCAGGGTGAGGTCGCCAGACAGATTCGCTTGGGACATCTGTACTGCCACTGGGCACGATGTGGAGGGAGGGAGTTGAATCACAACATTGGGCGGCAGGGGCGTCATGCAAGGCGCGAAGTAGCTCGTGTCCCCGCCGTACCAGTTTGTGAGGGAAGCGAGTACCGCAGGCCGCGCCAGGATATCGTTAAACGGGGCATTAGAACTCAGACCAACAGTGCCGGGAAAGGCGACCTGAAAGCCACCTTCAATGACCCCTGCCTGCATGACAGCGTCCAGAAAGTCCACTCCCTCCTGATAGTCACGGGTCAAATTGGGATTCGCACCCGACTGACTGGCATATGTTCCCGACCCGCTCCCCAACACAATGTTTGTGTAGTGGCCACCGAGGTAGTTCATCCCGTCGATGGGATCGGTAAGGAAATCGGTCCATAGCGTGGGCAGCGCGTATTTCTGCCCATACTGGAAGCCGGAACTGGCGGATCGCAACGCGCGAAGGTAGGCGAGCATTTGTTCTGCATGGATATTGTTAATGCCGCCCGAGTCGAGGGTGCAGGGCGGAGTGGACGCGGAGACAGAAAGCCCTGAAAACCAAATCCCGTCGACGAGGGAAAAGTTCGTAAAGGGAAAGGAGTCCAAGCCGCAAGGATCGACCGGCCCCCACCAGACCTGTCCTGTATAGACAGCTCGAATATTTTGAATCAGGGTCTTCCAATCGGCGTTGAGTGTGTTCGCCGTAGTGCTGTCAAATTGTGCGTAGCCGATATCGTGGCTGCCCGGAACATAGATCTCCACCTGATGCGCTGCCGCTAAAGTGGCCACATCGACCGCCATCTGGCCCCATGCCTGGAATAAGGCAGGCACCTCGGAGGCGGGGATTTCTGGGTATGTCGAGGCGCCGCCGGCACCGCCCGGCAGGAAGTCCTCAAGCTCATCGAAGAAGCCCTGGTAGTAGCCGGTTACCGTAGGCTCAAGCACGACCTTAAATCCCTGGCTGTGGAATTCATCGATCAGCCAGCCCAAATCCGAAAAAGAAGTTGCGGTAGTGCACCAACTCGACTGCTGGTCAGTGTATTGGTAGATTCCAGGATTGTTCAGGTCTATGCAGACACTCTCTATAAAAAGGACCGTGTCAGCGCCTGTGTGCCTGGCAATCGCGATGGCATTGGCGGCGTATGCCCTGTCGAAGGGACTCGTTCCCCCGAAATCGATGCCTTTCATTTTGAATGGGGTTTGCGCAGGTTGCACAATTACGGCAGCGGTATATTGTTGCCCGCCCTGGACTGCCGCTATCTTGTACCGCCCCGGGTAACGGGCAGTCGCCGTCAGGGAGCCGTCGGCGTTTGCCTGTAATTGTAGATCGAAGCTGGTGACCCACTCTGTGCCGGTATAGCGGTCGGGATTGTAGAGTTGCCGCCAACTGTCCGGCACAAGTTGCTGGCTGCCGTTCATCAAGCGGAAGGTCAGAGTTTGGCCAGTCGTGGCCGTTGCGAGGCCGACAATGCCAACGGAGGAAGATTGTGCGCGTAGTGGTAGGGGCGCAATCGAGAAAGGGAGGCTCAGGCCGAGACAGGCCAAGGCAGCACGGCGGCGGAGAGACAGGGAACCGATGAGTGGGGTCATGACAGCAACCCAGGACGTCAAGGCCCGGAACCGCCGGGATAATCGACGCTTCTTGGGTCATCTTACTCCACCCACAACTGAGCCGTCAAGGGGGAAATTTAACCGGTGGGAGACTTCAAACGCGACTTTCGCTACGCGCAAGCCACTCCCGAAAATGTGACTTTATTTCTGGTTAGTCTCTTTCGCCAGCCGGACTCGCGCGCTTTCCAGCTTCTTGCCGACGCTGGCGATTTCTTCCGGGTCGCTGTCGGACTGCGAGCCGGCCTGGAACTCCTTCAGAGACGCCTGCCACTGCGTGATGGCGTCCTTGGTCTTGCCCAGCTTGAAATACACATCGCCCAGGTGATCGTGCACCGTGGCGTCCTGGCCGATGTGGTCAAGCGCTTGCCGCAACAAACCTTCGGCTTCATTGAGTTTCCCCTGGCGGTAGTACACCCATCCCAGGCTGTCGAGGTAGGCGCCGTTCTGCGGGTCCATATCCAGGGCCTTCTTGATGAGCTGGTACGCCTCATCCAACCGGACGTCGCGGTCCGCCAGCATGTAGCCCAGGTAGTTCATGGCCCCGGCGTTGTCGGGGTCCAATTCCAGCACCTTGCGGAATTCCGCTTCGGCGGCGTCGAATTTCTTCATGCGCTCGTACATGGCGCCCCGCATGAAGTGAACGCTCGCTTTGTCGTCGTCCGACATTGAGAGCTTCTCGGCCTGGTCCAGAAGCGGAGCCATGTCGGCGTAGCGCTTGCCCTTCTCGTAGACCTGCGCCAGCTCCAGTTGCATGTCGCGGTCGTCCTCACCCTTCATCAGGCCGCGGATGGCGGCGGCGGCCTCGTCGATCTTGCCCAGGTCCGCCAGCAGCGACGCGTGCGTCAACTGCACCATGCGATCGTCGGGATACTTCTTCAGGGCCGCATCCGCTTCCTTTCGCGCGCTTTCCAAGTCCTTCGCCGCCCGATAGGTCTCGATGATTTGCACGTCCGCACGCGGCGCGCTTTGCGCCTCCAGCGGGGCGATCTGCCGGAAAGCTTCGATGGCCTGCGGGTATTGGCCCGCGTTCCGTTGTAAAACGCCCAGGCGGTCTAGCAGCGTGGCGCGGTTGGCGCCATCGGCGGCCGAGTAGGTTTTGTGAGCGGTCTCGTCCAGCAGGCCTTTCAGCGAAGCGATCGCTTCGTTGGACTTGCCCTCGGTTTCCAGCAGGTTGATCTCGTCAATGCGCACATCCAGGCTATCCGGGTCGAGCGCTTTGGCTTGGTCCAGCGATTCCCGCGCCTTCGCAAAATCGCGCTTGACACGGTAAATCTCGCTGATGCGCAGCGGCAGCATGGGATTGCGCGGATCGTCGGTCGCAAGATCCTGGTAGAGGTGGAGGGCTTCATCAAGCTGATTGGAAAGAAACAGGTTGTCCGCCAGTTCGGCTATCAGGCGGGTATCGTCGGGCGCCAGCGCCACGGCCCGTTCGAGCGCTTCGGCGGCGCTCTTGTAATCCCGAATCTCCCGGTACGACCGGGCTAGAAGGGCCAGCGTCCGCTCGCTGGGGTTCTTGTCGGTGACGGCCTTCAATTTCTCGATGGCCCGCCGCGTATCCCCCACGTCGGAGTACAACAGCGCCAGGCCGGTCATGGCGTCTTCGTTGCTGGGGTCGGCCTTGATAGCCTCGTTGTACGCCTTTTCCGCGTCCACCGAGTTGTTCTCAAAGCGGTAGAGCCGCCCCAGGACCACCCAGCTTTCGGCATCCTGGGCATCTTTCGCCGTGACCTTCTGGTACTGCTCGACGGCCAACTTCAGGTAGTCCTCGTTGACCTTCCCCGCCTGGCTGTCACCGGCCATTCGTGTGTAGATGCGGCCCAACATACGGCGCGCATCCAGGTTGTCGGGGTTCTGCTTCAGCAGATCCTCGGCCTGGGCGACGGCGTCGCGCAGACGGTTGGTCTGGATATACAGATCCGTCAGCTCTTCGAAAACGATGCCGGCCGAGGGATCCAGCTTCAACGCTTCCTGGTAGTGTTCAATAGCCTTGGAAACGTAGTCGTTCCGGTTGGTATAGGCCCCTGCCAGTTCCGCGTACAGCCGGCCCATGGCAAAGTTGTAGTATGCTCCGGCTTTGTTGTTGTCCGGTGTGTTGGTGGTTTCGGCCGGCGCCTGCGCGAAGCACAAGCCACCCATGGAAACAACCAGGAGAAGCGTTTTGGCTGAACGAATCATGCGGTGTTTACTTTCTTTCGACCGATTTGGTAGCCCCTGCCCTCGTCGAAGATGACTCTATCATTGTATAACGAGATGGATGGCTCTGTAGCCTCTGATGCGCCGGAGCGCCCGCTGGTTGCAGTGGTGGGTCCCACGGGCTCCGGAAAAAGCGGGCTGGCGCTGGCCATTGCGGAAGCGTTCCACGGCGAAGTTGTCAACTGCGACTCGCTCCAGGTTTACCGGCACTTCGATATCGGAACCGCCAAGCTGCCGCCGGTCGAGCGGCGCAGCATTCCCCACCACCTCATCGACATCGTGAATCCCGACGAACTCTTCACGGCCGGCGAGTATGCGCGCCTGGCGCGCCAATCCATCGCCGGCATTTCGGAGAGCGGCCACCTCCCCATAGTCGCCGGAGGCACCGGCTTCTATCTCCGCGCTCTTCTGGACGGCCTGTTCGAAGGCCCCACGCGGGACCAAGTGCTGCGCGACCGGCTGGCCGCCAGGGAACTTCGCCGGCCCGGCTCGCTCCACCGACTGCTTACCCGATTCGATGCCACGGCCGCGCGCGCGATTCATCCCAACGACGTACCCAAAGTGACCCGCGCCCTGGAAGTCGGCTTGCTGACGCGGCGTCCGGTGAGCGAGTTGTTCCGCCAGGGCCGCAGCGCCCTGCGCGGCTACCGCACGCTCAAGATCGGCCTGCTTCCCGAGCGCGACGCGCTCTACCAGCGGCTCGATCTGCGCTGCGCCCAAATGTTCGAGGGCGGCCTCGTCGAGGAGGTGCGCCACATTTTGTCGCTGGGCTTCGCGCCCGCATCGAAACCCTTCGAGTCCCACGGATACAAGCAGGCGCTCGAATTGCTCCAGGGAGAACTGAATCCGCGAGAGGTGCTTTTCTACGCGCAGCGCAACACGCGCAATTACGCCAAGCGCCAGATCACGTGGTTCCGAAGAGAATCCGGTCTCGAGTGGTTGAAAGGATTCGGCGACGCGCCGGAGATTCGCGCTGCGGCGCTCGCCCGTGTGGCGGCGTTCCTGGTTTAACAGCCCGTGGTGAAAATCCGGTCTGGCGGGGCGATTGTGCTGGAGCCTGAAACATAACGGCCGTAGAATGTTTTTATGGCGATGGGCACTCGCAAGCACCGGCAGCGGCAAGAGCAACTG
>Ga0181521_10004593_pt1 | contig 15667 bp, 16 predicted proteins | sample PEATcosm2014_Bin_32_FD_119764 | JGI IMG/M metagenome (GOLD analysis project Ga0181521, IMG submission 119764) | Peatland microbial communities from MTU Mesocosm Facility, Houghton, MI, USA - PEATcosm2014_Bin02_60_metaG | ecosystem: Environmental > Terrestrial > Soil > Wetlands > Peat | place...
CAGGACCCAGCTAGTCTCTATAAGTCGAAGTGCGCCGTCTGCCATTCGGCTGACGGGAGCGGCAGCAGTCCGGCGGGGAAAGCGATGAAAGTTCCGGACCTCCGCTCCGAGGCCGTGCAGAAGCAGAGTGATGCGCAGTTGACCGACACCGTCACCAATGGTAAGAAACAGATGCCAGCTTACAAGGACAAAGTGTCCGCAGACGAAATCAAGGGGCTGGTCGGTTATATGCGCGGTCTCGCGAAGAAGTAGAGGTCGAAAAGGTCCCAGCTCCTAGGCGGGCGGCTTCGACACATTCCGGCTGATTCCCCGGGACGACGACGAACTCCTCGCCCCGGCCGGGGTGGCCATGTCAGGAAGGAAGGCGATTGAACGACGAATCGATAAGTGTGGAGGCCAGCCCCAAACGACGTCGGTTTCTTGAAATGTTTCTTGGAACCGGAATTCTTGCATCGCTGGCCTCCTTTTTCTATCCGGTCCTGCGCTACATCATTCCTCCGAAAACGGTTGAGCTCACCGCCGACAACGTGTTGGCAGGGCGCGTAGGGGACCTGAAGCCGAATACGGGAAGAATCTTTCGGTTTGGGAGCCGTCCCGCGCTGCTCGTTCTGACTTCCGATGGCAAGTACCACGCCATGTCGGCCATCTGCACACACCTGGGTTGCACGGTGGAGTATCGCAGCGACCTCCGCGACGTCTGGTGTGCGTGCCATGGCGGACTGTATACGGTGGATGGCCGCAACATCAGTGGCCCCCCTCCCCGGCCGCTCGAGAGCTACGACGTGGTGCTGAAGGGCGATGAGATTTACGTTCGCCGCCCGGGGAACGCCTGAGATGGACATAGCCAACGGGTTGCGGAAATGGCTCGACGACAGATTCGGCTGGCACGAAATCCGCGCTTTCGTTGAACACAAGACCGTTCCGCTCCATCGCTATTCGTACTGGTATTTCCTCGGCGGGATGACGCTATTCCTGTTCGTGATCCAGGTGCTGACGGGAATCCTTCTTCTTCTTTACTACCGGCCGAGCGCAAACGAAGCCTACGAAAGCGTGCAGTACATCATGACGCAGGTGCGCTTCGGCTGGCTGATCCGGTCGATCCATTCCTGGAGCGCCAACCTGATGGTTTTCACCGCGGTGGCGCATATGTTCAGCGTGTTCTTCCTGAAGTCATACCGGAAGCCACGAGAACTGACCTGGCTGAGCGGGATGCTGTTGCTGTTCCTGGTTCTGGGATTCGGTTTCAGCGGATACCTACTCCCATGGAATACGTTGTCCGTTTTTGCGACGAAGGTGGGCACGGACATCCCCGGACAGATTCCAGTGGTTGGGAAATGGATCCTGGTCTTCTTGCGCGGAGGAGAAGACGTGACGGGCGCAACGCTTACGCGGTTCTTCGGTTTCCACGTGGCTCTGCTGCCCGGGATCGCTACGCTGATGATCGGACTCCACCTGCTGCTCGTGCAAAGGTTCGGGATGAGCGTGCCCCCCAGCGTTGAAGAGGAGTGGAAGACCAAACCACCGGAGCAGCGCGAGATGCGGTTTTTCCCCAACTTCCTTCTTCGCGAGCTGATGGCGTGGTACGTGGCGCTGGCCGTTTTGGGCGGCCTCGCGGCGTTGAAACCCTGGGAACTCGGAACGAAGGCGGATCTGTTCGCTTCGGCGCCGCCCGGGATTCGTCCGGAGTGGTATTTCATGTTCATGTTTCAGACGCTGAGAATGCTTCCGGCAAAAGTCGGCTTCATCGACGGCGAATTATTGGGCGTGCTGTGTTTTGGCGCCGCTTTCCTGGTATGGACACTTTTGCCGTTCTTCGATCCGGGTCGCCCCGGGCGACTACAGCGATTGATCACGGGCATCGGCGCCTTTGCCCTTGCCTACGTTGCGGTCATGACGGTGTACGCGTACGTCGCCAAGTAAATCGAGCGCCCGAAAAGTAGTGAGGCGAGGGCCGTATGGAGTTAGTCTAAAGTGCTGGACGGCATCATCACGTGTAGCGAGCAGGCACTGCACTCGGCCGCGAGAGTGGCGTTGCACGCTTTTGTGTTTTCGATTCTTCTGTTGACGGTGCCTACCCTTGATGCGCAGGCCAAGAACAGTTGTCTCGATTGTCATTCGAAACTGGACGCCCCTCTTGGCGTTAAGGAAGAGCAATTTTCAAGCAGCATCCACGCGCAAAAGGGAATGAACTGCACAATTTGCCACGGTGGCGACCCTTCCAGCGATGATATGGAACGGGCGATGAGCAAGGCCGCGGGATTCAAAGGACACATTGAACGGGCGCAGATCCCGTCGCTATGCGCGAAATGCCACTCCGACGCCGCGTACATGCGAGGGTTCGATCCATTGCTGCGAACAGATCAGTTCAGCGAGTACCAAACGAGCATGCATGGCAAGCTGCTGGTCAAGGGGGACACGCGTGTCGCCGTCTGCACGGACTGCCACAGCATGCATAACATTCGTCCGCCGAATGACCCCCAGTCGTCCGTATATCCGGTGAACGTTGCCCAGACCTGCGCCCATTGCCACGCTGATCAGAACTACATGAAGCCATACAAGATTCCGATCAATCAATTCGCACTCTATTCCACGAGCGTCCACCACGAAGCACTCACGGTTCAGGGGGATTTGAGCGCACCGACTTGTTCGACGTGCCACGGCAGCCACGGGGCTTCGCCTCCGGGCGTTGCTTCGGTCCAAAACATCTGCTCCACGTGCCACGTCTTTCAGGCGCAACTTTTCAACTCGGGGCCGCACAAAGATGTATTCTCCGCGATGGGCCTTCCCGGTTGCATCACTTGCCACTCAAATCACGGGATTCAGCATCCAACCGATGCGATGATCGGAACAGGACACGGAGCTGTCTGCACGAATTGCCACACCGAAGGGGACGTGGGTTACACAGCAGCAGGCACCATGCACGACGAGCTAGGGAAGCTCAACGACGCGATTCACCGCTCCGATGAAATCCTCAGCCGCGCCGAGAAGGCGGGGATGGAAGTCGGCGAAGCCAAGTTGGCGCTTGCAGCGGCCCAGGACAACCTGACGAAGGCCCGCGTCACAATTCACTCGGTTCGTCCCGAGGCAGTGGACCAAGAGATCGAGGCGGGATTGAAAGTCACTGACAATACGTGGCAGGAAGGGCTCAGCGCTATGGCGGAACTCAAATACCGCCGCGAGGGATTGCTCGTGTCTATTGCCGCCATTGTGCTCGTGCTGATCGCCCTCGGGCTTTTTGTTCGCAGGATGGAATCGGGACAAACGGGAGTATCAAAGGAGAGTCGACAATGAAGAGAGTAAGCTGTGTGGCGCTGTTTCTTACATTTATGGTGTCTCCCGCTGTATTCGCCAATGGAGCAGCGGATGCAAGCGCGGGCAAGGATGTGTTTGCGAAGCATTGCGTCGCGTGCCATGGCGCGGATGGGAAAGGGAACGACACAGTCGCCAAGATGATGAAGGTGACCATTCCGCCGATGGCCTCCAAAGAGGTGCAGGGGTTGAGCGACGCCGATCTGAGCAAGGTGATCACGGAAGGCAAGGGAAAGATGCCGCCGATGAAGACGCTAAGCAGCGCGGACGTGGCGAACGTGGTCGCGTTCATTCGCGAACTCGGCAAAACAAGTAAGTAATGAGTAGGAGTTCCCGCAGATCCCGGTCTAGAATCGCTGCCGCCACGTGAGCGACGGCATCTGAGGGCGTCTTGTGAGCGCAGTTACCGCGATCCTCGTCGCGCAAATCGTGCTGACGATCGTCCTGACGATCATTGTCTTCGTCCGTCCCTCGATTACGGCCGGGGTGTCTCTTTGATTGGTTTGGGAATTCTGGTTTACTTGATCTCGCTCGTCTTCGTTAGCCCACCTGCTTAGGACCGCCGGATCAGAGGGTGGCGAAGCGTCCGGTGGCTTTCACTTTTTCTGCGCCCGCGCGGCGCAGGCGGTTCTCGAGATCGGCGCGCGCTTCGTCGGACGGATCGACGACGCCAATCAAGACTTTGCCGTGAGCGATCTCGGGATCGTAGAGCTTGTGACTCCAGTCGGGCAGCCTCGAGCCGACGAGGAGTGCGATCACGGTCGTGAGAACAGCGCCCATCATCGTAAGTTCATAGGTGACGATACCGGTGGGCCAGGGAGCCACGATCGGCATGCCCCCTGTGACGAGCGGATAGGAGGTCTGCGTATACCACGCCAGCGTGAAACCGGCGATGCCACCGACCACGCCGCCGCATACCGCAAGCCATCCCATCGTGGTGGTTCGTTCGCCCTGCGCGAACGAATACTCCTCGAAAGGCTCCGAAGCCATCACGACAATTTTGTCCGCTGCAACGCCCGCGTCGCGCAAACCGTTCATGCCTCGCTCGGCGGAACGAGGACCGGGGAACAGACCGTAAATGGTGTCCGGGACCGCCATATCAGGCTGTCGCCTCCTCATCCTTTCGCAACAACACGGAATCCCGCTCAGGCTCCTCGTGCTGACCCCACTTGAGCTCCCAAACCGAAATGATCGGGATGAACTTGGAGAACAGCATATAGAGCATCGCCATAGCGGCGAATGTTGCTGCTGTTATGGTGATCTCGACCCACGTGGGACGGTACGTGCCCCAACTATACGGCAGATACTTGTGCGAGAGCGCAGGCACGATGATCAGGAAGCGCTCGAGCCACATGCCGATGACGACGCCGATGGAAGCAATCACGCACCCCGTGATCGTCCGGAGTTTCTTGATCGCCAAGAGCGGGAACGGAATCAGGAAATTGCAGGTGACCATAGTCCAAAACAGGGGCGAGTAAGATCCACGCTGCGTGAGCCAGAAGACAGCCATCTCCGAGGGTTCGTTGCCGTACCACGTCGTGAGGCGTTCGGCGAACACGAAGTAGACCCAAAGCAGGCTCATCACGAGCAGAAGTTTTCCAAGATTCTCGAAGTGTACGGGGAGCAAGTATTCCTCGAGGTGCAGGAACTTGCGCAACAACGCCATGGCAATGATGAGCGCGGCGATGCCGCTGAAGATGGCACCGGCGACGAAATACGGGGCAAAAATAGTCGAATGCCACATGGGAACGGGCGCCATAGCGAAATCCCAGGAGACGATGCTGTGCACGGAGACGGCCACGGGAATGACGGCGATCGCCATGATCTGCATGGCCTTTTCGAGACGGTGCCACTGCCTCGGCGTGCCACGCCACCCGATGGCGAGGACGGTGTAGATCTTCTTGCGCAGGCCAGTTGCCCGATCGCGGACGAGGGCAAGGTCCGGCAGAATCGGGAGTAGAAGAAACGTGCCGCTTCCGAGTAAGTAGGTGCTTATGGCGAAGAAGTCCCAAAGCAACGGCGAGTGGATGTTTGGCCAGATGCCGCGCTCGCTCGGGTACGGAACGAGCCAGAAAAACAACCAGGGGCGGCCAAGGTGGATGATCGGAAACATCGCGCCGATGGAAAGCGCGAAGACCGTGATGACTTCCGCGCAACGAGTCACGGGGCGCCGCCACGTGGCGTTGGCGAGGCGAAGAATCGCGGAGATCAGGGTGCCGGCGTGGCTGAGGCCAATCCAGAAAACGAAATTCGTGATGTAGAAGCCCCAAAAGACCGGCCGCCGTATCCCCGCGACACCGATGCCGTGATAGACCTGCCAGCCGAAAGCGGTAAAGCCAGCGATCACGACCGCCAAGAAGCAAGCGAGCACAATCAGGTAGCGCGCCGAAACTCCGGCGAGCGGGCGCAGCAAGTCTTCGTTAATCTGTTCGGGCGTCTTCGCCGACATGCCATGAATCCCGTTGGAGGTAAGTTACCTTGGGCAATGTCCCCAGTTCGCCGAGGAGCTTTGTGGCGCGGTTCGACCGCGCCATGCGTGACACCTCGCTCTGGGGATCGTTGAGGTCTCCGAAAACCATCGCTCGCGTGGGACACGACTGCACGCAGGCCGGCTGAATCTCGCCGTCTTTCACTTCGCGTTTTTCGGCCTCGGCTTGAATTTCACCTGCCTTGATGCGCTGCACGCAGAACGTGCACTTCTCCATCACGCCGACTGTGCGGACCGAAACATCCGGATTGAGCTGCAAGTGCAGCGGCTTATCCCAGACCGGATTGTAGAAGTTGAAGAAACGAACGTTGTACGGGCACGCATTCGCACAATAGCGGGTGCCGATGCAGCGGTTGTAGATCTGGCTGTTCAAGCCTTCCGCGGTGTGGTGGGTCGCATACGTGGGACAAACAGGCTCGCACGGGGCGGCGTCGCACTGTTGGCAGAGCACCGGCATGAACTTCACCTTCACGTCCGGGAACTCGCCTTCGTAATATCGCTCGACGCGAATCCAATGCTTCGCGCGCCCGCGTGCGGCCTGGTCTTCCCCCACCGTCGAAATGTTGTTTTCGGCATGGCAGGCGACAACGCAGGCCTCGCAGCCCGTGCAACGGTCGAGATCGATCACCATTCCCCATTGATGTGCCATCAGTCTTGAACCTTTCTCACCGATGCCTCGATTCCGGCGGCGCTTCCGTGAGACTGCCGCCGAAAAGAACCATCTTGCCTTTGCCGACGCGCGAAATCTTCACGCGGGTCGCCGACCAAGCGAGCGAGCCCGTTTCCGCAATCGTCATCGGTGCGAGAATCAAAATCGGATTCGCGCCGCGGTCCTTTGCGTAGCGAGTGAAATTCGCGTGACCCTGGCCGATCGGCATGGCCACGACGTCCGGCGCGATGCCCGGCGTGACGAACGCCGGCGCCCGAAGAGTGCCATGCTGCGATGCGACCTCTACAAGGTCACCTTGTTGGATGCCGCGCTCGCCCGCCGTCTGCGTATTGATCTCAACCCACGAGCCCCACATCACGCTCGAGAGCGGATCGGGCGCTTCCTGCATCCACGGCAGATGAGCGAGCGAACCGTCGTACCACATCTGCGCGGCAAACGGCAAAAGGTGGAACGGAAACTCTCCGGCCGCGCCCTCAAATTGAGGCCCGGTATTTCTCATCGGCGCGCCGGAAGCTTTCCCCGCGCCGACCCCGGCCGGCTTCTCCTCGGCGCTCCACCAGCCGCCTTGCTCCTGAGCCTTCGACCAAAACTCGTCGGCGTCCTTCGCCGCCTTGTTCCCCTGCTCTCTGTAAAGCGTAGTGAACGCGGCTTGGAGGGCCTCGTCGTATGTTTTCCAGGGCAGCGCCTTGGCCAAATCGCCCCCGAGTTGACGGGCGACGTCGAGCAGGACGTCCGGCATGGCGCGCGTGTTGTGGAGGGGCATCATGGCCGGCGGCGCCAAGCTTGCGACGGTCCTTGCGCTGCCGGATGGCGGCGCGTCGTCGAGCCAGGACTCGAGCGGCGAATGATCTGGGAGTATGAGATCCGCGAGCGCGCTGGTTTCGTCGACGAAACTGCCAAAGCTCGCGATGAACGGAACTTTGTCGAGCGCTTCGCGCACGCGCCAGCCAGGCGGCGTCGCAAACACAGGATTCGCGTTGTAAAGGAGCAGCGCCTTGACCGCGTCCGGGCTTGAAAGAACCTTCTCCGCCAGCGCACGAACGGACGCGCCGAAGTCTGATGAGGCGGCTTTGCCGGTTTGCGAAGCCCCCGCGGGAGTGAAAGAAATCCCCCCAGGCTTTCCGACGCTGCCGAGCAAGGCGTTCAATGCGTTCACGGCAAGCGCATTGAAGAGACCGTTCGTGTGCGCGGTGGCTCCATCTCCGATTAGGGCAACCGCCGGCGCATTCGCCGCAGCTTCGTGAGCGATTCGGGTTATGGTCGCAGCAGGCACGCCTGTCTGGGTCTCCACTTTCTCCGGCGCATAGTCTGGCAACCCTTGCGACCAACCTTCGATTGAGGCACCGGCGGCACTCCCGGGACGCAGCTTGTCGCGCAGGATTACGTGGGCGAGACTCAGAGCGAACACGCCTTCCGTTCCCGGCTTGCACGGAATCCACTCGTCGGCGCTCGCCCCGGTCTGGGAAATGCGGGGTTCGACCTGAATAAATTTGCCGCGCTGGCCGGGACGGCCCTTGCGCATCATGCCGTAGGCGATGGACTGAGCCACGGGCGAATTCCAAGTGCCAAGAAAGTCTGCGCCCAAGGAAATCACGTAGTTCGATTGGCCTAGGTCCACCGTGGGCGGCGACGCATGACCGAAACTCGAAGAATTAGCGGTCCGGATCACGCTGTCGTCAAAGAACGCGAACTCGACGGGCGGCGCACCCTTGAAAGCCGCGGCAAAGCCACTGACGAGACTTTTCCGATACCCGCGAAGGGGCGTCGTCAGGAAGGCAAGGCGACCTTCTTCTCTGCTCGCTTGCAGCGCTGACAGATGCGACACCAACTGTTTCAGCGCGTCGTCCCAGGTGATTTCCTGAAACTGGCCCGAGCCGCGCGGGCCGGTGCGTGCCAGCGGAGTTCGCACTCGATCCGGGTGATATGTGACCTGCAAGCCCGCCTGGCCGCGCGGGCAGAGGCGGCCCTGATTGATGGGGTGATTCGGATTGCCTTCAAGCTTCTTCGCGAGGCCCATTTTGATGATGCCGAGCTGGCCGTTGCGCACGACTTCCGCTTCGCCCTGCATCACGCGCACCAGCAGGCCGCAGCCAGCCGGACACTGCGTACAGATGCTCGGTTTCCAGGCGGCGATGCCGGGAAGCAGATCCTCTTCCGGGATGAACCGGATGAGCTGATGGTCCGGATTGCCGCAGCCTTCGAGAGCCGCTGCCGCCCCGCCAGCTGCCGAAATTTTCAAAAAGTCGCGACGTTCCATGATCTCGGCTTTAGTAGTGACACGTCACACAATCAACCGAAGCGTTCTGCTGCCGATGACATCCGATGCAAAAACCCATCGTGTGGTCCACTTTGCGCTCGGCGACCGTCTGCGTGGTCATGTCGCCGTGGCACACCTTGCAATTAACGCCCGCGCGAATGTGCGGCGCATGGTTGAACTTCACGTGCGCGGACGGCTCGAAGCCGTAAACGCGCTGCCATGGGACATCCTCGCCGCGCGCGCGATAAGCCGCGAGTTTCTTGATCTCCGGCTTATCCGTGGCAATCACCTGATGGCACGTCATGCAGAAATTGACGCTGGGAATTCTCGCATCCGGCCCGCGATCCACACCCACGTGGCAGTCCGTGCACTGCAGGCCGTTCGCCAGATGCACCTTGTGCGTGAACGCGATCGGTTGGACGGGCGTCGAACGAATGCCAAAGTATTCGCGAACCGCTTGCAGGACCGTGCGGTGCGCCGGCGTGAACACGTCGGAATCAGGAGCCGGAGAAGGGCTGCCGCTCTGCGCCTCGGCCCGCGGGCTCGATTTGAAAAGCATCCACCCGAGAACGGTCACGCAAGCGACAATGCCAATACCAAGCCAGAGATTGAAAGAGCGCCCAAACAACGAAACATTACCCTCATGAATGCAAAGTGTCGGTTACGAACTCGCCATACTACATGCCGACTCGCTGCGTGTAAACCACGATTTCAGCCGTGTGATGGGCGTCACAATTTCGATCTTGCCCGACACGATGACATTTTTGTCAACTACCAACCGGACTTCATTCCGTAGGGGACGGCGTTGACAATCGCTTCGATGCGCATGATCTTCCCGTCCTTGACTTTGAAGAGCTCCGCGATCTGCCATGTCCAAGGGCCCGTGCGGGTTTGCTGGACGGTGCGGCCGTCGGTGAGCTTGTAGGATCGCAGTGTGGCGTCATGATCGAAAAAGCCTTCGACAAACACGAGCCCTCGTTCCTCATCAACCACAACAAAACGGCGATCGCGGATCTCGGTGTCCGGCTGAAAATTGCGGGTCTTGATCTGGTCCGCGCAGCCGAGCCCGAGGACGCTGTTCGAATTGCCGCCGGGATTCGTGGGGGTGCTATTCGTCGTCTGCACGCCGCTTTCGACGCGATTGCAATCCTTGTCGAACGGCACGTACGACGCATGCCCTTTCTCGATGGCGTTGAAATAGCTGTTCGCAATTGCAATCATGTTCTGGCGCGAGCGACGTTCCGCGGGAGCGACCGTTTCGGCGAAGATAGGATTTGGCTGGACCAGATTCTCCGGGCGGGCGAAACTTCCGGCTTCTTTCCGGGCCACGACGGCTTCGACCTCGGTAATTTGCTTCAGCTCGACTTTCAGTCGCAGGTTCAAAATGACCGGCGCGCCGTTCTCCTGCAGCGTGCCCATGAACATCACCTGACCGGTTTGCGGATCGTCCGCGTAGATTTTGTAGTTCCCGACCGCTGAGGCAGTGCCCCAGAGGCCGTCGCCGAGGCGCAGCGCCTGGCCATTCTCGGTGTACTTCACGTCGCGCGCGAGCGGCAGGCGGGAAGGATCGTGCGCGACGAACGCCGCCAGCGTCTGGTCGGCATAGCTGCTGAGGCAGGTGCGGTCGCAGTCGTAATTGAAGTTGGCATCGTAGTCCGCGGGCGGCGCCGTCGACTGCGCTCGCGCTGAAACGGACGTGAGCGCGACAGGCATCAGGACCGCGAAAACGACAATGTCGTGAACGAATCGCATGCGGCCTCCCGAACTGCTTCTTGTGGTTCACCCACGGGCTCGGCAACGGGGCCGTAGTGAGCCTTATGGCTTCGTTAGATCGATGTGTTCCCTCAGCCAGGGACTCGGCATGTAATACGGGACAGTATTGAGAACAGCTTCGATCTGACGGATTTTTCCGTTCTTAATCTTGAATAGCTCGAAGATCAGGAACGTGTAGGGACGATCGAACGGCGGCCCGATCGTGCGAACGGAACCATCCACCAAAGTGTTCTTCCGCACCGTGCCGTTGTGGTCGAAAAACGTCGCGGCGAAAACCATCTGGCGCGGTTCGTCCACTAGATAGCGCCGATCGCGAGCGCGCGTGACCAGCTTCAGCATCCCGGTTTCGAGTTGGGCTTGGCATCCCATCCTTTGCACCACGCCGGCCTTCGGATCCGGATTATTCGCCGTGATCGTTCCATTTTCCATGCGCTGGCAATCGGGATCGAACGTCGTGAAAAGCTTGCCCGTGTTCAGCTGGATGGTCGAGAAATAGCCGTCGGCAAGAGCGATCAGCTTGTCGCGGGAGACACGCTCGCTGGCGGGCTCGTCCTCGGAGAACAGCGGCTTATCCTTAAGGTTGTCGGGGCCTCCCGTCAGATTTCCAGAGCCAGCCGGGCCCGGGCGATCCGGACGCGCGGCGATGATCTCGATTTCCGTGACCTTGTGGCCAGCGACTTTCAAGCGCCCGGCAAAGCAGGACAGATGGCCATCCTCATTGGCGACGGCGAGAAATCCGACCTGGCCGGTTTCGGGATCGTCGACGAAGACCTTGTAGGAGCCCCAGCCATCGGAGGTCTGCCACAGGCCTTCGCCGAGCTTCATCTCGACGTTGTTTTCCGAGTACCGGATGCTCGCCGCGGTCGGCAACTTCGGCGGATCGTGCGCGGCGACGGCGGCCATATATTGATCGACGAACCCGTTGAGGCAGGCGCGATCGCAGTTATTCGAGGCCGGCTTTCCCGCGGCCAGCCTCCCGCCGGGCTGAATCGCCGCCTTGCCCAAAATCAAGACGACAACTGCGGCCACAATGAAGAGGACTCTTCGCATGGCTCCCCCCTGGCTCTCGACACGTGCGTCGCATCTATATCAAAAGGCATGCCGGTCCGCAACCACGCTATGGAATTGGCAGGACAAAAACGTTAGGCTACGCACATCGGAGAAACCGATGCCCGCGGACATCCAGGTGGAACAGCTCGGTGATGGCGAGTTTCGCGTGCGTGTCATCGAAGGCGCGAGCGAGTCAGCGCATCGCGTCACGCTCAGGCCGGAAGATTACAACCGGCTCGCGGCCGGAAAAGCCGAGCCGAAAGAACTCGTGAGACGCTCGTTCGAATTCCTGCTGGAGAACGAGCCGAAGGAATCGATTCTCGCTCGATTTGATTTGTCCGTGATTGGCCGCTACTTTCCCCAATTCGAACGCGAGATCAAGCGCAGGCTATCGTGATGTCCTCCTCTTCACCAGACCCCGCCGCGAGGGGTTCCGGGCACGCGCACAGCATCAGTCTGAAACTGCGCGACATGAGCCAGCTCTTCAACTCGATGGACCCTTCGCCCTTTATCGAGAAGGACCTCGACGACGACGCGGAAGAATTCATCGTAGGCTGGGCGCAGGAGTTTCCGTCCGACGCCCCGGTGAGGCTGCGCATCTACCTGGAGCAGTGGCCGGCCGAGGATCCCAAGGAACTGATCCGGCAAGCTGTCCACAACTACTTCGCCCACCGTGCCAAGTTGACTGAAATGGAATTCAGGCGCCTGATGAAACGGGGCCGAACCAGTCTGCTGATCGGTTTGGTATTCCTGGCCGCCTGCCTTGTCGTCATCAAGACGCTGCTGCACGGTGCGGCAGGCAGCACCTGGGCCGGCGTGCTGCGCGAGAGTCTGACGATCGCGGGCTGGGTCGCCATGTGGCGGCCGATGGAGATTTATCTCTACGATTGGTGGCCCTTGCGCCGGAGGGGCCGAATTTATGCGAAGTTGAGCCACATGCCGGTGGAAGTTGTCCAGCACGGGAAGGGTTGAGCGTTTTCGATCGGGCTGTGGCCCGGCAGCGCGACGCGGGCGCAGCAGCGAACAGGAGGTGGGCATGGAATCGACTGGGACGAACCGGCCGGACGCGGCGCAGCAGCAACGTATGGTCCAACGGCAATCGGCGCTCGACTTCTTGAATCCCTCCCTTGAGTGGCGACGCGTCTTCGCGGAGACCTGGGGCACGTTCCTGCTGGTGTTGGTCGCCGCTGGTGGCGGCGTCGTTGCGGCGATGAGCGGCGGCCGGGTCACCCTTGGCATGATGGTGGTGGCGCCGGGAATCATGGTCATGGCGATCATCTACTTCATGGGCGCAGTGAGCGGAGCGCATCTGAATCCGGCGGTCACGCTGGCTTTCGCAGTGCGGCGCAACTTCCCCTGGAGGAGAGTCCCGGCCTACATCGTGGGACAGGTGATCGGAGCCATCGGGGCGGCATTTTTCCTTCGGGCCATGTTCGGGACGATTGGCGCGCTCGGCGCGACGATGCCCGGCAGCGGCGTGACCATCGGCAAAGCGCTGGCGATGGAAGCGGTGCTAACCGCCGGGCTGGTGAATACAATTCTGGGCACGGCGTCCGGCGCGCGGAACATCGGCACGAACGGCGCCATCGCCGTGGGCGGGTACATTGCCCTTTCAGGGCTTTGGGCGGCGCCGGTTACCGGCGCCTCGATGAACCCGGCGCGTTCGCTTGCCCCGGATCTGGTGCGCGGCGACTTCCACACGACGTGGATCTACGTGCTCGGGCCGGCGGTGGGCGCGCTGATTGGAGTGGCCTTCGAGTGGATTCTCAAAGGGAAGCCCACAGAGGCCGGCAGGATCGCCGCGCAGGGCACACTTGGCGTCGATGATCCCTCCGCTCCGGATCGTGAGTGAAACGAAAACGTCGCTCCGCACGTTTCATCTATGGCTGATAAGGAAAATACATGGCCAGGGTTTCGGCCTTTGCGGTGTCCCTTGTTTTCGTTGCAATTACTCCGGCCGTTGCGCAAGTGAAGAACTACAAACCGGTCACCCGGCAGATGCTCTTGAACCCGAGCCCGAATGACTGGCTGATGTACAGCCGACACGACGCGTGGCGCTACAGCCCGCTCAAGCAGATCAACAAGAAAAACGTCAAACAGCTCCGGATGGCGTGGGTGCGCGGCCTGGGCAAAGGCGTCAGAGAAACAATGCCGATCGAGTGCAATTTGCGTGTTTGCATTGCCGCAACCTAGGCCACCGGGGAAGAGTCTCAATACACGATAGACGGGTGCTATGATGCAGCCTGTGTGGCGAGTCGAACCCTTGGGGACCCAAGGAGCCACGTAAGACCGTGAGAATCAACAGCCAAAACGAGCCGCACTACCACCCGAAATGGGCTAGCGCGATGTGCGTTGACACGACGGGACAGGGAGGCTAGGCTTTCGAGCGAAGGGGAAGCTTAAAACGGAAATTCCGGATTATGATTCCATTGGGCACTTTAACTGCACCAAATAGTTGAGGATTCAAGGGGACAGCGATTCTATGAACTCAGCCAAGAACGTGGATCTTTCGAAGCGCAAAACAAATTCTGTCACGAGTGGCGCGGCCGTGCTGGCCATCGGGCTGGCTGCCGTGTTTGCCGCATACGCAGGCGGCCCAGCACGGGCGGCGCGGGCCAACGCGAAGCCGACGAAAACAACTCAGGACGGGGTTTACACCGACGACCAAGCCAAACAAGGCAAAGCGCAGTACAGCCAGTACTGCGCCAATTGTCACATGGATGACCTGAGCGGGAGCGGCGAGGCCCAGGCGCTCGTCGGCGACGCGTTCATCCAGACTTGGGAAGGAGAGACGGTGAACGATCTCTTCCAGGTCACTTCTACAACCATGCCGCCGGATAAGCCGGGGAGCCTCAGCCCAGATGCTACTCTCGATGTCGTTGCATACCTGCTTCAGGCGAATCAATTCTCGGCGGGGAAGGATGAACTCAAGAACGACCCGGACGCGTTGAAGAACATCCTCATCACCTTCAAGAAAACCAGTCAGTAGGGATCGGCGGGGAAAATTGTGTTCTCGAAGGACCAATTTCAACGCCCGCGCCCGGCCAGCTGCGCCGGAGACATGCCCAGCATCGATAAGATCTTCGCCGGTTGAATTTCATGCGTTCACCCTTTCCATCGACGGACCAAATCTCAGGTGACAGTTCTGCGGGACGTGGATTGCAAGGATTTGAAATGCCGGTTGCGAGGCGAACAAATCTGACGTTGCATCTGCGGCCAGCCCACACAAGCTGGCCGCAGATGTTTCTCTATGAATATCGCGGAGTTCAGGATTGGCGGTCCCAGCTTCTCATTCAGCTCCCGGAGAAAATGGCGCGGGCGCGGCCGTAACTGCCGGTGGCGGAATGGGAACGTTCGCATCCAGCGCGAACGTGTATACGCGAGCTTTACCGGCGCGGCCCGTGAGAACTGTGACGTACTGCTTCCCGTCGATCATGTATGTCACCGGATTCGCGAACTGCGGAGCCAGCTTGACCGACCAAAGTTTCTCACCCTTGTCTGCGCTGAACGCCACGAAATCTGCGTCGCCGGAAGCAGTGAACACAAGGTTGCCGGCTGTGGTTACCGTTCCGCCGCCGATTACACCGCCATTCATCAGGGGAACCCGCCAGCGCGCCGTCTGTGTCGTCGGGTCCCAAGCTACCAAGGATCCCCCCCGTTGATCCGGCGGCGGGGGGGGCGGAGGTGCCTGGCCGGGAGGCGGAGGAGCCGGCGGCCTGAACACAATTCCCCAGTTATACACCCCGAGCTCCGGCTTGAACTCCGTCGCCTGGACGTAGTGGAAGCTGCTGTCCAGTGCCGGAATGTAAACAAGCCCTGTGTTCGGATTGAACGACATGCCCGGCCAGTTATGTCCGCCTGCCGCACCCGGCCACACTGTCACGCCGTTGACATAGTTGCGGATATTCGGAGTTTCAATCGGGCGCCCTGTCTTCGGGTCGACACCCGTGGCCCAAGTCACCTTCACGATAGGCGCGGCGGAGATAAACTGGCCCGTCTTGCGGTCGAGCACGTAAAAGAACCCGTTCTTGGGGGCCTGCATCAGTACCTGCCGCATCTTCCCATTGATCTTCAAATCAGCAAGAGTCATGCCCTGGACGGAGTCGTAGTCCCACTCGTC
>Ga0181521_10004594_pt1 | contig 15666 bp, 17 predicted proteins | sample PEATcosm2014_Bin_32_FD_119764 | JGI IMG/M metagenome (GOLD analysis project Ga0181521, IMG submission 119764) | Peatland microbial communities from MTU Mesocosm Facility, Houghton, MI, USA - PEATcosm2014_Bin02_60_metaG | ecosystem: Environmental > Terrestrial > Soil > Wetlands > Peat | place...
CCGAACTCATCCGCGAAAAGATGCTTGCTCGCAAACCTGTATCCCGTTTGGAAAAGGAGAGAGTGGGTGTGATACTGCGGCGTTGCATTTCCACTATCGTCGGAGATTGGTTGGCGCGTGTAAATGAAGCCAAGGAACTCAGGCATCTTTTACTCAGCGACGATGAGCGTACGGGGCATCTTCCGAGGCTGATTGAAGACCTAGTTGCCCGTTTGAGCAAGCCCGGCGCAACCATGAAGGACAGCGATGCCAGCTTTTCAGAGGCCGCCGTTGCCCACGGCAAGCTTCGCTATTTGCAAGGCTACACTCCTGAGATGTTGGTGCACGAATCACGAATACTCCAAGTGACTCTCTTCAGCACATTGCAGAACAATCTGAGCTTTCTGGATTTCAGCTTACTGTTACCGGATGTCATGACCATCGCAGACGAAGTGGATGCACAGTTGACCCAGTCTATGGCCAGCTACATCAGAGCCATGCGGAAGGCGGCGGCAGCGTAGCTAGGGCTAGCATCGCAAGAAGGCGATTGCGCGGACACGCAGACAAAGATTTCTGTATAAATATCGTCATTTCTCTCATTGACGGGATCGAGGGCGTAAATGCCTCATCCAGTCACGCCCCGCAAGCAGATAGACGACCTCAGGCGAAAATCGGCTCTTAGCCCGGTCGGTCAAAAAGGGTTCCGCCGCAGCCTCCGCAAGTGAATGAATCTAATACCCGAGAAATTTGCGCCCATGCTGGTCAGCCCGGTAAACGTTTTGAGCCAGTCGCCGTGACCGCAGCTGTCCACGACCGCATGCAAGTGATCCTCGATCCAGACAGCTACGACTTATGGCTCGATCCGGGCGTGACCAACGTGCAGATGATCTCGGAACTGCTGAAGCCCTACGATGCTCAGCTCATACTATGCTACCCCGTGAGCACCCGGATCAACCACGTGGCAAACGATGATGCGGAATGCGCTCGACGTGTCAAGATAGCGCAGAACCGACTCTTCTCGTAACCCTCTTTCATGTTTGCCGCCAGTTCGCCTTTCAATGCAGCCACGGGGTCGCCTTGCTCGCCCATACGCTGGACGGGTAGGTGTTCCGAAGCTCCTCGGCGACTTTGCCCAGCACCGTGTGGTCGTTTGTCGCCTTGTAGTGGGCCACAGCCCTCCAGTACATCGCTTCCGCTGCAAAGTGAGTATTACCAAAGCGTGCGACCACATCGCCGTAGCATCGTTCCGCATCGGCGTATTTCTTATGCACAAAGGCGATCCGACCGAGACCGCCCATTAGAGCAGCGATGAAGTCGTTGTTGGGCAGATAGCCTTCCAGTCGCACACGCTCCTTGCCCTCGCTGTCGAGCAGGAGCACAGTCGGCGTCCACACCGCATCAAAGCGGTGGAACCATGCCGCGTGTTCCTTGATGTGAGCTTTTACCGGAAGGAAGTTTTCGCGGATGAACTCGGCAGTTTTCTGGTCTTGATACGACTCGGCATCCAGCCGAGCACAGGCTCCTCAGGCCGGAGCCGCGCTGAAGTCCAGCAAGATGGGGCGAAACTGCTCCTTCGCTGCGGCTAGGGTCTGATCGATGTCCTTGATCCAATTCACGCTCATCATTCGCCTCCTTAATAGTTCCGGTCGCGAAAGCCCCCCGGATTAGTGCCGCTTCACGCCCATCGCTCACGCCAAAGAAGCTATCTCTGGACTGCCTTAACACCCGAAAGCGCGGAGTCGGTCAACTCCTGGAGACGATAGAGCTGATTCAATGGAACCCGTCCGTTGCGGGTACTCGCCCGTCACACCACCCACGCAGAAGCCCAAGACGCCGGAACCGAGAAGGAACTCGATGAGGGTGTCGAGAGAAGCAACGTCTGGCTGGCCGCCGTCTCCGAGCGGTGTTGGAAGTGCGGCATAAACACCGCACCAGACGTTTGTCCTCCACTTGCAATCTCACTTCACACCGCTCGGATCCCTTCCCCTCGGACGACACAACTCCGGGAGGTGGCGCTTTTCCCGTCAAGACCCCTCCCCGTCAGAAGTGCAGGCGTAAGCCAAACTGAATCTGCCGTGCATTCGTAACGACAGAGTTGATCGTCCCCGAGGTTGATGTTCCTATGTTGCGGTCAGGCAATCCGAAGTTAGCATGATTGAAGATATTGAAAAACTCGCTCCGGAATGTCAGCCCCATCTTTTCCGTCAGTAGAAAGTCCTTGGTCAGAGAAAAGTCGTAAGTCTCAAGACCGGGACCGATGATGATATTTCGACCGCTGTCTCCGAACTGGTAGATCGGCGGGTTCACGAAGCAGGACAAATCGAACCATTCATTGATCGACTGCTTTGAAGGTGGAAGGTTGCCGTTGCAGATACGATCGGGCCGCGTGAAAGTTCCGGTATTTGCCGTTGGCGTGGCTAACACGGGCGTAGTGGGTGCTCCCGATTGAAGGGTCAGCAAACCTAGGAGCTGCCATCCACCAAGCACTGCCTGTTCCACACCCTCCGCCCCGTTCAAGAAATGTCGCCCTCGTCCAAACGGAAGATCGTAGTGATGACCGAATGTCAGCCGTTGGCGATAGTCGAAACTTGAGAGCCCGTAATCGGCTTTGACATCGCGAGGATTCTGAATGTTTATGCGAGGGTCGCCGGTCGAGGAATTGCCTCCACCGCCGTTATCAAGCGACTTGCTCCAGGTGTACTCTGCTTCGAACCAGAGCCCCCGACTGTAACGCTTCTCTGCACTGAGTTGGAGTGAGTTGTAGCTCGAATCGCCGATCGGCTCCCAAGAAGAAATCTTGGAGAAGTTCGGATAGGGCTGTCTGGGTTCAACCGGGCCCGGACCTGGGTAAGCCACATTGTCGTTCAGGGCGATGAAAAGATGGGTGCCCTTGGAACCGACGTAAGCAGCCCGAACGACCACGCTGGGTGACAACTCTCGCTCCAGGGTCAGGTTCCATTCCTGGACATTGGAGGTTTGGTTCGCGACTGGAATGTAAACGGCCGTTGGCATGGTCGCGAGTTGGCTGATGGGCGGAATGCCATTCTGAAGACTGAGACAGGGCGTTGTCGAACTGCAGTTCTCGATACCCTCAGCGTCAAAAGGATTAGCAACGAACAGTCTGGCTGAGCCTCCTGTTCCTTGCTCGTTGAAGAAAAAGAGGCCGTAAGCGCTGCGCACCACTGTTTTGGGCGTAAGCGTGTAGGCGAATCCCACTCGCGGACCAAAATTATCTTTCCGCAGGTTCAATATGCTGGATGAGATTCCATTCTGACCAGCTAAGACGATTGTCCCAGTCCCCACGGGGTCAAAATCTGACTGATGGTTGTGCTTCTCAACCGGAGGCGTAAATAAATCGTAACGCAGGCCGAAGTTCAAAGTCAGATTAGGACGGACGCGCCATTGGTCCTGAGCGAACGCTCCAAACTCGGTGTAGGAAACGTCGGGAATGCCTTGCACGAACACCGACTTCTGCGTCGCATCAGGCAAACCCAGAAGGAAATCCGCGATGGCATCGCCCCCAGAGCCGTCCAGTGGATTGTTCGTGTATACACCGCTGAAATCGAGATAACCTGCAGGCTCAGCGAGTTGCAGGAACCCGAAGTTATTTCTCATGATGTTGACGCCGAATTTTAGCGAGTGCGCTCCGCGAGCATAAGCCACCGTATCGTTGATTTGGTAGGTATTCTGCGGGACCTTTTCTGGCAAATTGTCGCTGCCGACTTCAGTCAGGTCTGCGACCGCAATGTCTGTCATTGCCGAGGAAGCCAGATCCGTGTTTGCTCCCTGCAGTCCCAGCTTCGCGGCTAGGTTAAGACCATATTCGAGGGGAGTAACGTCCAGGGCAAATCGAGTGTAGCCCACAGCAAACTGGTTCAACAAGTTGGGAGTAAAGATGTGTGTTTCCTGCCATGTGCCCTGACCGCTTGGAGCAGTATTGTTAGTCAGAAATCCTGCGATCGACGACGCTCCCGTCAGGTAAGCCATGGAGTTCAGTTGGCCGTTTATGACAGGGGGAGTGGTTGGCCAGCTGACATCCGCTCGACCGTAGGTCACACGGGCGAAGAAGCTGTCAGAGGCAGAGATCGTGTGATCAACCCGCACGTCAAACTGGTCCTGGGTCGTTGTCCTCAGGGGCGCATACTGGAAATTGTTGCCGAGCCCCGGCAGGTTAGGAAGTGGGAACAGAGCTAAAAGGTTCTGGGCGATGCTGTCCAGGCGATTAGTCGGAATAGCGTTTCCGGAGAAGGGCTGTCGGGTTCCCGTGGTGGAGTCGTAGGTATTCGGGTCGTAGATCGTTTCCCCTAACTCGGTCAATACCTCGGTAAAATTCCCGCCGCGCTCCAGAGCTGTCGGCACCGTTGCCAAAACCGTCTGCGCCTGATGGCTGCGCCAGCCTTGGTAGTCTCCGAAGAAGAACGTTTTGTTTTTTTGGATGGGCCCGCCGATCGAAAAACCGAACTGATTTTGGTGAAAGGGAGGGCGTTCAACGTCAAAGTACTGCCGTGAATCCAGGGCAGCGTTTCTAATGAATTCGAACACCGACCCGTGAAGTACATTGGAACCGCCGCGCATCGTTACATTGATAACTGCGCCGCCCCCGGCGAATTCTGCACTGTAGTTGCTAGTTTCGACTTTAAACTCCTGGATTCCCTCCACCAGTGGAAAAACCTTGACGGTCCCAACTGATTGGTCCCGATCGTCCAGACCATCGATCATGAAATTCGTGAAGCTTCCGCGACCACCGTTGGCAGTAATTTCCGCGCCTGCCCGCTGCGTTTCGTTCCCGTTCCCTTGCACTCGAATGCCTCCCACGGGACCCGGGGTTGTGCCCGGAGCCAGGAATGCTAGTTGGGAAAAATTGCGGCCATTCAGCGGAAGGGTCTCAATTGTGCTCTCCGTAACGACATGTCCGACCTCGGAGGAGGCTGTTTGGACCAGAGGTGTTCCGCCAGAGACCTCTACCTGTTGCGAAGCTCCACCGACCGTCAACCGCAGATCGATTTCCAGCGTGTCCTGGATCTGAAGGACAATATCTGGGTGCTTAGTGAGCGAGAAACCGCTGGCTTGAGCCGAGACGGAGTACACCCCGGGTTTCAGAAGCGGTACTGTGTACTGACCTTCTTGACTGGTCTTGGTTTCAAACTTCGCCTTGGTGTTTTGTTCCTCTACGACGATCGTTGCATTGGGGACCACCGCTCTCGACTGGTCGGTAATAAGCCCCCTGATAGTACCGGTAGTCACTTGCGCAGGCGCCACTAGGGCCACTGCGAACGCAACGCAAGCAACGAGTGCAATTCGAGTCAAGAAGCTTCGGCCGAAAGTCATCGTTACCTCGATCATGCACAGGAAGCTTCGTACAAGATGCAGGGCGAATCTTGTGAATTCTTGCATACCATCTCCAGGAGGATTTGGTGCCGTAATGAGCCGTAAGCTCTCCGTAACCTTGCGCCTCACTTCGCACAAAGCCTCCTCGGGTCCGGTAAGCGGATCACCGCTCTGAGGGAGCTTGGGTTCAGTTGTTCGCGAACCGGTTTAAGACTAAGAATGTGTGGGAGGGATGAGTTTCTATTGAATGAACGGGCGGAGTTCACTGCGCTTGAACCGCAGGACGCTTAGGCTGCCAGATTCAATCTTTTTAAGAGAGTGGTGAACCGCTGATCGTTCCGGAGCGGCTCAAAGAACGGCTCGATTGCCAGCAGGTTGACGAAGGCTGTCTTATCCTCAATCGCCTGGTTAAGGCGCTGAAAGGCGAGGTCGAAGTGTTTCATTCCGATCGCAGCGAAGGCTTCCGCCAGCGGGCTCACATATTGGAGGGCTGCCAATCGAGTCAGCCTTTCAACACACTCCCGGGCTAGAGACTCGCGACCTTGTCTCGCGTAGGCCGCTCCGAGCACGCCGATATCGAACGGAAACCCCGATTGCGAGAGACACTCCACGACCCCGCCATAGTCCTCCTGCCGGAAGCGCAGTAGTCCCTGGTAAAACCGCGCTTCCGGGTAATCGCGATCCAGGCCGAAAGATAGTTCGATATCCTCTGCCGCGGATGGAAAATCACCCTTGACGTAATTAACATACGCCGTCCGCGCACAGTCGCTGGCGCAAAGGGGATCGAGTTCGGTGGCGCGGCGGAGTCCTGACTCTGCCGCTTCGATGTTCCCCTGGCACAGCACCGCCATGGCACGATATCTGTAAGTTCTCGCCAGGCCGGGCTGTAATTTCAGCGCGCGGTCGTACAGCCGGTACGCTTCATCTCGTCGATACTCAAACCAGGCACGAAGTCCGCCCAGCACCGTGCACGTTTCTCCGGATTCCGGATTGAGAGCATAGCCGCGCTCGGCGGTCGCTTTCATTTCGGGATACACGGCACGGCCAGAAACAAAGCCAAAAAGGGCGAGATGGCCGTTCGTCTCAGCAATGCCACTATAGGCAGGAGCGTAATCAGGAAACACTTCAATGAGTTCGCGCAGTTGCCGCAGGGCAGCTCGCAGCGTTTCAGGAGATTGTTGATAGATCAGGACCCGGGCTTTCACATATCTTGTATATGCTTCGAGATCTTGATCGTGGGCGTGCACAGCAAGCCGCACCTCTGGCATATGAAGACGGAGCAAGCCGCCAACCGCTTTGGCGATCTCTTCCTGAATTGCAAAAACGTCCTTTAGCTCACGGGCGAAAGTCTCTGACCAGAGGTGATGGCCAGATTCAGTCTCATTCGCGTGGGCAGTAATCCGCAATTTGTCGCCAGCCTTCCTGACGCTTCCTTCGATGATGACATCCGCATCGAGGCGCCGCCCCACTTCGCGGATATCAACGGACCTTCCCTTGAATTGGAACGCCGACGATCGCGCTATCACCTTCAATCCTGGAATGTGCGTGAGCAAGTTGATGATTTCTTCGCTGATCCCGTCGCAAAAGTAGTCTTGCTCCGGATCCGAGCCTATATTTACGAACGGCAGTACAGCAACCGATGCAGCGATCGATTGAACGGTGGCGCCGATCTCCTGCGCCTGGTTCGGCGGCTGTGGGTCCAACCAGCGAAAGATCGGGACGTAACTGCCGGGCCGCAATGCAATCAGGACAGGGTCACTTCTTCCCGGGCCTTCGTAATATTCCTTCAACTTCGCTCGAAGGCGGCGAGCCTCAACCCGGACGATCGCGTCGATATTCGGATCGTACTCGGAGGTGCGATCGAAGACGTCCACTGCGATCGAGAACTCTTTGAGACTGTCGAGATCTCCGTTGATAGTCCGATTTACGACGTGAGTGAGGAACCGGCATAGGCGAGCGGAGGAAATGAACCGCGGGCTATTCACGATCCGCGCTAGTTGCTCGGAAACGGCCGTTGCTGGCACGGCGTCCACGGTGCTGGCGGACATTGCTGCTGGGGACCGCGGCGGCATTGAATTTAGATCCTCAGTCTAAGAAGGTCGTGCTGAACGAGGGTGTCTTGGCGGCGATGCTATACCCCAAAAAGGTCTTATGCAATTTTCGGCGATGCCAGGGATTTCCCGATGATATTCGGCTAGGGCATAGCCCTCTCCAGTGCTGGGGCGGAGCCTTTGTAAACACGCCCGGCGGTCAGGCCTATTTGTCGACCGGAATAGAGAGGTCGGCGCGCGCAAACGTAAAGCACTCGCTTACGGTAGCTTACGGCAATTCGGAATTGCGCTCCGCTAGCGTGTGATCGAGCGTACGTAACGTTGATGCCCGGTAAGCAACCAGCAAGGGCAGTCATCATTGTGGCGAAGAGTGGACCAGAGCCCGGCATTGAGAACGAGTTAAGAGCGCGTGGCGTGACAGTGCAGTGGGCACGCAGCATCAAGGCGGCTTCTGGTTTGCTCCAATCGGCGCACGGCGGAACCCTTGTCATCACGGAGCCCGCGCTGAGGGATGGCAACTGGAGAGACTTGGTTGAGCGGGTGAGATATGCGCGAAAGTTCATTCCCGTCGTGCTCCTGAGTCCAACCAGAACCGCTGAGTTGTGGTGGGATGCACTGGAGTGCGGCGTAGAAGATATACTGCAAGCCCCTTTAGCGGCTTCTCTCCTGTGCGAATACGTAGTAAAGCATTTCACAACACAGAAGTGATATTCACGCTAGAAGGTTCGGAGTGGCGATTTGATCCAGTAATGGCATGGCAGCAGCATGGTAATCACGACCGCAGCGATCGAATATGCAAAGGTGGCCGGGTCGTATTCGTAACTGACGCCCCGGGCCTTGCCGTCGCCCCATCCGCCAATCACGTACATCTTGGCATCTGACCCGGCGCGGCCGTTGCGAAAACGAGGCTGACGATCAGTGCAAAGATCGTGGTTGCCCGTTGCAGTACTTTCGACATGGAAGTCTCCTTTCGAGGTAGTTGATAAAAATCAGGTCCACGCCATCTCCTCAGGATCCGCCCTTACCGGGTGGGTTCGTGGTGAAGATCGGTTTCGTGCTGAAGATCAGGCCAAACAGCAAGTAGTGGATGTCTTTGAGTCCCTGAATGCTTTCGTAGATGTAGGATGGCTGAAACGACACGTGCTTCTCGACATTCCATGGAGGAGCTTCCGGTCTCTCGCCAGAATTTTTCCCTGTTGGGTTTGCTAGTCCCCGGGACGAATCGGGGGCCAGTTGGCGGCATTCGCACGCAGGGCAACTCGCGGGACGCCTGGAGATACTGGCTGTGGTACTCGGTGCCCTCCTTGGCTACAGACCTAACGCTCAAGATTTTGCATTCTCTAGCTTTTCCGGCCAAGTGAACGACGCTATTGGCGCTGCCATCACCAACGCTGAAGTCAAGCTTGTCGAGCAGTTGAGCGGAGTTTCGTTCACGGCCAGAACGTTCCACCGGCGTTGATCTGTCCCGATAGATGGAGGGCGAAACAGAGGGACAATAGGAAAGCTGTACTGCAGTCGTAAAGGACGCATGATCGAATCCCGCAGGAAAACAAATTTCTTGAGCGCGGCATCTCCGCGCTAAAGGGCGATCTGGTTACAACCCACCTCGGCTCTACCGGCAGATCGCCATGCTATAAAATGCTAGGCTAAAAAGAGAGAGGAGCCTATGGGCCACGGGAACCGGGCGGGGTTTTGCTTTCGCACAGCGCTGGCTCTCGCGTTCCGGCGTCTCACAACGCCCTCCATCTTCTGCTGCCACGCGGTGTTGATGTTGGTCTGTTGCCCGGGGTCAATACACGCTACGATCCAGCGCCGGGGGCTACCGGTAATATTGCCTGTCGTCGATGGGCGGGATCTTCGCTTCATCCACCTGAACTCCACCGGAGTAGAGTCGCACAGTAGGGTGGCACAAATTGTCCAGGATGATATGGGATTTCTGTGGTTCGGCACTCAGGACGGATTACAGCGCTACGACGGCTACAGTTTCCGGGAGTACCGGCACGATCCGAAAAATCCCAACAGCCTCAGCGGCAGCGACAGCTTTGCGCTGTTCAAAGACCGCTCCGGAAAGCTGTGGGTCGGGTCCGATGAATTTCTAGATCGGTACGATCCAGAGACGGAAACTTTTTCCCAGTACCGCCCCGATCCGCACGACCCGGGGAGATTTGAGGGGGTCCTGTTTGACATCAGTCAAGATCGTGCTGGATTTCTGTGGCTAGCCACTGACCACGGGCTGAACCAGCTTGATCCCGCAACGTGGCGAACCATCCGTTACCAGAACAGACCAGGCGATCCAACCAGCCTGAGCAGCAATTTCGTTCGGTCAACCTTCGAACAGAAAGACGGAACCTTCTGGGTCGGCACCAGTGAAGGCCTGGATGTCTTCGACCGATCAACGGGCAAAGTCACCCAGCATGTTCCGTTCCCCAGCAACTTTCTGCGGCCAGGCCAATCAAATCCCTACCTCTTAATCTCATTCTGCGAAGATCACTCCGGTGTTCTCTGGGTTACTTTCTCCTACGGGTATGGTCTGGCAGTGGTGGACCGCCATGCAAACAAACTCACCTTCTACTCCCTCAACGGTGCCGGCACGGACAACACGCTGCAAGGCGGAGTGCGCGCGATTCACGAAGATGAGGATGGGATCTTGTGGCTTGGCACAAGCGCTGATGGACTTCTGAAGCTAGATCGCGACCGCAAAGGATTCGTCCGCTACCGGAGCAATCCCAGCGATCGGGACAGCCTGAGCTCGGATCAAGTGAACACGGTGTTCGAGGATCGCGAAAGGAATATTTGGGTGGGAACAACGGGGGGGGGCGTCAATCGATTTGCGCAAAAGCCGTTGCCGCTCCGTGGCTACCGGCATGAGCCCGGCAATCCCAACAGCCTCGACGTGGATTACACATCCGCGATTTATGAGGACAGCCATGGCGATATCTGGGTGGGAAGCATCCGAGCGCTCACCCGGATCGACGGGAAGACAGGGAAGTTTAAGTTCTATAGAACGGCAGGAGGCCCCGGCAACCTTTCCAGTACCTGGGTAATTTCGATTGCGGAAGACCGCTCCGGGTTTCTCTGGTTCGGTACGATCGGAGGAGGATTAAATCGGTTTGACCCGCGAAGAGGGTTGTTTAAGGCATATCGTCACAGCGAAGAAGATCCTCATAGCCTGAGTCAGAATACTGTGTTAAGCCTCCTTGTCGATCATAGAGGCACATTGTGGGTCGGAACCGAGGACGGTCTTGACGCCTTCGATCCAGTGAAAGAGCGTTTCCGAAGGTACAAGGCGGGCGGCAAAGCCCTGGACCGTTATCGCGCGATCGCAGAAGACCCGGACGGAACGCTGTGGCTCGGCACTTTATCTTCTGGCTTGCTCCATTTTGATCCCGCCACCTCGCAATTCACCTCGTACACTCACACACCGGAGGCAGGGAGTCTGAGTAACGAGCGGGCGAATGCGGTCTGCATCGATCGATTGGGGAACGTTTGGGTGGGAACCGCTAGCGGGCTGAACCGGTTCGATCGAGCGACTCGCAGCTTCGTAAGCTATGACGAACGTGACGGCATGCCTAACAGCAACGTGAGCAGCATTCTGGAGGATGAGCAAGGGAATCTGTGGATAAGCACCAGCAACGGTTTGTCACGATTCAATCCGCGCAACAAGATATTCAGGAACTACTCCGTCTCCGACGGGTTATTGGGAAACGAATTCTTCAATTATGCGGCGGCTTGTAAGAGTTCGACGGGGAAAATGCTATTCAGTTCGTACTTGGGAGTCATTACTTTCTTCCCCGACCAGGTTGTGGACAATCCATACGTGCCTCCTGTGGTTCTTACGGACTTCCTACTATTTGGAAAACCCGTTCCCATCGGAGGGAAATCTCCACTCAGACAGTCGATCTCGGCGACGAAATCGCTTACTCTGACCCACGTCCAGAGTATCTTCACGCTCGAGTTCTCGGCGCTCAGTTATGCCAGCCCGGAACGAAATCGCTATCGCTACCGACTGGAGCCGCTGGAAACCAAATGGAACGAGATGGACAGTGGCCGACGGTTTGCCACGTATACGACGCTCTCGCCGGGTCAGTATGTGTTTCGGGTCCAAGGCAGCAACAACCGGGGCATATGGAACGAGGACGGAGTGAGCGTGCGTATCCGGATTCTGCCCCCGTGGTGGGGCACATGGTGGTTCAGCGCGTTGTGCGTGGCCGCTTTTCTGGCGATGGTCTGGGGAATACATGAATTCCGGGTGCGGCAACTTGCGGCACAGTTCAACATGCGTCTGGAAGAGCGGGTAAGCGAGCGCACACGGATTGCTCGGGACCTGCACGACACGCTGTTGCAAAGTTTTCAAGGTCTGGTGCTTCGTTTTCAGGGGGCTCTCAACCACCTCCCGAATCGTCCCGAGAAAGCACACGAAGTGCTGGAAAGCGCGCTAATTTCAGCAGATCAAGCAATCGCGGAAGGTCGTAGCGCCATTCAGGAACTACGTTCGGGGTCATCCGAGGAAAGCAACCTCGAACAGATGCTGCAGGCAATGGGGCGCGAACTAACGTCCTCACAGAATAGTGGCGACGGTGCCCCGCCTCTGCGGGTGATTGTCGAGGGCAACCGACGGGCGAAGCGGGCCATTATGAGGGAAGAGATCTATCGAATCGCACGAGAGTTGCTGCGAAATGCTTACCGGCACGCACACGCCCAGAGCATTGAAGCCGAGCTACGCTACGACGACGAAGCTTTTCTGTTAATCGTACGAGATGATGGAAAAGGGATCGATCCAAAAGTGCTGAAAGACCGCGGTCGCGCCGGCCATTGGGGCCTGCCGGGCATGTATGAACGGGCAGAAGGAATTGGAGCCCGATTGGATATCTGGAGCGAAGCGGGTGCCGGCACAGAAGTTCGGTTGACAGTTCCAGCCGCGACCGCCTATGAAAAATCCGGCGATAGCGGTAGATTTAAGCTGTTCCGAAAGACGAGGATTTATGAGCACCGGTCCTAGTTCGATTCGGATCATGACTGTTGATGATCATGCTCTCTACCGTCAGGGCATCGCGACCCTCATTGAAGCTGAGCCAGATATGGAGTTGGTAGCAGAGGCTTCTGACGGGGAGGAGGCCATCGCGCAATTTCGGCTGCACCGCCCAGACGTGACTCTGATGGATCTGCAGATGCCGAATGTGAATGGCACCGAAGCTATCAGCCGGATTCGAAGCGAATTCCCTGACGCCAAGATCCTAGTGTTGTCGACCTATCACGGTGATGTTCAAGTCTTACACGCGATCAAGGCGGGTGCGCGGGGTTACCTGCTGAAAGGAAACGTCCGCACAGAACTGCTGGAGGCAATCCGCACGGTCCACGCCGGGCGCAAGCGAATTCCCCCCGAGGTTGCAGCAGAGCTGGCCGACCACGCTGCCGATGATCAGTTGAGTTCGCGGGAAATTGATGTGCTTCGTTTGATTGGCGCAGGCAATGCCAATAAGCAAATCGCGGACAAGCTCTCGATCGGAGAAACAACAGTCAAGAACCACATCTCCAACATATTCTCTAAGCTGGGAGCCAACGATCGAGCGCATGCCGTTACCATTGCCCTACAGCGCGGGATCATCGAGCTAGACGTGCCCAAAAGGTAGACTCGAAAACCCTACTTTTAACCCTTTCGCTGTTTTCCGAAGACAACTAGCATGAGCATGGGAGAACACGTTTGCAGCGTCTCTTTTCCACATTCGCCGAAGGCTGGCCTGGCGCTGGTCTCTTGCTTCAGCGCGTGCTGACGAGCACGATTCTGCTCTATTTCGGGGCCACCCATCTCCTTGAAACTGCTAGATTGGCGCCCAGCCTCCCCTATTTGATTGCGGCTGTCGCGGGAGTATTTTTCCTTCTTGGCCTTTGGACGCCAGTCGCGGGAATCACGATTGCTACTGTCGAGGGCTGGATGTCGTTGGCGTGGTCGGGGAATTCGCTGACCGCCATCCTGCTGGCTTGCCTGGGCGCCACAGTGGCGATGATCGGACCCGGATTGTGGTCGATTGATGCCCGACTCTACGGAAGAAAGCACCTCCAAGACCCGCGACGCTAGACAACTCTCAATCCCCCAAAAGTAGGAATGCTCGCACTCCGGGAAGTACAACCGGGAACCCCCAACATATTCCCTGACGAGAATCACCCGATTTGACCTTGTGACCGGACGCAATTTATTCGAAACTCACCGCATAAACAAAGTCTCACTTGGGAGGAAATATGACATTCATTCCCACACAAAGCGGCTTTATGAGTCTGGAAGATTCCGAAAGACTGTTACTGGCTATCTTCCCAAACTATCCCAGCCTGGAACCGCGTTATCCCGCACCTGCTTTGGAACCGATTTCCCAGGACAGCGCAGATCGGAGCAATTAGCCATGTTTTGCATCACTGCTGAAAGCTGCCGCAGGTTCTCACTTGCCGAAATTCTCATTATGGCGGCTATGAACGTGGAAACTACCCGCTTGGCATCCGGAGGCCGCGTCCGATCTGTGACTGCGGCAAAGCAAAGAGGATATCTCTCTGCTAGTCACTTTCTTCGTACAAAAGTTTGCAAAGCACTGTAAGTGTAAAGATTAGGGAGGAGACTATGGCGTGCGCGAGTATTGCTTTCACAAACCCTGGAGACCTCGCAGGAACCAACTTTCCCAGCGTGGGTGGGCTTGAAGCCGATCAGTTCTATCTCGAACCTGAAATCAGCTCTGACTACGGCTTCGAAGACATTGTCGGCAAGAGCCAGGGCCTCCGGAAAGTGCTGGAACAAGTCGCGATCGTTGCGCCTACGGATTCCACAGTGCTACTTCACGGTGAGACAGGAACCGGCAAGGAGTTGATCGCACGCGCGATCCACAACTTAAGCTCCCGGCGCCAGCGCGCCTATGTGCGCATGAACTGCGCGGCCATTCCATCGGGCCTATTGGAAAGCGAACTGTTCGGGCACGAGAAGGGGGCCTTCACCGGAGCCCTAATCCAAAGAAAGGGACGATTCGAGCTGGCCGACGGAGGCTCGCTGTTTCTGGACGAGATCGGTGACATCAGCCTGGAACTCCAGCCGAAACTATTGCGTGCCATCCAGGAGCAGGAGTTCGAGCGGCTGGGAAGCTCCAAGACGATCCAAGTCAACGTGCGACTCATCGCCGCGACCCATCGCGACCTTGGGGCCATGATCAAGGAAGAGAAGTTCCGCGAGGATCTTTTCTATCGATTCAACGTCTTCCCGATTGAGATTCCGCCGCTGCGGGAGCGGCGCGAGGACATTCCCCTGCTGGTGAACTATTTTGTTTCCAAACTATCCGGGCGGATGCGAAAACAGATTAAGTCCATCCCTAAGTTAGCGATGGAGGTCCTGACAAACTGTCCGTGGAAAGGGAACGTCCGGGAATTGGCAAACTTTATCGAAAGGGCCGTGATTCTTACGCGCGGTGAAGAGCTGGAGGTGCCGGTAGCGGAGCTTCGCAGCTCTTCCGAAATGGTTTTTGTTGCTGCGTCGACCTCTAGCTTTCGACAAGCGGAATGCAGTGTGATCGCTGAGGCATTGAGAGCTGCTTCGGGGCGGATTGCAGGAAATGGCGGAGCTGCCGAACGGCTTGGATTGAAGCGTACGACTCTGCAAAACAAGATTCGCCGGCTCGGCATCACGAAGGCACAATACGCGTGAGTCTCGCACGCCAGGGAACTGCACAGCTCCTGGTGAATATGGGCTCCTGTGTGCGGTGTGCACGTAAGGACGTGCTGGCAATTGTTCGTTGCGTAATTTTCTGGGAAGTCGCCGTGGAGGCTCCCTCGGTTCCGGCGTGACTTTCTAATCTCTCCTCCCGCGCGGGTCGGACCAATCGGCCCGGCCGGAACCAATCCTCGGTAGGGCCTGTCTGAGCCTCGCCGTATGGAAAATTGTCTTTTAGACGCGGGCACGAGCGGGTAGAACCGAGGATTCTGGCACAGCCGCCCGTGGTCAACAAGGTATACCCGCGTGACCAGCACAGACGCGAATTTCTCGGGCATTAGATTCATCCACTTGCGGCTGCTGCGGGAAACCCCTTTTTGACCACTGGGAGCTAAGCGCCGATTTCCGCTTGGTTCGCTCCGCTTGTCCGGTTTGTCAGCCGATCAGGCCCCTCGACTGAAGTACCGTTGAGATGAGTTGCAGGCGTTTCCGCGTCAGGTGCGCGGCTGGGCAACATAGAAGAGCACGGCGAAGTAGTGACAGGTGCTTCCGGCCAGCACAAAGAGATGCCATAACGCGTGGAAGTAAGACAGGCGGTCGAAAGCGAAGAAGACTATGCCGACGGTA
>Ga0181521_10004598_pt1 | contig 15662 bp, 10 predicted proteins | sample PEATcosm2014_Bin_32_FD_119764 | JGI IMG/M metagenome (GOLD analysis project Ga0181521, IMG submission 119764) | Peatland microbial communities from MTU Mesocosm Facility, Houghton, MI, USA - PEATcosm2014_Bin02_60_metaG | ecosystem: Environmental > Terrestrial > Soil > Wetlands > Peat | place...
ACCATTACGGAGTTGCCGCGTATTCTGATTGCGTATGAACCGGTGTGGGCCATTGGCACCGGGCGAACTGCGACGCCGGAAATGGCTGCCGAGGCTCATCGCTACATTCGGGGTCTAGCCGCGAACCGGTTCACATCGGAGCAAGCCTCCGCGCTTCGAATCCTCTACGGTGGGAGCGTCAAGCCCGATAACATAAAGGCATTGATGCCGCAGGAGGAAATCGACGGCGCGCTCGTGGGCGGCGCGAGTCTCGACCCGAAGTCGTTTGCGGCAATCGTGAATTATTGATCCGGCTGCGCGAGTTTCAAGACGCAGTTGCGGGAGTTCGAAATGCCATCGTGGATGAAGTGGGCGATATCGCTGCTGGTGGCGATCGGTTTGATCGCGGTGGGCTGGCGCGTGTCGTTCGTTTTGGTGACGTTGCACGTGCTGGTGTGCTTCGTATTAATCATCGTGATCATGCTGCAGAGCGGGTCTGCCGCGGATCTTGCGGGCGCGTTCGGCGGCGCCGGTAGCCAGACGGCGTTCGGGCCGCGGGGCGCCGCAACCTTTCTTTCTCGAGCGACCACGTGGTGCGCCATCGTCTTCATGATGACTTCGCTCGCGCTTTCGGTGAAACGGGCGCCCGCCGAAGTCAGTACCGGCTCGATCCTCGAACAGACTCAGAAATCCGCACCGGCGCCTGCGAAGCCGGCCCAAACACCGCCGGCCCAGTCGCCCATACTACCTTCTCAGCCGTCGTCTCAGGCACCTAGCCAGCAAGCGCCTGCATCGACTCCGGCTCCTCAGAAGTAGAGACTTCTGCTACAATTTTCTGGCTGACTTCGGAATTGCGGTCGTGGCGGAACTGGCAGACGCACCAGCTTGAGGGGCTGGCGGTAGCAATACCGTGGTGGTTCGAATCCACTCGACCGCACCATACTTCAACCTTCAATTCTTCGATTCTGTGCAGACAGAGTTTGACAGTCCTTGCCGCAGGGTGTCCTTTTCGACCCCTTCAAGCTTCTGACCTTTCGGATGGCTCTGCCTCTCGAGCGTGGCGCTGCCCGCCGCATTTTTTCCCCGTGGGAGTTTGAACGCGCAGGAGACGAACCGAGCATGTGGGAGGAATCGCGGTTCATCGGCGCTGAGAGATACAGTACTCATAGGCTAGGAATCATTTCTCGGACGGGGGAATGAAATCATTCTCCTTCGTGTGAAATGTTTTGCGCAGGTTCACGCGCGACGGGATTGACTGGAAACGACTTAAGGGGCGGCAGGCCAGATGCTATGTAATGCTTCGGTTGGGGCATATCTTACAGACGTGACTGTGCGTACATGCGATCGCATTTTGGTTCCCATGGGTGGGACTGAAGGGGCGTAAGCCTGCGCGTAGAAGCCTATGGATCGTCGCTAGGTGTTCTTGGTGATCCTTATCGGTATCCGGTTGGTTTTGAGTCGTTTCAAACAGGGCAAGTCTAAGATTAACGATGGTCAGACATCCCCGATTTGACCTCGTGTATGTTGCTGTCGCTTAGCGCTCGGCTGATCTGAATAAGAAGCACTTGGAAACCGCATCTCTACTCACGGGAGGTCGTGTGGCCAGTCCTAGTTCTTCCTGGTTTGCCATTCGAGTCAAGTCGCGATGCGAAAGGGTGGTTTCGGAAGCGTTGCGTCACAAGGGGTTTGAAGAATTCCTTCCGCTGTATTGGTCACGCCGCCGCTGGTCCGATCGTGTCAAGGTCATGCAGTTGCCACTCTTCGCGGGCTACCTCTTTTGCCGGTTCTGTCCTCAAGAGCGAGTCTCGATTCTATCGACGCCGGGCGTCGTCCTCGTCGTCGGACGGGGAAAAGAGCCCCTGCCGGTGGAGCCGCGCGAGATCGAGGCGATCCGCGTAGCCGTCGATTCGGGTCAGCGCATCGAGCCATGGCCTCAGCTGGAAGTAGGTCGAACCGTTCGAATCGAAGAAGGATCGCTTCGCGGGCTCGAAGGGGTCCTGCTGCGGATCAAGGGAGCCAACCACCTGATTCTCGGTGTGCAACTCCTACAACGCGCGGTCGCCGTGGAAGTTCCGGAGAGGTGGGTTGTGCCTTGCAAACCCACGATGCCGGTCGTGAATGTTTCAGACATCCGATTGAACAATTGATGCGAACTCCCATCGTTCGCGGCAGCCGGGGCTTGCCCCTCCGTTTTTCGGCCCGCAGTTCCGGAGACACCCGGTCCCTTTTTTAAGCGCTCGGCTGTGCCAATCGCACGCCGCGCTGACCCCAGAAAAGCGCAATTGATGCAAGGATCTGATCAGTCTCCGCGAAACGAACTTATCGTGCACCCGAGCCGGTCGCCCCAAGCGACCGCACGGGTCCTCTACCTGGAGCCGTTCACTGGCGACTCTTCCCACGCGGAAGACCCTGCATTCGCAGCGGACGCCTGGCGCGCGATTCGGCAGAGGCTCCCGTGGATCGTTCTGACGCTCGTGTTGGGGACGTTGGCCGGTTTGTTACTGAGTGCATTGGAAACTCCCACCTACGAAGCGAGCGTGACGCTCGAGATTCAAAATCCCGCCGAGGCCGGCCCCAGCCTCCAGGTTGCGGATCTTCAGAATAACGGCGCCTCGTCGCCGGAAACGTATCTTCCCACTCAAGCGGCGATCTTGCAGAGCCACACGCTCCAGCGGCGCGCCCTGGCAAGATTGGGCAAAGGGGGACTGCAAGGAACGATTCAGCAGTCCAGACTCGCATCGTTACGCGGCCTTTTCGGACATAGCGCGAATTCTTCCGAGAAGCGCCCAACAGCCTTGCCGTTTCCGCAGGTGAAAGTCCGCGTGGAGCCGGACACACGTATCGTCGAAGTCCTGTGTGATTCGATCGATCCGCGGATCGCCTCAGACTACGCGAACGCTCTCGCAAATGAATACATCGATTCGAATTTCCAGGCTCGGTGGGACGCCATCAACCACGCGCGGCAGTATCTGGCCCAGGAACTCGACGACACGCGAACGAAGCTGCAGAGTTCCGAGGACCAGTTACAAGCCTACGGACGCGCCTCGAACCTGATGTTTACCGGCGACAAGGAGAGCGTGGAGCAGGACAAGCTCAAGCAAATCCAGGACTCGTTATCCACCGCGCAATCGGAGCGGATTGCAAAACAGTCCGCGTATCGCATCGCGTTGTCTGCGACGGCAGACTCCGTGCCTCAGGTGATCGACAACGCCCGCCTGAGCGAATATCAAGCGCAATTGGCCGACCTGAGGAGGCAGCTCGCGGAACTGGAATCCGAATACACACCGGAGCACCCGAAAGTGAAGCGGGTCCAGGCTCAGATCGATCAATTGGAAGCGACCTTCAATAAGGAACGAGACAACATCCTCGCGCGGATCCGTAACGAGTATCAAGCCGCTGTGATGAGAGAGAATCTGTTGACCGCCGCCTACCGGCAGCAGGCCCAGGTTGTTTCCGAGCAGACGCAAAAAGGCATAAGTTACAACATCCTGGAACGTGACGTTGAGACCAATCGGCAGCTCTACGACACCTTGTTGCAGAAGGCGAGGGAGGCCGACATCGCCACCGCGATGCGCGGCAGCAACATCCGAATTATCGACGGTGCGCAGCAACCGTCGCATACGATCCGGCCTAACTGGCTGTGGAATACTCTGCTGGGTTCCATTTCTGGCCTGATGGCCGGATTAGCAATCGTGCTGATATTGGAGAACCTGGATCGCAGCTTTAAGTCGCCGGGCGAGATGGCGGCTCATCTGAAACTGCCCGAACTCGGCGTGATCCCTGAAAGAAGTCTGGCTTCGGGCAACGGATATGGGAAGCCTGCAAGAGTCACGGTTGTACCGTCCGCGGAAACGTCTCAAGGGGCTCCTCAGACCGGAGCCGTGGAGCTGGCGACCTGGCGCGACAAATCGTCCACGATCGCCGAATCCTTCCGGAGTGCGGTAACGTCCATCCTGTACTCTGCCGAAAACGGGGCGACCTCGCGCGTCATCCTAGTCAGCAGTGCGACGCGTGGCGAGGGGAAAACGACGATCGTCAGCAATCTCGGCATCGCATTGGCCGAGATCAATCAAAAAGTCCTGCTGATAGACGGAGACATGCGAAAGCCCCGGTTGAATGAAGTCTTCAATCTGCCGAATGATTGGGGGCTGAGCGACCTTCTGCGAGAGAAAACATCGCTGCGAGATAGTCCCCTTGAGGCGCTCGTGAAGCGCACGGAACTGCCGGACCTATGCGTGCTGACGAGCGGTCCGAGCACGACCAGCATCTCGAATCTCTTGTATTCCCATCGCATGATGGAGTTGCTCCAACGTTTTCGCTGCGAGTTCGACCAGATCTTGATCGATACGCCGCCCATGCTGGATATAGCGGACGCGCGCATCCTGGGACGTCTCGCCGACGCCGCCATCCTCGTGTTTCGCGCCGGGAAAACGAGCCGCGATGCAGCGATGGCCGCCAAGCGGCGGCTGACGGACGACGGCATACCATTGCTCGGAACAATTCTGAACGCATGGGACGTCAAGAGCATGGGGCGATACGGCTATGGCTACGGCTACGGCGGCTATGAGTACTTTTCGCCCTCGGACTGAGTCGCAAATCTGCATTCTCCTAAGCCCATTTCAAACGGCAAAGCCAGCGGCAACCTTGTTTGCCGATTGAGTCGTTGGTCTGGAAGCCAATTGCTGGACAGTTCTCTTTCTGTACTCGCGCTGCTCTTTCTGTCGCCTGCTTTGTTAGTGATCGCCGCGTCCATTCTTGCGGAAGACGGTGCACCCATCCTTTTCGCACAGGTGCGGGTGGGCCGAGAAGGGAAACCATTTCGGCTGCGAAAGTTTCGGACGATGCGGCGCGGTCAGTCTGGCCCATCGATAACTGCTCGCGGCGACTCTCGCATTACGCGGGTCGGCCAATTCCTGAGGAAGTTCAAGTTGGACGAGCTGCCCCAGCTGTGGAACGTGGTGCTAGGCGAGATGAGCCTGGTCGGCCCCCGGCCAGAAGTGCCTGAGTTTGTCGATTATAGCCAGCCCGTGTGGCGTTCTGTGCTTCGCGTCCGGCCGGGAATCACGGACCCTGCGTCCGTCGCGTATCGCAACGAAGAGGAGCTGCTGGCAAAAGCTTCCGATCCGATCCGCTACTACCAAGAAAGCGTGTTGCCGGCCAAGCTGGCGTTGAATCTCGAGTACCTAGAAAGACGCTCACTCTGGCTGGATCTGAAAGTGATGACGCAAACAGTCAAATGTGCGCTGTTTCCCAGAGCATTCGACATCAAGCACATTAGGGTTGCAGCCCCGGAAGATTCGAAATGAGCGAACAAGCCTTCATACCTTTCAACCGCCCGGAAATCGACGACGCCGAGATTGGTGAAGTTGTCAGGACGCTCCGCTCAGGATGGCTGACGACCGGCGTGCGGACGGCCCAGTTCGAGAAGGAATTCAAGGCTTACGTTGGCGCCAAGCACGCGCTGGCAGTGAACTCCTGCACGGCTGCCCTTCATTTGGCACTGGCCGCACTGGGTATCGGCCCGGGCGACGAGGTGATCACGACGCCACTGACGTTCTGCGCGACGGTGAGCGTTATCATGCACGTCGGGGCAACGCCCGTGCTGGCTGATATCGGACCGGACGGCAATATCGATCCCGCATCGATCGCCGAGCGAATCAGTCCACGGACGAAGGCGATCATCCCCGTGCACCTTGCCGGTGCACCGTGCGACATGGATTCGATTTGGAAACTTGCGAAACAGCATCGTCTCTTCGTGGTCGAGGATGCGGCACATGCGGCGGGCACCGTCTATCGTGGGCACAAGATCGGCTCGGGAGAATTTCCGAGCGACGCGGTGTGTTTTAGCTTTTACGCGACGAAAAACCTGACGACCGGCGAGGGCGGCATGGTGACGGCGAACAGCAAGCAGCTCGCCGACCGCATCAAGATGCTCACGCTGCACGGAATCAGCCGCGATGCGTGGAATCGGTATCGAGAGGATGGGAGTTGGTACTACGAAGTACTGGAAACGGGTTTCAAATACAACCTCAGCGACCTGCAGTCAGCCATTGGGATTCACCAGCTGCGGAAGCTCGATCGGTTCATCGAACGGCGGACGCACTATGCTGATCTGTATCATCAAGCATTCTCCGGCATGGAAGAGCTGGAGCTGCCTGAACCCGCTCAAGACGGCCAGCACGCGTGGCACCTATATGCATTGCGGCTCAATCTCGACCGGTTGAGGATCGACCGGTCGCGGTTCATGTCGGAATTGCGGGCCAGGAATATCGGGGCGAGCGTTCATTTTATTCCGATACCTCTCCACCCGTTCTTCAAGGACCGGGCGGACTTGCCCGAGAATCAATGCCCGCGCTGTCTGGCTCTCTATCCACGTCTCGTGTCACTTCCACTCTATCCCTCCATGACGGAAGAAGAATTGAACTACGTGGCGCGCTCTGTGCGGGAAATCGTTACGCAGTTCAAGACTCGTAGGATTGCGCTCGACCGGTCCTGGAATCCCGAGAGAAGGGCACGCGTTGCACAGGGCAGGGCGCGATCATGATGAAAAGAACAGCTTTAGCGGCCTTGGTGTGTTTCGCGCTCGTGCCGAGTTGCGTCGCGCAAACGAATGCTTTCAGTCAACCCGTTGAAAATGGTACTTCGACAGCGAGTTCGGATGTCGTGATCGGCGCGAACGACAGCGTAACAATCGTCGCCATAAATTCGGATGAGATCAGCAAGACCTGGCGGGTGAGCAGCACGGGCGAACTTGATTTGCCGATGGTCGGCAGGATCCACGCCGCCGGGCTAACGGCGGAACAGTTGGAAAAAGCACTGAGTGCCGACTTGAAGCGCTACATCCGTGATCCCGAGGTCACGGTATATGTCTCGGATTTTCGCAGCCAGCCAGTCACGATCGCAGGAGCCGTACACCATCCGGGTACGTTTCAGTTAGAAGGTTCCAAGACTCTACTGGAGAGCCTGAGTCTGGCATCTGGCCCGGATGCTCCCGGGCCAACCTTGATCGTATCCCGGCCCATCGAATCCGGACCGATTCCGCTGCCGGGAGCCCACTTGGACTCGACTGGAGACCGTAGCACTGTTGAACTGAAGCTAAGTGACGTCCTCGATCCAAGTACGGCCGCGTCCAATTTGGAGATTCGGCCCAATGACATTATTTCAGTTTCAACGCAGCGGCGACTGGTCTACATCATTGGAGAGGTCTCCCGCCCTGGCGCCGTGGAGTTAGTAAGCCAAGATTCGATCTCCGTCATGCAGGTACTAGCCGCAGCGGGTGGTCTGACAAAAGTTGCTTCTCCCGGTCACAGTCAGATCATGCGTCTAGATTCCCAGGGTCTCTATAAGAAGGTCGCCTCGATCGATTTGAAGAGGGTGATGACCGGCAGGGATGAGGATCGGTTGTTGAAGTCCGGTGACATTATAGTCGTGCCCTCGAGCAGTCTTAAAGCGTACGGCCAGGCTGCCAGCTCTGGGGCTATAACTACAGGGCTGGTCATCCTTACGCGCTATTAATCGAAACATACTTGAGCTCCTCTAATCTAATGACCGCAAAGCCGACAACCACCGCTGGACTCCCCGAGCGCGCTGCCGGAGCTTTCTTCCGATGGGAATTTCCGGAGGAAGCGATCGCGGTGGATTTCCACCTGAACGTCATTGAGCTTCTGGAGCGAGATGCGATGCGGGCCAGGGGAAAGATGGCCGGTGGTTTTCTCTTGGGCCGGGCAAACCGAAGTAGGGGCCTCACGCTGATCGTGGAGCATTACGAGCCTCTAACGCCCGAACGGGGGATATCCGATTCACCCTTTGCGGACCGTGGGCGAATGGAATCGCTTATGAATCGTTGGCGCCCCGGCCACAGCCGACTGTCGCTCATAGGGTTGTACCGCACGTGCACGCCGCAAACCGTCCTCTTGACTAACGATGATTTGGCCGCTTTGGCCGCGGACGCCAACCGCAAGGTGGCCGACGTGATCAGCACAAACCTGGAAGGATCGAAGCTCTCACCGCAAGCGACGACTCCACCTGCCGCCGATCCAGTGGATTCGGAGCGGGTTTTTCTCTTGATCGACGCCGGGGTGGGTGGGGCGACGAGCAAGGCGGTTCTTCACCTGACGCGTGGTGAAACCGTGTTGTGGCAGTCCCCTCAAACGCTATTCAACCGCAACGAACTTTCGAAGCGAAGAACCGCAAGTCAGCCGCAGGTCTCCGAAATGCGACCTCCAGCGGTTGCGCCAAGGGAGCTGGCCTTCGAAGGAGAGGAAACACCGGCGAGGCCGAAGGCCGACTTGAAGGGCTTGAGCGTTTTGAAATGGAGCATCGCCGCTGTGGGCGTCGCAGCGCTTCTCGTCACCGGGTTCCTCCAATTCCGCGGCACGTCGGCACCCCATTCACTACCTCAGACCATTTCTACAGATTCGAGCGATGTGCGGCTGGGGTTGAAACTGGAGCAGAGCGGAGCCGCGTGGCGGCTGACTTGGAATCCCGAATCGCCTGCTCTCCTGAAGGCTACAAAAGGACGTCTGATCGTGACGGATGGCGGGATGCACAAGACCATTGACCTGGACGCATCCGACCTGCGTGGCGGAGCCATTGTCTATTCACCGATTACGGAAGAAGTGGTGTTGCGACTCGAAGTGGACAGTCTCGATTCGCCCGAGCCGGTCAGTGAGTCCGTGCGGACCGTGGGCGGGGTGTTGCCATCCACTCCTGAATTGTTGACCGCACTTCCACCGGCGACGGGTCAGACGGGCTCGCAACCGCTCCTTCCGTTGGCCCCGGAGCCGGTAACGATGCCCGATTTGAAGGGACAGCCGGTTCTCACGGTCCCGTCCAACACACCGGGGATTCCCGTACGAACGGTCAAGTCGCAGCCGCCGTCGAATGTGATCTCAAAGAGTCTCCTACCGGTGATTACTGAAATAAGACCAGCCGAGAGGCACGCGATCGTCGCCGCCAAAGTAGAGGCGCCGCCAACGGCTCAGCCCAGAATCTCGAAGAGCCCGGCAGCGGATGTTGAGGCAAGACCCACAGCAAAGCGTCCAATCATCACCGTCAAGGCGGCACCGGTGTCACCAGTTCGACCTGCGGTCTCAAAGAATTCGGTACTCCCAGCCGCTGAAGCAACGTCTCCGGAAAGGCGTCCGATTGTCGCTGCACACGTAGAGCGGTCACCCACAGGTCCAAAGCCAGGTCCCAGTTGGATTCCTGAGCCAATCGCGATTGATTCCGGGCCAGCGGCCCCTGCGCCGTCCGAAGCGGTCCACCACAGCGGCGTGACCGAGGTGGCCCAACTGATTTCGAAGAAAGATCCCGACTATCCGGCGTCTGCGAGAGAGGCGCGCGTGTCAGGCTCCGTCGAAGTGAGCTTCACAATCGATACGAACGGTGAAGTGCGCGACGTCACGGTGATGAAGGGGCCGTCCCTGCTGGCGTCAGCGGCCGTCGATGCCGTGCAGACGTGGCGCTACAAGCCCGCCAGACTCGACGGAGTCCCCGTCGTGACACAGGCCAGTGCCGTCATTGTTTTTCGAACGAATTAAGTCCTGAACCGGTAAACCGCGATGTTCCGCATATCACTTAACGGCGACCAACTGGCAGCTCAGCTTCGGCGCCGCCTCGTGAACGCAAACATGTCGGGCGGCACGATGCGTGCCTTCAAGAAGCTCGTCCGTTCCCATCGGTTCGCGTTCGTCCAGTTGTGGCACATTTCAGTGATCGCGCTTTCGGTCACGATGGCGTTCTGGCTGCGATTTGATTTTTCGATCCCTGAAACCGAGATGCACCGGTTGCTGCTCGGCATAGCGATCGCCCTCTTCATGAAAATGGCCGTCTTCCACTACGTCGGAAACGACAATGGCTGGTGGCGCTTCACGGGGATCGTTGACCTAGCAAGGATTCTTGGCGCGAACGTCACAGGGTCGCTACTGTTTACGGTGGCGGCGGAGGCGGTGATCGGCCAGCAATTCCCGCGCTCCGTATACGTGATCGACTTTCTGCTGTGCTTCCTAGCCTGCGCCGGTGCCCGGTTTGGCGTCCGGCTCTCCCACGAGATGATCCTCCACGAAGCTACGGCGAAGAATCGCACCAAAGGCCTGTTAATTTATGGTGCTGGCGCGGCGGGCCTCAATCTCGTCCGAGAGATACGGTCGAGTCAGAGCCTTCAATACCACATCATCGGGTTTCTAGATGACGACCCGCACAAGCGGAATGCAACCCTGCTCGGGGTACGCGTGATGGGCCGCGGGCGCGACGCCGTGCGCATCGTCGAGCGCTACCGGCACCAATCGCCGGGCGTGGATGAAATTGTGATTGCGATGCCGTCCACTTCGGGCAGAAAAATGTCGGAGGCGTTGGCGAACTGCCGTACCACCGGAGTGCAATGCAAGACGATTCCCGGTCTCGGCGAGTTACTTTCCGGTAAGGTGCGGGTGAGCCAGATCCGGGAAATTGCGCTGGAAGACCTCCTCGGACGCGAACCAGTCAACCTGGAACACGAGCGCATCCGACAGTCTGTGATCGGACGCGCCGTGATGGTGACAGGAGCCGGCGGATCAATCGGATCGGAACTGTGCCGCCAGTTGCTACAGTTCGAACCCAAGTGTCTCGTGGCTCTCGATCAGGCGGAGAGCGATCTGTTCAAAATCGAAATGGAATTGAACGGAAAATCCTCTTCCGTGAAGGTTTGTCCGGTCATCGGAGACATTCGGGACTACGAACGCATGGAGGAAGTGGTGCGCCAGTATGGCGTCACCGCGATTTATCACGCAGCGGCATACAAGCACGTGCCGATGATGGAGCACAATCTGATCGAGGCGGTCACGAACAATGTGATCGGCCTCTACAACATGGTCGAGGCGGGCTATCGAAACGGGGTCAGAGAATTCGTAATGATTTCCTCGGACAAGGCGGTCAACCCGACGAACATCATGGGTTTGACCAAGCGAGTCTCCGAACTCGTGGTTTCCTCCATGCCAAGGTCGGATCAGGGCGCCACGCGGTTTGTGTCAGTTCGCTTTGGAAACGTGCTGGGAAGCAACGGCAGCGTGGTGCCAATCTTCAAGTCCCAGATCGCGAGCGGCGGGCCAGTGACGGTGACGCATCCGGACATGCGCCGCTACTTCATGACGATTCCCGAAGCCGTACAGCTCGTGCTGCAAGCCTCGATCATGGGCCAAGGATCGGAGGTATTTGTCCTCGATATGGGTGAGCCCGTGCGCATCCTGGATCTGGCGCGCAACATGATTCGGCTCACAGGCCATGAACCCGATGTCGACATTCCGATCCGGTTCGTCGGTCTGCGTCCCGGCGAAAAGCTCTACGAGGAGCTTGCGACCGAGAGTGATCAGGTGCAGCCGACCCGTCACGAAAAAATCATGATTTTTTCCGGCCTCACCGTACAGCGCGATTTCATGGAGCGGTGGATGGCCGAGTTGAGGACTTTGATAGCGGAGAGAAACAGAGCCGGCATCCTGGCACACATGTGCGAGATTGTTCCGGAATACCAGCCGAGCGAAGAATGGCAGACCGTGTTGAACAAGATCAAATCAAAAGCGGCCGCGGTGGGCGCCTGATCGTGCAGTTCGATTCGAGGCGCTGTTTTGTCGTCGCGGAAGTCGCGCAGGCTCACGACGGGAGCCTGGGGACGGCTCACGCCTACATCGACGCGATCGCGAAAGCGGGCGCGGATGCCGTGAAGTTCCAGACTCACATTGCCGCAGCCGAAAGCACGCCGAGCGAGCCCTGGCGTGTTCGTTTCAGCTTCCAGGATGCGTCGCGATATGCCTACTGGAAAAGAATGGAGTTTACCGAGGAACAGTGGCTCGGCCTGAAGCGCCACGCGGAAGAAAAGGGGCTCGAGTTTCTCAGCTCGCCGTTTTCAATCGAGGCGGCGGAAATGCTCACGCGCATCGGCGTTCGCGCATGGAAGGTCGCGTCGGGCGAAGTTACGAGCGCACGCCTCTTCGACTATCTGATCGATACGCGCCTTCCGACCATGCTTTCCAGCGGGATGAGCACGATCGACGAGATTGATGCCGCCGTGTCCCGCATTCAGCGTGCGGGAATCCCGCTTGCGGTCTTGCAGTGCACTTCGATGTACCCGTGCCCTCCCGAAAAAGTCGGCCTGAACATGATCCCGGAGTATCGGCAGCGGTACGGATGTGCCGTGGGGCTCTCGGACCACTCCGGAACGATCTTTCCCGGCCTGGCAGCCGCGAGCCTGGGAATCGAAGTGCTGGAAATGCACGTGACCCTTAGCCGGGAATGTTTCGGTCCGGACGTTGTGGCTTCGATCACGACCGGGGAGCTCGCAACACTGGTCGAGGGCGTGCGATTCATCGAGAGGATGAGAATCCATACGGTGGACAAGGACGAGATGGCGGCTGAAATGGCTCCTATCCGCCGGCTGTTCACGAAGAGCATCGTCGTCCACGTGGACCTTCCGAGTGGGGCAGTGCTCACGCCCGAATGCCTGACCGTCAAGAAGCCGGGGACAGGAATTCCGGCGGACAAGTTGTCTTCTGTCATCGGGCGGCGCTTGCGGCGAGCCGTTGCCGCAGGTGAGATGCTGAGCGAAGCGGACCTGAGCGAAGAGGTTGTGCCGCACCTTCCCGAGCGTCGATGAGCCAAGCAAACATTTTCGTTCTTCCGGGCGGCAGAGAGACAGCGCTGCCGGTCCAGTTCGTGGATTTCGAGAAAATCCAGCCGGGAGACGAAGTTCAGTTCTCGAAGACGATCGCGCCAGAGGACGTGGAAGCTTTTGCGAGGCTGAGCGGCGATCACAATCCACTGCACATGGACGAGCAATTTGCGGCACGCACTCACTTTCAGCGCCGCGTCGTTCACGGCATGCTCATCGCCAACTATGTGTCCGCGCTGATCGGCATGCGGTGTCCGGGCCCGGGAGCGCTCTGGAGCCAGCAGACTCTGCGCTGGCCGGCGCCCGTATTCATCGGTGACCGAATTCAGGTCACGCTCAAAGTGACGCACAAATCAAGCGGCTCGCGAACGTTGACGATTGAGGCTAAGGCGACAAATCAAGATGGGAAGGTGGTTATGGAAGGCGAAGGCACAGTGACTGCTCTCGAGGAACGTCAACAGGTTCAGGAACTTCCCATAACCGAGCGCGTAGCTTTTGTTAGCGGTGGGGCGCGGGGCCTTGGCGCCGCCATAGCTTTGTCGCTGGCTCAGGCTGGCGCCATGGTCGTTGTGAATTACCGAACCAGCGCTGCCGCTGCCGAGGGTGTCTGCGCTTCGATCCAATCGAGTGGCGGGCGAGCCATACCCGTGCAAGCGGACATCACCGACCAAACCTCGGTGAAGGAAGCGGTCCAGAACGTCTGCCGGGAATTCAATCGCCCGGTGAGCATCCTGATCAACAACGCCGGCAGCCTTCCCGAGCCGCGTCCTTTCATGCAGACGACGTGGGAAGAGGTTCAGTCGAAGCTCGACGTGCACGTTCGCGGCGCCTTCCACTGCTGCCAGGCGGTGATTCCCGGAATGATCGAACAGAAATCAGGGCGCATCATCAACATCGGTTCGGTTTTCACTCACAATACGCCGCCGGCAAACTGGAGCAGCTTCCTCCTGGCCAAATCGGCGGTGCAGGCGATGACTCGCTGCCTCGCAGCCGAACTAGGACCGCACGGCATTCGCGTCAACATGGTGTCGCCGGGATTGGTCGAAACAGAGTCGATCGCGGGACTGTCGGAACGGATGCGAAAAGTGCAGGCGATGCAGACGCCGCTCCGGCGGCTGGCGTCGCCCGCCGAAATTGCGGCAGTTGTTTTGGCGCTCTGTACAAGCGCAGGCGATTTCGTCAGTGGCGCTGAGATTCCCGTGTGTGGCGGCTTCCAGATGTAAAGGTTCTTCTCTCGTGTCCCAACCCAAAGAATTGCGCGCGCAAATTGAGCGGCTTCTCGACGAGGGCCGTTGGACCGAGGCACACGTCTGCCTGGGCGATTTCTGGCGTCGCGAAGGAAAGGCAGCGGCGGCAGGATACGTCTTGTCCTGCTACGAGCGCTTGCGTGGTCATTTGCCGTCGGTGAAATGCCGGATTAGCTTCCTTCGCTCGATGACTGTCGAACCCCTCGTTCCGATCCTGCGCAGCACGGCCCTGGTTTCCGGGATCGATCCTGCCGTCCAGGTCGGGCAATTCAATTCCTACGCACAGGAGATTTTGGATTCGGATAGCGCGCTGTATTCCTTCAATCCCGATATCGTTATGCTGGCGGTCCAGACGCGCGACATCCTGCCGGAACTCTGGGAAGGCTACGCGGATCTGGGCGAGGCCGAGATTCGGCAGGCGATTAACCGCGTGCGAGAGTCTTTGTCGGCATTGGTTCGGACGTTCCGCGAACGCAGCAATGCCTCGCTGGTAATCCACAATTTCGAAAAGCCGTTGGCCAGCCAAAGCGCGCTCGAGGCTCAGGGAACGAACGGGCAACTGGCCGCGATCGAACAAGTCAATGCCGATCTCAGGACAATCTGTCGCGAGCATCGCGGGGTCTATGCGTTGGATTACGACGCCTTAGTGGCCCAGCACGGTCGCGCGCGCTGGCATGATGAAAGCAAGTGGCTGACGATGCGCATGCCTTTCGCAACGGACAGTCTTCTTCCGATGGTGTCGGAGTGGATGAAGTTCATTCATCCGTTGACCGGCGTGGTTTGCAAGGTACTGGCGGTTGATCTGGACAATACTCTGTGGGGAGGCGTACTCGGGGAAGACGGAATCGAGAACATACAAGTCGGCCCTGAATACCCGGGTGCATTGTATCGTTCAGTCCAGCGCGCCGCTCTAGACCTCTATCAGCGCGGCATTCTGCTGGCTGTCTGCAGCAAGAACAACCCCGACGAAGCCATGGCTGCGCTAAAGAGCCATTCCGGTATGCTCCTGCGCCCTGAACACTTCGCGGCGTTCCGCATCAATTGGCAGGACAAGGCGCAGAATCTTCGCGAAATCGCCGCAGAACTGAACCTGGGGACCGACGCGATCGCGTTCCTGGACGACAATCCGGTCGAGCGAGAGCGCGTCCGCTCCGAGATGCCCGAGGTCAAGGTGATTCCGCTGCCGGACCGCGCGCAGGGATTCGCGCGGGCATTGCGGGAGTGCCCATACTTCGAGCGGCTTACGCTCTCGGCAGAGGACCGGGAACACACGCGGCTCTATCATGACCAGAGAAAGCGGTCCGAGCTCGCCCAGAGCGTCGGCTCCCTGGAAGATTTCTACCGATCGCTCGACCAGGAAGTCCACATTGCGCAGGTGACTCGTGAGACTCTTGCCCGCGTGGCTCAGTTGACTCAGAAGACCAATCAATTCAACGTGACCACGCGACGCTACACAGAACAGCAGATCGAGGAATTCGCGTCACAACCCAATTGGAGCGTTTACTCCGTTCGGGTCAGGGATCGTTTCGGCGACAACGGGATTGTGGGTGTGCTCATCACCCGCATGGATGGCGATGCCTGTGAAATCGATACTCTCTTGCTCAGTTGCCGGGTAATTGGAAGAACGGTGGAGACGGCGATGCTGGGGTTTCTCGCCGAGACAAGCAGGAACAACGGCGCCACCTTTCTGCGCGGCTGGTTTCTCCCGACGAAGAAGAATGCGCCAGCCGGCGAGATCTACCCGTCCCATCAGTTCCAGCCGGTTGCGACAGAAGACGGCCAGACACTATGGTCTC
>Ga0181521_10004600_pt1 | contig 15662 bp, 11 predicted proteins | sample PEATcosm2014_Bin_32_FD_119764 | JGI IMG/M metagenome (GOLD analysis project Ga0181521, IMG submission 119764) | Peatland microbial communities from MTU Mesocosm Facility, Houghton, MI, USA - PEATcosm2014_Bin02_60_metaG | ecosystem: Environmental > Terrestrial > Soil > Wetlands > Peat | place...
CCAACCCCCGCGCCGACCACAACACCCCGCTACCATCACAACCAGGGACCACACCCCAAGATCACGTTGGCCATTTGACCGGGCACACTGGGTCGTCCCCCCGGGCCAGCACGGCCTGCTAACCGCTGAATTCGGCCAGCGTTCGCTCGGCTTCCTCTAGCCACGCGCGGCGGGCTTCTAGGGCTTCTTCGGCGTTGCGGATGGCCGAGGGGTCGTTCTTTTCCTGAGCCTTCGCCAGTTGCTGTTCTAGCTGCTCGATGGCGGTGCGGAGCTGGGTGACGGTGCCTTCCGCGCGCGCGATGGCCTCCGGGTTGGACTTGCGCCACTGGGTGTCCTCGGCCTTGCGCACGGCGTCCTCCACCTTGCGCAGGCCGCCCTCGAGCTGCTCGCGGTTGTCCCGGGGCACCCCGCCGATCTGCTCCCACTTCTCCTGGAAGCCGCGCAGCGCCGCCCGCGCCGCCCGTACGTCGGTCACCGGCAGCAGGGCCTGCACCTGCTCCAGCAGCTCCAGCTTGGCCGTGGCGTGCTCGCGCAGCTCGGTTTCCTTCTCCGACAGGGCCTCGGCCCGCGCGGTGAAGAACGTGTCCTGGGCGGCCTTGAACCGGGCCCACAGCTCTTCCTCGGCGTCCCGGCCCGCTCGCCCGGCCGCCTTCCAGGCGCGCATCAGATCACGGAACGTCCCCGCCGTAGGTCCCCAGGCCGTCGAGGTGGCCAGCGACTCGGCGTCGGTGACCAGTTTCTCCTTGCGGAGCCGGACGTCTTCGCGCTGTTCCTCCAGGCTCGCGAAGTACGCCTTGCGCCGCTTGGTGAACGCGTTCCGCGCCGCCGACAGGCGCTTCCACAGCGCCGCCTCGGCGGCCCGCTCGGCGTGCGGGGCCGCCTTCCACTCCTCGAGCAGCTCGCGCATCCGCTCCCCGCTGCTCTTCCAGTGCGTGGCCTCGGCCGCGATGTGCTCGGCCTCGTCGACGATCCGTTCCTTGATCTGCCGCGCGTTATGCCGGGCCTGCTCCCGGGCGGCCTTGACCTCTTCGCGCTTGTGCCCGACCACCCCGGTCAGCTTGTCCAGCCGCCCGCACAGGCCGTCCAGGTCACCCAGGGCGTGCGCGTCCACGATGGTCTTCCGCAGCCGTTCCACCGACGCCTGGGCCTGCGCGGGGGACAGGTCCGTCGACGAGAGCCGTTGCTCCAGCAGCGAGACCTCGGTCTCCAGCGACTCGTACTTGCGCTGGAAGAAGGCAATCGCCTCCTGCGGGCTGCCCGCCTGCCAGGAGCCGATCACCCGCTCGCCGTCGGCGGTTCGCAGGTAGACCGTCCCGTCGGGATCAACCCGGCCCCACGGATGATTGGCGGTGGTCACGGCGAACCTCCTGCTTGTGCATGCCCCGCGGAGGGGCCGAGACCTCAGGTCTTCGCGGCCGTCACATCGGTCGTACCGTTACTCTGATCGTTAGTCTGCATCAGGTCTGCTTAATAGTGATGGTGTCGATGACGACGTTTTCCTTCGGATGGCCGTCCCCGGGAGCGTTCGCGTTGTCGCTTCCGGCCTTGGCGATCGCGTCCAGGATCGGCAGGCCCTGTGTAATCGTGCCGAACGGCGTGTAACTCGGCGGCAGCGGCGTGTTCCTGTAGACCAGGAAAAACTGGCTGCCGTTGCTGTCCGGCTGCCCGGTGTTGGCCATGGCCACGGTGCCGGCCGGATACGTCGCGCCCTTCAGGTTCTCGCTGGCGAACTCATACCCCGGGCCGCCGGTGTCGGTGCCAGTCGGATCGCCGCACTGGAGCACGTAGATGCTGCTCGTGGTCAGCCGGACGCATTTGGTGTTATCAAAGTATTTCTGCTCGGTCAGGTGCACGAACGAGTTAACGGTGCAAGTCGCCTTGCTGTTGAGCAGGTTGATGACGATGGTGCCCCGGTTCGTCGCGATCGCGGCCTGATAGCTCGCCGTGTAGTTGGGGCTGGAGGGGGGCAGGCTCACCTTCCGCGCCGCCGTTCCGCTCGTGGCATACGTGCAATGGTGGGCCGGCTCGGCCACTGCGACCGCTGCCGGGGACGCTGTTGAGGACGGCGACGCGCTGGGTGAAGGGCTCGCGGACGCCGCCGCGGACGCCGCCGCCGACTTACCGCCACTGGTCCCGGCCAGGAAGTACGCGCCGACGCCGACCGCGGCGAGCGCGCACACCCCGCCGGCCGCGATCGCGCGGATGCGCGCCTTGTGCGAGCGCTGAGCGCGGCGTTCCGCCTGCCGCGCGTACCGCTCCCGGGCCAGCTTGCGCTGACGCTCCTTCTTTCCCGCCACCGGTCAGGTCCTCCTCGTCCTTATGCCGGCGCTGCCGCTATCGGCGAAACTTCGCGAATCGTACCTGGATAGCCGTAAGTGCGGTACCGCCGTTATCGGTTCGCAGCCGTGCCGACGGGCTCGGTAGCCTGTACGCGTTACCGTGCTGCACTGAACCTTGCTCCACTGGACTTGCTCCACTGAACTAGCTCCACCCGCGCAGCCGCGCAGTCCGGCCGACTCCACCCCCCGGCACGGTGCACTGGCTCAGCTACTGCATTGTCACGGATCAGCCCAGCGTGTTCCCGCACATCCGCCGGGTGTTTCCGTCAGAAAGGACGACCGTGCTAGTCACCGGGTTCCCCGCAGGCGCTTTCGCGGCGAACTGCTACGTCATCGCGCCCGATCCGGGCGAGGAATGCGTGATCGTGGACCCGGGCCAGGACGCCGAGGACGGGATCGAGGAGATCCTCCGCGAGCACCGCCTCAAGCCGGTCGCCGTCCTGCTCACCCACGGGCACCTGGACCACATGTGGTCGGTCGCGCCGGTGTGCGGCGCGAGGGACATACCGGCCTATATCCATCCGGCCGACCGGGCGCTGCTGTCCGACCCGGGCCGCGGCTTCCCGCTCGCAATGACCCAGCAGCTCTTTGGTGGCCTGACCTTCACCGAGCCCGACGACGTGCTGGAGCTGGCCGACGGGATGACGCTCACCCTGGCCGGCCTTGAGCTGGTGGTGGACCACGCGCCGGGCCACACCCAGGGGTCCGTGGCGTTCCGGCTGCCCGCCGGGCCGGCGGCCGGCCCAGACGTGGTGACTGACCTCACCGAGGGTGAGGCGGGCCTGATGTTCTCCGGGGACCTGCTGTTCGCGGGCTCGATCGGCCGCACCGACCTGCCGGGCGGCGACTACCAGACAATGCTGGCCAGCCTGGCCCGGGTATGCCTGCCGCTGCCCGATGAGACCATTGTCCTTTCCGGGCACGGTCCGGTGACCACGATCGGCGCGGAGCGCGCGGGTAACCCCTTCCTGGCCGGGCTCGCACCAGAACGCGGCCCCATCCGGGGACTTTGACGGCACGGGCTCCGGGGACGATGACGGCGCGGCGTGGACCGCGCCCGCCGGGGCCCGTTCGGAATCAAGCAGATCCTGAGAGGCGATAGTTACATGATCCGCACCCATGGAGCCGGGACGCTGCGCGCGTCGGACGCCGGTGAAACGGTGGTACTGGCCGGCTGGGTGGCGCGGCGGCGCGACCATGGTGGCGTCGTCTTCATCGACCTGCGGGACGCCAGTGGCGTCGTCCAGGTCGTCTGGCGCGGCGACGACGCGGCGGAGGCCGGTGAGGACGCGGGGCACGGGCTGCGCGCCGAATTCTGCGTGCGCGCCGTCGGCGCCGTGCGGGCCCGGCCCGCCGGGAACGAGAACCCCGAGCTGCCGACCGGCGCGATCGAGGTCGTGGCCGACGACCTGGAGGTCCTCAGCGAGGCCGACCCGCTGCCGTTCCCGATCGAGGGCAACGTGACGCTGAGTGAAGAGGTCCGGCTCAAGTACCGCTACCTGGACATCCGGCGCGAGCAGATGGCCCGGTCGCTGCGCATCCGCTCCCAGGCCAGCTACCTGGTCAGCGACGTCATGCGCGACCACGGGTTCGTCAATGTAGAGACGCCCGACCTGACCCGGTCCACCCCGGAGGGGGCGCGGGACTTCCTGGTGCCGGTGCGGCTGCGCCCGGGTCATTGGTACGCGCTGCCACAGTCCCCGCAGCTGTTCAAGCAGCTCCTGATGGTCGGCGGGCTGGAGCGGTACTACCAGCTCGCCCGGTGCTTCCGCGACGAGGACTTCCGCGCCGACCGGCAGCCCGAGTTCACCCAGGTCGACCTGGAGATGTCCTTCGTCACCCGGGAAGACGTGATTGCCGTCGCCGAGGACGTGGCCCACCGGCTGTGGAGCGAGATCGCCGGCTACGACCTGCCGCTGCCTCTGCCGCGGCTCACCTACGCCGACGCGATGGCCCGTTACGGCTCGGACAAGCCCGACCTGCGCTTCGGCCTCGAGCTGGTCGACCTGACGGACTACTTCGCCGAGACGGGGTTCCGGGTGTTCCAGGCGCCTTACGTGGGTGCCGTGGTCATGCCCGGCGGCACGTCCCAGACCCGCCGTGAGCTGGACGGCTGGCAGGAGTGGGCCCGGGCCCGCGGTGCGCGCGGCCTGGCCTACGTGCTCGTGGCGCCCGATGGGACGCTGTCCGCGTCCGGGCCGGTGGTGAAGAACCTGTCGGAGAAGGAGCAGGCCGGGCTGGTCGCCGCGACCGGCGCGGCGCCCGGGGACGCCATCTTCTTCGCGGCCGGCCCCCCGTCGTCCGCGCGCGAACTGCTCGGGGCGGCGCGCCTGGAGATCGGCCATCGCTGCGGCCTCATCGACCCGAAGGCGTGGGCGTTCACGTGGGTGGTCGACGCCCCCATGTTCGAGGAGGACGGCCGCGGCGGCTGGACACCGGTGCACCACCCGTTCACCGCGCCGCTCCCCGAGTGGGCCGACAAATTCACCGCCGAGCCGGGCCGCGCGCTCGCGGACGCCTACGACATCGTCTGCAACGGCTACGAGATCGGCGGCGGGTCGATCCGTATCCACCGCCGGGAGATGCAGCAGCAGGTCTTCGACGTGATCGGGCTGTCCCGGCAGGAGGCCGAATCCCAGTTCGGCTTCCTGCTGGAGGCGTTCAAGTACGGGCCGCCGCCGCACGGCGGCATCGCGCTCGGCTGGGACCGGCTCGTCATGCTGCTGGCCGGCCAGGACAGCATCCGCGAGGTCATCGCCTTCCCGAAGGCCGCCTCCGGCCTCGACCCGCTGACCGGGGCCCCGACCCCCATCACCCCCGAACAGCGCCGCGAGGCCGGCATCGACGTCAGAGTTAGCCCGGGGGGATGACAGTGCTGGCCCGGGGGGCGATCCCCGGACCCCCGCTGCGCTCCGCGCCCGCGCGGTGGTACTTCGCCGACACACCGGCCACTGGCCGGGCACAAGGCCCGGTTCGCTGGGCCGGTCACGATCGCCTCGCCGTAACCTGCTGTGGTGCCCGCCGATAGCACCGGCCACTGGCCGGCACAAGGCCCGGTTCGCTGGGCCGGTCACGATCGCCTCGCCGTAGCCCGCGTCCGGTGCGCGCTCCGCCCCGGCTCCGCGTCGGCCCGTAGCTGCGCTCTTGATCAAGGAACACCCCCGGCGGACGGCTCGCGGAAACCGCGCTTTACGGCGGAAAACGACACACGATCATGGAAAGTGGCCGCCATGTAACGTTTTGCGCCGCCGTCGGGTTACTGTCAGTGTGTGGCCAGAGCATATGGAGGCCAGGCGGCCCAGTCCGGCAGCCTGTTCGAAGAAGCCGAGGAGCAGGCTGCGGCGGCCGCCGCGCCGCTCGCGGTGCGGATGCGCCCGCGCACCCTCGATGAGGTGGTCGGCCAGCACCACCTGACCGGGGAAGGCACGCCGTTCCGCAAGCTGACCGATAACGACGCGCCGATGTCCCTTGTCCTGTGGGGCCCCCCGGGAACCGGCAAGACGACGCTCGCCTACGTCGTCTCCCAGGTCACCCGCCGGCGTTTCGTCGAACTGTCCGCGGTGACCGCAGGGGTCAAGGACGTCCGGGCCGCGGTGGAGAACGCGCGGCGGGAACTCGGCATGACGGGCCGCCAGACCCTGCTGTTCATTGACGAGGTGCACCGGTTCAGTAAGACCCAGCAGGACGCGCTGCTGCCCGCCGTGGAGAACCGCTGGGTGTCCTTCATCGGCGCCACCACCGAGAACCCGTTCTTCTCCGTGGTGAGCCCGCTGCTGTCCCGTTCCCTGCTGCTGACCCTCACCCCGCTCAGCGACGACGAAATCCGCGGGGTGATCCGCCGGGCCATCACCGATGAGCGGGGCCTGAGCGGATCGGTCAGCCTGGACGACGAGGCCCTGGACCACCTCGTCCGGCTGGCCGGCGGTGACGCCCGTCGCGCGCTGACCTACCTGGAGGCGGCCGCGCTCGGTGTGCCTGCGGGCGGCCTCATCGACACCGCCGCCCTCGAGCGCGCCGTGGACCGCGCGGCCGTCCGCTACGACCGGGCCGGTGATCAGCACTACGACGTGATCAGCGCGTTCATCAAGAGCATCCGGGGCAGCGACGCCGACGCCGCGCTGCACTACCTGGCCCGGATGATCGAGGCGGGGGAGGACCCCCGGTTCATCGCCCGCCGGATCATCGTGCACGCCAGCGAGGACGTCGGGATGGCGGACCCGACCGCCCTGCAGGTTGCGATCGCCGCGGCCCAGGCCGTGGAGTTCGTCGGGCTGCCCGAAGCGCGGATCAACCTGGCCCAGGCCGTCATTCACCTGGCGCTCGCGCCGAAGTCGAACGCGGTGATCAATGCGATCAGCGCCGCCTCCGCCGACGTGCGCGCGGGACTGGTCGGCCCGGTTCCCGCGCACCTCCGGGACGCCCACTACGCGGGGGCGCAGACCCTCGGTCACGGCGAGGAGTACCTCTACCCGCACGATTACGAGGAAGGAGTCGTAACTCAGCGTTATGCTCCTGACTCGGTGGCCGATCGCGTCTACTACGAACCTTCCGCCCACGGGATGGAGGCGCGCTTCGCGGAGCGTGCCAGCCGGATCCGTGCCATCCTTCGCAGGCCAGGCAGATCCGCCGCGCGGTAGGGTCGGCCAGACAACAAACGCCTGTCACGGTAAGGAAGCACGCATGCAGAACGCAGGGGATCTGGCTGCGCTCGTCGCCGCCTTCTTCTTCGCCACGGGAGTATGCGCCGGCGTCTACGTCCTGATCCGGCTCGCCCGGATGATCTCCGAGGGCACCCGCCTGCTGGCCGATATACGCGCGCAAAGTGACACCGTCTTCGAGCGGGTACAGACCGCCGTGGACCGGGCCAACCAGCAGCTCGACGCCACGAGCTCGGTCACCGCGGGCATGGACGAACTGAACGAGGGCATGTCGCAGCTCACCGACCAGGTATCGGCTCTGGCCGGGCTGGGCCGGGCGATCTCGGCCGGCCCAGCCGGGCGCCTGGGTGCCTTCGTCTACGGTGTGCGCCATGCCGTCGCGATCCGCCGGGACGGGACCGGGCGGCCGGGACGGACCGTCGAACTCGATCACGGCGACCAGTTGACGGCCATTAGCGGTGGCCGTCGCTTGCCTGCCCGGTCCGGAGGCCACCGGTGATCCGCCGCGTATTCTGGCTGTCGGTGGGCGCGGCGGCCGGGATCACCGGCTACCGGCGCGCTACCGCCATGGGCCGGGCCATCTCGGTCCGGGTGGCCGGTGACCGCTCGTCGGCGGTTCCCGGGCCCTTCTGGCCGCCGCAGCCAGGGCAGGCGCCGCCCCGCCCTGGCGTGCCATCCCGTACGCAGGCCGTCCCTGGAACCCAGGCCCTCCCTCGTACCCAGGCCCTGCCCGGCCCGCGTACTCAGTGGAGCACGGCCCGGGCCGCGTGGCGCATCTCACGGGCCGCATGGCGCACGCAAAAGGCCGCCATCGCCCAGGTCCGGGCGGCCGGCCGGTTCGCCCGCGACGTGCGCGAGGGCATGGACCTGTATATGAATCGGCATCAGGAGCAGGCAGGCCCTACCCTGGCGACAACGGCACGTCCCACTGGCGCACCAGGAACCACCGCACGCGGTGCACCGGGAACCACCGCACCCAGCGCACCGGAAACCACCGCACCGGGAATCACCGCACCCAGCGCACCCAGCGCACCGGGAACCACCGCACCCAGTCCAACCAGCCCACCGGGAACGACCGCAACCAGCGCAACCAGCGCACCGGGAACGACCGCAACCAGCGCAACCAGTGCAACCAGCGCACCGAGAACTACGGCAACCAGCGGCCGCCGGCGCGGCCGAACTGATCATGTGAAGGATGGCCGCTGATGGAGTCGGCAGAGATCGCGCGCCGCTTCCTGGGGTATTTCGAGCAGCACGGGCACACGATCGTCCCATCGGCCAGCCTGGTGGCCGACGATCCCACGGTGCTTTTCGTCATCGCCGGAATGCAGCCGTTCAAGCCGTATCTGCTCGGCCAGCAGACCCCGCCGTTCAGGCGGGCGGCGGACGTGCAGAAGTGCATGCGCACCAGCGACATCGAGGAAGTCGGCCAGACCACCCGGCACGCGACGTTCTTCCAGATGCTGGGCAACTGGTCGTTCGGCGACTACTTCAAGGACATGGCGATCCCGTACGCCTGGGAGCTGCTGACCCGCTCTGAGCGCGACGGCGGGTTCGGCTTTCCCGAGGACCGGCTCTGGGCGACCGTGCTGCCCGAGGACGACGAGTCCTACGCGATCTGGCGGGACGTGGTCAAGCTCCCGCAGAGCCGCATCCAGCGCCGTGGGCTGGCCGACAACTACTGGAGCATGGGCGTCCCGGGCCCGGGCGGCCCATGCTCGGAGATCTACTACGACCGGGGCCCGGAGTACGGCCGCGACGGCGGCCCGGAGGCGGATGAGGACCGCTATCTGGAGGTGTGGAACCTCGTCTTCATGCAGGACCAGCTCAGCGCGGTCCGCACCAAGACCGACTTCGACATCGCGGGCCCGCTGCCGTTCCGGAACGTCGACACCGGGATGGGCCTGGAGCGGATGGCGGCCATCCTGCAGGGCGTCGACAACATCTACGAGATCGACACCACGTGGAAGATCCTGGACCGCGCGGCCGAGCTCACCGAGCACCGGTACGGCCAGGACCCCCGTGCCGACGTCGCGCTGAAGGTCGTCGCCGACCATGTGCGCGCGTCAGTGATGCTGGTCGACGACGGCGTACTGCCCAGCAACGAGGGACGCGGCTACGTCCTGCGCCGGCTCCTCCGCCGCAGCATCCGTAACCTGCGCATGCTCTCCGGCGGCCAGCGGGGCGGGGCGGGCGGCTCCTCCGGCGACGGCGAGCACTACCTGCACGGCCTGGGCGGTACCGCGATCGAGGCGATGGCCCCGCTGTACCCGGAGTTGCGGCGCGACGCGGCCAACATCTTCACCGTGCTCGACGCGGAGGAGGCGGCGTTCCTCGGCACGCTGCGCACCGGCACCGCGATCTTCGACGCGGCGATGGAGGAGACCCGGCGCAAGAAGTCGACGACGCTGTCCGGTGAGCAGGCGTTCCAGCTCCACGACACCTACGGCTTCCCCATTGAGCTGACCCTCGAGATGGCCGGGGAACAGGGGCTCGTCGTCGACGAAGAGGGCTTCCGGCGGCTGATGGCGGCCCAGCGCGAGCGCGCCAAGGCCGACGCCGCGCAGAAGAAGACCGGCAACGCCGACATCTCCGTGCTCGCGGACCTGCGCGAGCGCACCGGGACGGTCGAGTTCACCGGGTACGACCACTTTTCGGGCGAGGCGACGGTGGTCGGCCTGCTCGTCAACGACCTCCCGGTCACCTCGGCCACGCAGGGCGAGGCGGTGTCGGTCGTGCTCGACCGGACCCCGTTTTACGCCGAAAGCGGCGGCCAGCTGCCCGACGGGGGCCTGATCGTCGTCGGCAGCGTCGGCGGCGGGACCCCGGACAGCGAGATCGAGGTCTTCGACGTCCAGACTCCGCTGCCCGGGCTCATCGTGCACCGGGGCAAGGTCCGGTACGGGGAGGTCACGGTCGGCTCGCCCGCGTACACGGAGATCGACGTCGACCGGCGGCGGGCCATCTCCCGCTCGCATACCGCGACCCACCTGGTGCACCGGGCGATCCGCGGCGCGCTCGGCGACGCGGCCGCGCAGGCCGGGTCGGAGAACGCGCCCGGCCGGCTGCGATTCGACTTCACCGCGCCCGGCGCGGTACCACGTTCCGTGCTGGGCGAGACCGAGGACGAGGTCAACCGGGTTCTCATCAACGACCTGGACGTCCGCGCGTTTCACACCTCCGTCGACGAGGCGCGGGCCATGGGCGCGCTCGCCCTGTTCGGTGAGAAGTACGGCAACGAGGTCCGCGTCGTCGAGGTCGGCGACTACTCCCGTGAGCTGTGCGGCGGTACGCACGTGGCGCATTCCGGCCAGCTGGGTTTGGTCAAGCTGCTCGGCGAATCGTCGATCGGGTCCGGGGTGCGCCGCGTCGAGGCGCTCGTCGGTATCGACGCCTTCCGGTTCCTGGCCAAGGAGAACATTCTGGTCAGCCAGCTCAGCGAGCAGCTCAAGGCGCGGCGGGAAGAGCTGCCCGAGCGGGTATCGTCGCTGGTCACTCGGGTCCGCGACGCCGAACGTGAGCTCCAGCGGCTCCGTTCCGCCCAGCTGCTCGAAGCGGCCGGTGAGCTGGCCGCCCATCCGGAAGACATCGGCGGGATCGCGTTCGTCGCGCACCAGGTCCCTAACGGCACCGATGCCGACAGCATCCGCAGGCTCGCGCTCGACATCCGCGGTCGGCTGCCGGCCGGGCGGCCGGGCGTGGTTACGGTGATGGGCGTCCCCGCCGACCGGCCGGTGGTCGTGGTGACCGTCAACGACGCGGGCCGCGACCGCGGGCTCGCCGCGGGAAAGCTCGTCGGCGCCGCGGCGAACGCGCTCGGCGGGGGCGGCGGCGGCAAGCCCGACGTCGCCCAGGGCGGCGGTGCGCCGCTCGGGGGCGGCGTAACAGACGTAATCGAACGGGCCTTCGCGGCGGTCCGGGATGCTCTGCGGGACGGCGCCTAGGCTGGCAGGTTAACGTGATGGCATACTGTCCCTGGTGTCAGGCTCTGCTGCCGTGAGAACGGGTGTGCGGCTGGGCGTTGATGTCGGTTCAGTGCGCGTGGGAGTTGCGCGCAGCGATCCCGGTGGCGTGCTGGCCAGCCCGCTCGAGGTGATCGCGCACGGCCGCGGGGACCTGGATCGGCTGGCCGGGCTGATCGCCGGCCACAACGCTCTGGAGGTCATCGTCGGGCTGCCCACAACCCTGGCTGGACGGGAAGGACCGGCTGCGGCCGGCGCGCGCCAGATGGCTTCGGCGCTGGCGGCCCGGATCGCCCCGGTGCCCGTCCGGCTGTTCGACGAGCGTTTCACCACCACGACGGCGCATACCGTGCTCCGCCAGAGCGGGAAGAACTCCCGGGCCCGCCGGCCCATGGTTGATCAGGCGGCGGCTGCGGTGCTCCTGCAGGCGGCGCTGGACGCCGAGCGGGCCACGGGACGTCCCCCCGGAGAACTCGTGCCCGTGGCGGGCGGTGTCGCGGGATGAGCGACGACGAACGTACCCAACCCGGCAGCCGCCGCAGCGCTTCGCCGAACGGAGTTCCCGCGGACTACCCAGGCCGCCGGGACGTTGCCCAGCCGGGGACCACCCCGGCCCGGCGCCAGGACCGTTCCGATCCGTTGACCGATCCCCGGTACGCCCAGCGGCCGCCTTCTGGTCGCACCGGTTACGGCGGCGGGAACGCCGGCTACGCGCCCGACCAGCATGGCAGCGAAGGACCCGGCCAGGGCGCAGACGCATACCCGAACGCCTACCCAGGCGCAGGCCCCGGCCCGCGCGGTGACCGTTACCAGCGAGACGGCCATTACCAGCCTGACTACAGCTATCCCCGTGAAACCCGAAATCAGCGCGACGATGGCTATCAGAACGACCGCCGGTACCAAGACGGCAGCCCGTACCAGCCGGACGGCTATCAGGACGACCGCCGGAACCAAGACGGCGACCCGTACCAGAGCGGCGACCGGTACCAGAGCGGCGACCCGTACCAACCGGATGGCTATCAGAACGACCGCCGGAACCAAGACGGCGACCGCTACCAGAGCGGCGACCCGTACCAGAGCGGCGACCGGTACCAGAGCGGCGACCGGTACCAGAGCGGCGCCCTTAGCCGGGGCGCCGACCCGAGCCGGAGCGACAGCCGGAACCAGCGCGACGACCGGACCGCCGAGCCGGGTCGTTACCGGGGCCGGCGCCGCAACAACGGGCCCGCCCCTGAGGATTACGCCGGCTTCACCGAAGGCGCCGCGCATTACGCCGAAGGCCCCGGCGGACTGCCCTGGTCAGACTCACGGGGCACACGGAACACGCTGGGCGGACCGGGCGCTCCGGACGAACACGCGGGCAAGAACGCGGACGACTACGCGGGCAAGAACGCGAACGACTACGAGGACGACCGGTTCGTCCCGGGTCTTGGCGGGCCCCGGTACCGCGACGAGGACGGCGAGGTCTACGAGGACGACGGCTACGACAATGGCGGCGGCGGTGACGGGCGGCGGGAACGGTCCGGCCGCGGGCCCAACCGCCGCCGGTCGCGCTGGATCGCCCCGCTGATCGCGGTAGCCGTCATCCTCACGCCGGTGGTGATCGGCGGTGTGTACGCGTTCAACCTGTACCAGAGCAAGTACCACCCCGCCGACTACGCCACCGGCGGCACCGGCCAGGCCATTGTCCAGGTTCAGACCGGCCAGACCGCTACCGCGGTCGGCGAACGGCTGGTCACGCTGGGTGTGGTCGCGAGCGTCCGCGCCTTCGAGCTGGCCGCCGAGCACAGCACGAACAGCCGCGGCCTGGAACCTGGCTTCTACCGGGTGCACAAGCAGATGAAGGCTTCGCTCGCCTTCGCGCTGCTGCTTAATCCTTCCGCTCGGGTCCAGATCAAGATCACGATCCCGGAGGGCTGGCGGCTCTCGCAGATCCTGGCGGCCCTGGGCGCGCGTTCCGGGATACCGCTGGCCGACTACCAGAAGGCGGTCAGCGATCCGGCTCCGCTCGGCCTGCCCTCCTATTCAGGCGGCATGGCGGAGGGCTACCTGTTCCCGGCGACTTACGAGGTCCAGCCGAACCAGACCGCCACGACCGTCCTGCAGGCCATGGTGCAGCGCTTCGACCAGGAAGCGGCCAGCACCAATCTTCCGCAGGCGGCGGCGTCGGTGCACATGACGCCCAGCCAGGTAATCATCGTAGCCAGCCTGATCCAGGCCGAAGGCGGAAGCACCTCGTACTACCCGCAGATCGCCCGGGTCATCTACAACCGCCTCGCGCAGAACATGGCCCTGCAGCTCGACAGCACGGTGATGTACGGGCTGAACACGTTCGGGATCATCGCCTCTGATCAGCAGCTCCAATCGGCGTCGCGGTATAACACGTACAAGTACAAGGGCCTGCCGCCGGGCCCGATCGACAGCCCCGGCAGTGCTGCGATCGAGGCCGCGCTGCATCCCGCGTCCGGTCACGACCTGTACTTCGTGACCGTGAACCCGAAGACCGGCCTTACCGAGTTCACGGTCAGCCCGGTGACCTTCGAGCAGCTGAGGAACGAACTGGAGCGGAACCTCGGGCAGGGCTGAGGGTGCCGCTCGCGTTGATCCTGGGCGCGGGCGTGACGGTGTGCTCGGCGCTGGCCGCGCTGAGCGAGACGGGCCTGCGCGCGGAGGCTGCGCGAGACCGGCCTGCGCGCGGAGGCTGAGCGAGACCGGCCTGCGCGCGGAGACGGTGGCGGTCCGCGGCCTGGCATCACGATCAGCACCTCTGCCGCAGTAGTGGCCGACGGCCTGAAGCGGGTGCGGGTATCGAGGTTAACCCGGCTGCGTGCAAGTGCAGGGCGGCCCCTCGTGTCCCCGTACCGGGCACCGTCTGCCCAGGCGCGGACCTGACGCTTATGACCGGGGTGCCTAGCGTGACGAGTTCAGGGCAGCCAGCTGGGCACGGCCCTGACCGGAGGTGGCGCGCGTGCCATTGGGGCGGTGCCTGTCGCGGCCGTCCCAGGCGTGCTCCTGCTGCCGCGCTGGCGTGGTTGCGCCGGCGCCGTCGTCGGCGGCCAGCTCGCGGTATTGGGCCTTAAGCCGCCTGGCCTCGGCGGACAGCGGTGAGCTGGCGAGCTGCCGGAGTTCCCAGCCGGCCAGCTTCGCGGTCGTGGAGGCGGCGGCCGCGCCGGCCAGCACGGGGGTTGCGGCGGTGAGGGCGGCTATCCGGACGGTATAAACGGCGGCACGCGTGAGAGTGCTCATGATTTTTTTTCTCCCGCACGGTCTGGGCGGCAGTACGTTTGCCACAGTGCCCGGTAGGTGACGGTCCGTCAATGTGAGCATGGTCTCACCCCGTGGTAACCTCACCCGGCTGGGCCGCGGCCTCCATCCTTGTGGCGGCCTGTCCCCGCCTGACTGCGCCGGGTGAGCGGGGATCATCTCAGCCTCAGCCTGCGGGCGACAACGCCGCCACCCCGGCGGGCACGCCGCAGGCCTGCAGCCAGCGGAGGTCCAGCGGGCGGGCCACGCGGATCAGCGCCGGAATTTCCGCCCCCGGGGAAATTGTTGTTACTCTTAGCCAACGACTAGTCCGGTGTTACCGTGCCGGACGTGTAAGCGGAGGGCCACCTCCCACCTCGCCAGCCGCAGGCTGGCAGGTCAGGCCGGGAACGCCGGCCCGGATTCCGGGAAAACCCGGGCTTACGGGGCCGCGCGGGTCTGGCGTTGGCGGGCAGCCAGTGTCACAGTGGTGACGCGGGGCGTTTGCCCGCCATGGTGGTTGCCCCGCGTGCACGGCGTGCGGGGCTTTTCTCGTGTGCGGCGCTCGCCGCTTCCGGGGTGGCCCGGCAGGTCTAGTCACGGGCAGTCTGCCGCCGGAAATTCCGCGGCAGTGGTGGGACTCAAGGAGGTCACATCAGCGCCGAACCGCGTATAAACGAGCGCATCCGTGTTCCCGAGGTCAGGCTGGTCGGGCCCGCCGGGGAGCAGGTCGGGATCGTATCGATCGACGACGCGCTCCGGTTGGCTCAGGAAGCCGACCTCGATCTGGTTGAAGTCGCGCCGACGGCGCGGCCACCGGTCTGCAAGCTCATGGACTACGGCAAGTTCAAGTATGAGTCCGCGCTTAAGGCCAGGGAATCGCGCAAGAACCAGGCCCAGACGGTCATCAAGGAGATCAAGCTCCGGCCGAAGATCGACCCGCACGACTACGGCACCAAGAAGGGCCACGTCGAGCGGTTCCTCAAGGCGGGGGACAAGGTCAAGGTGACGATCATGTTCAGGGGGCGTGAGCAGTCCCGGCCCGAGCTGGGCTTCCGGCTGCTGCAGCGCCTCGCCGGTGACGTCGAGGAGCTTGGCTTCGTCGAAGCCCAGCCCAAGCAGGACGGCCGGAACATGACCATGGTGATCGGCCCGCACCGCAGGAAGAGCGACGCCCGGGCTGAGCGACCCGTGCACCCGCAGGCCGAGCGCTCCCACCCCGAGCGCCCGGAGCGTTCTCCCCAGGCCCAGCGGGGCCCGCAGGCTCCGACCGCACCGGCGCAGCCGGCGCAGGAACGCCCTGCGCCCGCTCAGCCGGCACAGGCGGAGCCCGCACAGGCGGCTCAGCCGGCACAGGCGGAGCCCGCACGGGCGGCTCAGCCGGCACAGGCGGAGCCCGCACGGGCGGCTCAGCCGGCACAGGCGGAGCCCGCACGGGCGGCTCAGCCGGCACAGGCGGA
>Ga0181521_10004604_pt1 | contig 15654 bp, 17 predicted proteins | sample PEATcosm2014_Bin_32_FD_119764 | JGI IMG/M metagenome (GOLD analysis project Ga0181521, IMG submission 119764) | Peatland microbial communities from MTU Mesocosm Facility, Houghton, MI, USA - PEATcosm2014_Bin02_60_metaG | ecosystem: Environmental > Terrestrial > Soil > Wetlands > Peat | place...
CGCCGTAGCGCGGCTCGTCTTCGCTAGCGCCGCAATTGGAATGGTGTTGCTCTGGGCGAATGGCAACGGCGTGCAGACAATAGCGGGCGTGTTCCTGGTAGCACTCGCGCAGGGCGCGGAGGTGGACATCATCGGTTACCTCATGAGCCGCTACTTCGGCCTGCGTTCGCTCGGGGCGGCGTTCTGTTTCGCCTTCGGCGCTTTTGTTCTCGCGGGCGGGGTAGGTCCGCTCATCATGGGATTCGGTTTTGACCGCACTCGGTCCTATCGCGTCCCGCTGGCAGGGTTCTTTGCCGCGGCTGTACTTGCGGTCCTATTGTTAGGCCGGCTGGGATCGTACCGATTCGCGGCTACAAAAAAACGCCAGACGGCAGAGTTGACGCGGTGAGCAATCCGGATGCGCTGCGACTTCTGCGGATGACAACCGGAGCCATTGTCCAGCAGGCGGTATGCGCGGCTGCTCAACTCGGAATTGCCGATCAGCTCAAAGCCGGGCGAGCGTACCAGTTCGGATCTTTCCGGCGCTCTCGAAGGTCAATGAGAACGCGCTTTACCGAGTGCTCCGTTTTCTGACCGGTGAGGGCGCGTTCATCGAAATTGGCCACGCTGCTTCGCAAACAACGGAGCCATCCCGCCGCTGAGGCGCTTGCCTCTATCCAGGCGGAAACTCCCGAACTCGTAGATTCGCACTGACCCTGGGCCCACAAAACGCCTTCATATTTTCTCAGAAATCTTCAGGACTTCCTAAGGACTTCCCGCCGGCGCACGTCTGATACTCGTTTTGTATGGTAAACACGAAACGTCGCTCCTTTCTCACCGCCAGTATTGCTGCTTTCCCGCTGGCGATTCTAGGTCAAACCGGTCAAACCGACCACGCCGCTTCGAGGGCCCAACCGATACGGGTTCCTGCCGGCAGTGACAGATTTGGCGAACACCACCCGCTGGGCGTGAGTTCAACGGACTTTAAAGTCTCCACGATCGACTCACGCGGCGGTCTCTTCGCGATGGAACATAGCAACCGGGAAAAGGGCGGTGTTCCTCGCCACCTGCACCACAATGAGGATGAGTGGTTCTATGTGATCGAAGGGGATTACATCGCGGAGGTCGGGAACGAACGATTTCGGCTGAAGCCTGGTGATTCGATTCTCGGACCCCGCGAGGTGCCTCATGCCCTGGGCGTTCGTAGGCGATACTCCCGGGAGGCTGCTCATTGCCTTCGCTCCCGCAGACAAAATGGAGGAATATTTCCGTACGTTCAAGGCCCGCGGTGGGACCTATTCGAACTGGAATGACCCGCAAGACAAGGAGCGCATGCGCGCTTACGGAATGGAGCTTCTTGGGCCGCCATTGTCCCTCGAATAAGTCGTGGATCACCCACCGTACCATTCCGCGCCGCCTCAAAAACCTCCCATTTGAGATGGTCCGGACGGCGTGATCGTGGTGCTTCTCCTGACCCTACGCGACACGCGTGGCCGAATCTCGGAAATCATCGCGCTGCGTCGTCAGAGCGCCTTGATGGCGGCGCAGCAAGCATTCAGTTGATGGGCGAAGGGCGGAACGAGCGCCTCATTTGCTTTGGGATAAAGCTGCGCACGTGCTTCGCCCGTGGCTTCGTAAACTCGAAGCCAGTCCGGACAGCATGGTGTTCCCGAGCGCCAGGAACCGGCCATGTCTCGGGACGGCGCCGATTATATTCTCAGTCGGGCTGTCGTCGCCGCATATCCTGCGTAGAATGGTAAGACTAATCCTATGCCACTGGATTTCAGCATCGCCGTGGACATAAATGCTGCACCGGATCGCGTTTGGGCAGTGATGCGCGATGTCGAGAGTTGGCCAGAATGGACTCCTACCGTAAAGAAGATTCGGCGGCTCGATAAGGGCTCACTCGCGGTGGGGAGTCGAGCGCTTATTTGGCAGCCAAAGCTGCCACCGGCCAAGTGGAGGGTCACCGAACTCGATGACTCACGAAAAAGTTTCACTTGGGAGACGCGCGGTCCGGGCATGCGGCTCCAGGCTCGGCATTGGGTCGAGAGTGCGGGAAATACCAGCCGAGCCACACTTTCGATTCAATTCTCCGGCCTCTTAGGTCCACTGTTTGCACGTCTGACTCGAAACCTAAACAATCGCTACCTTGCCCTGGAGGCGAAGGGCCTCAGTGAACGTAGCGAGGGACTCACTCTCGTAAGCGAATGAGCCGCGCCGGTCAAATTCGCGGCCGATAAGTGGGAGCGGTACCACAGCCCCTTGAGCGAGGGCACCTTGTAGTAGCCCGTGCCACGTCGTGTCTTGAGCGCCAGGTCCGGATTGGTCCCAACCGAAATGGGCATGACGTCCTGTTGCTGCTTCGCGACGGCGGATGAATTGAAACCTTCCACCGGGGTCAGCCGGTTGTTGGTGTAGAGCGGCGGCGTGTGACAGGCCGCACAGCCTTCGCGCTTGAAGATCTTCTCGCCCTGCTCGGCCAACGCGTCAGGTTTGTTCGGGTTGGCGGGTGGCCGCAGCGAGTACACGTAGCGCGCCAGGGCATAGAGTTGCTCGTCGCTGTACCGGTCCGCCTGAACTTTCATGGGGTCCAGTTTTTCGGGCGCGGGCAGCATTTTGAAGTCGGGCAAGCCAACCGGCACGAACCCGCCGAAGTTGGCGAGGTCGTCTCCCCCCTGGTTGAGCGCAGCGTACCGCATCAGGTCTGCGATGCCGCGAAGCGGCTGCAAGCCGGTACGGTCGAGATATCGGCGGTCCGCGACGCCGATGAGGTCGGGAACCTGAACGGGGTAAAAAAGGGCTCGACCGGTGGCGAGCCTGGACAGCCGGCGGAATGGCTTCATGAGCGGAAGCGATTTCGTCGAGCGGCATCTCCAGCAGCCGCGCCTGCGGATCGGGGCTGAGCCACGGCGCGCCATAGAGCCGGTAATTGCCCAATTGAACGTCCATCGCGGCCCGCGGAGGGAGCGAGCGGTAAATGAAACCCAGCGCCCGGTCGAACGGGAAATTGCCTTGCGCGCCCTTGATTACCGAGCCGTCCGGCATGATTCGCGTATGACACGATGCGCACGATAGACTGCCGACTTCGATCTGTCCTTTAGTTCGGATGACATATCGATAGCCCGCTAGAGTACCGTCTCCAGCGAACTTAGCCCCGACGTCGGCCCACCATTTGGGGTTCCGGACATCCATGGTGGTCATGACTGACCTGGTGCCCCGGTACCCCGTGGGCGCATCGAAGACCATTTCGCCGGCCTTTATCCAATCGTTCTCATTGTCGAGCGGCGGCTGACGACCGGCGTCGTCCCAGAGGATCTTCGGCTCCTGCTGCTCGAGCCAGTCCATATAACCTGCGGGTTCATGTCCGGGCGCATAGATGGGATAGGACTGGTAAATGGGCCGCACTGGCATTTTGTAGTAGTAATCGGAGGAGGCGTGCCGCGGCGATCCGGCCGGGTCGGCGAGGGGGATTTCTAAGGCCGCCATCGCCGCATCGTCCCAGACCTTTGGGATTTCGGGATGGAAGCTAGCCTTGGTGGCCGGTTGGGCGCACAGGCCGGTGCACACTGAAAGTGTCAGGATGAACGCTCCCCTCACGCTCTCCTCCAGGGGTATATTTTATCGCAGTCTGGATGTCAGCAAGCGGGTGGCCCGGACTCCCGGGAATTCCGAAAACGGCCTGCTAATCCGCAGAGCATTTCTGTTCGCGCGCGGCTCGTGTGGCCAACTCATCGCAGCGATTATTATCGGCGTGCGAAGCGTGGCCCTTCGTCCATACCCAGTTCGTCTTGTGACGCGCGACTTGTTCGTCCAACGCGAGCCACAGATCTTTATTCACCACCGGCTTCTTAGCCGCCGTAACCCAGCCCTTCTTTTTCCAGCCATGGATCCAGGTGGTGATGCCGTTCTTGAGATACTCCGAATCGGTGATGACTTCGGCCTCGCAGCTTTCCTTCAATGTGCGCAATGCTTCAATGGCCGCGGTGATTTCCATGCGGTTATTGGTGGTATGCGGCGCACATCCCCAGATCTCCTTCTCTTGGCCGTTGTAACGCAGGATGGCCGCCCATCCGCCCGGTCCGGGATTGCCGGAACACGCGCCGTCGGTGATGATCTGAACTTTCTTCACTGCGCCAGCACCTGCTCGCCCGCAAAGAATGAGTCCACTAAGTCGAGGATGGCCGCCGCCTCCTGCGCGTGATAAATCGACGCCCGCAACTGCGCTCCGTGCCGGACTCCGTGCGTGAAGTAAGTGGCGAACTGTTTCATCTTACCGATCGAATCCCGCTCCCCGCGATCCATCAACATGCCGTAATACCGTCGCATCATCTGGTAGCGATCCTGCTGCGTGGCTTGGCCATAAGTGCCGGTGGATACGTATTCCTCGATCTGCCGGAAGATCCACGGATTGGCGCTGGCGGCGCGGCCGATCATTACCGCGTCGCAGCCGGTCTCCTCCATCATGCGGACCGCGTCCTCGGGTGTCACGATATCGCCGTTGCCGATTACCGGGATCTTGACGGCGGCCTTCACCTCGGCAATCCGCGTCCAATCGGCCCTGCCGCTGTAGCCTTGCTCGCGCGTGCGCGGATGGAGCGCGACCGCCTGCAACCCGCAATCCTCCGCCAGCCGCGCCATTTGCACCGCGACCAGTTCGCGATCGTTCCAGCCGGAGCGGAATTTCATGGTGAATGGGATGGTGAGGACTTTGCGGACCTCCCGCAGCAGCCGCTCCACCAGCGGGAGATCGCGGAGCAATCCCGAGCCGCCGTTGCACTTCACCACCTTATTGACCGGGCAGCCGAAATTAAGATCGAGGATATCGAAGCCCAGATCCTGGCAGACCCGCGCGGCGTCGGCCATTACTGCCGGATCGCTGCCGAAAAGCTGCGCCGAAATGGGGTGCTCTTCCGGCTCGAACGCCAGGTATTGCAGCGTCTTGCTCGGCTTGCGCGCGCCCAGCGAGGCGCTCACGCCGTGCGAGCTGGTGAACTCGGTCATGATCAGGCCGCACCCGCCCAAATTGCGGATAAATCGGCGGAATACGGTGTCGGTTACCCCCGCCATCGGCGCCAGAACGGTGGCCGGCGCGATGTTCACCGGGCCGATCGAAAAATGGGAGGGAAACAAAGTCATAACCAGCGGGTTGTATTCAGTATAACCAAGGCCGCGGTACCGGTTGGCTGGACCGATGGTAACGCGAGTGCCGCGGCGTGCATCATTAGTGCTGGGGCGGAATTGATGAGGCCGATACACGTCATCGTTTTGCTATTGGCCGGCGCCCTCGGCGGCGCAGTCATCATGAAGGTGGTGCGTCCCGGCAAACCGGCAGTTCCGGTGGCCGATGTCGTGCCCGCGCAGCCGCCGGTAACGGCGCCTCTGCCCGCTGCGCCGGCAGCGCCCGAACCCGTGGCGCAAGCTGCTCCAGCGGCGCCCGAGCCGGAACCAGCACCCGTGGTGGTGGCCGAGCCGGCGAAACCTTCGCCCATGCCTCCGCCTGTGACGCCTGCCGTTTTGAAACCGCAGCGCACCCATCCGATAGCGCCGGTAGTAGCCGCCGTCACTCAAGTGCCGGTGCCTCAGCCTGCGCCTGCGATTCCTCCGCCCGTTTTCGTGCCTCCTCCACTGAGCCCGACCGTACCCCCTCCACCCGTGAATGCGGAGCCGCCCCAGGTCTCCGCGGCCGTCCCGCAGCCCCACCAGGTGACGCTGAACGCCGGCTTAGTGTTGCCGGTGCGCCTGGTGGATGGATTATCCTCGGAACGGAACGTCCCTGGCGACCTATTCGCCGCGACGCTCGATAAAGAGCTCGTGGTGGATGCCTTCGTGATCGCCGATCGCGGCGCGCGGGTGGAGGGGCGAGTGATTGCGGTCGATCGCGCACGAGCCGGGCGATCTGCCGCACTGGCGCTGGAGTTGACCACGCTGCACACTTCCGACGGCCAATCGGTGGCCATCCAGACCGAGAGTTATTTCAAACATGCCGATCCGCCCCAGATTAATAACACCACGATCGATAACGCCACCAAGATCGCCGGCGGCGCGATTCTCGGCGCGGCCATCGGCGCCATCGCGGGTGGCGGAAAAGGCGCGGCCATCGGAGCGGGAATCGGCGGCGGCGCGGGCGCAGGCGACGTTCTCCTGACTCATCACCCCGCGGAGTTGCCGTCGGAAACCGAGGTCACATTCCGGCTGAAGAATCCGGTCCCGCTGACCGAGCAACTCCGCTGAACTTATGGTCTGCCTCGACGAGGGAGGGCGCGGACGTCGCACCATCCGGCTGATCGCCGCCCCTGGCAATCTCACGTCGTGGGTAGATTCAGGTGCGGAACCCTCCGGCAACGGGCCCTGGCGCGTGGTGCCGGATGCCAGCGCGCACATCATCTTTTCTCTGGTGGATGGAAGGCCGCGGTGCCGGCTCGTGGGAAAGCCGGAGGTCATTCTGCGACATCGATACCAGCCGCCGTCGCTTCACTGTAGGCGCGCGCCTTCGGCCTGGCGCGTTGCCTCACCTGGCGCGCTGTGCGGCGCAGGACCTGACTGATCGCTCGTTGCCGATCGAGGACGTCTTCGGCCGCGCGGGCCGGGCGCTCGGCACGCGCATGGCCGCGGAATCGCCACTCGAAGCACTGCGCGAACTGGAACGATTTTTGTCGTCGCAGCTCGAGGAGCTATTCCACGAATGCTCCCACTGATGATGCACACGGTAGATGCCGGATTGAAGAAGCGGACCGTCGCGTTGGGCAAACCACTCTCGCGCGATGTCTCGCACACCATCCTCTTCTATACCGTCGGCGAAGTGCTGCGCCGGACGGTCCCCGGCCACATGCCGTATGCCATCCACTACGGGGTGTGGCAACGCGGCTGGAACAAGAACTTCGATTTACTCAAGCTCTACTGGCAGCCGTACCTCGATGGCAAATCGACCATGGACGATGCCCTGGACGCTATCGTAAAGGGCCTCTAATCTTTCGGGCTGCTGAAAAAGGCACATAGGCCGCTGATAAACGCAGATGAACGCGGATAAGTTGTTCGTTTTCAATCGGCGTTCATCGACGGTAATTGGCGGCTGGGTCATTCCCAGTGTTTTTCAGCATCCTGCTAAACTAAGCCGCCGACGGCGAACTGTTCGTGGCCGGCAGTTTGCCCGGGACCATTGGCAGGGAACGAATCCGCTGGCCGGTAGCGTCGAAAATCGCGTTTCCGATGGCGGGAGCGAGTCCCATGATCGGCGTCTCGCCCGCGCCGGCGGAGGGAAGATCTTTGCGGTCGATCAGCACCGTCTCGATCAGCGGCATGTCCGCGAAACGCGGCACGCGATAGCGCGAAAGCCGATTCGTGAGAATCTGATTTTCGGCGAAATCGATATGCTCGAACAGCGCGCCGCCCAGTCCCATGGCGACCGCGCCTTCCACCTGATTGCGCAGATGCTCGGGGTTGACGACGGCGCCGCACTCGAAGGCTTCCACCACGCGAACCACTTTCACTGCGCCGTTTACCACGCTGACCTCCACGCAATTGGAAACGTACGAGCCCTTCTCGAAGCCTCCCGAAATGCCGAATCCGCGACCCGGCGCTTTTTTGCGATCCTTCCAGCCGAACTTGTCGGCGGCCGCCTGAATCACGGCGCGCAGGCGATCGTTGCGCGCGTTTTTCAGCCGGAATTCCAGCGGATCGATACCCGCCGAGTGCGCCAGTTCGTCCATGAAGGATTCGCGCACGAAGTGATTGGCCGTTCCCGCGAGGCCGCGGTAGGAGCCTTGCCGCAGCGGAGACTTGCTTTGGTGCATCTGCTCCTTCTTGCGCGGCACGTCGTAGGGAGTCTGCAATGCCGAAGGTCCGGAGTTGTAATTGTGCATCTCCCATTCGGCGAGAGTGCCATCGGGATTGAGCTTGCCGCCCACCTCGATAAGGCCGCCGGGGCGGAAATAGGCCCACGTCATCTCCTCTTCGCGGGTCCAGTTGCGCTTCACGGGTTTGCCGGTGGTTTTGGCCAGGCGCGCCGCTTCGACAGCCGGGTCGCCGCTGTGCTTGCCGCCGTAGCCCGAGCCGGTATCGGGCACGATCACCCGTACCTTCTCTTCCGGCAGGTTGAAATGCTGCGCCAGTTCGCTGCGCACGCCGAATGGCCGCTGCGATCCGGTCCATACAGTCAGCCGGTCGTCCTTCCATTCGGCCAGCGCCGACCGCGGTTCGAGCGGCACATGCGCGATATAGGCCACGGTGTACGCCGTCAAGCCGGCAGTGTCGGCTGCATCGCGCGCGTTCTTCTTGAAATACGCGTACACATCTTTGGAAGAAGCTTCCGCGGCGAGCGGCTTCCAATCGGCATTGAGAGCCGCAATGGCTTTCTCGGCGGTGAACGAATCGGGCGCGGTGACGCCGACGAAATCGCCGTCGCGCACCACCTTCACGCCCGGAATCGCCTCCGCGGCCGAACTGTCGAGCGACTGGAGAGTAGCGCCGAAAGACGGAGGATAGAGCACCTTGGCGTAAAGCATCCCCGGCGCATTCCTGTCGTAGGTGTATTTGTGCGCGCCGCTGACGATGTCGCGGCCGTTCACCTTCGCGAGCGATGTGCCGGCGATCTTCCACTCCGCCGCCGGCGCCAGCGCGACGTTCATCGGAATGGCGCGGGTCAACGTTTCGCCGTGGGTCAGTTCGCCGAATCCGGCCGCGCGGTTTCCGCTGGTCACTTTGCCATCGGCCACCTGGATCGTCGAACGATCCACCATCCACTTTTGCGATGCCAGGTCTACCAGCGTTTCGCGTGCCGTGGCTGCAGCGCGGCGGATGACGGGCCACATGCGCGGGGTGGTCATGCTGCCAACCGTCCCCATATCGTAAGGCGTGAGGTCGGTGTCGCCCAGAATCATCTGGATGGACGCGACGGGCGCATGCAACTCTTCCGCCACAGCCTGCGTGAGAGACGTCCGCGCGTTCTGTCCCACTTCCACCTTGCCGGAATAAACAGTCACGATGCCGGTCTCGCCGATGTGCAGCCAGGCGTTCAAATTCTGCGGCTCCTGGCGCTGCCCGCCGCGTCCGCCTCCGGTCTCCTGCGCGAGAATATCGTCGTCGACCAGCATCACCAGCACGCCGCCGCCGAGGACTGCGAAGAAATCGCGGCGATTCATGCGCGGCCTCCTTTGCTCGCCGCCAGTTGAATGGCGTGTACCACGCGGGAATACGTTCCGCAGCGGCAGATATGGCCGTTCATGCTGCTCACGATATCGGCTTCGCTGGGGTGTGGCGTGTGCTGGAGCAGTCCCACGGCGCCGAGGATCATGCCGGGCGTGCACCAGCCGCACTGCATGGCGTCGGCCTCCAGGAACGCCTCCTGCACGGGATGGAGTTTTCCGGAAGCCGCCAGGCCTTCGATGGTGACAATGCGCTTGCCGGCTGCCGCGCCGACCCGGGTGATGCAACTCTTGGTGGGCGTGCCCTCGATCAGCACCGTGCACGCGGCGCATTGCCCCTCGCCGCAGCCGTATTTGGCGCCGGTGAGGTCAAGGTCGTCGCGGAGCACGCTGAGAAGCGTGCGGTCGGGATCGGCGTCGATGGTGCGGCGCGATCCGTTTACATTCAATTCGGTGACCTTCGCCATAAGAATATTGTGGCTCAAATCGACCAGTGCCGGATGAAGCGTTCCTAACATTAACTTACCTTCAGGTGCGCAACTGGTGCATAGCGTGCTGCGTTCAACTGGGTAGGAGGTTGCTGGACATGAAGCGGCAATTCTTAGCAGCAGGATTCTTAGTCGCCGGGACGCTCTTTAGCGGGTGCGCCGCGCACGGCGCCGTGGTTGTGGGATTCGCACCGCCTCCGCCCCGGTATGCGGTAATCGGAGTGGCGCCGGGTCCGGGCTATGTGTGGACGGAGGGCTTCTACGACTATCGCGGAGGCGGATACGCGTGGGTGCCGGGGCGATGGATGCGTCCGCCGCATCCGCATGCGGTGTGGGTGGCGGGCGAGTGGGTGCACGAAGGTCGCGGATACCGGTTCCATCGCGGCTATTGGCGGTAACGTTTTAGCGCGCGCTGGCGCGGGCTTTGGGAGAACTCCGCCTCGTTCAGAGCCGCGACCGCGAGGGAGCGGTGCCTTTGGGTGTATGTTCGATGAAAAGGCACCACTCCCTCGCGGTCGTGGCTCATCAATTCTCCACAGCTTCTCAGGGAGCGGTTGCGGCATAACACGTGAGCGACCTTCTGAAACGGTGTACTAAGCAGAGCGATTTTCTGCGGAAACTCCAGCCCGTTTCCATCTCACGAATCTGGAGGCCGCAATCACCAGCAGCAGCGATCCCAAAAGGAGCCAGGCCTTCGGTTCCGGGACAGAAGCCGGCGGCGGGTCCGCGGGCGCCGTTCCGGTGAAGATGAGGCCGAAGGGGTTGGTGAACGTGTTGGTACCTGTTCCTACCTGGTAAAGCACGAAATCCAGTTCGTGCTCGCCGGCCGCGATCGGGACATCGAATACCCCATCGTCTTGCGGCCGGCAACCGATCGGCTGTCCCGAGCAGATGCTCTGTGTAAAAACGGGGTACGACAGGAACTGCCCATCCAGAATCACAGCGGCCGTATCGTCGGCCCAGACGTTTAGAAAAAGCGTTCCCGCGCCCGAATCGAAGGTGTCGATCACCGTCACTACCGGCGTCGTGCCTTCCGTAGGTTGAAATTGGCTTCCGCCATAACCGGTGTTCTCATAGGAAACCCAGACGGCAGAAGTGTCCGCGGAATCGCCTGGGTTTACCGGATGGTTCGGTTCCCATGCGGGGTCGGGCATAATGGCGACTGTCGTAACCCCCGCGCTGGTATTCAAGCCCGGTGTCGAATCCAGGCGGATGATGTCCGCGCTGGCAATTGCGGAGAAACCCGAAAGAAAAAGTAATAACGGCCTTAATCCAAATATTCTCAACTGACGACACCCAGCTCAATGGTATGCCTCGGCAGTACGCCAGGACAAGACATATCGGTTTTGGACCGGTTATAGTACGCGCCTTTCGAAGTACTGCATTGCTTTTTCCAATTCGACTGAGCGTCGCTTTTGCCCCTTTATGACAGGCTGAAATTGAAATAAATTGAAATAGAATCCTCGGAGGGGCCTCGTTTTCAATGGAGGAAATGTGATTTTCTGCGCTCGATGTGGTGTCCGACCATCGCAAGCGGGTCGATCCGGTGCCCCGATATCTGGTGTTGAAGTAAGCCGCTGGGCGGCAGAATGGCTTGGCGAGCCACCGGTAGCCGCTGAGGCGCGCTAATGCCGTTGGAAGATCAATCGAGATGCTTGACCAGAATGACCTCGTTGCCCTTTTGGTTATAGATGACTTCGTCGACAAGTTTTTTCGTCATGAGCATCCCGAACCCGCCCATGCGCATTCCTGTTCTCTCACGGATTCTGAGGTGTTCGAGCGGCGACCCATCGGAGTTGGCAATCGCGCAGTGCTCCAGCGAGGAACGAGAGAACCCCGCTCCGGGGTCCTCCACGTGGTAGACCAGTGATCGCTGGCTGCGAACGCGCGAGACGCGGACCCACTCGTTAGGATCGAGTTTGCCGCCATGCTCTATGGCGTTGAGCAGCATTTCGCGAAACGCCATGGCAATACCGCTGCGCTCCTCCGGATCGAGGTCGTTCTTCAATTCCCCGAAAAACTGCTGCAAGCGGTCGGCCGTCGGAATGTTGCAGCGGATTTTAAGAGTGAGGAACTGGGGCTCCGCAGACAGGACCTTAATTCCATCATCCCAATCCGGTTCGGTGACAGCGCTCCGCATCATGTCGCGGACTGCGGCGGGGTCGAAGGGTCTGCTGAAATAGCTGAAGGCCATCTGTTGCATCGCCTCGATCACGTCGGCATTGCTGGGGACAGAGTCGATTACGATGACCTTCACGCCGGGCTGGGCTTCGCGGACGGCAGCCACCAGGTCGCTACCCGTGCCGGACGCCTGATGATGTTCGGCGATAACCAGGTCGTACGGCCGCCTGCGCAGGCAGTTCAGTGCGGCCGCAAGACTGGATGTCTGCACCACCATCCATTCGAGATCGTCCGACTGGCTTTCAAATAACGGCGGCAAGTCGGGCGCGGCGCCAATGAGAAGACCCAGGTAAGGCTCGGTCATGGGAATTCCCTTCAGTATAGGCCAGTTCCTGCACGAGGGCGGTCGCAAATCCCACGAACTGGTCGTTGAGTAATTCCATCTTGTCACCCTCGGGATGGCCAGGCGAGCCGGCGGCAGTCAACTGCCATCGGATCCCGGGGGTGCGACTTCGATTCTCCAGTTTGACTCGCTGAAATCGTATTCCGCGTTGAATTGCCTCAACACGGCAACTTGGCGCGCAGTCGGGGTCGCGTCCCTGCCTAGACCGGTGATGGTCTGGCGGCCCCAATCCTGAATGGGATCGAATTCAACTTCCCAATGGCGGGTGACCCAAAAGAGTCTAACGAGTCGGATTTTGGGCAATTCGGGCGGCATGACTCATCTTATCGCTCGTCCAGCTTTTCAGCCACGCAATCCGGTCCCATTTGCCCTCGGCTTCGTGAGGCGCTCCGGGCTCCACCGCGAACTTCCGAATGGACGCAGATGATGCGCGCAAGCCGGCAACCGACCGTCTTGCGCCCACATCATCGATTCGCAGAACGGTCGCGCCTCGCACGGCGGTGATACCCGGGATGGTCTGTAGTGTTTTACAAGTCCAAGTCGACGGTGTCGGCCATCTCGTTGAATGGCGGTTTCCGCAGCCCGCGCGGAACCCTCCGTCCGGGACGCCGTTATCTTCAATATCGGCAGGCAGCGATCTTCTGACCTGGAGCCGGGGCCGAACGGCTGATCTGACCACAGCCGCAGCCGGCAGTTCCGGCGGCTCAACGCCGGACACAACCCTCCGCTACTGCGGCGTGCTTCGATATCAGCGGCCTGCAGGGAGAATCCGTAACGGCCATGTATCTGCTCATATAGCCGCGGGAGAAGACGATGCGAAAACTGCTTTTGACCACGCTCATTGGGCTTGCCGTGGGGATAGGCTCCGCGCAAGCTGCAGAGATAATAGTTAGGCTCCGACCGCCGATTAGCATACACGAACACCGCACTTTCAGACCGAGCCGGCGACACGTATGGATCGCAGGCTATCATCGCTGGGACGGCAACGCATACGCCTGGACATCAGGCCGCTGGGAGGTACCACCCCGCGAGTACGCGGTATGGGTCGCTCCAAGATGGCAGCACAGGCGCGACGGATACGTGTTCGTCGAAGGTCGCTGGCGATAGGTTCGAAAGTGCAGAATGTTCCTTGGCGATGCAGCTTTCGGCGGCGGTGCTACCGTGGCTTCCTTGCCGAGAATTCCTGCAAGTACAAAACCGAAATCCCGGTGGATGGCAAACGCTGGAAGGAAAGAATATGTTTCATTTAATCTGGTATATCCTTATCGGGCTACTCTCGGGAGTTATCGCGAAATCGGTGATGCACGTGCACATAACGATCTTCTGGACGATCGTGCTCGGCATCATCGGATCGATCCTCGGCGGCAGCGTTACCCATATGTTCTTGCGCCCAAAAAACGAGCGCTATCATCCCGCCGGCCTCATTTTTTCCACACTGGGCGCGATCCTGGTTCTCTTCATTTGCTATAAACTGAAGATCCATTTTCCGCAGGTCGAGCTCATCGAACGCTAACCTCGCCGATTCCGCGATGCTGACCCAGTTTGCCGGCGCCGACGAAAGGGAGGCTGGCTGGGTCGCTCAATCGACGCGAGCTTAGTCTCCCCGCAGAGCCGCCATCGGATCCAGACGCGCGGCGGCCGGATCGATAACTCGCGCCGTCCGTGATATCACCAGCAGCAGGACGGCCCGCGCCAGTGTTCGGACATCGTAGGGCTGCAGCCCGTAGAGCAGGAACCGCATGGCGCGCGCGGCAACCCGAAATCCAGCAGTCTCACGATGCCCTCGGGTGTCACCTTGATGTTCGCCGGCTTCAGATGGCAGTGGATAATGCCCTTCTCGTGCGCAGCTTCCAGTCCCGCAGCGATCTGGCGGGCGTATTGAATGGCCGTTTCCACGGGGACGGGCCCGGCAAGATCGGCGCCCTCTACCAACTCCATGACGCTGGCGCCTTCTTCGATCCCGTAAAATGGCGGCAATGTTGGGGTGGTTGATGCTCGCTAGCAATTGCGCCTCGCCTTCGAAGCGCGCCATGCGCCCGGCGTCAGAGGCCAAAGCCTCGGGCAGCACTTTGATGGCGACGTCGCGATTCAGCTTGGTGCCGGTGGCGCGGTAAACGGCGCCCATACCTCCTTCGCCGAGCTTGGAGACGATGCGGAAGTGGGCGGTCAAGCTGCCGTGTAACGCCCGTTGCTGATATGTGCCAGTCAGCCCATAGATCTCTTTTAGGAGGCGCGCCACAGCCCAGCGCCGTCCACTCCGGGGAGCGTTAAGAGTAAATATCGGAAGCGAACGCCTCGCATCCGCCCGCCCACTATCTGGCGGAAGTACCAAAACACTATTTAAAATCCATACCAGTCGCGTCCGTTATTTTCATCCCGTGTTGTGCCTCGGAGAACGCCATGGGAAACTCTATCGAAAACGCCGCATTTTGCGACAAGCCGACCTTGTGCGTCGGGGCGTTTCCGATAGAGTTCTAACGTTTTCTGGTAAGTGGCCCTCTTTCCGCCCCGTCATGCAGGCGCGACGGGGACGGGAACCGCTCCGAAATGCCATCGGTCACATCCCCCCTGTTCGAACACCAACAATGGTGCAGTCGCCACGTTCGACCAAGTCTGTGGCCTGCATGGGGAAGGTTACCAGCATCCCGGAGGGGAATCGCTCCCAGGCTCGTTCTAGCCCTGGGTTCCAGTCGACTTAGCCACCGAAAAGCTGTCCACGGCTGAGGCTTCATCCTCAAACGCCTCGAAAACCGTGTACAGCTTCGTGAGCTTCAGAAGATCGTGCACGCGCTTGGCGAGGTTCAACAGCTTGATCTCGCCTCCGGCGGTGACGACAGTCGTGTGCGCGCCGATCAGTTCACCCAGACCGGAGCTGTCCATGTAGGAAACGTCGGCCATGTTCAGAACGATGCGCCGGGAACCGCTCGCCACCAGTTCCCGAATCTTCGTGCGCAGGGTGCTGGCGCCTTCGCCCATCGTTAGCTTTCCGGCGGCGACTACGATGATCACCTCACCCTTCTGGTGGGTTGTCAATTTCACACTCATTGAACTATTCTCCTTTTACTGCTGTCTTCTCACTTCTGAGCGGGGCAGGTGCTTCAATACTCGCACAGTTGTGTTCGGCTTGGTGGCCGGGCACTTTTTCATCGCTCGGGTTCCGCTTCTCCCGATGGTCGTTTCGGAAAGATATGGAAAGCTGGGCCGTTAAACCGAATCGGGTTTTCAGGATTGTTTTTTCTGATTTAGAATACGAGAAAGGAGACATAGATGGCTTCGACTGACGGTGTGGCCTTGGTGCGCACGGAAGACACCGACATCCTGGCAGCGGTTTGCAGGAACCTCGCCGTGGGTGTAATAGTCTGTGACGCCGAAGGACGTTTTGTCTTCTTCAGCCCAGAGGCCGAGCGGATACTTGGTGTCGGCGCGATGCAGTCGGATTTCGCGGCGTGGTCTGCCGTTTACGGCTGTTACAGGCCCGACATGGTGACGCCCTACCCACCGGAGGAACTGCCTCTCGCCC
>Ga0181521_10004605_pt1 | contig 15654 bp, 12 predicted proteins | sample PEATcosm2014_Bin_32_FD_119764 | JGI IMG/M metagenome (GOLD analysis project Ga0181521, IMG submission 119764) | Peatland microbial communities from MTU Mesocosm Facility, Houghton, MI, USA - PEATcosm2014_Bin02_60_metaG | ecosystem: Environmental > Terrestrial > Soil > Wetlands > Peat | place...
GTCATGCCAGTGGTCAGCGTGAAGAGCGCATAACCGCGAAGAGGAATTCTTCAAAAACGCCGACCAAAAGAAAAGCCAGGCCCCACAGTGCCCCGTACTCCAACAACTCAGAGCCACGCAAACCGATCGTCCCGAAGCGGAAAACGCCTGCGAGCCGCATGCTGCCCAGCAGCACCGTGATGGCTGCGAAGCCGAACAAAATCCCCAGCCAGAATTGGCCCTGAAAGGCCCGCCGCATCGGCAAGCCATAGTCCGCAATTCGACGATGCTCGATTTTCGACATCACCCAACCGGCGAAAAGGATGATGAGGAAGGCCACCCCTTCATTGTGGAGCAAGGATAAAGGTTCCATGGGCCCTGTAGGCGGATTCACATGAAAGACTGTTCGAGCGATGAAACTCAGACCGGCGATGAGGCCGACCACGATGGCCAAGAATATTGCGAGGCGCCAGCCGGCTCGGATGCCGCCCCGGCCGACGAAGGCGTTGGCGATGAACCGTTCGAGAGGCTTCGCCCGTCGTTGCGGCTTAGAAGGAAGTGGGTACAACGATTCAGGCGTGGATAACTGAGATGGAGATTCGGGACTTGTTCCGCTCAATGTTGTAGATTACCTCTCCCCGTTCGATATGGCATGGACGAAGCTACGGTATTTCCGCACCGTCCTTTTCAGAGAGCCTTGGCCGATGTTGGGACACCGTTTCCCTAAACACGAGAACGATTCATCCAAATTGCGCTCCCCTACTTCGTTTACACCTCACGGCGTAGGTTACGTACACCACGCCTCCGAGGATAAGCATCCCAAACTCCAGCACAGTGGCTTCAGCCGCGCTAACGGAGTTGTACAAGCCGAGCCCTACCCTCGGTGAACCAGCGAAAAGGAGCGGCAGGTCGGGTGCCATAGGATGTCCATAGCTCCATTGCCAAGTACGCCAGGAAAAACTGGGAAAAGGTATGGGATGCGAAACAAAGTCCAGCACCCAATGGCTGAAAACCAGAAGTCCAATCACCACTCCCGCACCGCGGCTGTGATAGATGCGTGCACAAACTAGAGCGGCTGCCGTGGACCAGAGCACTGCCATGAAGAGACCGTGCGACCAGGGATTTCCCGTACTGCCGCCCTCGATGCCAACCCACGTGAATGATATGGCCAAGAAATCGAGCATCATCGTTGCCAACAGCAGAATGCCCAGAGGCACTTTCGGAGCCACAGGTTTGGCCGCCAATCCCACCGCGCAATGTCCAAGGCCCATACAGTTGTCTCACAAGAATTCAGGTTCGTCGTTCAAGCGAGCCTATTCTCTTAACCAATCAGCCTGACGCGCCTGGGTTTGTCGTGACGGACTCTTGTGAACCACCCAGCGAATCGCGGCTGCCGGCACCAGCATCATCAACCCAGCAGCGACATAGATGGCCTCAAGCCACCAGAATTGCGGCGCGAATGCCACCGACGGCAGGATCAGCCGTTCGCCGACCAGCCATCCCAATAGAATCCCGCCGGCCACTCCTGAGAAAAGTGTCCCCGCATCCCGCTCGCACAAAGTAGCAAACATGGCTGCAGTCGCGCTTCCGCCAACCACCACAGTAAGGATCAAGCCAGGAATCAAGTAGCTGCTGAACACCGTTCCCGTTAGCCAGGCGGGCGGGAACTTATCCACCCCTGCCGCCACCGTGATGCCCCCGAACACCGCCGTCAATGCGACAAATACATCAGCGACAAAGACCGTGGCGCTCGCGATCCGGAACAATCGTTTCCCAGAAAAGACCCTCAGCACCCTTGGAACCATTATGAATACGATTGCAAGAAACGCGATGAAGACGATGAGGGTAAATAAGGTCATGACGCCTCCAATCATCCTCTAGATAGGCTGCAACTTCTCGGCAAAACCGCTCGCCCAATCACGGATTGCTTCCCAGTCACGAATGTCGCTGACCGGCAATCGTTTGAGGGCAGGCACGAGATTATAGGGGAAGCGGAGCTTCGCAGGATCGAACTTCCCCCCGAAGACTTGTTGAGCGACGGGCACAAGCCAGGGAAACTTCGCAAGCTCCTTGTCGAGTTGCGCACGCACACCCTGCCACTCCTTCTCCTCATCGTTAAACGGGCCGAGTGCGAAAATCGCGACGGGCCGCTCGGCGAGGTTCGCGCGGTGTCGCGCCAAGAAGCGGCGCGCGTCCTTGTGAAAGCGAAACATATAGATTGCCGTGCCCAGCACGATCGCTTGGTATCGTTCGAGGCTGTGAACTTCACGCGCAGGCTGAAGCTCGACTTCCAAGCCACGTTCGCGCAGCGTCGCTGCGACTGCCTCAGCAACTTCCTGCGTCGAGCCATGGCGTGTGGCATATGCGACTAGAACCAAGGCTGACAAAGTTCCCCCTTCCTCCAGCCGAGTTGGCAGGAACTGCAAGGTCGCCGAGCATAAACGTTGAATGTTAAAGAAATGTTACAGATTACCTTTTGCATTTACAGCCGGGGTCAAGTCGGCATACTGTTCCTTGCCTATGTCCGACACCATGCACAAGCTCGGCAGCAGGACTCGCCGGCTCCCTCGGCCGCGTTGCGTCGGTATATTACTCGCCATTCTGTGGGCCGTCTACTTCTGCTTTCTGTATCCCTGGTTCATGAACTGGGGTGCAACATCGAACGAAAGACAGATGGCCTTGCCCGGCGATCCGCCCACCGAGAGGCTTCCCCATAGCTCACGCTGGTTCACGAGGGCCATTACTATCCATGCGCCGGCGCCTGCGGTTTGGCAATGGCTGGTCCAGATGGGCCAGGGCCGCGCCGGATTCTATAGCAATACATGGCTGGAAAACCTAACCGGCGCCAGTATTCACAACGCGGATGTGATCCATCCGGAATGGCAGAGGCGGGAAATCGGAGACCGCGTCCTCCTGGCGCGTCCCGACCTTTTAGGCGGGATCTTCGCCCACATGGCGCAAACTCGCATTGTCGCTCTTGAACCCGAGCGGTTGATCGCGGACATCCCGTGCCGGTTCGTACTCGAGTCCATTGACGAGACGACCACCCGGCTGTTGCTGCGCGAATCCCTTCCCTCCAATTTGGCCGTGCGCGTATTTAACTCAGTATTGTGGGATCCCATTCACTTTGTGATGGAACAACGCATGTTGCGTGGAATCAAGGAGCGTGCGGAAGGGGAGCCGCTCGTCCCACCTACGATCATGTTGGCAGCACGCGTTGGCTGGGTACTCGCCGGAACCGGTTTGCTTGTGTGGTTCCTCGCGCGGCGCCGCTCGCGACCGTGGGTAATGATGCCCTTCGCTCCGGCGGTTCTAGTGGTGCATTCGACCGGCGACTGGAACGCGGCACTGGCAGCTTTTCTGGCCATTGGCATCACAGCCTTCGGCGCACTGACGTTCGGTTGTAGCTGGTGGCCGTCCTACACGCTGCTGGCCTCGGCTGTTGCTCTTATCCTGCTCCTGGCGCCGGATGCCTACGCAGCATTTGGCATCACCTTGGGTCTCGTTTGGATAACCGTGCTACCCGGCTGCTTGTTTCTCGGACTACAAAGGAGGCGGACACAGGCAGACGGTTTACGAACGTTGAGTAACAGCATCAAGCGGGGGACGTAATATGAACTTAAATGTCAGATCCTGGCGCGGGCGAAACTGCAGCCAGGTCTTGCCTTCCTGTCTGCGATCGAGCGCAATGCGCCCGACGAGCTATGTGGGGCGTCCGAGTTGAAACAGCCTTCGGGCAATCAGAACATTCCAGACCGCCAGGAACGGGACCGAAGCGACCGACAGGAAAATGCCTATTCGGGGAACATACAAGCCAAGTCCGATGACGCTGGCCAGGATTCCGACATAGGCCGTTGCTTTGCTGAAGAGCTTGCTCCGCAACATTACTACGGCTGTCATGACCAGGACGGCTGACCCCACGACGTAATTCACCTGAAAGGCGGTCCCCGCGTACGTGGCCAGCATCGCCTGCCCAGCCGCTACAAACTGGGATCTCTGTGCTTCAGTCGTGGCGGTCGCGTATTGCTGGCTGAGGAAGAGCATTGCGAAGGCGGTGTTGGACGACAGGTAGGCCGCGATCCCAACCAGACCCAGCGCGGTTGCAATGGCCATGACGGATTCACTTGCCCGACGCAGGGCCACGTAGAGTGCAAGAATGATCGGTACGCTAAGAATTTGGTCGACAACCAGCAAGAGGTCAAGCTGGAGGAGTCCGACCAGCGCGTGTTTATTGAAGAGCGTAAACCAGCCGATGACGTTGCTCGATGTCGGTTGAAACCCAGGTGGCGGCCAAGCGAGGAAGAGAATGATCTGGACAGGAATAAAGGCCACGACAATCAGTGCCGCCGTTGCGCCCACCTTGTAGAGCCAACTCCAGCTGGAATTTGCGATCCCGCCATCAGCGTACCACTGTGCGTCGGATTGGAGACTGTCTTCGCTCATGTGCCCAACCTCTTACTTTTTCCACTGCCTGGTCCACACGCCAATTCACCTTCGTCATTAGAACCACGGCGTTACACGACATCAATGACGACGAGTGTAATGTCGTCCTGCTGGGTCGTGGCAGCGGGTTGCCAGCGACGTATCTCGGAGAGCAATTGGTCCGACAACTCAGCGGGAGGTCGCGACTGGTTGATGCGAACGACCTCCTCGAGCTTCTTGTCGCCAAACGAGTCGCCTGCGGCATTTTCGGGTTCGGTGATGCCGTCGGTGTAAAGCAGGAATCGATCGCCCGAAAGGAGAGGTAGCTCGCACACCGGATAGCAAGGGTCTTCGATGACTCCGAACAGCAGGCCGTTGCTCTCAATGCGCTCCAACATTCCGTTCCGCCAGCGCAGAAGCGGCGGGTGTCCCGCGGCTGAGTACAAAGCCTTGTGAATTTCCGTGTCGATCCACAGGTAGGCGGCGGTGACGAACTGGCCGCGCAATTGGCCGGCGAGGGCGCGGTTCAGCCCTCGCAACACTGCAGGTGGATCGTCAGCCAGGGACACCACCGATTGCATCGCGACCTTGATCATGGCCGCGATGAGTGCTGCTGGAACACCGTGCCCGGAGACGTCTGCCACCAGGAAGCCAGCCCGGTTCTGATCAACAGGGATGAACTCGTAGAAATCGCCTGCGACGGCGGTCATCGGATGGTAAGCGGCGGCGATACGGAGGTTGTTCACCTTGGGAACGCTGCTCGGCAGAATCGAACTCTGTATCTCGCGAGCAATAGCAAGTTCGCTTTCAATCGAGAGCAGCCGCCTCTCATCCGTGAAGACCTTCTCGGCTGCCCCGTAGCCCAGCGAAAGAATGAAGACCGCGAAAGCGAATGGCTCAGAGGAGGAATAAGAGGGGAGGTGGAGGAAGCCCTGCAGATTATTGTAGAGTACTACCGCCGCGAGAACCAGCGTGCCGATGGCCGGAATGCGACTCGGAACGATCAGAAATCTTTTTGAAAGGTTGGGGACAGCAACCACCACCGCGAGGAGCGAGAAACAGCAGGCCACCACTACCTTGTTGTAGTTGAGGAAGGCCCAAGGCGATCGGAAGATGAACGCCAAGCTCACGCCGCCTATGGCGTTCACTAACGCCGCCAGTAGGGTGAGCTGCAAAAGGCGACGGAGTGTTCCAAGGCTCAGCTCAAGCCAGAAGAGTACTGCGGGAATAACGATCACGTAGGTGATGATTGCCACCACATAATCTCGGTCGGCCCACGTTGATCGTGGGAATATGCTGAACGCCGCAGGCGATTGCGCCAGCATCCGCGCTCCATACAGGGCGCTAAAGATCCCTTGCCAAACCAGGGGGCGAACTCCGCTGCGGCCGCGAATCGCGGCTAGTGCGCAGGCGGCCAGGCCGATGAACATGAAGACCGTCGCCACCATGATAGCGCCGACTTGATCACGCGGGATTGCTAGGACTTGGCCTTCCAGACGTGCACCTCCAGGGGGCCGCAAGTATAGCAGAGTCGGTCCTGTCGCCCAAACGGGCAACATACCGGAGCTTTCGTAGGGGCGGGAGCGCTCTGCGCCAAGTGCTGTGACAGGCATGTAACGTGCCGCTGACATGCCTGTGCTAACGTGTGAGTGTTCGGCCGAACTTCTCCGAACGGGGGATGATTCCATGATCCGACCAGCGGCCTTCCTCGTCGCTGCCCTCGCACTTTCACTGCCCGTATTGGGGCAGCCGGAGGCAACCCCTCAGGGCGCACCGCAAGGTAACGCGAAACCATCGGTCGAGGAGCTAGTAAAGCTGACCTCCCATTCCGATCTGGTTCTAATTCCGGTCATCGTAACCGATCCATCGGGAAAGCACGTTTCCGGGCTGGGGAAAGACGCGTTCCCGTTTTCGAACACACCTATTCGAGGGAGATTGTGACTGATGCGTGCGATGGAGCCTGGAGGTCTTTTTGCCAAACGAATTCGTTTTGAGGAGCACCTAACGGAGTGCGAGCGGCGCAGGAGATTTGGCGTTGTGCCTGCCATCCTCCTCAGGCATGGAGAGACGCTTCGGTGATTCGATCTTGACCAACGCGTTGCGATAGCTAATCGTGAGAACGTAGGGCCTCAATGCCGGGAACCCAAGGACACCAACTACGTGCATACCACAGTGGCGGCTCAGGTTCGAAAGATCTAACGCCACAACCTCATTCGGAATGAGTTCCTGCCCCGCAATTTGGAAATGTACGGCGGATGACACGAGCTGTCCTGTCGCAGCGCCAGTCCCTGCCTCGATCCGTATCTCTGGAGCAAGATGGCCACGTGGCGAGCCTGCAACCTCATGGGAGATGGCGCTGCAAAAGGCGGCGGTATCCAAAACTACGTGCCCGCTTTGCTTTCCGTTCAAGACGGCCGCGACTAACAGCAGGTCTCGTTGTGTGACCCCGCGGCTGGACGGGCTCGCCGGGTCTTGCTCGCGCGGATAGGGGATTAGTCCAAGCCTCTTTTCGGGCAGATTGAGGCGCAAGAGGAAATCAGAGAATAAGCTCAAGGGAATCACACCGTCGGCCCCATCGATTACATTGCCATCCACCAGGGCGACGCGGCAGTTTCGGAAGCGGACGGGACCGATCTCAACAGTCTCGGCCCACCCCACCCTTGCGGGTCTACTTCCCAAGCCTACCAACTCCATCTCGGATCTGGCGGAAATGCCTATGGAGCGCGCAGCCTTAGCCCCAATCACGATGAACTCAGCGCCGCTGTCGAGAACCAATCGCAGTGCCCGCCCACCATTGATGCGTCCATGCAGGAGAACACCGGCAGGCCGGCTAGGAATGGGGTAGAAGGGTTGCAGCTTAAGTTCGTAGGGCTGGTAGGGGCTTACGAGGTCGGCACGTGCATCCAGCGCAGGAGTCGAGCCGGCCTCACTTGCTTGGAGGCCGCCGACTATCAACCAGGTCACCAGAAACGCTGCCGCGTCACGACGCCGCAAAGGCTTGACTCCACGTTACAGCGATGTGACAAATATATTACATTACGATTAAGAATTAAAGACATTCTTGCTTCCTGATCGCAACCAACACCTTCCACGCCACCAGTTGACATTGCATCTCCCATCTGCTGACCCGGGACAAGGAGACCTCTTCCGGTTTCACACCATCGTTACAGTTGCTTAACATTCAGTTCATCAGGTGGCATCAGACTGCTTGTTCACGTGCCATTTACTCCTGTTCACACACCATCGCTGGCACACAAGTTCGACGTAATGGGTTTTTGATCGTAGCGGCCCTCTCCGGGCGCCACCAAGCGGCGCTCAGAGTGCACGGCGACAAGTTATATCTCTCTAGCATTTCGTAGAAACCGGAGGGTTTTCCATGAAATCAAAGTGGCACTGCGTTGCTCTTCTCGCTTTATTGGGCTCCACCTTGTTTGTTGGTGTTGCTTTTAGCCAAATCGACCGGGCCAACCTTAACGGAATCGTGACGGATCCGAGCGGGGCGAGCATTCCCAACGCGAAAGTCGAGGTCGTCGCACCCGACACGGGTTTCAAAAGGGAGACGACCACCGGGAGTAGTGGAGTTTACAGCATCGGCAGCCTGCCAAACGGAACGTACGATCTTACGATCTCTGCCAAAGATTTCGAAACTTCCGCGACGACAGGTATCCAGCTTTCCGTTGGCCAGACCCGCACCGTCAATGTGCAGCTCGTGGTGGGCGCGCCCACAACGAAGGTCGAGGTGCGGAGTGCAGTTGCGGCGCTCGATTCGAACGACGCCCAGATTTCGACCGTCATTCGAACCGGACAAGTGGAGAACATCCCCCTTAACGGGCGCGACTGGTCCCTTCTGATGACGCTCGCCCCGGGGGCGGTCAACCTCGGCGCCGGCGGCCAGAGAGACCTGCGATTTGTGGGTCGAGGCATAGACGACAGCAACTACACTTACGATGGAGTCGACGCCACGGGCGTCCAGGAGCAGAGCCAGAAGGTGGGCGTGCGCCTGGCCATTTCGCTGGAATTGATCGCGGAGTTCCGCGTGAGTTCCTCGGTCTATACCGCGGATCAGGGCGGGTCGGCCGGGGCCATCGTCAGCATCGTATCGAAGACGGGGACGAACGCGTTTCACGGCGGGGTGTTTGAATTCCTGCGCAACAACGTCTTGGACTCACGCTCGCCGTTCGATTTTCCGAGTATCCCGCCCTTCCGCATGAACCAGTTCGGCGGCAGCATAGGCGGGCCCATCCAGAAGGATCGAACTTTCTTTTTCGCCGATTACGAAGCGATCCGGCAGCGCCTGGATACAACCGTGATCGGGTTTGTGCCGAACGCCGCGTTTCGGGCCAGCGTGACCAATCCCGCTCTCCAACCCTTCCTCGTCCAGTGGCCGGTTGGGACGGTCCCCGTCGATTCCCTGACCAACGAATGGATTTCACCGCAGAGTAACAACGATCGCGAAGATGGCGGGATGTTCCGTTTGGATCACATCTTCACCGATCGAACCTCCATCTTCGCCCGGCTAGACATCGACGACGCCAACACCACCGATCCGTTGGACACCCTGGGCGGCCTCGATAACCCTCTCATCCGTCCCTCCAATTATGTTGTCCAGTTGACGCACACTTTCTCGCCCACCGTCATTAACGAGCTGCGAGGGGGAATCAACCGTTCCGCCTTGCACCACTACCAGAATGGAACGTGTCCCCTCTCGGCTGCCGCCAACGGTCTGCCCGGCACCGCCTGCGCGGCCGTGCCCCCCTTCGATAGTCCGAGTGATAGCCAACTTGACACGGAAGTCGGCACGACGATTGATGGCTACGACGACCTGACTATCGTGAGAGGCCGGCACACCATTAAGATGGGGATCGGCGTGGAGCGTCATCGGCTGAACAATTCGGACGAAAGTGTTGCCAATGGGGACCTCACCTACGACAGCTCCGCCGATTTCCTGAACAACATTGTTGACAACTATTCCTACGTCGGGCCGTTAACCCTCGGCGGCGAGCGGCGCACTTACATCATGCCCTACGCGCAGGATACCTTTAAGATACTTCCCAACCTTACCCTCAATTATGGATTGCGGTGGGAACACTACACGGTCCTGAAAGAGGCGTTTGGCCGTCAGGCCGTGGTGAAGGTTTCCTGCGGAGGCTTTTGCCCGAAGGGCACGCCGCTGTACTCGCCCTACTACAAGGATTTCGCACCACGGCTGGGCTTGGCATGGGCCCCCGGGGGAGCTTCGAGTAAGACGGTCATCCGTACCGGATTCGGGATGTACTTTTCGCCGAACCAGATGGACGACTTCACAGACGGGCACGAGAGTACGGACGAACGGTTCAACGTTTCGTCAGTGGATGTACCCAACCTCGCGTGGCCAGTTCTTCCGGCCCTGCTTCCTGCCCCATTATACTCGCCCAAGGCGTGGGATCCGAACCGCCGGGACGGCTACTTCGAAAACTGGGACTTCACGGTCGAGCGGATGCTTCCGGGTAACTTTATAGGCCAGATTGCTTACGACGGCAGCGCGGGGCATAGATTGTTCGGCCGATTACAGGCCAATCTCATCAACCCCTTAACGGGCCTGCGCCCCATACCCACGTTTGGCCAGTATGGCGAGAAAGATAATATCGGCAACAGTAACTTCCACTCGCTTCAGGTATCCTTGCAGCGTCATCTCACCAGCGGATGGTCGTGGGGGACGCAGTACATGTGGTCGCACGGTTTGGCGGACCAGGGGTTCGGAGCAGGCGACTCTACAACCAATGAAAATATGTCGTGCCTCAAGTGCGACTATAGCAGCACGGACATTGACATTCGCCAATCTCTATCCGTCAATTCGGTCTATGAGCTCCCGTTTGGACGCGGCAAGCATTACTTAAGCGGGGGAGGCGTAGCCGGAAAGGTGCTGGGCGGCTGGCAACTGAGTGGGCTCGCGTCGGCAATGAGCGGCCGCCCGGTTAACATCACGATAGACCGGAGCGCGACGGACCTGCTCGACGGCAACAGTAGAGATCAGCGGCCGGACCTGCTCCCCGGCATGTCCCTTTACTCGGCGCCACGAACGATCAACAACTGGTTCAATCCCGCGGCCTTTGCGACACCGGCCGTTGACACGTGGGGGAACCTGGGACGCAACATTGGACGTGGACCCGGGTATTATGAAATCGACACGGCGCTCGAGAAGCAGATTCCCCTTAACGAAAAACTGAAATTGGAGTTCCGCGCCGAGGCGTTTAACTTGCTTAACCATCCTATCTTCGGCGACCCGGATTCCGATGTCTCGGATTCCAGTTTCGGGGTCATCACCAGCCAACTGAACACCGGCGCGACCGGAATCGGCTCGTCGCGACGCCTTCAGTTCATGCTGCGCCTGGAGTTCTGAGCGGCGGGGTTGCGTGCTTGTGACAGAGCCGCGAGCGAGAGTGCGGATTACGTTCGCGGTTCTGCGCCCTGCAGGAAAAGCAAAACGGCTAGATGTCTAAATGGAATCTCCACGTCGACTTCAAGGGCCTCCGAACATTACTTCTGTTCGCAGCAATGTCGACCGCCGGCGCTGGCATATTAGTCGCCGGCGCCGGCCCGCCTTCACAACTGCGCTACGTGGTCATCATGACACGCCACGGAGTGCGCTCGCCTACCTGGAAAGCCGACCGCCTGAATCAGTACTCAGCCGCGCCGTGGCCGGCGTGGGGCGTTCCGCCGGGCAACCTTACCCCCCGCGGACGAGCCCTCATGCTGCTTATGGGGAGTTACTACCGTGAGTGGTTGTTGCGAGAGGGATTGCTGCACCAACAAGGATGCGCTGATGCGAAGCGCGTCTATGTCTATGCAGACACGGACGAGCGAACCCTCGACACCGGCAAGGCTTTGGCAGAGACCTTGCTGCCAGGCTGCCTCGTAGAGCTCCACTCGCAACCGCTTGGCAGCAAAGACCCGCTCTTCGACCCGCTTGAAGCCGGTGTCACGAAGCCGGATTGGGAAATCGCCGCGCAAGCTGTGCGGCAGCGTATATCAGACCCGTCCGGCCGCTTCCGGGAGTTGTATCGCGCCGCCTTTGAAACCCTTGAGTTCGTGCTCGCGGGAGAACGAGGCGCGCCACAAAAACGGATGGACCCACCGGATGAGATCAGCGTTTCTGTAACCGGAAAGGGAATTGGGCTCAACGAGCCGTGGAACGTGGCGTCAACACTTGGCGAAGATTTGCTTCTCGAGTACACGGAAGGCATGAAGGGGAACGATCTGGGCTGGGGCCGCCTCGACGCGAATGGGTTGTTGCGGATTCTCGAGCTGCACGCCGCGTACGCGGACCTGATGCGACGGACATCCTATCTTGCCCGTGCCAGGGGTTCCAACTTGCTCTATCACGTTCTGCAGTCGATGAAGCAGGCGGCAGCCGGCAAAGCAACCACAGGCGCGCTGGACAGTCCGGGAAATGCTGTCCTGATTTTGTGTGGCCACGACACCAACCTGTCGAATCTATCCGGCATGCTGGGCCTCTCCTGGCGCCTGCCGGGATATCAGCCGGACGACACTCCGCCCGGTGGCGCGCTCGTTTTTTCAATTTGGCAGAGGCCAGGCGCCGCAGATTACTTCGTGCGCGCCCAGTACCTTGCCCAGACCCTCGAACAAATGAAAGACGCAACTCCGCTCAGCCTGTCCGCCCCACCCGCGGAGGAAGATTTGTCGATTCCGAGTTGCGAATCCGCAAATGCGAGTTCCGGCTGTGCATGGGACATATTTGCGAAGGTCATCGAGCGAGCTATCGACCAACGATTCGTCTCGATGGAACCGGCAGCCCACTAGCAAGCGTTTTTGTCATCCTGAGGACCCGCAGGCGGTCCTGGGTGAAACGAAGGAAGGATCTCCGTAGGTCGTTGAAACTACAACTACCGGGATTCTTCGCCTCGCTCAGAATGACAGCGTTCAAGGGTATTGCAGCAACCTGTAAAGCCCCGCCCTTCCCGGCAGTAAGCAATATGACGCGGACTTTCGTCAGCACGCTCCTAACTACCTTCAGCCTACATGGCTCGGCTGCGCAAGGCGGCTGCGAACACTACGGGCATCTCCTGAAAGGCATATCGGGCAACGCCGCTGAATCCGCGAGACACGAATTCGTCCGCCCTCTCTCGCACGGGCTTCGCAGGGTTTGTCTCCGGCACGACTGCCGCAGGCGGCGGTTCTGCGGCGTCAGAATGGCTGGCGCCAGCCTGAGGCGCGTCCATGAGACTGAAAAGGAAGTGCAGGCGTGCGTCATCTTTTCGGCTCGAGATCATGTGAGCTAGAAAGAGCCAAGTGACCAGGAGCACGACTATAACCAGGGCGAAGGCAGAAAAGGGTATTGGGCCCATAATGAAAACTCCCAGCTTAGCCTGCCTCCTGCAGATTAAAGACGAATGAAGGAATGATGAAGGGCCGGTTAAATCGCGGACTATTTCAGACAACCCGGACTCATTGTCGTTTGGGGGCCGCGGCTCGTCGGCGGTCCTAAGAGGGAGGTTCTTCCCTCCTCGTCCGGCAAAGCCGCGGACACGAAGTCGGAGATCCGTGCTCCCGGCATAAGAGAGAGCCGTTCCGGCATCAGGCAATTTCGGATTTAACCAGGAAATCTCTCTGCCGTAACGTTCACTTCACGAAGCCGAGTCACACTCGCCTCCGAGTAACCTGAGAGCAGTCTGAAACTACCAAGCGGAGGTGTAGGAATGAAGGGGATTGAGTTCAGGGTGAAGTGGCTGCCCATTTTGGCGGCGATCATTTTTGCCATCGGTTTCAGCGGTCGGGCAGTTGGCCAGTCGACCTATGGAATAATCCTGGGAACGGTCATGGACGCGTCAGGTTCAGTCATCCCAAATGCAGAAGTTCAGGCCAGGAACCAGGACACCGACGTAACACTCACAACTCACACTGACGACAGCGGGGACTATCGCTTTGTGAACATGGATCCCGGCAGCTACGCGATTACCGTTTCCGCGCAGAATTTCGCGCCGGTCAAGAACGAAGGAGTCGTTTTGCCCGCTCGCGAAACTGTGCGCTCGGACTTTAAACTAAATGTACAGAGCATGAGCCAGCAGGTCGTGGTCACGGCGCGCCAGGAGGTGGTCAGCGAGGATCTGACCCAATCCAGCTCGATGTCGGGCCACGAAATCGATTCGCTGCCGCTGAACTTCCGCGCCACCAATGCCCCCAGCCCTATCTACACCGCCGCGCTCACCCCGGGCGTGCAGGAGGACCCGGGGGGTAACCTGACCTTCTCCGGCCAAGTGCCGAATGCAACGTCGTTTACTCTGGATGGCATTTCGATCCAGTCGGTCCGTTATGGCGGCCCAACCAAAGACCTGTTTCCCTCCGTCGAGGGTATCGCGGAATTTCGTGTAAACACCGCGAGCAGCAGCGCGGAATACGCACAGCCCACCGACCTGACCGTGGTCACCAAAAGCGGCGGCAATCAATTTCACGGCAGCGCCTTCTGGTTCCTCCAGCGCAAGGACTGGAATTCTATCGACCCGATCGCCCAGTACAACCCCTCATTGGACGCCAACACCGCTGGCGCTTCGATCGGTGGCCCGATCTATAAAGACCATGCCTTCTTCTACTTCGACTACGAAGGTGTGCGTTTGAACCAGAGCACCCTCATCGCAACCGAAACCGTCCCGACGGCTTGGGCCAATGGGGATTTTTCCGGGGTCCCGGGACTGGTTCTGACAAATCCGTTCACCGGGCAGGTCTTTTCCGGCAATAAGATCACGGTTAATCCCACGGCGGCCAAGATCCTGCCGCTGTTCTTCCCCACGCCGACCAACAGCAGCTCCAACATCGACTCGACCGGCAACAACCTGATAACGACCGAGAACGGCAAGTACTCCGAGGATGGTTACGACGGCCGCATCGACTATGTGTTCAATTCTAACCATCGCATCTTTTTCCGTGTCACACAGAAAAGCCCTACGTCCACCGGTACGGATCCCTCGGGCGCCATCGGCGCGCTCGGAACCAGCAGCGACAATGACTACAATCCCCTCATGGGGATCTTCACAACCGCCCTGGACTCCACCAATCTGGCTGTATCCTATAACTGGATCATCCGCCCGAACCTATTGAACGAGCTACGAGGCGGGTGGACGAAGGCGAACTTCAACTTCAGCTTCCCCCAGGCTAAGCAAGGCGACTCGGTCATTTCGCAACTGGGCATCACGGGGCTTCCCGGCCCGCCCAAAAACGGCCTGGGTGGCGTTCCTGTCTTTTACCTTCCCGCCCTTTTGGGTGGCCAGACGGACCAATTCGGACATCCGCGCGTAGAAGGGAACCACATCTTTGAGTTAGGCGACAACCTGACATGGATGCATGGCCATTGGACTTCGAAGTTCGGCTTTGATTTCCGACGCATCGATTATCGCGACAACATCACCTTTGAAAACGGCGACGAATACGGCGACTACTACATTACCGGCGCGTACACCTGTTCCGGGGCGGAGACTACCACCTACCCGGCCGCCTGTGAGACGGCGGAACTGGTCCAGGGAATCGTGGATGAAGGAGATCAAGCGCAGAATGGCCCCGACGGCAAACCCTTTGGATACCACTACGACGGCTTCGCCCAGACGGAGTGGAAGGTGCGGCCTAACCTCTCCTTGACGGCCGGCCTACGTTACGAGGTTAACCCACCGCTCCAGGATGCCACCAACCAATTGGGCAACTTCCAATACCAGATTCCAGGGGGTGCGTTGGTTGTGAACCCGGGCGAGAATATCAGTCCCGCGTGGAGGGCATCTGTAGGCAACACTCCTTTTGTACTGGGCAGTTCGGTGGGCTTGGGTCCAGGGATGCGTTACACTTATTGGGACAATATCCAGCCGCGCCTCGGCTTTGCCTGGAACCCGTCAAACAATCACGACACGGTAGTTCGAGCCTCCGCGGGCATATACTCCGTACCAGTTCTCGGAGCGGTGCTTTATTCCTTGCTGGGTATCGATACCAGTAACTTTGGGAGCTATACACCCAGCAGTACGAACCCCATATTGACTTTCAGCAATGTGTTCTCCGGCACAGGCGCCGCTGAATCTCACCCCGGCTATCGCCGCGCCAACCAATGGGACCTGAAGGACCCGCGGGTCTACCAGTGGAATGCGTCGTTTGACCGGAACATCGGCTTCCAGACATTGCTACGGCTCAGTTATACGGGCTCGCACGCCGTGGACCTAATCTATAGCCCGGACATGAACCAAGTGGAGCCGAATACGGCGTCCTACACCGATCCAAGCA
>Ga0181521_10004608_pt1 | contig 15643 bp, 16 predicted proteins | sample PEATcosm2014_Bin_32_FD_119764 | JGI IMG/M metagenome (GOLD analysis project Ga0181521, IMG submission 119764) | Peatland microbial communities from MTU Mesocosm Facility, Houghton, MI, USA - PEATcosm2014_Bin02_60_metaG | ecosystem: Environmental > Terrestrial > Soil > Wetlands > Peat | place...
CAATCTTCTACAACATAAACATTGTAACCCGCGCCGAGCATCTCGATGGTTGGCCAGGTGATGCAAACTTCCGTCCACAGGCCGGTCATGATGATGTTCTTGCGTCCCGTGGCTTCGATAGCCTTGCGGAATTCCATCGAATCCCATGAATTCATGGAACTGCGTTCAATGACCGGCTGGCCGGGGAAAATGTCGAGCAATTGCGGCCAGACGTAACCGCTGAACGATTCGGTTTCTACTGCCGTGAGCACGGCGGGCACGTTGAATTCTTTTGCGACCTTGGCAAGGAGTGTGGTGTTGTTGATGATCGTCGCACGGTCAGAGCTGGCCACGCCGAAGGTCATCTGTGGTTGTTGATCAATAAACACGATGGCGGAATCTGCCGGTGTGTAGAGTTTGTGGTATTGGTTCATGTTTTTCCTTTCTAGTTTTGTTATTGGTTGTTGTTTGTTTTAGTTCAGGTCGAACAGCAGAAAATGCGCTCCATTTGCCGACGTGAGTCGGATGTCCCGTTCATCGTCCAGCGAAGCGCCATCACCGGGCGAAAGTTTCGTTCCATTCAAATCCAGGTCGCCTTCGATCAATTGGATCCAGGCGTGACGCTGTTCCCCCAGTGGCTGGCTGATTTTCCCTTTGGCGGCGAGTTTGCCGATGTAGAGGCTAACGTCTTGATTGATTTTGATAGAGCCGTCGTTGCCGTTGGCGGAACAAGCCAGTGTCAGCGCATTCAAAGGCGCCGCCGCAAAGGAGGCTTGCGCAAAACTTGGCTTCAGTCCCTTGCGGCTCGGAACCAGCCAGATTTGCAGAAAGTGAACCAGTTCGGTTGGTGAATTGTTGAATTCACTGTGCGCGATGCCGGTTCCCGCCGAGATGCGTTGCACCTCACCCGCCTTCATCACGGCCACATGACCCATGCTGTCTTGGTGCTTAAGCGCGCCGCTGATGACATAACTGATGATTTCAAAGTCACGATGCGGATGGGTGCCGAAACCCTGACCTCCTTGGACACGATCTTCATTGATCACCCGCAAGCTTCGGAATCCGATGTGTTGCGGGTCGTAATAATCCGCGAAGGAAAACGTGTGGTGACTGTCCAACCAGCCGTGATCGGCGTGGCCCCGTTCGTTGGATTTTCGAATTTTGATCATGGCATTCAAGTTGTGGGATTAACGTAGGCCACCGGTGACGTAGAGCGACTCGCCGGTGATCCAACCGGAGTCCGGTGAGGCAAGGAAGACCACGGCGGGCGCGATGTCTTCCGGTTGGCCGATACGGCCCAGCGGGGTCACCGCGGCGTAGGCTTTGAATTTCTCGACCATTCCCGCCGCGTGCGTGCCCTCGGTTTCAATCGGGCCGGGATTGACCGAGTTGACCCGGATTTTGCGCGCCCCGAGTTCCTTGGCAAAGGTGCGAGTCAGTCCGTCCACGGCCGACTTGGTCGCATTGTAAACTGCGTTGCCGGCTGGTGAGAGCGTGCTAACCACCGAACTGGTATTCACGATGCTGCCGCCTTCCGCGCCGAAGTGTTTCAAAGCTTCCTGCGTGGTGAGTATGAGGCCGAGAACATTGAGATTAAAATGCCGATGAAAGTTGTCCTCGGTGATCTGGCCCAGCGGTGCGCTTTCATAGATGCCGGCGTTGTTGATCAGGATGTCGAGTTTACCAAACGCAGATTTGGTTTCGGCGAACAGCTTTTCAATCTCCGCCTTCCTGGCGACATTGGCCTGCACCGCAATGGCTTTGCCGCCCTGCGCCGTGATTTCGCCGACAACCCTGTCTGCGCCGGCCTTGTCGGAGGCGTAATTGACGACCACCGCCGCACCCGCTGCGGCAAGCTGTTTGGCAATGGCCACGCCGATGCCTTTGGACGCTCCAGTGACGACAGCAACCTTGCCTGCGAGCTTGTTCGATTGAGTTGACATAATTTCCTTTTTGTTACTGATGGTTATTTGGCTTCTTTTGGAGTCATGCGCATCGGTTAAATATGAAATTTGATCACCGCCACAGCGCCCAGAACGACGAACAGGATCAAAAAAAGAAGTTGCGTCAGCAGGAAGGGCGGCTCTTTTTGTGTCGGGGCCAGTGCTTTCAGGGCGGGTATTTTCTGGAAGCACTGCACGATAAGGATGAAGAAATTCAAATACTGCGCCAACACTGCGCCGACGACATAAATCCAGCGCCACGCGCCTTCAAGGTGTCCGTAATAGCGCGCGTAGATGGCCACCGCCAGCACGACAAGTGATATGATGCCGACGATGTGCGACGGCATCAGGCGCTGGAATGGAAAGAAGAATCCGGTGACACTCGTCGCCACCGTCGTCGCCAGAAAAAACGCCGTCCAGCCGTTGAGCGGGTTGGCAGTGTGCAGCCCAAAAATGACGACGAATCCAGAGAGAATCCCCATCAGACTAATAAGAACATGAATCAAAGTGTATATTTTCAATATCATGTCAGTTTTGATGGGTTGAATTTAGAATCGCTTTGTCAACAGTCAGGACTTGATGAAAGCGAGGATGTCGGCGTTAATCGTGGCGGCTTCAGTCGTGGGCATGCCGTGCGGAAAGCCTTTGTAGGTTTTCAGCGTGCCTTTCTTGAGCAACTTTGCCGACAACGGTGCGGAATCAGCATAAGGCACGATCTGGTCGTCATCGCCGTGCATCACCAAGACCGGCACATTGATCTTCTTCAGGTCTTCGGTGAAGTCCGTCTGGGAAAAGGCAACAATTCCGTCATAATGCGCCTTGGCACCGCCCATCATACCCTGTCGCCACCAGTTCCAGATCACGCCTGGCTGCGGTTTCGCACCGGGCCGGTTAAAACCGTAGAAAGGTCCGGCTGGCACGTCGTAGTAGAATTGAGCGCGGTTGGTAGCAACCTGCGCCTGAAAATTGTCGAACACTTCTTTGGGCAGGCCGCCGGGATTGGCCTTGGTCTTCACCATCAACGGCGGCACTGCGGCGATAATCACCGCTTTTGCCACCCGGCTTTCGCCGTGGCGTGCGATGTAATGCACCACTTCGCCGCCGCCGGTTGAGTGGCCGACATGAATCGCTTTTTTCAAGTCGAGATGTGCGGTGAGCGCCGCTAGGTCGTCTGCATAATGATCCATGTCATGACCGCTGCCGGTCTGGGTGGAGCGACCATGACCGCGCCGGTCGTGGGCTATGACACGATAGCCGTGGTTGAGGAAGAATAGCATTTGAGCGTCCCAGTCGTCTGCGCTCAGCGGCCAGCCGTGGCTGAAGACAACGGGCTGACCTTTGCCCCAATCCTTAAAATAGATTTGCGTTCCGTCCTTGGTCGTAATTGTGTTCACGGATTGGTTTCCTTTCGGGTTGGTTTATATTGGGGATTGAGCTGCTGTTTCCGCCGCCCACGCGGTCAACGGCAGGCTGGCCACCACTGCCACTCCGGCGGTATTGATGAGAAATGGACGCCGCGATGCTGTGAGGCTTGCTGAATTCTCGACTGCCTGCTGCGGTGCCTGTTTTGGAAACATCATGCCGCCATTCTATCAGTCGGCACCTGGTTTGGAATTGGACGATGGTCGGAGAAATCTCTCCTACCAAAGAAGGACAGCAGCCAGGCAAGGCAGGAATAAATTTTTACTGACGAAGCAATCCCCGACGAGTTGCCACCGCGATTGCTTCTGTGCGGCTCAACACATTGAGTTTTCTGAAGACGGCTTGCACGTGGCTTTTGACCGTGACTTCAGTAATTGCAAGGTCCGCCCCAATCAGTTTGTTGGGTTTCCCTTCGGCAAGCAACCGCAAGACCTCCAGTTCGCGCGGGGTCAATTCATCACCGGTCAGACGCTCGGCGAGTTTGGCCGCGATGGCGGGCGGAACAAACGTCTTGCCCGCGTGAACTTCCCGGATGCACTGAAATAGTTCATCCCGCCGAACGTCCTTGAGCAGATACGATTTTGCACCCGCTCGCATTCCGCGATAAATGTCCTCGTCGCCGTCAAATGTTGTCAACACAATGATGCGTGCGCTTGGATCAGCCGCACGGATTTCATAAATCGCATTCACCCCATCCAGTTCGGGCATTCGCAAATCCATCAGGGTGACATCGGGCCTGTGTTTTTTCCAAAGCTCAACGGCTTGACGTCCGTCACCGGTTTCAGCCACGACTTCCATGTCCTGTTCTTGTCTTACGATGGCAACCAAGCCGTCGCGAACAACGGTGTGATCCTCCGCAATGAGAATTCGGATGCAATCGTTGCTTGCAGCCGCACGTTTTTTTTCGTCGCTTTTTTTTGCCTTAATCATTTCCGTTTTCCGGTTTCACTGCGCATTGATTTTTCAACATGACAAGAATTTCCGTGCCGAGGCCGGGTTTTGCGCGAATGATGAACTCGCCGTTCATTTGTTCAACCCTTTCCTTCATGCCAATCAAACCAAATCCCTCATGCTCCGTCTGTGGATCAAAACCACGACCATCATCCACAAGCTGAAGCTGGATTGCTTTTGCACTGACGCTCAATGTCGCCTTAAAATTCCGGGCGTTTGCGTGTTTGACGGCATTGGTCAGAGATTCTTGAGTGATGCGCAACAAACCGTCCTCATATTCCGCTGGGATTGCTCGTTCATCGCCCTCCGCGCGGAAATCTGCATTTAGGTCAGTGCCTTCCGTCATGCGCTTGAGCAAATTGTCCAAAGTCGTGAATAATTTTCCGTTGCGGAGGGAGCGAGGGCGCAGCGCCCGGACAGAACGCCGGGCTTCCCCGAGGCTTGATCTTGCGAGTTCACCGGCGCTCTCGATACGTTTCGCTGCCTCTGCAAGATCGCCTTGCATGGTTGCGCCTTTTGCCGCTTCAAGTTGCATGATGACTCCGGTAAATCCTTGCGCCAGCGTGTCGTGAATGTCGCGCGCCATGCGATTCCGCTCCGCGATAATCGCCGCTTCCCGACTTTGCTGGGAAAGGCGCATCAACTGCATCGCCAGCATCGCCTGATGGGCGAGTGCTTTCGTCAGTTCAATTTCATCACGTCCAAATACTCGCGTTCCGGTGAAACGAATTCCGATCATGCCGGCAAGGTCCCCCGCCAGCATCATGGGCGCGATCAGTAATCCACGCACGCCCTGAGACGTCAAGTGGGCCTTCAAATTAGCAAACGGAGGGGTGAGATCGCTTTTGTGCCAGTCGGCAGAGCGGCCATCAGCCAGGATTATTCGAGTCGGCTCCTTGTTGATGTCTTCAATCAGGATATGTGACCCCGTCCGAAGCGCTTCGACCCAAAGTGGAGGAGCTTGTCCGTTGACGGGCATACTTCCTTCAAAATATCCCGCCTCGCTGCGCGTTTTGAATCGGCCTTCTTCAATAATTCCCAATAAATCCAGCGCATCTCCATTTCGTTCCCAAATCGTCGCGCTGTGAGCGTTCATTTCATTGAGAAGCGCGGTCACCACATGCTTCGGCAGTTTGTCGGGGTCGGATTCTTGGGCGAGCGAGTCTAGGGTGCGAATTAGTGTGGCCAATTGCCCGCGAGCAAGATTTTCCGCCACCCGCAATGCGTCTTGAGCTTTTTTTCGCTCAGTGACATCCATCACCGTTCCCATCAATCTCAACACGGTTCCGGTTTCGTCTTTCACCGGCTGGGAAATGGTTTCAATGTTTTTTCTGACACCGTCCGGCAGAATAAAAATATATTCGAGCGGTCTTGGCTCACCGGTTTCAAAACTCTCGCGCAAACCACGATCAACCGCTTCGCGATCCTCCGGACGCACCCGCGCTCGGAACTCGCTGTAATGCGGAGAAGGCGGCGGATCAGGAAATCCAAAGATGCGGCAGGTCTCGACGGACCAATCTGTGTTCCCCGTATGATAATCCAGAACCCAGCTCCCGGTCTTCGTCAGCCGCTGACCTTCGGCAAGATTGCTTTCGCTACGCCGCAACCGATTTTCCAGACGTTTCTGCTCTGTAATGTCGCGCAGAATGACCGTGAATAAAATTTCTTTGCCCAAATCCAGTTTGGAAATGGAAGCCTCGGCCGGGAATTCACTTCCATCCTTGCGTCGGCCAAAGACCGCGCTGCGTTGCGCCATCAAACGGGAAATCTCCACAGTTTTGGCGAATTTCTCTATATGTGACCGATGTGCCTGGGCAAATCGTTGCGGTAGGAGAAGGTCGAGCGACTTCCCGATAACTTCACTTTCGGGATAACCAAACACTTTCTGTGCGCCTTGATTAAACAGGACGATATGCTGGGTGGAATCCACCGATATGATCGCGTCTTCGGCGATTTCAAGAATGCCTTCGAATCGGGCTTTCGCCGCGCGCAGTGAATCTTCGGATTTTTTCTTTTCCGTGATGTCCATGATCGCGCCGACAAACTCCAATGCACCCGCTACGGTTTTTGCGGGCTGCGCCAATACGTGGACATGCTTCACCGAATTGTCCGGCATCATCAGACGATGTTCAAAATCCAAGTTGGCTTTGTTGTTAGTTGCGTGATCAAGAGTTTGACGCACAAAGGCGATGTCATCCGGGTGAATCCGTTTGAACACCAGTTCCAAAGTCGGCTTGATTGTCCGGTCGTAACCAAGAATACAAAAGGTTTCCTCGGACCAAACAAGTGCTCCGGTTGCAACATTCCAGCCGAAGCTGCCCGTGCGACTTAATCTTTGCGCTTCCGCCAAATACGCTTCGCTTTGGCGCAATTTGTCTTCGGCCTTTATGCGGTCGTGAATGTCGAGGTCAACTCCCCACCAAGCAATGAGGCGTCCCGAATCGTCGCGCAACGGCGCAACACGGAACAGAAACCAACGATATTCGCCATCAAAACGCCGCATACGCGCTTGGATTTCGCCCGGTTGCCCGGACGCCACGATGGCGCTCCATGTTTCAAAGAGTCCCTGCAAATCATCGGGATGAAGTATGTTGGAATCTTTCCAGTTCCATTTGCGAATCTGCTCCAACGTGAACCCTGTATAATCCAGTCCGCGTTGGTTGAGGAATTCAATGGAGCCGTCGGGGCCAGCGCTCCAAACAAATGCAGGAATCGTGTCAATGACAAGTCGAAGATGATCCGCACTTTGGTGAAGTGCTTCCACGGAGTGCTTTTGCTCCGCGTCATCCGCAGTCTCGTCTGGGCGTGAATTCATGAAAGATTGTGACTAGCGTTTGCTCACACGATAACCTTCGAGCCGGGGCTGATAAAGCATGAATCTCAAGAGAATCCTCAACTTGCTTGTGGAATTGTGCAAGCCGACAGTTTGCTCACTTTGAGCCATTTGGAGGCGGCGATTCCTGTGAATTGGCCTCGGTGACGACAATTTCAAGAATCACTGGCTGGCCTTCCGTGATCAGCTTCCGCTGATTGTTTGGCAACTTGGCGAGCAGCGACAATTCCATTCGTTGCATGACCGTTTCAATCCGCCGCAAATGATGGCCGCGATGCCATCACGCGCTTCGTCAACAGTCGCGGCGCAGGTGAGCCTGAAGACTTTCATTACCGGCGCGATGACTTCACCGTTGTTGACCACGGATTTCCTCCTGAACTTGTAAAGCATTGGCAGACACTCGCGAGCCGCGACCCCGCAATATGGGCTGGAGTCCTTGAAGGAATTCTTCTGTCTCCGGCGCATGATTGGGAGAACAAATCTGAAGCTGAAATTCGCCACAACAGCGGGCGTGGAAGCGACAGGTCGCTTGACTGCGGTTCTATTCCTGCCGAATGGATCAACTACCTACGCGCTGTGCCTTGTCTGCCGGATAGTCATGGCAAACTTCACATACCGGCAGAGCTTTTTCTTCTCACACCCGACACCGAGCCACTCAGAGGCGTTGAGCCTTTCATCCGCTTGGAACTCGATACCGAGCGCACCAAGCCACTCTTGAAGTTGCTTGGCGTCAGGGATACGCCTGCTGACGCCGACAAACTTCTTGCCCGGCTGCACGCGCTATCCGCTGCTTGTTGGCGTGACGACAGTGGCGTTGTTCATGATGCACGGTGCGATTTATGGCGTGATGAAAACGGAAGGCGAACTGCACGACAAACTGCGCGTATGGGCGATGCGATGCATCATTTTCTTTGTCATCTGCACCGTTACGCTGACGATGGCCACGCTGCTTTACGTGCCGCACATGGCCTCACGTATGCGGGAAAATCCGTGGCTCTTCAGCATTGCGCTGGTGAATATGCTGTCCATCGCCAACATCCCGCGCGAATTCCATCACGGAAACGACAGGAAGGCGTTTTTGTCGTCTTGCGCCGCCATTGTGACGCTGATGGTGCTGTTCGCGTTGAACATTTTTCCGAACCTGGTTTACAGCCTGTCCAATTCCGAAAACAACCTGACGATTTACAACGCCGCGTCATCGCCGAAAACGCTCGGGATCATCCTCATTATCGCCTGTATCGGTGTGCCGGTGGTCATCGCATACACCGTCTGTATTTACTGGATTTTCAGAGGAAAGGTGAAACTCGATAAATTAAGTTATTGAACCCAATTATGAATAGCTGATAACACCCAACGGAGATCAGAAAGCTGAGTCCGGTCAGGGGCACTCATGGTGACAAAATCCCCGCCTTGTATAGCCATAGCAACCCCTCTACAAGGGTGCGAGGTTTTCAAAATAGGACACCACCAATTCAGGAGCGCATTGACAACGTCCTTAGAATCATCTTGAATACCCTCATAAAATAAGGATTTTATGAAACTTTCAGTCCTGGAACAGTCAACTCTTTCAGAAGGCAGCTCCGCTGCGGAGGCCATTTCCAATACGGTAGCTCTATCTAAAGAGCTTGATCGGTTGGGTTACAACCGCATCTGGCTTTCCGAACATCACAACCTGAACATCCTTCAGGGATCCACTCCCGAAGTCTTGCTGGCGGCCATTGGCGCTCAAACCACCCGTATTCGCCTGGGCTCCGGTGGCGTCATGCTGCCCAATCATAGCGCCTATCACATTGCCGAAAACTTCCGCACGCTCGAAGCTCTTTATCCGGGGCGCGTGGACTGTGGCATCGGCCGCGCCAGCGGTGGCGACAGCTACTCACGGTCATTGCTGATGCCCACGCCGGAGGCTTGGGGGGACTTTGGCGACCAGGCCGATCAGCTGGCACGCTATTTTTACGACACCTGCAAGCGCGCTTTTGCCATGCCTAAGATCGAGAGCGCTCCGCCCATCTGGCTGCTTTCCGCCGGCAGCAACGCCGCCAGTGGAAAGCTTGCAGCCGAAAAGGGAATGGGGCTGGCCGTCGCGCTCTTCATCAATCCAGATGCGAGCGCCGAAGCGGTTCAACAATACAAGCAGAACTTTAGGCCTTCCAAGGAGTTTCCAGAGCCAAGGGTGATGATCGCCGTCAATGCCGTGGTTGCCGCGACTCCAGAAAAGCTTCAAGGGCAAAAAAAGATATCGGACTTTCTTCGCTTGATGCGTGATTCAGGAAAATACCCCAGTTCCGTTCCTGCACCCGAGGCGATGAAGGGTGTTCATTTTGGCACCAACGAAGAGGGCTACTTGGCGCACATTGCCAACCGGGAAGTGGTTGGGCTTCCGGGTGAGGCAAAGAAGCAAATCCTGGAGCGTGCCAAAAACTACGATGCCGATGAAGTTCTGCTTACGATGATCACCCACAAGCTTTCCGACAAAATCGAAAGCTTTCGTCTGCTGGCCGAGGCCTTTGGTCTCTAAAGGGATCTTCGGGGCCAGCGCTCCAAACAAATACGGGAAGCGTGTCGATGACAAGTCTAGGATGATCCGCAGTTTGTTGAAGTGCCTCCACAGAGAGATTGCGCCCCATGTCGTTTGTCTTGTCCGAGCGTGAATTCATGAAAGCTTGTAAACCGCGTTCGCTCACAATTTCAACATAACGATGGCCTTGATAAAGCGTGAAACAGACGAGAATCCTCAACTTGCTTGTGGAATTGTGCAAGCCGACAGTTTGCTCACTTTGAGCCATTTGGAGGCGGCGATTCCTGTGATTTGGCCTCGGTGACGACGATTTCGAGAATCACCGGCTGACCTTCCGTGATAAGTTTCCGCTGATTGCTTGGCAACTTGGCGAGTTGCGACAATTCCAACCGCTGCATGACAGTTTCAATCCGCCGCAGATGATGTCCGCGCACGGAAATCTCATGCGTGGTGAACACAAGCTTGAGGTTTTGTTCGTCGCCGCCGCTGTCGAGTTCCGCAAAGATGAAGTGATTGTGCGGCAACAACAGTGAACGCTCCGGCGTTGCTTCAATGCGTATTCCGCGTGCCTGTGGGTCGCTGGCCCAACATTCGGGTGTTTTTGTGCTCATGTTTTTGTATGGTTTGATGTTTTGGTTGATGTTGTTGAGCCAAATGGAGACGGAAAATTCGTTCGGCGGCTCGACGACCGAAGCGAATAAGATAACCGTGCAGCCGATTCCAAAGCAGATGATGTCGGCGCGGGACAGAACCGGCCGCAAATTCCATCGCCAGTGGCCGATGACCGGAGCGGGTGATATTTTCACGAAGCTGCTGCTTGTCCGGCGTGAAAATGCGAATGCCGCGCCGCCCGCGCGAAATGGTCACATACCATTGTTTCGCGTTCGTCGCCGGCTTAACCGTCGAATCAGAAAACAGGACATAATCCACGGTTTTGCCCTGTGAACCGTAGGACGTGACCGCGTAGCCGGGAAGAAATTCACGGAATGATTTGTCCAAGACGCGGCCATCCGTCAGTTCAACGCCGCCATCGGCGCGAACAGATTTCACGGTCACGAGTTCACCGTTGGTGACGCGCCCGCCTGAAGCCAGTTTGCGATTGGCCTTGAGATGCAGACGGTCCCCATCGGCGACGAAAATCTCGCGCGCCTGGCAGACCGTGATACGGTCAAGCAATTGGTTCGAGACCATTACGAATTTCCCGCCGACTTCTATAAGCACGCTCGATTTCAAAATTCCCGCCAGCTTGCCTTTCGCGCCCGGTTGGGCATTGCGGACTTTCTGATTGAAAACAATGACGGCATCTTGCGGATAAAAACGCATATCGCGCTTCTGGGCGTTGGTGAGGTCCATCCTCTCCAGTGCTTGAACAGCCGAGTCAGCCGCGCCAAGCAATCCTTTGCCTTTCAACGCATCACGCACGCGCGAGTTGACGTGATGCACTTCACCCCAAGTTTGCGAGACGACGACCGCCGAAGCGTTTTGCTCCGCGAGCCGGAGATATTCGTCGGCGAGCTTATCGGCTTGTTCCCCGATGCCACACGCGACAATTGCACCCAATTTGTCGAGGCGTTCAAAAGAGTCGCCCAACTTGCCAGCCGCAGCGGCTTCAACTGCTTTTCGATACATTCTGATGCGATTACGTTCCTCGACATCACGACCGAGCGACGGGTCTTGCCGTCGAATCTTGTGCAGTTCAACTGGTTTCACACCGGCATGACGTTCGATGGCAAGCAGGGCATCCGAAGCCTCAACTGCGCCGTGTTGCCGGGTGTCGCCGGAGAGAACCAGTCGTCCGTGTCGCTCATGGATCAAACGGACAAGCTCCAACATTTGTCGCCCTCCAATCTGTCCCGCTTCGTCCACCACGATGACGGCGCTGTCAGCCAGTTCACGCTTGATGAGAAAATTGGCGACCGTCGTTGGCGTCGGAAACCCGGCCTTGTCCATTTCCACGATTTGCTGACGTTGTGGCGCGAGAACGACCACGCCCCGGCCCGACTGTTGCAGTTGCTCCACCAGTTCGCGTAGAACAAAACTTTTGCCCGTGCCTGCACCGCCGCGAAAAACAGAAACGCCATTTGTCGAACGCAGCAAGGATTCGAGAGCTTGGCGTTGTTCATTGTCGAGTTGCGGATTCGCCGGACGGGGATTCGCCACCAGCGGGAGACAATCACCGACGCCCTCTTTCGCGGTCTGGACGATTTCCCATTCGCGGAGGAGAACTTCACGCAGGGTCACTTCACCTGGACGCGCTTCGTCCCGGATATAGCCACGTCGCTGGGTGAATTCCTTGAGATCGGAAACCGAAAAACTTTCACCCCGCGCCCGGCCCAATGCCTCCTGCCACACCTGACATTCCAAAACCACCGAGTTCCGGTCGAACAAATGTTCCTCCGCCCATTGCACGGCCTCATTCACGGACGTGCGATTTTCACTAGACGCAGTTGGCATGGGTTGGCCGCAAAGACGGCTGAAGATTTGTCGCTCCTCTCGCGTCAATTGCGACTCCCACAATCCGTTCAATTCGTCACGGCTCAAGTCACGCTGCTTTCGCGCCCTCTCCGCCGTTGCCAACAACCTGCGCGCGGCCATCATATCGCCGCCTACAAGTTCCGGCTTTTCGTCCAACAATTTTGCCATTGCCCGGTCAATCTCGGCACGCCGTTTCGAGAATCGTCTGCAAAGTTCGTCCGATACTCCTTCGATTTGAAAATCACCACGCGCACGGTTTTGAATCCGATACCCGAACCCCCGCAGCTCACGAGCGAGTTCGTGATAATAGGCGTTCTCGGCAAACTTTCTGGCACGCAACAGTTCATAATTCTGGAGAGCTTTCCAGCGGTTTTCGACTGGATCAAAAGTTGCGTTGAAAACAATGCAGTGGGTGTGGACGTGGGGATCAAGGGCGCGTGACGTGTCGTGGGTGAACAGCGCAGCGGCAAAATTACCAGTCAACCGGTCGGTTAGCGCGCCATCAAGACGAATGCGGGTTGCTGTAAATGCCTCAAACTCTTGCAAAGCCGAACGCACGGCGCGGGCATGTGCTTGGAGTATTCGTTCGTCTTTGCCGAGAAACGCCGCAAGCGAAACCGACTTTGGCGGTGAGAACGTGAAGTCAAAGAAAATCCGCCGGTTGGCCGTGCTTTGGCCGCTTTCAGTCCGCGTTGTGTTCAACCGCTGTGTCAACGTCTCACCGGAAGACGGATGCTGATTTTCACACAGCCGCAGGAATTCCTCCGCGCGGACTTTGCCGGCTAATCCAAGTTTTTCCGCGCCCAATCCAATCCATTCGCCGGACACCCGTTGGCCTTCATCGTAATAATCACCGACGCAAAGATGTTCTTTGAAATAATCTTCGGCGTTTTTGAGATTGTATTGCGTCTTGGCCGTGACCATGCAACGGACATTATCAGGACTGTCCGCGAATCATGTGTTGCTGATACATCTTCGCGCACTTGATTTCTGGTGAACTGTCGCCATGAAAACGAGTGCGACACTGAAGTCTGGCAAGCGACTCTGGGGAATTTACCACACCGACCGCGAATACGCCCGTGAGTTGGGTGATCCACTTCGCACGGTCGTTGAAGCGCCCACTAAACTCATCGCTGAGGAATCCGCCGCGCAACTTGGATTCGGTGATCCGTGGGCGAATCCAGTTAATTCAGTAGAGGCGCGGCACGCACAGTGGCTTCACAAACGTCGCCCAGGACACCGACAAGAACTCGCGCACAAACCATCTCACAGCATCCACATCTGATTATGCAAACACCAACCACCGCACAAATCCGCACCGCCATCGAGGTGCTGAAAAAACTTGGCGAACGTATCAATACCCACGCCGGAGATTCCGTGATGCAATTGTCGGAAACTGCAAACGGTGCTCACCACGCCGGGCAAATTGAAGTGGGCGCGATTGAACAAACCACCCGCATCGAAGCTGTCGCCAATCAATTGAAGCAATGGCGAGACGAGTTGGGCCAGGATAGGAGGCAATGTGTTTCTCATCAGGTTTAAGACAAGGCACGCGTTACCCCTTGATTACTCAAGGACTTCAGTCCGTGCGCTAGTCGCGACAGATGCTCGACATAGCCACACAATATGAATTGTCCACAGCCACAAACGCGGCTCATCCGCGAACTTGAACAGTCCCCATCCGGGATGCGGAAGCGAATTGTCCGTAGCCACAAACAATCCGTGTCCGCAGACAGTCCGCGCCAACAGGCGCATTCGCAAACAGTCCGTGGCCTTGCACAAGCAACGGCTTCAATCATCCGTGAATGCGCAACGGCAGCGAACGCGAATTGTCCGCAGACAGTCCGCAGCCGTGAACAATCCACGTTCGCAAACTGGTCACGCACGCAATTTGTCCGCGACCGAGGCCCGGCAACGATTGATCCGCGGCCCCGGATTGTCGTGTCCGCATGGATTACGGCCAATTTCCCGGTTTTCATTCAAATCATTGCACCCTATGAACACGTTTGATCCAGTCGAAGTCCGCAAGGCAGTCGAAGAATTTACACCGCGCCGGCCACAGAAGTTCCAGGATTTGGTCCCGGCGAAAGAGGTCATCGTTGAATTGCGACAGAAAGGCGGATCGTATCGCTCCATCGCCGAATTACTAACCATCCACTGTTTGCCGACCAGCAAGACGGCCATCGCCATGTTTTGTCATCAGGTGCTTGGCGAAAACATCCGGCCACGCAAACGGCCAACACGAAAACGCCCGCCAGCCTCGGCACTAGCAAATGGGAGTGCAGCAACCACGGATTCAACGCCTGCGGGCGAATCCAGAATACCGGCAGAACCTCTGCCAAATTCAGATGGCGATGAAACATCGCTCAATCGTTCGCGCGGTCCGCGCATTGCTCAAGTCCGCAAACTCAATCCACAATCCAATGAAAAGACTGATTCTCATCCTTAATGGCAAAGGCGGCGTCGGCAAAAGTTTTTTCGCCGTCAATTTCGTCCAATTCCTCAAAGACAAGGGCATCGCCCATGTCGCAATTGACAGCGACAACGAGAACTCGACCTTGAAACGGTTTCATCCCGACACGCGATTTCTCGATTTGAGCAAACGGCGTGACCTCGACGCCATTTTTGCCGCTCTCGGAAAATCGAATTTGGTCGTCGTGGATTGTCGCGCCGCGTCCACCGACCTGTTTATTGATTTTTTCAACGAAATTGATCTGCCAGCCATGCTGACAGCGTTTGACGCCAAGCTCACCCTGGTTATGCCGGTGAATCACGAATCGGACAGTGTGGATCAAATTCAACGAATGACCGATGAATTCAAAAACCGGTGCAATTACGTTGTCGTTCGCAATGCCGCGCACAGTGACAGTTTCGCCATTTTTGAATCCAGCGAAGTCCGGGCGCTCCTCGCCGACAAACTGGGCGGACGTGAAATCACTATGACCCGGATGCAGGACTGGCTGGTCGAGGCGCTCAACGCGGAGAATCTAACCATCGCGGCAGCCACAAAACATACTTCGTTCAGCCTATTGGACCGGCAACGAATTCAAACTTGGCAGCGGAAACTTTTCGCTGAAATCGAATCAGCCGCAAACCTGCTTCTGCCCTGAAAATAATGTCCAAGCCCACCACACAGCCGCCGGATTTCGACGAGGAATTCACCAAGGCCGTTGCCGAGTGGCGCGATAAACATCGGCTGCGAGAAGACGACGCGGTGATATTGCTTGTCGAATTGTTCCGCATTCACCAGCGGCATTGGGATGAACTTCGCCGACGGGAAATTCCCGCGTTTTCCGAATTTCGGGCGGACATTGGCAAACTGGCTGACGCCGCACGGACATTTCAGGTCCAATCATCGGCCATGTTGAAGGCGCTTCGCGATCAGCCGATGGGCAACCGTTCGGTTCGGATAACCCGCACCGCCGCAATTTTTGCCGCGCTTGCCTGTCTTCTGGGCGGCTATCTCATCGGGAGGGCGTGGCGATGAAACTTCACCTTATTCCGTTCGACCCGATAATTCTG
>Ga0181521_10004609_pt1 | contig 15642 bp, 13 predicted proteins | sample PEATcosm2014_Bin_32_FD_119764 | JGI IMG/M metagenome (GOLD analysis project Ga0181521, IMG submission 119764) | Peatland microbial communities from MTU Mesocosm Facility, Houghton, MI, USA - PEATcosm2014_Bin02_60_metaG | ecosystem: Environmental > Terrestrial > Soil > Wetlands > Peat | place...
CCATGCCGGCGAATTCCTCCGCCTGCTCGGCAACGGCCACGACGTCGGTCTCGACCGGCTCTCCTACGCCTACCAGGAGGGTCCGGGAGGGATCGCTCAGGCGCTCGGACTGGCCGAACGGTTCGCCGACGAGGAGCCGGTGCTCGTCATGCTGGCCGACAACGTCATCGAGCGCTCCATTGCCCCGATGGTGCACGCGTTTGAGGCCGAGCCCCACGGGGCCCGCATCTTGCTGAGCCGGGTCGACGAGCCCGAGCACCTCGCGCACTTGGGCGTGCCCGAGTTCGGCCCCGACGGCCGGGTGCTGCGGATCGTGGAGAAGCCCGAGCACCCGCCGAGCACGTACGCGGTGACCGGCGTCTACTGCTACGACGCCCAAGTGTTCAAGGTAATCCCGACACTCGTCCCCTCGGCCCGCAACGAGCTCGAGATCACCGATGTGAACAATCACTACGCGGTGCTCGGGACTCTCCAATACGACGTGCTCGAGGGGTTCTGGGGTGACGCGGGCGAGTCCATCGACGCCTACTACGTGGTGAACGACTTCGTCCGCGCCCACGGGGCCAACAAGGGCTGACGCCCTAGGACTGCTCGGTCGCCTCGCTGCGGGTGACCGGCCCGTCGACCACTTCGGCCCGCGAGCTGGCCGGGCTCGGCTGCGGTGTCGAGGATCGGTCGATCAGCTGGCGGACGGACGCGGCGACGCCCGGTCCGTCCAGCCCGAGCTCGGCCAGGAGGTCGTCGGGCCGCCCCTGGGCGATGTACGCACGGGGGATGCCGAGATTGGTGACCGGAGGGCACGACCGCTCTTCGCCGCGAGTCCATGACGCCAGGGCGTCAGTGAGGAACATGCCGCCGCCGCCGAAGCGGATGCCGTCCTCGACGGTGACGACCAGGCGATGCCGGGCTGCGTCGGCCAGCATCTCGGGGTCTGGCGGGCTGACCACCCGGGGATCCCACACGGTCACGGCGAGACCTTCGGCGGCCAGCTCGTCGGCCGCGGCCTGGGCCGCGGCCAGCATCTTGCCCACTCCGAGGATGCACACCGATCCATCGCCGGACCGGACCCGGCGCGCGCTCAGGCCGTGCCCGACCTGGTCCGGGGTCACGTGGGGTGGTGCGGTCGTCGCGAACCGAATCGTGGACGGGCCGTCGATCTTGAGCGCCTCGGCCAGCATCACCCCGACCTCCTCGGCCGAGGAGGGGGCGAACACGGTCATGTTGGGCACCGACAACGCGAGGGCGAGATCGAGGACACCGTGGTGGCTGGGCCCGTTTTCACCGGTGATGCCGGCCCGGTCCAGGACGAAGACGACCGGCAGCCGGTGCAGACCGACGTCGAGATTCGCCTGGTCAAAGGCGCGCGAGAAGAAGGTGGAGTACACCGCGACGACCGGATGGCGCCCACCCATGGCGAGCCCGGCCGCTGCGGTGACCTCGTGCTGCTCGGCGATGCCGACATCGAAGAACCGGTCGGGGAATCGGTTCTGGAACGGCAAGAGACCGGTCGGCCCGGCCATGGCGGCGGTCAGAGCGACGATGTCAGGGTCGGCCTCGGCCTCGGCGATCAAGGCCCGGGTGAACGCGTCGGTATAGGTGGCCGCGGGGATGTCCGCGCTGTCGACGAGCTCTACCGATGCCGGCGACGAACCCTCGGGGGCCGTGTCGGGACCCGGGACCCGGATCGCCTTCACGTCGTGGAGCCGCTGCACCTCGTCGTCCTCGGCGGGCGCGTATCCGCGGCCCTTCTGGGTGAGCACGTGGACGACGATCGGCCCGTCCCACTCAGCGGCATTCGCGAAGGCCTGCTCCATCTGGGGGATGTCGTGCCCGTCGATCGGGCCGGCGTAGCGGACGCCCAGGGCCTCGAAGAAGACGTGAGGGGCCACGATCTCGCGCAGGGCGCTGGTCAGGCCGTGGACCCCGGCGGCGGCCAGCTCGCCGACGGCCGGGATGTTGCGGATCCGTCGGCGGACCCGCTGGCGGGTCTGCACGTAGGTCCGGTTGAGGCGCAGGGTCGTCAGGCTCTGGGAGAGATGCGAGATGGTCGGCGCGTAGGAGCGGCCGTTGTCGTTGAGGACGATCACCACTCGGCGGCCCGAGTGGCCCAGGTTGTTGAGGGCCTCATAGGCCATGCCACCGGTCAGCGCACCGTCGCCTATGACCGCCACCACCTTGCGGGTGCCACCGCTGCCGATCAGCTCGCCGCTGAGTTGGTATGCGCTGGCCAGGCCGTGCGCGTAGGAGAGGGCGGTGGAGGCGTGGCTGTTCTCGATCCAATCGTGGTCGGACTCGGCCCGGTTCGGGTAGCCCGACAGCCCGCCCTCCTTGCGGAGGTCGACGAAGCGGTGGCGGCGCCCCGTGAGCAGCTTGTGGATGTAGGCCTGGTGGCCGGTGTCCCACAAGATGGCGTCGTGCGGCGAGTCGAAGACCCTGTGCAGGGCCAGGGTGAGCTCGACTGCGCCGAGGTTGGACCCGAGGTGGCCCCCGGTCGTCGTGACGGTCTCGACGATGAACGCCCGGATCTCGGTGGCCAGCTCGGAGAGCTGGTCGTAACCGAGCGGTCGGAGGTCGGCGGGGGTCTCGATGCTAGGAAGGATCATCCGGGCGGGTCATCTCCGTGGAGGACGGCGGGTGGCCGTTCACCAGGCTACCCGGGCCATGCCGGTTCCAAGAGCGCGACCGCGGGAAGAGTGGAGGTGTCGGGACCCTTCTGGCAGGTCAAGGGCGGGTGTGACAACCGAGAAGCCGGTCGTGGGCAATTGCGACGACGATCAGGGCCAACGAGACGCGAACTGTAGCCGTCCACCCTCTGGGCCAGGGTGCCGCCGCCACACTGCGAGCGTGGAGCCCGCCACACCACCGTCGTGAATCATCATCGGGAACCGGTTGGCCTAGAACAGGGAACGACTGGCCTAGTAGTGAAACAGCCACCCCGAGGTACCGCTCGAAGGCACCGCATTCGTGCACGTCGACCCGGAGCCGCTCGTCCAGTGGTTGTACTCGTCGCCTGCGACCGTCGGGGTGTTCGCGATGGCGTTGGAGGCGTCGCCGGCGGCTGTGGTGTCGCCCTCGTTGTCGACGGCGGCCCAGCAGGTGCCGGTCTTCGACCAGCCGACCAGCAGCACCTCCTGCCCATCGGTCGAGACGTTCACCGAGACGGCGTTCAGGCCGGCCGAGGCCGCGAGACCCGTCGTGAAGGCGATGTTCGGCTCGTACGAGCCCAGCGCGCTCACCTCCGAGCTCGCCGGCGTCGCGTACGACCCGCCATTCGAGTAGCCAGCCTTGGCCGATATGAGCGCGTTGGACAAGACGGACTGGGTCGCCCGATTCTCCGCCCCGACGTCCACTCCGAGGAACGTCGGGATCGCAATGGCCATCAGGATGGCCATGATCAACAACACGACCATGAGCTCGATAAGGGTGAACCCGGTCTCGGCGGCCCCCGCCGCTCGACCCCTCTTTTGGTCACGGACCGCGCGTAGTGCGCGCACAGGGCGCGAAGTCTCCAAGGCCTCCATGGCTTGAATTCTTCCTGGTCGGGATTCTTCGCGGTTGGATACCCGTTCTAGCTGGGAAAACTCTGAACCGACCGGACCTCGGGCCGTTGGCCCACCTTTGGGCGTGAGCCACCGTCCCGGACGCGGGGGACCCGGTGGGGTCAGCCGATGCGGTCACTACGATGCAGCCGTGACTGCGCCTCCCCTGATCGACTCGGACGTCCTCGAGCGGGTCCTGTCCGCCTCCCTGGCCAAGGGTGGCGACATGGCCGAGGTGTTTGCCGAGGACCGTCAGATCAGTTCGGCCATCCTCGACGACCGGCGCATCGAGGAGCTCTCCTCCGGGCGCGAGCGTGGCGCCGGCATCCGGGTGGTCATCGGCGAGACGACCGGCTTTGCCCATACGGCCGACCTGACGGAGTCCGGCTTGCTGGCGGCGGCCGAGGCTGCGGCCGCGGTCGCTCGGCGCGGGGGCGGCGGGACCGAGATTGTGGCCCTGCCGCCGCGCCGACCGGTGCCCGAGCGCAACGCCGTTGTTCCCTCTCAGGTGGAGAAGACGGCCAAGCTCGAGCTCTTGTCGCGAGCCGATGACGCGGCCCGCTCGGCCGGCCATGCGATCACTCAGGTCCAGGTCGGCTACGGCGACAGTCGCCGGCGGGTGCTGATCGCCAGCACCGAGGGGCTGCTCTCCGAGGATGACCAGATCCGGACACGGTTGAACGTGGGGTGCGTGGCCACCGGCGACACCGGGATGCAGACCGGGTTCGAGAGCGTGGCCCGGACCGAGGGATTCGAGTTGTTCGGTCGGGTCGCCGTCGAGGAGATCGCCCGGATCGCGGCGGCGCGTGCGATCGGCAAGCTGGACGCCCGCCCGGCACCCTCCGGGGAGCTGCCGGTAGTGCTCGCCGGAGGAAGCGGCGGGATCCTCTTCCACGAGGCATGCGGCCACGGGCTCGAGGCCGATCACATCGTGAAGGACGCCTCGGTCTACGTGGGCCAGGTCGGCCAGCAGGTCGCGAGTCCGCTCGTGACCCTCGTCGACGACGGCACGGTGAGCGGGGAGTGGGGCAACTATGCCGTGGACGACGAGGGCAAGTCGGCCGGTCGCAACGTACTCATCGAAAACGGTGTGCTCACCGATTACATGTGGGACTGGCTTCGGGGCCGCAGGGAGGGCCGGCCCTCGTCGGGCAACGGCCGGCGCCAGAGCTATCAGCACCTCCCGATGGTGCGGATGACCAACACCTTCCTATTGGCCGGCACCGAGGATCCCGACGAGCTGATCGCGCAGACGCCCCGCGGTGTGTACGTGGCCAAGCTGGGCGGCGGCCAGGTCAACACGGCCACCGGTGACTTCGTCTTCGGGACTTCGGAGGCCTACCTCATCGAGGACGGCAAGATCACCGCTCCACTCCGGGACTCCAACCTCATCGGCAACGGCCCCGAAGTGCTCCGACGGATCGATGCGGTGGCAGACGACTTTGCGATGATGCCGGGAACCTGCGGCAAAGACGGCCAGAGTGTCCCGGTCGGCTGCGGTCAAGCCACCTTGCGCATCGGCGGGATCACCATTGGGGGGACCGCCGCGTGATCGATCTCGTCGCGCTGGCCGAAAGGGTCGTCGCTCGGGCCAAGGCGGGGGAGGAGATCGAGGCCTACGTCGCCCGTGGCCACGATGTCGAGGTGCGTGCCTACGAGGGCGAGATCGAATCCCTCTCATCTGCGACCACCGGCGGGATCGGCGTCCGAGTGCTCGTGGCCAACGGTTCTGAGGGCGCGCGGCTTGGCTTCGCGTGGGCCGGGTCTCTCGACGAGGAGGTTGTCGATTCGGCGGTCGCCGAAGCTCGGGACAACGCCATGTTCGCGACGCCCGACCCCGACGTGGGCTTCGCCACCCCAGACGGGATTGCGACGGCCGAGCTCGACCTGTGGGACCCGAGCGTCGCCGACGTGGCCACCGACGACAAGGTCGCCCTCGCGCTCGAACTCGAGCGGCAGGTCCGGGCCGACCCACGAATCCGGCAGGTGTCCTCGGCCGACTATGGCGACGAGCGAATCGAGGTCGCCCTGGCGTCGACCACCGGCGTACGGGCATTCTCCCGGCGTACGGCGGCGTTCTTATCCGCGTCGGCCATCGCCGGAGAGGGGACCGACAGTCACACCGGGACCGGCTTCAGCGTCGCGCGTGGCTTCGCCGGGCTGGACGCCGATCGGGCGGCACAGGACGCGGTCCTCCGGTCCACCCGCATGCTCGGCGCGATCAAGCCGGCGTCGGATCGCGTCACGGTTGTGTTCGACCCGCGGGTCGTCTCGACCTTGTTGTCGGTCATCTCGTCGGCGCTTTCGGGGGAGGCCGTCGTGAAGGGTCGTTCGTTCTTCGCCGGGCGAGTGGGGGAGAAGGTGGCTACCGGATCGTTCACGTTGGTCGACGACCCGACCGATCCTCGGGCGTTCGCAGCCGCGGCCCACGACGCCGAGGGACTGGCCTGCCGCCGGAACGTGCTCATCGACTCGGGGGTGCTGCAGGGTTTCCTCTACGACACGGTGTCGGCACGCCGTGCCGGATCGACGTCGACTGGGTCGGCCGTGCGGGGCGGGTACGCGGGCACCCCGGGGGCCGGGTGTCGGGCGCTGGTGCTCCAGCCCGGCCATCACGACCAGCAGGCCGTCCTCGCCGCGGTCGGCGAGGGCGTCTACGTCCAGTCGGTCACCGGCGTGCACTCCGGGGTCAACCCGGTGAGCGGGGACTTCTCGGTCGGGATCGAGGGTCTGATGGTCCGTGACGGCGAGCTGGCCGAGCCGGTCCGGGAGGTCACCGTCGCCTCGACCCTCCAGCGGATGCTCCAGTCGGTGCTCCACGTCGGTTCCGACATCGAGTGGCTCCCTGGCATCGCGGCCGGTCAGACACTGGCGATCGGGGACATGCAGCTCAGTGGCAGCTGACCGCAGCGGCCCGGCCCCGACTCCCGGTGGCGCCAGGCGCCCCCCTGGGTGCCACTGGCCAAAGATCCCGAATAGATATAGATAGAGGCCGGGACCGCGGAATGACCAGCTAGGTGGTCGCCGCGGCAGCCCTCTCTGAGCCGCCCGAGGAGGACGGGCTCGAAGTCGGGGCGGAGTCCTTGGTCCCGGAGTCCTTGGTCCCGGAGTCCTTGGTCCCGGAGTCCTTGGTCCCGGAGTCCTTGGTCCCGGAGTCCTTGGTCCCGGAGTCGCTCGACTCCTTCTCTTTGGGCTCCTTGGGGGCGGTGACAGAACCGTTCGATCGGCCGGCGCTCCGGCTGTCGTTCTTGTAGAAGCCGCTGCCCTTGAGCACGATGCCGACGTTGCCGAAGACCTTGCGCAGCGCCCCCTGGCAGACCGGGCACGTGGTGAGGGCCGGGTCTGAGAACGACTGCGCCGCTTCGAGGCGGTGACCGCACGAAGTGCAGACGTACTCGTAGGTCGGCATCAGGGCCCTCCTGGTCGATTTGACCACCGTTGGCACTCAAAGAAGGTGAGTGCCAAGAATAGTGTAACGGCCCTTCTTGGAGGGCCCTGCCCCCAGAGGTCGTAGAATCCTGCCGTGGCCGACAGGAGCCTCGCCCATCTCGACCCTCTTGGCGGCGCCCGGATGGTCGACGTCAGTCCGAGAGAACCGACCCATCGGCGGGCCCTGGCCCGCTGTCGCGTCCTGATGGCGCCGGAGACCACCGCCAAGGTGGCCAACAACGCCATCACCAAGGGCGACGTGCTGGCGGCGGCCCGCATCGCCGGGATCCAGGCGGCCAAACGGACCGCCGACCTCATGCCGATGTGCCACCCGGTTCTGGTGGGTTCGGTTGCGGTCAACTTTTCGATCGGCGACGACTACGTCGAGGTCGAGGCCAGTGTCGAGACGGTCGACCGCACCGGGGTGGAGATGGAGGCTATGACGGCCTGCACGATCGCGGCGTTGACCGTCTATGACATGTGCAAGTCAGCCGATCGCACCATGACGATCGACGGTGTGGCCCTGTGGGAGAAGTCGGGCGGCCGATCGGGCCACTGGCAACGAGCTCAGCCGGCCGACCTCGGGAGCTGAGCCCGGGGTCACCGGGTAGCCGTCGACTTAGCGGCGGCCCTTGCCCGCCGACCGGGCGAAGAAGTCCGGGGTAATGGGTGGGACCGATGCGTAGCTGGTCCGATCGGGTCCCGTTCCGACCAAGAACGTCGACTCATCCTCGGGCTCTGGTCCGGGTTCGGGCGCGATCGCCTGGGGCATGACGAGCGAGGTCACGTCCTGGACGTGGCCGAACACCTCGGCAGAACTCGCGTGCACGGGGTTCGCGCTGCCGAAACCGGGCGGCGGGGGCGGTGCATCGACGGCAAAGTCCCCACCGAAACCGGGCGGCGGGGGCGGTGGCACCGCGCTGAACCCCTCGTGGCCCGCAGGCCCGAACCCTGGCGGCGGGGGCGGTGGCACCGCGCTGAACCCCTCGTGGCCCGCAGGCCCGAACCCTGGCGGCGGGGGAAGGGCCGGTTCATCGAACACGAAATCGCTGGGCGAGGACAGGTCGACCGAGTCCCCCCAGGACACCGGGGCGGGCTCCGCAGGCTCGACGAAGCTGGGCTCAGCAAGGTCAGAGGCAAAGCCGACCGGTGGTGGTGTCGGCGGGGGGTTGTCCGTCGCCGATCCGAACCGGCCCAGAGGCGCGGCGAAGCCCGCCATTGGGGAGTCGGAGGCAAAGCCGACCGGTGGTGGTGGCGAGGGCGACCCCACGTCCCCCGTGCCGAAACCAGGGGGGGGCGGTGGCGGGACATCCGAAGTGCCCCACCCCATCGGCGAATCCAGGTTCGGGGTCGGGTTGGTGGAACCGAATCCCGGAGGAGGGGGCGGTGGCGGGAACTCGCCGGCCGGAGTGGGTTCATGCGAGGAGAAGCCCCCGGGCGGCGGCGGCGCTGCGAACTCTGCCGCGATGCGGGCCTTGGCCTCCTTGGCGGCTCGGCGACCCCCGAGCAGCCGCCGCCTTGGGCGGGCCTCCGCAGTCGGAAACGTCATACCGGGTGCCTCGAGTGGCTGAAAGAACGACTCCCCTCCAAGCGCTGGAGCCGCCCAAGGGTCGGGGGCCTCGTATCTGTCTGCGAACGGATTGATGGTTGGCGATCCGGGAGGCTCGGTTCGTTCGGGGAGCGGTGGTGGGGGCGTTCCGAGAATGGGGGGAGCGACCCCGAACGACGTCGATGGACTGACCGCGTCGATGGGAGAGCCGAGGGCGAGCCCTCGACCGGTGGCCGCTGCGATCTCAGGTGGCAGCGCCTCGTGGATACTCGCGACCATCCGAGCGAGGTCGGCGTGGGCCCGCTCGAGGTTGCTCAGTCTGTCCAGGACGGAGTCCCAAGGCGGAGCCGACGAAACGCTGGCTGGTTGGACGAGATCCATGTGGTCGTCTCTGCGACGGCCGACTGGCAGGTCTTGCATCGACATCGAAGTACTCCTCCCGACGCCTGCCCCGTGGCGTCCACCGTGCCAGCCGCCATCCCTAGCGCAGATGCTCAGGCTCGGGCGTACCTGAAATCTGCGATGTCGACCTAATCGCGCAGCGTACCGGACAGCTATCGGGAATTCGTGGTTATCCGTGCCTAATCGGCCCTGGTCAAGCGGAATGAATCGCAAAGCGCGACCATCCGCGAATTGTGATGTCGGTGGGGTTACGTTTTTAGAGCGAGTCCATTGGCTCGCGATTCATTGACATATACGGAGCAGTATCCAACAGGGAGGATTCCGTCATGGAAGCAACTAGCACACCGCGGTTTGTACGCGCTCTGCGTGCAATCCACGAGCAGAAGAGGGGCCGTACCGAGCTTGAGGGTGCCGAAGCTGGCTTCACCCTTATCGAGCTCATGGTCGTCCTCTTGATCATGGCCATCTTGCTGGCAATCGCGATCCCGACGTTCCTCGGGGTAAAGAGCGGTGCATACGACCGTTCGACGCAGTCCAACTTGACCAACGCTCTGACGTCGGCGAAGGCGGGCTACGCCAACGGTGGTTCCTATGCCACTACGCCGACCTTGGAGGCCGCGGTGTTGACTTCGGCTGAGCCGAACCTAAACTTCCTCACCGTGGCACCGACCACGGCGGGCGGGAACTCGGTGGTGGTTGGCGTGTCCACTGACGGGCAGGAGCTGATCCTGGTCGGCTGGTCGCAGAGTGGGACCTGCTGGGCCGCTGAGGACAACGAAGGAGTCGTTACGGGTGCCATCACGGGCGCCGATACTGCGCAGGGCGACTTCTACGAGCACTGGACGTATTCCTCAACGACTCTGTGCAACGTAGCCAATATCTCGACTGCCGGGTGGGGTACCCACTACTAAGCCGAGTGCTTGTAGTGGCCCTCCAGTGAGGGATTGAGTTAGCGGAGGAGGGTCTCGCAGTTGCGAGACCCTCCTCTCGCTTTCTGGCCACCGCTGGGCTCTCGAAATGAAGGGAACGCATGATAGAGATCGGCTTGCATCCGGGACCGACCGAGACTGTTGAGCCGGCCTGCGATCCCGACCGGGCCCTGGCGGCAGTCGCCCGTAAGCGGATGGTCCCCATCGTGCTGATCGTGGTGATCGTCGCCATCACGATGGCCTATTCGCTGTTCTGGGGACCGCTGATTGACCACACCGCCTGGATTACCCCGGGCGACCTCTGGGGAACGTTCCACACCGCCCAGTTCGTCGCGTGGGGGGACATCGGCGACGTGTACTCGAGCGGGGGCGGCTTGGTCAGCCTTCCGGGGATCAGCGTGGTCCTGGCCCCGGCGGCATTGCTGGTCAGCCACCTGGGACTGGTGGTGGGGTTCCCCTTTGCTCTTCCCCACCCGTCGGCCTGGCTGGTGCTGGGGCCCTACCAAGCCGCGCTGGGAGCCATCGTGCTCATCCCCCTCGACGCCCTTGCCGAAGAGCTCGCCATGGGCCACAGGGCCCGAGTGATGTCGTCGATCTGCGAGGCCGTCGCCCTCTGGCCCGTGCTGGCATTGTGGGGCCATCCGGAGGACTCCATGGCGATGGCATTCGCAGTGTGGGGGCTCCTGGCCGCGCTGCGGGGGCGGTGGCGTTCGGCCGGTTGGCTGTGTGGTCTCGCCCTGGTCATGCAGCCCCTCGTCGTGCTCATGCTGGTGGTCTTTCTTGCCATGGCTCCCAAGCGTGAGTGGCCGAAGCTTGCCGTTCGCAGCGCGCTACCCACGGCGGCGCTGGTCGCGATCCCCCTCGTGCAGTCGTGGCGGCACACGACGACTGCTCTCTTCAAACAGCCGAACTACCCGACCATCGACCATCCGACCCCCTGGATGGCGTTGGCCCCGGTGCTGACGAAGACCCATTCCATCGAGGTCAAGCACCTTGGCGAGCGGACCCTCCCCGGGGGAGCGACCCACTTCGCCATCTCGATCGTCCACACCGTGGCCGGCGAGACGGTGGCGGCCGGTCCGGGCCGGCTCATCGCGTTTGCCGTGGCCTGTTTGCTCGGCGTCTACGTCTACCGCTACCGCCCGAGCCAAGAGCAGGTCGTCTGGTTGTGTTGTGTCGCGCTGAGCTTGCGCTGCGTGTTCGAGGCGGTGATGAACCCGTACTATCTATGGCCGCCGCTCGCGATCGCGTTCGTCCTCGTTGTGCGCAACAGATGGCGGCTGGGGTTGGCGGTCGTGTCGAGCGCCGGCCTCACCTGGTGGAGCTACCGTCACCTCGGCCCGTGGGTCTGGTGGGTCCCGGTCGTGACCCTGTTGGCTCTGGTCGTTGCGGCGGCCAAGCCGGCTCAGAGCACACACGGCCTCGCGGTCGAAGGTCCCCGTCCGGGCCACATAGAGGCCTCGCGAGCACCTGTGGATGCGCTCCTCTAAGGGAGCTTCAGCAAACCGCCGGCGAACCTGAGGGAGGACCGGCGTTGGTTGGATCGAGCGGGTCCCGGGTGGCACCGCAGGGGGGCAATGTGCCCGACGTGGTGCTCGCGGCCGGCTGCGTGGTCGTCGTCGTCGACCCGCTGCCGCTGCTCGGGACCGCCGCCGGCGGGCTGGCGCCCGATCCGCAGGCCGCCGCGAGCACGCCGACCAGCACGACCCCGGCGAGGCGGGCCATGAGCTTGGCGAGTCGGGGCGGACGTTCGGTCATCGTTTAACCGCTCGCGCTCGGGGTGCTCAGCACCGAGGGCTGGGCGAGGATGGCCAGGCTGAATTGGTCGGTCAATGTAGTCGAACGGTTGGAACCGGTCCCCCCGCCCGAGATGCTGATCGAAGTGATCACCGTGAGTCGCGGCAAGGCGTAGAGGGCCTTGATGAAGGCGAGCGTCTGGTCGTATCTCCCCGTCGCCGACACGGTGACGGGGATGGTAGCCACGGTGCCGGATGCCACGGCGGCGGACGGACTGACGCCGGAGACCTTCATTCCGGTGCTGGTCGCTGCGTTCGAGATCGCGGTGATGTAGTCGTAGACGTCGGTGGTGGTGGGAACGGCCGCGGTGAGCTGCTGGCTCAATGCTTCAAACTCCGCCGACTGCTTTGAATACGCCTTCAGTCGGGCGAGGCGATCCTGGAGCACCGATTGCTCCGCTTGGGCCTGTTGCGACTTGGCGTTCACGGCAGCGAGCTTGTGCCCTTCTGGCACGAACACGGCGACGAGCCAGATCAACAGCACGACCAGCACGACACCGGCGGCGATGAGCACCTTGCGTTGGCGCAGTGCGGTCAGGATCTCGGTGCTCATTTGGTTGGTACCGAGTATTCGGCGATGCGCTGCGACTTCGCGCCGTCAAGGATTTCGAGGGTGGCTCCAAAGCTCACCGAGTTGCTCTGCGTGACTCCGCCGTTCAGGTCCACGTTGCTGAAGATCGGCGACTTGCTCATGGACTGTCCCCACGTGGTGACGTCGGTCAGGGCGGTGGCGTACACGCTGGTGGTGATGGAGCCAATCGAGGCCGCTGACCCGCCGGCCGGGGAGGTTGTCCCCGTCTGACCGGGGATCGAAGTTGCACTCAGCGTGAGGTTCGACAAGGTCGCTGACGTGGGGATGTACTGAGCGATCTGGTTCAGAACCACGAGCCAGTCCACTTCTTTGTTGAGGATCGGGAGCACCTGGGCCGACTGTTGGACCACCTGGTCGCGCAGGACCAGGGCCTTGTCGTACTTGGGGATCTCGACGTTTTGGATCGTGGCGTTCTGGGCCTGGATCGTACGGAGGCGTCCCTGGGCGCTGTTCACCTGGAGATACCGCATCGCGGTCAGGCCCACCATCAAGACGACGATGACGGCAGCGGCGCGGATCAGGTACCGCTGGACCCGCTTCTGGACGGCCCGGACCCGGACCGAATCGGGCAGAAGATTGAACGCCTTCCCACTTGGCTCGGGGAGGGCGAGACCGATGGGTGCCGCCGCCACCCCATCGATGTCGGCAGCCTGCTCTGGGGTCAGCGCAAGTCCCGAAATGTCGACCCTCGACAGCGGCGATGCCATGGCGACCGGAATGCCCGCGGTCGCCTGCATCATCCCGAGCAGTCCGGCTGCCCGCGTGCCACCGCCGGTCAACTGGATCCGCGTGACCGGTTGGCGGCCGGGGAGCGAAGAGAAAAATCGGATCGAGTTGTGGATCTCGCCGACCAGATCGCTGACCGCCCGGTCGCAGGACCCGGCCGCTTGGGGATCGTGGGATCCGGGGAAGCTGAGACGACGTTTTGCGGCTTCGGCGTCGCGAAGGGGGATGTCCAGTGAGCCGGCGATGGCGGCCGTGATCGTCTCGCCGCCCACGTCCAGGGTGCGCACAAACTGCAGCGTGCCCATCTGGTGGATGACGATCATCGTGAGGCCGGCGCCGATGGAAACGATCGCCTCGGGCATCTGGAACCGGGGGTCGAACAGCGCTCTGGCCAACGCAGCCGTCTGCAGGTCGATGGAGATCGGTTCGAGTCCGGCCATCTCGATGCTGGCCACCACCGAGTCGACGGTGTCGGAGTGCGCCGCTCCGACCAGGACCCGCAACATCGGCGGCCCCTCGGGGCTCGTGACCTGGGCGATCACCTTGGTGGACAGCGCCGTCTCGTCAATGGAGAACGGAATGACCTCGTCGGCCTTGTACCGAACCGCCGAGTCCAGCTCGTTGGGGGCAAGGAGCGGCATGTCGATCTCGCGGATGATGGCCCGCAGCCCGGCCACGCCCACCTTCACCTGGCGCTGGCTGAACCGACCTTCCCTCCACAAGCGTTGAAGGGCCTCGGACAGTCCGTTGTGGTCGCGTACCTCACCCGCGACCACGCACCCGGGCTGCAGCCCAACCTGGCCGAAGTTTTCGAGGACCGGCAGGCGTCCCTCGTCGATGGATAACTCAACGGCTCGGACGGCGCTTGTGCCGATGTCCAGACCGATGCTCCGGTGTGCCATCCGGCTCTTTCCAGCCCCTCGGGGTCTCTGGGTGTCGCACGAACGGGGAGGGCTAAATTGCCTGTTCCCGCTCGGCGAGCCCTATTCGTCACTACGGTCGGCCGCCCGCCAGGCGACTCGCAGAACTGTACTGGCGGGCCTTCCCAAAACCGCGAATGGGGGGCCGGGGCCCGGACGATCGAACGTCGGTATCGTTGGCCGTTTCGCGACGCCTGAGCCACAGGAGAACCGTGTCCGCGTGAGCCCTTCGCCCATCAACCTGCGTGCCGGCGTCAACGGGTCGATCGACGTCTCGGTGGCCGAGCTCGGCGGGCGATCGGTCGTCTTGGCCCGATCGTCGTCGGATCGCCGACGAGGTGCGCTCGGGAGGCAGGACGGGGAGAGCCTTGCCTCAGCGGCCCGGCTCGCCCTACGCCAACGGACCGCCCTGGTCATGGAGCTCGCGTCGAGCGGGGCGGACGTCTCCGAGGGGGTCGACGCCCTGCACGGCTGGGGGACCGCCGCCGCCGCGATCGCCAGCTGCTCAGGGATCGTCCCGGTTCTGGCCGCAGTCACCGGGCCGGTGCTCTCGGGTCCAGCGCTCATGCTCGGCCTCTGCGACGCGGTGGTTATGAATCCCGACGCCGTTGCGTTCGTTTCGGGGCCGTCGATGGTCGCGCAGTTCACCGGCGTTCGGGTCAGCCTCGCCGACCTCGGCGGGGTCGGAATCCACTCACGCTCGAGCGGGCTGTGCGCGCTCGAATCGGACTCGCCGCTCGAGGCCATCGCCGACATCTACGGATACCTCCCCCGGCACACCGACGAGCCTGCGCCGATTGTGGACTCCGACGACCCCCCAGACCGGGTCGCACCCGAATTGCGTGAGATCGTGCCTGTACGCGACTCGGCTTCCTATGACGTACGCGACGTGGTGACGACGATCGCCGACCACCAGGACCTGCTCGAGCTGTGGCCGCGGTGGGCACCCCAGCTGGTCACGGGGTTGAGCCGGATCGCGGGGCACCCGGTCGGGGTGGTGGCCAACCAGCCGCGCTCGCTCGCGGGCACCCTCGACATCGCGGCCTCCCAGAAGGGGGCGCGCTTCGTCCGGATGTGCGACGCGTTCAACCTCCCGATCGTCACGTTCGTCGACACCCCGGGGTTTCTCCCGGGCAAGGACCTCGAGTGGCGCGGGATGATCCGTCATGGCGCCGAGCTGGTGTTCGCGTATGCCGAAGCGACCGTGCCCCGCCTGGCCGTCATCCTTCGAAAGGCGATGGGTGGTGCCTACATTGTTATGGATTCCAAGGGCCTCGGGAACACCCTGTGCCTGGCCTGGCCGGGCGCCCAACCGGCGGTGATGGGCGCCCGTGGTGCGGTGCAGATCCTGCAGCGCTCAGCCACCGACGAGGCGCGCCGCCAGATGGAGGACGCCTACGGTGAGCGGTTCCTCGCCCCATGGGAGGCGGCCGAGCGGGGGTTCATCGATATGGTCATCGACCCCGCAGACACCCGCCGAGAGCTGGCCCGGGCGCTCGCCAACGTGGCGAGCCGGAGGGAGCACGTGGTCGGGCGCAAGCACGACGCGGGGCCCATGTGAGTGGGTCGATTGGCCGGGCTGACAGGCCCCAAGAAAGGCGCAAGACGCTCTGAACTGGGAGATCACAGACCGTCATCCAACCGCAACGGCCTCGTGGTCCAATTGTCGCTCCGCTGGGGCAAGATCGCGGGGTGGAACAGACGCCTGACGTGCCGCTCGTTCTCGAGTCGTGCCACAGCACATGGCTCTTCGACACGAC
>Ga0181521_10004610_pt1 | contig 15638 bp, 12 predicted proteins | sample PEATcosm2014_Bin_32_FD_119764 | JGI IMG/M metagenome (GOLD analysis project Ga0181521, IMG submission 119764) | Peatland microbial communities from MTU Mesocosm Facility, Houghton, MI, USA - PEATcosm2014_Bin02_60_metaG | ecosystem: Environmental > Terrestrial > Soil > Wetlands > Peat | place...
CGAGCTGTCGATGTAGTTTACATCTCCCAGGTTGAGCAGGATGTTTTTCTTTCCCTTGCCGATCAGGCCGCGAACGGCTTCGCGCAGTTGCACGCTGCCCTCGCCCAGGGTGATTCGTCCGCTCAAGTCCAAAATGACGACCCCGTTCACTTCACGGGAAGCAATATTCAGTGCCACGGTAATTCCTCCTTGTTGGTATTAAGGTTATAGCATTCTTGCAGTTCCACCGGGCGGAAATAGTGACCTCTATCCGCCACCCAGGCTCTGCGCCGGCGCTAATCTCTTTCCGCCTGCCGCCGCCAGATGCTTGACAAGCGTCAGCTCGGTTCCGGGATGCAGTTGTCGAAAGTGTACCTCATCCATGAAGGACCGGATGAGGAAAATCCCGCGGCCAGAGCCGCGCAAGAGGTTTTCAGGTGTGCGCGGGTCGGGAAGCGTCTCCGGGTCCAATCCCTTGCCCTGGTCGGCAACGGTAATCACCAGCGCCGAGCCGGTGTTCTCAAAGTTGGCGGCGATTCGCTTGGCGGAGTCGAATTCGTTGCCGTGCAGAACGGCGTTGACCGCGGCCTCGCGCGCCGCCATCGACACATGGAAGCATTCGTCCTCGTCCAGGCCGGCCTCGGCGGCCAGTTTCTCCGCCGCCGCCTCCACCTCGGCGACGCTCTCCATGGTGGATGCCAGCGAAAAACTCAGCCGTCCTGTCTTGGATACGCTCACCGAGTTCGTCTTCGTCCTTTCTGGAGCGATCCGGGACGCAATCGTCCCTCCACGCCCAGGCAGCCATTAACGCAGTTTCAAGGCTGACCGGGAGTTGTGTCAAGAAAAGGTGACACGGCCCGGTTGAAGAGTGCCGAGGAGAATCAACAATGATCGTGACCTCCAGAAAAAACTCGAGCAAATAGTGGAGGACGCATTTGCAAACGCACCATGGAAGGGGCAGTAAAAACCCCATATCATTGAAAACACGATAGATGATGGCCGATTCATCGTCCCGTCAAACTGCGGAATGTAGGCAGATTCCGTTTGATACGAGAAATCGCCCGCATTTGTAAATCCAATTCCCACTTATTGAATCCAATTATGGAGTCGTGCGCCCTGGTTTTCCTCCGCCCTTAGCACACGCCTTCATTTTCGTTAACTTCTAGGCCAGAAGACCACGCTGAATAATCCAGGCGAGCGGACCATTCCGCGGCATCCTCCTACCAGAAGCCCAGGCAAGGGGCGGATATTGAAGACAGACGTAAGCAATGTTGATTTGACCTCCGAAATACACCTGAACCGCCTGCAGAGTCATCGCGGGCGCCGCTGGATTCTGGAATTAGTCGGCGTTTTCGCTGTATGTTTACTGGCTGGCGAAATGGGACTGTCTGTCCCTTTTACGAGCGGAACGATATCCCCCGTGTGGCCAGCGGCAGGCGTCGCGTTGGCCGCCATGCTCCTCTTCGGCTATCGCATCTGGCCGGCAGTCCTCCTGGCTGCATTCGTCGTCAATTTCTTTACCGGCATCCCGCATCTAGCCGCGGCCGGAACCGCTTTGGGCAGCACGGCTGGTCCGCTGTTCGGCGCATGGCTTCTGCGGCAGTTGCCCGATTTTCGGCCTTCCCTCACCAGGCTTCGCGATGTGCTCGGATTGAGTATTTGTGGCGCCGTCTGCGGCACTGTGGTCAGCGCGACCGTCGGCACTGCAGTTTTGGCTCTCGCCGACGGAAATGCCTGGTCTGGTTTTGCGCCTGAGTGGCTGAAGTGGTGGTGGGGCGACGCCACGGGGGTGTTGATCGTTACCCCGCTCGTGCTGACCTTCACGGGACTGATGCCGGCCCTGAAAAAGCGGCGGGTCGAATTGGCGTGCCTGCTGCTCGGAACTGTTGGCAGCGCCTCGCTGATCTTTGGTCATCGGCTTGGATCCATGCATGCCGGCGTATTCGCGTTCGGCGTTTTCCCTTTCATGCTCTGGGGAGCTATTCGGTTCGAGGTGCCGGGGTCGGCCGTCGTGAGCTTTTTGAGTTCCGCCATTGCCGTGTGGGGGACCGCCCATGGCTTCGGACTAGTCATCTATGGCAACGTCGAGCAGAACGCTATGCTGCTCCAGGCATTTATTGTTGTCACCTCGGTCTCGGGCGTGGTGCTGGCCGCCGTGATCGCGGAGAGAGCGGAACTCATTCGCAAGCAGAGTATTCTCGAAGCGCTTGAGCATAGCGAGAAGAATTATCGCGGCATCGTTGAGACTGCTTACGAGGGCATCTGGAAGGTGAATGCCGATTTTGAAACCTCCCTGGTCAATGGCCGCATGGCTGAACTGCTCGGGTATACCATCCAGGAGATGCTGGGCAGGCCGCTGTTTGATTTCATGTTCAAGACGGACATCGAGCAGAAGAAATCCGAGTTCGAACGCCGGCGCCTGGGCGTCAGCGAACAGATTGAAACCCGCTATCGCAGGAAGGACGGGAAAACATTATGGGCGCGAGTTACCACATCGCCGATTGTCGGTGGTGACGGGAGCTTTGAAGGCGCGCTTGCCATGGTAAGCGATATGACGGAGCAGAAGCGCGCTGAATCGGAACGGCGCCGCTCGCAGGAAACGATCAGCTTGCTTTCCCGGGCAGTGGAACAGACGGCCGATAGCGTCGTAATCACCGACCGCCATGGCACGATTGAGTATGTTAATCCAGCGTTTGAGGTCATTACGGGTTACGGCCGTAAGGAAGTTGTCGGCAAGACGCCTGGCATCTTGAAGTCCAGCCTGCATGATAAGGAGTTCTACAACCGGCTCTGGGGTCAAATTCTGGAAGGGGCGGATTTCCACGGCACGATTGTGGACCGCAAAAAGTCTGGAGAACTGTACTGGGCGGAGCAGACTATCAGCCCGATTAAGGACAGCGCAGGCGTCATCTCTCATTTTGTTTCTGTGTGCAAGGACGTTACGGCGCTCCGCGAACAGCAGGAACAGGAACTCCAGTTGCAAATGGCGCGTAATGTACAGCAGCGGTTCTACACTGGCGCAATGACCTGTGCCGCCGGATTTGATATCGCCAGCGCCATCTACCCCGCCAAGGAAGCTTGCGGCGATTACCTGGATGCCTTCTCAATGCCTGACGGACGCACATGCATCGGTATTGGCGATGTCAGCGGGCACGGCTTGGATTCTGCGCTGGTAATGGCGCTGACCCGCGCTTATGTGCGCTCATTCGCCCAGGTCGAAGCGGATTTGGCGAAGATACTGAGTCGCGTCAACCATATGCTGATTGCAGACCTGGAGGACACCCGGTTCGTCACCATGTTGCTGGTTTGCCTGGATGAAACGAATGGCTGCTTGTCTTATGCCAGCGCAGGGCACGTTTCTGGTTTTCTGATGAATGGTTCGGGCGAGATCGATCATGTGCTTGAAAGCTCAGGCCCGCCGTTGGGACTGTTTCCTGATTCTGAATTTGTCACCTCGACAATACCTTTGACCTCGCAGCATCTCATGATTCTATTGACGGACGGCACGACTGAGATGGCAACGTCGGGAGACATGGAGTTCGGCACCGGCGGAGTTCTCGAATATGTGCGCGCCCATCGGAATGATTCAGCGAACGAACTCGTGCATGGCATTTATCGTGCCGCTCGGAGCTTCGCCAGTGACCATCCTCAGCAAGACGATGCCACCGGCGTCATTGTAAGAGTTGCCTGAAAGCCGTCCTTTTATGGATCCGGCAAGGCAGTTTCAAGGATGGAAAAGATTGTGTCAGGCGGCGGCGCGCTTCTACAGGTGGTTAAGCGAATCGCAGGACGATTGGTTGCCCAGTGAACAGGCCTTCTGAAGCAACTGCCGCGCTTTCTCCCTATCCTTTGGCACTCCAAGTGTTAGCCGCTCAGATTACCCAAACGAATCATTCCAAAGGCGCAGCCCGACCCCCAAGCGATACACTCATCTCATGCGCCCCCGCACCACAACCCGCATCAGCCTCACGGCGCTGCTCGGCACGCCGGTGACCGATTCCCACGGCCACCTGCGCGGGCGGCTCAAGGACATTGCCGTGGCTACCGGCGAGGATGCCGGCAAAGTGGCCGGACTGGTTCTCAAAACCCGCGACGGATTGTGCATCGTGCCTTCGCAGGATGTAATGGAGACGCCCGCCGGCACACTCGAGTTGCGCTCGGCAGGCGCCATGGTTCCCCTGGAGGATCAGGGCAACTACCTCTACCTGCGCCAGGACCTGATCGACCGCCAGATCATCGACATTCACGGCCGCAAGGTGGTCCGCGTCAACGACGTCGATCTGGAGTGGATGGGCCAGGGCGCGGCGCACCTGTTGCGCGTGGCCGAGGTCGAGGTGGGGCTTCGCGGAGCCTTCCGCCGCGTCTTCAAGGGCCTGCTGCCCCGCGCCTGGCTGGAATCTCTCTCCCGCAAATTCGCCTTCCGCGGCATCCCCTGGGAGTTTGTCGATGTCATCGAGGTTGATCCGGCCCGCCGCGTCAAGCTGCGCATCGAGTATGAGCGTCTGGGCGAGATGCACCCCTCCGACCTGGCCGATATTCTCGAAGACCTGGCCCCCGCCGAGCGCGAGGTCATCTTCACCTCGCTGGACGAGGATGTGGCCGCGGAGACCCTCGAAGAGGTCGAGCCCCGCCTGCAAAAGTCGCTCCTCGAAAAGCTGGGCGAAGAAAAAATCGCCGACATCGTCGAGGAGATGGACCCCGGCGCCGCCGCCGACCTGTTGGCCGAGCTTCCCGAAGAGCAGTCCGACGCCATTTTGGAAGAGATGGAGCCGGAGGAGCGGCAGGAGGTCGAGGATCTGCTCGAATTTGACGAAAACTCCGCCGCCGGCTGCATGACCACCGACTTCGTTGCCCTGGGCAAGGACGCCACCGTGGCTCAGGCCGTCGACGCCCTGCGCGCCTTTGACGGCGACCCGGAGAGCGTGACCGAAGTCTACCTGCTGGATGAGAAGCGCGTGCTGCGCGGCGCCATCCCTCTCGCCCAGCTCGTAATGGCTCAGCCGGAGACGCGTCTCTCCCTGCTGACCGAAGCTCGAGTCCTCTCCTGCCCCATCAACCTGCACCAGAACGAGCTGGCCGAACTCTTCGACAAATACAACCTCCACGCCCTCGCTGTTGTCGACACGCAGGGCCGCATGGTCGGCGTCGTCCAGGCTGACCACGTCATCAGCTTCCTGCGCGACAAATTATAAGGTCAGCGGCAATGCCTCTGTGCTACACTTCCTGCAAACCTTAGCAAAGACATTTTTGCACGTGAATCTGCCCCGCGCGCGGTCTGCCAGTCTGCGGCAGTATCGTGTGGGACAGGGAGAAGGGATAGGAGGAGGAATACCTATGCAACAGAAAGATGCCAGGCCGCGGCGGATGTATGGTATCACGCCGACGCCCTTTGAAATTCCCCCTGAGCGTTTACCTAAATCGACGATGCCCAAGAGCAAACGGCCGCTGTTGATTTCGATTCTCGCAATATACTATATGATCCAAGCTGGAGTCTCCCTGCTCCTTGCCTTGGTTCCGTGGGGTGACCCGGATTCGGGTTTGGCAAACTACCTGACCGCAAACTCTTCTCTTGTTTTCCATTCGATTCCACGGATGTTTCGGCCGGGTTTGGGGGTGCCCGGTCAAGCGCCGAGCGCCATGCTCCAAATGCTTCCGTTTGTCTTTCTGGCGATCGGCATTCTTTCCGGTCTCCTCGCATTCAAGTTGTGGACCCTGTCGGCTCGTTGGCGCTGGGCAACCATGTTCTGGGCTGGGTACTCGCTCTGTAGCACCTTGCGTTTCCTCGTGATCTATTCAGCAATCAGAAGCGCTGTGGATATGCCACTACCTCCTTTGCCGGCACAATTCAAACTGGCTCTTATTATGAGCATGACTTGGAATCTACTCGTCGTTTGCTACCTGGCCTTTTACCCCGGCGTCAAAGAGGCATTCGAGGATCAGCTGTATTAGCAGTCTGGTCTCCACGCCTGCTTCGGGCGGCATGGGTTCACTGCCTGCCGCCCGAATGGTTTTCTGTCGTCCCTTTCCGCTCCGTCTCTCTGGCGGAGCCTGAAAGTGTCTCAATTCGGTATTTTGTGTGCAATATTGCTCACTCGCAGTTCTTTTTTTCTCACTCACCTCCGAGAAAAATTTGGATTCAGCCCGATCTGTGAAACAATTCAGAGATGATGCAGTTTCCCAAGATCATTCAGGGCGGAATGGGCGTGGGCGTTTCAAACTGGCGCCTGGCCAATGCTGTCTCCAAACTCGGTCAACTCGGCGTGGTCTCCGGCACCGCGCTTGATTCGCTCTTTGTCCGCCGCCTCGCCGATGGCGATCCCGGCGGTCACATGCGCCGCGGCCTCGATGCCTTTCCCTTTCCCGAGATGGCCCAGCGCCTCTGGGACGAGTACTACGTTTCCGGCGGTAAGGCCGAGGGAAAGCCCTATCCGCTCCCGCCCATGCACCAGCGCTTCGACCTGCGCAAGGTGGTCGAGCTGTGCATCGTGAGCAACTTCGTCGAAGTCTATCTGGCGCGCGATGGCCACAAGAATCCCGTGGGCATCAATTTTCTTGAGAAGGTGCAGATGCCGCACCTCTCGTCGATCTACGGCGCGATGCTGGCCGGCGTGGGCTACGTGCTGATGGGCGCGGGCATTCCGCTGCACATTCCCGGCGTCCTCGACGCCTTTGCTTCCCATCGTCCGGCCGAATATCGTCTGGCCGTCACAGGCGCCGCGCCGGATGCTGACACGGCCATGAGCTTTGATCCCGCCGATTATGTGGAAGGCCCACTTCCGCTGCTCGACCGGCCGCGCTTTTTAGCCATCGTCAGCTCTAATACCCTGGCCACTACCATGTTGCGCCGTGCCAACGGGCGCGTCGACGGGCTGGTCATCGAAAGCCCCACGGCCGGCGGGCACAATGCGCCGCCGCGCGGCAAGCTGCTGCTCAACGCTGCCGGTGAACCCATCTACGGAGAGCGCGACCAGGTAGACATTGCGGGATTGCGCGCGCTGGGCGTGCCCTTCTGGCTGGCCGGCGGATACGGTAACGCCAAGAGCTTGCGTTTTGCGCTCGACCAGGGCGCCGCCGGCGTGCAGGTGGGCACCGCATTTGCCTTCACGCGGGAGTCCGGCCTGCGTCCCGATCTCAAACAGTCGCTTATCGCCCAGGCGGCAACCGGCACCGGTGAAGTCTTTACCGACCCGCTCGCCTCGCCCACCGGATTCCCATTCAAGGTGGCGCTGTTGCAAGGCTCCTATTCCGATCCGGAGGTCGCCGAGGCGCGAACACGGGTCTGCGACATAGGCTTGCTGCGGGAATCCTATACCACGACAGACGGCAAAATCGGCTACCGCTGCTCCGCCGAGCCGGTGGCGAACTACGTGGCCAAGGGCGGTAAGGTCGAGGATACGGTGGGGCGCAAGTGCCTGTGCAACGCCCTGATGGCCAACATCGGCCATGCCCAAACGCGCAAGGATCAGTCTGTCGAGCCGCCCCTGGTCACCGTGGGCGACGATCTGAATACCGTCGCGCAGTTCCTCGCCCCGGGCCGCACATCCTATGGCGCCGCCGACGTGGTTGCGTCTCTGCTCAGCCTCACCGCCGACGAGGCCGCTGCCGAGCAGGAAGAAGAACCGGTCTTCGCCACCGCCTGACGCGCTAACCTACTGCATTTGTAAGAAACTTCTGGGTGCCCGCCCTCGCGACGTTCTTGTTTTTGCGGTAAGGGATACTTATGATTTCCTGGCCGAAGGTGTCTGCCCCACCGCAGGTGGTTTCCGCTCCTTCAGGTTGTGGCTGTCGGTGGCCTTCAGCGTCATCCCGTAAATCGACTTGAACTGCTCGATCTCTATCAGCGTTTGCGGAGAGAAGGGAACCAGCTTGCCCTCGAACGCGTGCAGAACGATTCCCTCCAGCAGATCGCCCAGCGTCATTTCCTTCAACTCGGCAACAGCCTTGAGCACCTTCAACAAGCGTTTTTCCATCCGCACGCCGGTCTGGACGCGCTCGACGACAACAGGTTCGCGATCTTGCTGCTCTTGCGACATAATAGCCTCCTGCTACATTCGTACCAATGTACCAAGATAATCAAACTCTGTCAACCCCTCCTTTGCGACTCCTCCCCAGGCCCGCCATCCGGTTTCGCGCCCCTTGCCCTGGCCTGTTATGGTCAGGAAGGTGCATTCAAATGACTCCACAATAGGAACCGGCCCGAATGTTGAAGCGTTGGCGAATCCGGATACTGCTGTTTTTGGCCGTCCTCGGCCCCGGATTCATTACCGCCAACGTCGATAACGACTCCGGCGGCATCCTCACCTACTCGCAGGCCGGCGCGCAATACGGCTACACCCTCCTCTGGACCATCATTCCCATCACCATCGCCCTCATCGTGGTCCAGGAGATGTGCGCCCGCATGGGCGTGGTTACCGGCAAGGGCCTCAGCGACCTGATCCGCGAGGAGTTCGGCCTGCGCCTCACTGTTGTGCTGATGGTGCTGCTGGTGGTGGTCAACTACACCAACGTGGTCACCGAGTTCATCGGCATCGCCGGCTCCATGCACCTGTTTCACGTCTCCAAGTTCATCTCTGTGCCGTTTTGCGCGGCGCTGGTCTGGTACATGGTGGTGCGCGGCAGTTACAAGAGCACGGAAAAAATCTTCATCATCGCCTCTTTTATCTATATCTGCTACATCTTTGCCGGGGTGCTCTCGCAGCCCAGTTGGCACGATGCCATTCTGGCTACCGTCCAGTTGCCTGCCAAATCGGTGTGGAGCGACAAGGCTTATATGTATATGGCCATCGGCGTAGTCGGCACCACCATCGCTCCGTGGATGCAGTTCTATCTGCAATCGTCCATCGTGGAGAAGGGAATTCGCGTCAAGGACTACGCCGCCTCGCGCCTCGACGTGATCGTCGGCAGCCTCTTCACGGACATCGTAGCCTGGTTCATCATCGTAGCCTGCGCGGCCACGCTCTACGTCCACGGCATGGGAGCTATCCAGGTGGCCGCGGACGCAGCCGAGGCGATGCGCCCCCTGGCCGGCGACTACGCCTTTCTGCTCTTCGCCTTTGGCCTCTTCAATGCCTCGATCTTCGCCGCGTCGATCCTGCCCATCTCCACCGCTTATACGGTCTGCGAGGGCCTGGGCGTAGAATCCGGCGTGGACAAAACCTTCAAGGAAGCGCCCTTCTTCTACTGGCTCTACACGCTGCTCATCGCCGGCGGCGCGCTCACCGTGCTGCTGCTGCCCGACGCCCAGCTGATCAACTTCGCCATCCTCTCCCAGGTGCTCAACGGCGTCCTGCTTCCAGTGGTCATCATCCTCATGCTGATGCTCATCAATCGCCAGGACCTGATGGGCGAGCACAGAAACTCCCGCCTCTGGAACGTCATCGCCTGGGCCACCAGCATCATCGTCATCGGCATGACGCTGATCATGCTCTGGGGCATGATGCCGGGGCACTGATTCCAGATGAAGCTAGACGTTGTCTACAGCAGTTTGCCCGCCGCCAGATCCCGAATCAGTCCTCGGTCGGCGGCCAGGAACTCGTATCCCGAAAGCTCCTCCAGCCGCACCCAGCGAAACTGATGGTAGATGTGGTTCACGATCTCCCCGGAAAACTCATGCACCGCGAAGAACTGCAAATCCACCGCGCCGCCATGGCGGTAGTTGTGGCGAATGCGCGTGACAAGGGAGCCGATGGTGGCTGTGATGCCCAACTCTTCGTGCAGCTCGCGGGCCAGCGCCTGCTGCGGGCTCTCGCCCGGCTCGATTTTGCCGCCGGGAAACTCCCACTTGAGCGCCATCGGCTGATTCGGGCGGCGTTGACCGATCAGTATCTCGCCGCCGCGCACAATCAGCGCCGCCGCCACGAAGCGGAGCGCGAAGCCGGCAGGCCGGGAATCCGTCTTGGGCTGAACTTCTTCCACCCCACTAGTGTAAACGCACCAAATGGTTGCAGAGTTCGAGCGGGAGCTGCCCTGGAAGTTGTTGCGTGCCAATAAAGCCCATCTGTGTTACACTGTAATTGCGCTCAGTGATTTGGCCGTGAGCGGCAGCGAGCCCCTTCCAAGGCAAGTTTGCCTGGCACAGTTTTCCCCAAGCCCCTACAGCGTATCCACATGAGTCTCCCATCATGGGGGCCTCTGCCATGGGTCAAACCAGACCCGGCAGTAGTCTGTGCGTTCGTTTCCTTCAACCAGGGATGCCGCGCCAGCGAACCATGGAACGCTTAAAAGCGTGGGAGCGTGGAGTCGGCCGGCAATGTGCCGTCTGGCGATGAAGTAGCGTGCGGCAGCTCCGGGCGCAGGCGTTCTCCTCTTGAATGCTTTCCGGTCAGTCTTTAGAACGACTTTCGGTTCTCCCTTACGCAAATCAATCAGCAGGCTCGCGCCACGAAGGTGTGCGCGCGCCTCACGTCCGGTTCTGATTGCAGGCTCCAGGGAAACTGGAGCTCGCGGAACCCAACAGGAATGTACCCTATTTTGACAACACAGTTTTCTCAGTTTTCTCTTTCGCCCGCCCTGATGGCGCGGCTTGGCGCAAACAAATTTGTAATCCCCACTCCGGTGCAGGCCGGTTGCATCCCTCCTGCTCTCGAAGGCCGCGACGTGCTGGCCACCGCGCAGACCGGAACCGGCAAGACGCTCGGTTTTCTCATCCCCATCATCGAGAGCTTGCAAAAGACGGAAGCACGGAGCGCCGCGCAGGCTCTCATCCTGTTGCCCACGCGTGAGCTGGCCATGCAGGTGGAGCAGGCCTTTCTCGCCGTACGCACCAGCTCCGCGCAATCCGTGGCACTGGTGGTCGGCGGGCTCGCCGAGCGCTCGCAACTCGACGCCATCCGCCGCGGCGCGCGCCTCATCGTCGCCACTCCCGGACGCCTGGAGGACTATCTCAAGCGCAAGCTCGTCCGCCTCGACGGAGTGAAGATCCTGGTGCTGGACGAGGTGGACCGGATGCTCGACATGGGCTTCCAGCCGGCCATCGCCCGCATCGCGGCTACGCTGCCGGCCGTGCGCCAAACCCTCTGTTACTCGGCCACGCTCGAAGGCTCCGTCAAGGAAGTAGCGCGCAAGTACCTCAACAACCCCGTTCGCGTCGAAATTGGCTCGGTGCTCAAGCCCGCTGAAAACGTCGAGCTGCGTACCTTCGAGGTCGAGGCGGACAAAAAGCAGGAGCTGCTTGAGCATCTGCTCGGCGCCGAACGAGGCAGCTTCTTGGTCTTCGTGCGCACCAGGCACGGCGCCGACCGCGTGGCCCGCCGCCTGGTTCGCAGCGGACATTCAGCCACGCAAATTCATGGCGACCGCTCGCAGGCTCAGCGCAATCAGGCCCTGCGCAGCTTCTCCGAGGGCCGTCACCGCGTGCTAGTCGCCACCGACGTCGCCGCCCGCGGCATCGACGTGGCCAACGTGGCCCACGTCATCAACTTCGATATGCCCAAGATGGCCGAGGATTTTGTCCACCGCGTCGGCCGCACTGGCCGCGCCTCGGCGCATGGCGTAGCCTCCACCTTTGCCGGTCCCGCAGAGCGTAATGACCTGCGCAAGATCGAGCGCACCTTGTCTATCCAGATGAAGCGCTTCCGCGTGCGCTCCGCCAGCGGCCAAAAAGCGGCGTAAGAGCAGAGCGCGCCCCATCCTTGAATTAAAGAGCGGTTCAGGGATGGGTCACCCGGCACCGGCCTATCACGTCACCTCACTTTTCAACCACATTATGTGATAAACTGCGAAATCAGGAGGAGAGTATATGCCCATCAGACAATTCATACTTTCCTGCTTATGTTCGTTTTTTGCAATTAATGCTTTCTGTAGCACAATTCCGACCGATATAACGAAAACGGTTGTATTCATCTACAAGAATGCTGATGCGGAACCTAACCACGCTGATGGGACAGGTTTTCTGATTGGGATACCTGTCCCATCCAAGCCAGAAAATTCTTGGGCATATCTTGTAACAGCACAACACATAGTTCGTACCAATCCAAACGACCTCAATAGTCCGATGCTCGACCGAATATTTGTGAGATTGAACAAGAGGTCGGGAGACTCCATCACAGTACCCGTGGAACTCAGACCTTCGGGACCCAATCAAACCGTGTTTCTCGAAAGTGATGCATCGATAGATATAGCAGTGATCCCATTCGGCATTCGCAGTACCGAGTATGATCTTCTCTTGCTCCCAGAGAATATGTTGGTTACCCAGGATGATTTCAAGTCTTATAACATCGGTGTGGGGTGCGATATGTTCTTTACAGGAATGTTCGCGCCATATCAAGGAAAGAAAAGAAACCAACCGATCGTCCGCTTTGGTAAACTCGCTATGATTCCTGATGAAAAGATCACATTTGGTGGCACACAAATTGATGCTTACTTGGTCGAGACATTTTCTTTCGGCGGTAATAGCGGGTCGCCTGTATTCTTCTATCCTAGTGCGGACAATACTCCGGGGCGGCTCAATTTGGGTCAGCAACCGATTAAGATTGCTGGGGTGATGAAAGGCTTTTTTGGTGACATTGAGCCGATTATGTTGGTACAGCCAACGGATTTGGTTCCACAAGTGGTTCCCGTGTCCCAATCTAATTCAGGAATCGCAGTGGTAATACCCGCCGCGCACATACGTGAGATACTTCATTCAGATGCACTTGAACGACAGAGGCGTTGAGTGGAACAGCAGGCGATTGAGCCGAGGCCTGCATTGATTTTGCTGCATTTGCGGTACGGCTGAAGCCGTGCCCTTTCAAAACATCGTTTCCTTCAGAAACTCTGGAACTGACCCCTGAAACCTGATCTCTGTTTTTATTTATCCGTCAACGCCTCTACGCCGGGCAGCTTCTTGCCCTCGAGGAACTCCAGCGAGGCTCCGCCGCCGGTGGAGATGTGCGTGATCTGGTCGGCTACGCCGGCCTGGTTGATCGCCGAAACCGAGTCGCCGCCGCCGATGATGGAGGTGGCCGCGCGGTTAGCCGCGACAGCCCGGGCGATGGCGTTGGTGCCTACGGCGAAGCGCGGAAACTCGAAGACGCCAGCCGGGCCGTTCCACACAATCGTCCGCGCGGTCGAAACCACTTCCTCAATCGCCGCGATCGACTTGGGGCCAATGTCCAGTCCCATCCACTCGGCGGGAAAGTTCTTCGAGCAATCCCACGCCTGGGTTTTGGCGTCGGCAGCAAACTTATCGGCCAGGATGTTATCCACCGGCAGCAGCAGCTTGACGCCCTTGGCCTTGGCCTTGTCGAGCGCCGCCTTGGCCATATCGATCTTGTCTTCCTCGACCAGCGACTTACCCGTTGTAACTCCCAGCGCACGCTCAAAGGTGTAAGCCATGCCGCCGACAATCACCAGCGTATCCACCTTGTCGAGCAGGTTGTCAATCACGTCGATCTTGCCGGAGATCTTGGAGCCGCCGATGATGGCGACAAAAGGCTTTTCCGGCGATTCCAGCGCCTTGCCAAGGTAAGTAATCTCTTTTTCCATCAGCAGGCCGGCAACGGCAGGCTTGAGAAAGTGCGTAATCCCTTCCGTCGAGGCGTGTGCGCGGTGGGCCGAGCCGAAGGCGTCGTTCACATAGACATCGGCCAGCGAGGCCAATTCCTTGGAGAAGGCCGGATCGTTAGCCTCTTCCTCGGCGTGGAAGCGCAGATTCTCCAGCAGCAGCACCTGGCCGGACTCAAGCTGCCGGGCCATCGTGGCAGCCACTTCGCCGATGCAATCGGGCGCGAAGGCCACGTTGACCTCCTCGCCCAGTTGCTTGCCCAGCAGGGCGCGCAGCCGGTCAACCACCGGGCGCAACGAGTACTTCGGATTCGGCTTGCCCTTGGGACGGCCCAGGTGCGAGGCCAGAATCACCTTGGCCTTGCGCCGCAGGGCGTACTCAATGGTGGGCAGCGTAGCCACGATGCGGGTGTCGTCGGTGATGGTCGAGCCGTCTTCGGTCAGCGGCACGTTAAAATCGACGCGGATGAACAACCTCTTGTTGGTCAGATCGATGTCGCGAATCGTGAGCTTGGGCATAAAAATTCACTCCGGTGAGAAGGCGATACCTCATACTTGCTGACTGCGGCAGATTTGTCTACCCGTACCCAGTCGTTACTTATGCGCTCCATGCTGGAGCAATAATTGCTCGATGTCAAGATACGGTTGAAGCGGTATCGCTTTGGTGCGGGTGCGCTTTAACCAGATGACCAGCTTCAAAGGCGTATCGCCGTTTTTGGCCCTCGCGTTAATGTCTGCACCGTTGTCAAGGAGCAACTGCACGATGTCAGTGCTTTGAGACATGATGGCGATATGAAGCGGGGTGTATCCAAAGCCGTTTCTCGCGTTCACATTAGCATGGTAAGAAAGAAGCAATTCCACCATCTCTTTCCGTTTGCCCTCGGTTGTTTTCCGGTTGCCCTCGGCGGCGTCGTGGAGCAATGTCACATTCGCTTGAGCATCATAAGCCAAAACGGGCCCAAAAATAACCGCCGCGGCGACCCCTGCTGCCACACTTTGCGGTGTTGACGCAGAAACCAAGCCTGGATTCGCTTCGAGGATCGCCCTCAGCTGGTCGATGTCTCCCGTATTGATTGCCTTTTCTGCTTTCTTAAGCGCCTCCTTCCTTGCCTTGGAAGCTTCTTTAGCATCTATTTGACCAGTCTGAGGTGATCCATCAGTCTGGCACCAAGCAGGACTGTTCATAGCAGGCAGAACCAAGACAAATGCAGCCAGGCAAATGGCATGGGCTGGAGAAATCATATCCCGTTGAAAACGCTCTCGCACTGGTCTACCTCCTTTTGATTTTTCATCCCATGATACGACTACTGTGATATTTTTGTCGAGACTCTCAGCCCGGCGAGTGGTATTTATAGCTCTCCCGGGCAGAGCGTAAGAACTTGTCCTGAAACAATAGAAGTTGAAGAAGACGGGCTGGCTAGCCGGGACTTCAGCCCTGACCTGCCAACCCTTATCCCATAGCGAAAACAAGTCAATACACAGGCTACTACAACCCCTTCTTGGCCAGGAAGCTGAACAGGTCGACGACACGGCAGGAGTAGCCCCACTCGTTGTCGTACCAGCTCAGCACTTTCACGCTCTGGCCGACCACCTTGGTCAAAGGCGCGTCCACAATGGACGAAAGTGCGCAGCCCTTGAAGTCGGAACTGACCAGCAGGTTATCGTCGTAGCCCAGGATGCCCTTCAACTCGCCCACGGATGCGGCCTTGAAGGCGGCATTCAATGCTTCGGCGGTGATGGGCTTCTCGGCGATGAAGGTCAGATCGACGAGCGATACGTTCGGCGTGGGGACGCGGATGGCAAATCCGTCCAGCTTGCCGGCAGTCTCCGGAATCACCAGCTTGAGAGCCTTGGCGGCGCCCGTCGATGTGGGAATCATGCTCAACGCGGCGGCCCGGGCGCGGCGCAGGTCCTTGTGCGGGAAGTCCAGAATCACCTGGTCATTGGTGTAGCTATGGATGGTGGTCATGATGCCGCTGACAATGCCGCAGGTCTCCAGAACTACCTTGACCACCGGCGCCAGGCAGTTGGTGGTGCAACTGGCGTTGGAGAGAATGTGGTGCTTGGCCGGGTCGTATTTGTTCTGATTGACGCCCAGCACGATGGTCATGTCCTCGTTCTTGGCGGGGGCGGAGATGATGACCTTCTTCACCGTCGTTCCCAAATGCTTGCCGGCG
>Ga0181521_10004616_pt1 | contig 15634 bp, 19 predicted proteins | sample PEATcosm2014_Bin_32_FD_119764 | JGI IMG/M metagenome (GOLD analysis project Ga0181521, IMG submission 119764) | Peatland microbial communities from MTU Mesocosm Facility, Houghton, MI, USA - PEATcosm2014_Bin02_60_metaG | ecosystem: Environmental > Terrestrial > Soil > Wetlands > Peat | place...
ACCTCGAACAACGGCTCAGCACTCGGGTCGGTGGCCATGCCCAGAATTCTTGCCGATCCACCGATGGATCGCGAATCAGAGGGCTACTCCGTCATCGGCAGGTTCTGACCCACGCTCCTAGGCGGCGCGGCGGTGGGCGCGTTGGGCGGCGCGGTCCACGTCGGCCAGGGTCACCACGCCGACCAGCTGCCCGCTCGCGTCGAGCACCACGGCCGGGCTGCCACCGGCCGATGCCATCTTCTGGAGGAGGTCGGCCATGGGAGCATCGGGCCGGGACACGGGGACGGTGGCGATGGGCTGCGCGATGTCGCCGACCCGGGTCAGGCCGTGGGCCGGCGCGGGCACGTGAGCCAGGCGCTCCACCGACAACAGGCCGGTGAGCGCGCCGCTCGGATCGGTGACGGGCACGACCTCGGTCCGGTACCAGGGGCTGGTGTAGGCCAGCATCTCGGACACGGTGAGCCCGCCGAGCACCGACGGGGCCGGTCGGACCATGACCTCCCCGACGGTGATCGTGGCCACGTCGCTGCATTCCTGGGCCCAGCGTTCCTCGGCGCGCGCCGCACTGACGAGGAACCACCCGAGCCCGATGGGCCAGAGGCCCCAGAGACCGACAGGGGTGAAGACCAAGAACGCTCCGAGGGCGATCAACAGGTACCCGAAGGCGCGCCCGGCGCGTGCGGCCAGGATGGACGAGCGGTCGTGATCGTGGTTCCACGCCCACAGCCCCGCCCGCAAGATGCGTCCGCCGTCGAGGGGCGCGGCGGGGATGACGTTGAAGAGGGCGAGGAGCAGGTTGATGCGCCACAGCCACGCCGGTATCCCCAGCACGAGGCCGTGGACGCCGGCGGAAACCGCCACCGCCTCGATGGCGCCGAATGCGCCGGCGAGGACCAGGCTGGTCGCCGGGCCCACCGCGGCGATGCGGAAGTCGACGCCGGGCGTGAGCGCTTCGCCCTGGAGTTGGGCCACCCCGCCGAACAGCCACAGGGTGATCGAGTGCACGCCGATCCCGTTGTGCTTGGCCACCACGGCGTGCGACAGCTCGTGGGCGAGCAGCGAGGCAAAGAACAAGACCGCCGCGACCAGCCCGGCGGCCCAGTACGACGCGTGGCTGCCCGGTCCATAGGGTGGGAGCTCGATCGCCGCCAGCTCCCAGGTGATGAGGGCGAAGATGACCAGCACGCTCCAGTTGACGCCCACCGGGATGCCCTTGATGCGCCCCAGGCGAAGGGTCTGGTTCATGGCCTGCACCTCCTCTCGTCCTCACCCACCTTCGCCGGGGTGGTGACGCGCCCGCTAGTGGATTCTTCCCCATCTTGCGCGCGCGTCGACTCGAACGGGGGTCGGGTCGTCGGTCGCGGTCAGGGCGAGCTCCCATCTGTGGTAGGGATGCAACCGTGTCCGACGGCACTTGGCCCCAGGCAGTGGGCGATCGCCGAACTACCGATTTGGCCGACGCCGTCCGCCGGGCGGTGGCCGCGCACGACCCCGCCGACGGGCGGGAGGCAGAAGCCCGGGAGCGGATCCTGACCGCGCTGGCCACGCTCGCCGACCCCTTCGACCTGAACGCGGATCCCACCCACGTCACCGGATCGGCGATCGTCGTTGGCAGGCGGGGGACCGTCCTCCATATGCACAAGCGGCTCCACCGCTGGATGCAACCCGGTGGGCACCTCGATCCGGGGGAGGCCCCGTGGGAGGCGGCCCTGCGCGAGTCGGAGGAGGAGACCGGCTTGGCCCTTCGCCACCCGACCGGCGGGCCGCGTCTCGTGCATGTCGACGTCCACCCCGCCGCCGAGGGTCATACCCATCTCGACCTGCGCTATCTGCTCCTGGCGCCCGACGACGACCCGAGCCCGCCCGAAGGCGAAAGCCCGTTGGCGCGCTGGTATTCCTGGGACGAGGCGTTGGCGCTCGCCGACGATGGGTTACGCGGTGCGCTCGAGGTGGTCCGGGCCGACCCGGCGGCGACGGAGGGGTCATGAGCGACCCCTTCGAGGCTCTCCTCGTGGTCCAAGATCACGACACGGCCATCGACCAACTCCACCACCGGCGTTCCACGTTGGCGACGCGAGCCGAGTTGGCCGGGGTCGAGGCGCGCCTGTCGGCCATCGGATCGCGCACCGCTGTGCTCGGCGCAGTCCGCGACGAGCACGGAACCCACCAGGCCGACCTCGAGCGTCAGATCGAAGCGTCGCGGGCACGACGGGCAGAGCTCGAGAAGCGGATGTTCGGTGGTCAGGTCACCGCGGCGCGCGAGTTGCAGGCCATCGACGAAGAGGTCCGACACCTGGCCCGCCACGTCGGCGAACTCGAAGATCGCGAGCTCGAGGTGATGGAGGTGCTCGAGCCGCTCGACGAGGAGCTGGGCGCCTTGGCCGCCGAGCGCGCCGAGCTGGAGGAATCGGCCGACCGCCTGCGCGCCACCATCGACCGGGAAGAAGCGGCGATCGCCGCCGACATCACCGTCCAGCAGGCCGAGCGCGAGCAGGCCGCCGCCGCCGTTGCACCCGAGTTGTTGGCCACCTACGAGCGCCTGCGGGCCAAGCTCGGTGGGACCGGCGCCGCCCGCCTGGTCGGAGGATCGTGCAGCGGGTGCCATCTCGTGCTGCCTTCCATGGAGGTCGACCGCATCCGCAAGGCATCGCCCGACACCCTCATCACCTGCGACCAATGCGGCCGGATCCTGGTGCGCTGAGGACACTGGCCGCGTGCTGCTGTTGGTGCGACACGGGGAGTCCGCCGCCAACGCCGCCGGCGTGCTGGTCGGGCGGGGCGAATCGCCACTCACCGACCGCGGACGCGGCCAGGTCGCCGCGCTGGCCGGCGTACTCGTCCGTCGACCGATCGCCCTGGTCCTCACCAGCCCCCTCGGCCGGGCCCGGGAGACCGCCGAGGCATTGGGCCTCGGTGCCCCCATCGAGGTCGACGACCGCTGGATCGAGGTCGACTACGGCGACTACGAGGGCCGCGCCCCTTCGAGCCTTCCTGCCGACCTGTGGCGGCACTGGCGGGCCGATCCGTTCATGCGCCCGCCTGGTGGTGAGACGTTGGCCGAAGTGGGCCTACGGGTGCGGGCCGCTTGCGACGAGTTGTTCTCATCGGCGGGATCGGGGGCCCGGGGCGAGTTCGACGTCGTGGTGGTGAGTCATGTCTCGCCGATCAAGGCGGCTGTGGCCTGGGCGCTCGGCGCCCCCGACGACCTGACGTGGCACCTGCGATTGTCGACGGCGTCGCTCACCCGCCTCACCTGGGGAGCCGATGAGCCGGTGCTCCTCGGCTACAACGAGGTGCCCGCCGGTTGAGCTGGGGCGACGGCCGGTCCGGCGGCGCTCTCGCCGGAGCGCCGCGGTCCGGCTACGGGGTGCGGCGTTCGTGGACGAAGTCGATGATGGCCGTGGACAGCTCCTCGGGTCGGTCCTCCTGGAGGAAGTGGCCGCCGCCGGCGATGGTGCGGTGGTGCTGGCCCCTGGTGCCCGGAACGCCATCGAGGAACAGCCGGTCGGCCCCGGCCGTGATCGGGTCACTGTCGCTGTAGGCGCACAGGAAGGGCTTTTCGAATCGACGCAAGGCCTCCCAGGCTCGCCGGTTGGCGTCGGCCGCCGGGTCGTCGGGGCGCGTCGGGACGAGCAGCGGGAACTGGCGGGCTCCCTCTTTGTAGCTTGCGTCGGGGAAGGGGGCGTCGTAGGCGGCGACGACGGCGGCATCGACCGGTGTGGCACACCCGCCGGCCACGATGCGACCGACCGGCAGATCCGGTGACTCCTGCGAGAAGCGCTGCCAGGCCAAGAACGCGTCGCCGAAGTGTTGGTCGCCGGTCGGCAGGCCGGTGTTGGCGGCCACCACCCGGCGGAAGCGCTCGGGGTGCTCCGCCACCAGGCGCAGCCCGATGAGCCCGCCCCAGTCCTGGCCGAACAGGGTGACGCCCGAGAGGTCGAGCTCGTCGAACAACGCGGCCCGCATCCACTCGACATGGCGCGCATAGGTGTAGTCGGTGCGACGCGCCGGCTTGTCCGACCGCCCGAAGCCGACCAGGTCGGGCGCGATCACTCGGAAGCCGGCGTCGACGAGCAACGGGACCATTTTCCGGTACAGGTAGCTCCACGACGGTTCACCGTGGAGCAGGACGATGTGCTCACCGGCGTCGAGCGGACCCTCGTCGAGGTGGTGGACCCGCAGCGACCCGCCGTCGCCCGAAGGCACCTCGACGTAGTGGGCTGCGAAGGGGAATCCCTCCAGCTCGGCGAAGCGTTGGTCGGGAGTTCGCAGGACGTCCATGGCTCGTACATTAGGCTCTAAGGTCGCGACCGTGCGCGTCGTCGTGTGCCGAGAATTGGGCTCGTTGGACCACGTCGTCGTCGAAGAGCGTGAGCCACCGTCGCCCGGACCGGGCCAGGCGGTGGTCCAGGTGCGCGCCGCCGGCGTCAACTTCGTCGACGGGTTGTTGTGCGAGGGTCGGTACCAGATCAAGCCTCCCGCGCCGTTCGTCCCCGGCGGCGAGATCGCGGGCGAGGTCGTCGCACTCGGCGAAGGAGTGAGCGCGTTGGGGGTGGGTGACCGGGTGCTGGCCATGACCGGGTTCGGGGCGTTTGCGGAGCAGGTGCTGGTACCGGCCGACGCGCTGTACCCGGTGCCACCTGGGCTCGGGTTCGGTCAGGCGGCCTCATGTGTCCAGAGCTACGCCACGGCGTTGTTCGCCCTGACCCGGCGCACGACGGTCGCCGCCGGCGAATGGGTGCTCGTGCTCGGCGCCGGAGGCGGGATCGGCCTCGCCACCGTCGACGTGGCCACCGCCCTCGGGGCCCGGGTCATCGCCGCCGCCTCGTCGGCCGACAAGCTCGCCTCGGCCTCGCACATGGGGGCCGTTGCCACCGTCGCCTACGAGGACGAAGACCTCAAGGAGCGGGCCCGGGCCCTCTCCGGCGGCGGCGTGGACGTGGTGGTGGACCCCGTCGGTGGACGCCACAGCGAGCCCGCGCTGCGAGCCCTGGCTCCCTTCGGCCGGTTCCTCGTGCTCGGCTTCGCGTCGGGCCCGATCGCCACCGTGCCGCTCAACCAGGTCCTGCTGCGCAACCGCGCCGTCGTCGGGGTGGATTGGGGTGCGTGGGCCTTCTCGGACCTGGCCGGCAATCGCATCCTCATCGAGGAGGTGTTGGCCATGATGGCGGCCGGGACGTTGCACCCGACGGTTCCGGCCGAACGGGCGCTGGAGGACGCGGCGGCCGCCATGCGCGCGCTCATCGACCGCCGGGTCACCGGCAAGGTCGTCCTCGTCCCCTGAAGCGCGCCGCTCGGGCGGCCCGGCGGGTGCACCTACGATTCGCCGAAGCGCGAGCTGAAGGTGACGATCTCTCCGGTCGAGCGGCGTCGGTGCTCCTCGAAGATGCGCTCGTAGCCGGTGTGGCGGATCTTCCACGCGCCGTCGACCTTGGCGTAGGCGTCGTCGTAGATGGCCGTTCCCCAGATCTCGTAGTCGTGCTCGGGGACGATGACCCGGTCTTCGAGGTACCACGTCCCCACGGCGGCGTCGGGCCCGGTGAGCGTGATCTCGGGATGGTGCCCGTTGTGCAAGGTGATGATCGTGGGGCCGCCGAGCGACTCGGTCAGGAACCCGACGACCGCCTCTCGACCGGTGAACGCCAGCTCCCCGGACTGGAACGCCGTGGTGACGTCTTCGGTGAGCAACGCTCCGAGCTCGACGAACTGCTTGGTGTCGAGCAGCCGGAAGTAGGCGTACTTGAGTCGCCGGATCGCTTCGATCTCCTCGAGGTCCATCGTCCGTTCCGTCCTCTCGCGTCGATCGCCGACGCCGGTTCGATGGCCTTCGTCGCGCCAGGGTGTCGAGCAATCGTAGCGACCGGCCCTCACCCGATGTAGGGGCAGTGGCGGCACCCACTGTCGCAACACTCGCCCCGCTCGGCCAGAGAGGCGGCACTCAGGACAGACAGGCCCGTACCGGGGTCCTGGTACGTGGACGCGCCGGCGGCGAGTGCCGCAGCATGGGCGGCGAGAATGTCGTCGCGTCCCGGAGCATCGAGCGCCAGGCGAGCGGGTGAGGGCTCCGACAGCGGCCGGGGCGCGAGTTCGGGCCCGGCCATTGCCCTGAGCCTACGGTCCTCGGGGGCGAGTCCTCGCCGTGGCCTTTCGGTGCCCGCGATGGCGAACGGGGTCGCATCGACGCCCCGGCGCCCTGTGAAGGGATCGCTTCGGGTGGGTCGGTGAGCGATTCGGGTGCCGACCAGGATGTCTCCGATGCGGCTCCTCACCATGTCTCGATGCGTATTGCAGGGGGCACGCTACGTCATAATTGGGCGATGGTTGTTCCTCGGAAGGACGTGCGGCGCGGTGGGGGGGTGGCGTGGGCGCACGCCACGACGGCGGTCATCGCGGTCGGCGCCTTCGGGCTCGCGCTCGGCGCCTGCGGCTCGGTCACGTCGCGAGCGGTGCGGGCGGACGCCCCGATCCCGGGGCCGACGACGGGACAACCACCCACGGCGGCGGCCGGCGCAACCACCGCCCCGACGTCGTCGTCGACGTCCACGACCGCGACGACGACCACCACCCCGCCGATCGGCCCGGCCATTGGTGGCCCGGCGCACGGCTAGTCCGGCGCACGGCTAGTCCGGCGCACGGCTAGTCCGGCGCACGGCTAGTCCGGCGCACGGCTAGTCCGGCGCACGGCTCGATCAGGAGCCACCCCATTGGTAGGTCTCCTTGTGGATCCGAAGGTACATGTAGGTCTCGGTGGCGCGCACGCCCGGGATCTTTCGGATCTGGTCGTTGAGCAGTCTGAGCAACGACTCGTCGTCTTCCACCGCCACCTCGACCAGGAGATCGACCGCACCGGCGGTGAGCACGACGTACTCGACCTCGCGCAACGCGGCGACGCGATCGGCCACCACCAGGGCGTCGCCTTCGACTTGGAGACCGATCATGGCCTGGCGGCTGAAACCGAGCAGCTTGGGGTCGGTCACGGCCACGATCTGCATCACGCCGGAGTCGATGAGCCGCTGGACGCGCTGGCGGACGGCCGCCTCTGACAGGCCGACCACCGGCGCCATTTGCGTGTAGGGCTTACGCCCGTCGACCTGGAGTTGTCCGATGATTCGCCGATCGATGTCATCGAGTGCCGGCTGGTCGTGTGGCGTCACGTCCGCCCCCTTCCTCGGCCGGAGCCGGTTGGTCGCGGACGGCCCGTTGGGTCGCACCGTCGGTCGCACCGTGGTTCGCACGGTCGGTCGCACCGTGGTTCGAACTGGCGACGGCCGTCTGCATCGCGGCGTCGGTGGCGCGACCGTCGGGCTTGTGGCGCTCCCCCCGGCAGGGGATCCTGGTCGCCGTGCCCGTGCCCAGCGCCCCCCTTGCCGACGACTACGCGCCGACACCGTATTGGTGGGACGAGCTCGAGCAACGTCGGCCCCGGATCGCCACGCCGGCGCGCCAGGTCGACGCGGCCGTCATCGGCGGCGGGCTGACCGGGTTGGCCGCCGCCTTGGAGCTGGCCCGGTCCGGTTGCCACGTCGTCGTCCTCGAGCGCGACATCGTCGGGCAGGGCGCCAGTGGCCGCAACGGCGGGATGGTCCACCCTGGCGTCAAGGTCGATGTGGCCGCCTTGGCGTCCATGCCCGGTGGCCGAGCCCTGTGGGACGAGACGGTGGCCGCCTTCGAGGGACTCGGGGCGCTGGTCGGCGAGCTCGGCATCGACTGCGCCTGGCATCGCTGTGGCCACGTCGAGTTGGCCCACCACGGGCGCCGGGCCGCCCACCTGCGCTCGGTAGCCGACGCCTACACAGCGATCGGTGAGCCCGCCGATTTCCTGAACGCGACCGAAGTGCGCGACGAGGTCGGCTCGTCGTGCTTCTCCGGCGGCCTGGTCGTGCACCGAAGCGCCGGCCTGCATCCCGGGCGCTTCGCGGCGGGCCTGGCGGCCGTTGCCGAGTCGGCGGGCGCGGTGTTGCACGACTACACCGAGGTCCTCGCCATCGAACGGGCCGGCGCCGGGCATGTGGTGCGAACGAGTCGGGGCCCGGTGCGCGCCAGGGAGGTGGTGATGGCCACGAACGGGACCACCGATGGCCGCCTGGTGCCATGGCTGGGACGGCGGGTCCTCGGGGTGGGGAGCTTCATGGTGGCCACGGAACCACTCGACCCCTCGATTGTGTCCTCGGTGAGCCCGAACGGTCGCATGTTGTTCGACACCCGCAATTTCCTGCACTACTGGCGCCCGTCACCCGACGCGCGGCGCATCCTCTTCGGCGGTCGGACGTCGTTTGCCCCCGTCACCGTCGACCGGGCGCGCGACGAGCTCCACCGTGCCTTGGTGGCCATCCACCCCCAACTGGCCGGGGTACGCGTGGCGAGGGCCTGGGGAGGCCAGGTCGCGCTCACCGCCGACCGTATGCCCCACGTCGGACGCCACGCGGGGTCGGGCGTCGTGTACGCGATGGGGTATTGCGGGACCGGCGTGGCCCTGTCGACCCACTTCGGCCGGTGCGTGGGGCGCTGGCTGGCGGGGACGGGCGACCTGCCGGCCTTCGCCGGCCGACGTTGGCCCTCTGTCCCGTCGGCGGCACAGGTAGCCGGGTTCTTGTCCATCGCCGGGTGGTGGTTCCGGGCTCGCGACGTGCTCGGCCGCTGAACGCGCGCCGATTTCACAACGCTCAGGTCATCACGGCGACGCAGAATTCGCCGAAGACGTCGATGAAGCGGTCGATGTGGCCGTCGTCATGTTGCACCGACAGTGTCCATTGGTCCTCGTTGCCCGGCGTCATGAAGATGCCACGGTTGACCAACCAGGCCCACGAGGCGTCGAAGAGATCGGCGCTGGTCTCGAGGAAGCTGCGATAGTCCACCAGCGGCTCGGTCCGGTAGGACACGCACCCCTTGCAGCCGAGGTCGACGACGTGGGCGGGCAGCCCGCTGGCGGCGATGGCTTGGCGACAACCTTCGGCCAGCCGTCCGCCGATGTGCTTGAAGTGCTCGTAGGCGTCGGGCGTGAGCACCTCGGTCAAAGCGGCCAGTCCGGCGGCCGCGGCCAGGGGATTGCCGTTGAAGGTTCCTTGTTGGGCCACGCCGTTGCCGATCTGGTCCATGAGCTCCGCTTTGCCCCCGAAAGCGCCGCCCGGCACGCCGCCGGCGACCGACTTGGCGAAACAGGCGAGGTCTGGCTGAACGCCGAAGAGCTCGATGGCGCCACCAGCGGCGATGGTGGCGCCGCACTTCACCTCGTCGAAGATGAGCACGATGTCATAGCGGGTGCACAGGTCGCGCAACCCTTCGAGGTATCCGGGGCGGGGGAGGACGATCCCGATGTTCATCATCACCGGCTCGATGATGAAGGCGGCGATCTCGTTGGCCCGCTCGGAAAACAGCCGCTCGACGGCGCCGAGGTCGTTGTAGGGGACGGCCTTGGTCCATTGGGCCATCCCGGTGGGGATGCCCTTGGAGGCGGGCAGCTCGATGTGGTACTCCTCCTCGATGTGCATCAGGTTCGGCGTGACCGAGAACATCACCGCGTCGTGGTGCCCGTGGTACGAACCCTCGATCTTGCAGATCACGTCGCGTCCGGTGGCGCCGCGGGCCACCCGGATGGCGTCCATCGTGGCCTCGGTGCCCGAGTTCACGAATCGGACGCGGTCGAGTTGGAAGCGCCGGCACAGTTCCTCGGCCAATTCCACAGCGTCACGGGTCGTGACGGCGAAGTGGGTCCCGGTGCGCGCCGCGCGCTCGATGGCCTCGACCACCTTGGGGTGCGCGTGGCCCACCGCCATCGACCCGAAGCCGTTGTGGTAGTCGACGTACTCGATGCCGTCGACGTCCCACACGTTGGCACCCAGGCCGTGTGACAGGTAAATGGGATAGGGGTCGGCCGCCTGAAACGACGACGCCACTCCGAGGGGCATCGTGGTGCGCGCCCGCTCAAAGAGCCGGCGTGACTCGGGCGTGGCCTCCGCCATCCGCCGTTGCTCGTCGGCGTGGATCTCCCTCGCCCGAGTGCTCACTCGCTCGGTGTCCGCGCTGGCCACGATGCCCCCTTCATTTCTTCGTGTGTCGACATGGTCGGCCGCACTCGATGCCCGGCTGGGTCACTGCGGTGCCGGCCCCCGGATCTCATCCTGAACGGCGATCGCCTGGCTGGCAAGCGAATCAGTCGGAAATCACTACTTCCACAACGAGATTACTTGTCAGAAGCGTCAGTGTCTGCGAATATGCTCGCAGACTCGGGGGAGGGGCCGTGTGGCTGCGCTAGGGACGAGCGAACGAGAGGCGGCACCGCTCCCCGCACCGGGGGGCAAGGGCCTCAAGGTCGGGGCCCTCGGACTCATCTCGAGCCTGGTCATCGGGGTCGCCTCCACCGCTCCCGCGTACAGCCTGGCGGCAGCGCTTGGCGTCGTCACGTTGGCCGTCGGGCTCTACGCACCGGCGATCATCCTGCTCGCCTTCATCCCGATGCTGTTCATCGCGGCGGCGTACTACTACATGAATCGGGCCGACCCCGACTGCGGGACCACCTTCACGTGGGTGACCCGGGCCATGGGGCCCAAGTCGGGATGGATCGGCGGTTGGGCCATCCTCGTCACCGACCTGGTGGTCATGCCGAGCCTCGCCTCCATCGCCGGCAGCTACACGTTCTCGCTGTTCGGCGCGTACGGCTTGGCCAACAGCACCTTCTGGACCACGGTGATCGGCGTGATCTGGATCGCCGTCATGACGGCGATCTGCTACGTCGGTATCGAGCTGTCGGCCAACACCCAGGTGGGACTGCTCGGAGCCGAATTGGTCATCTTGACCATCTTCTCCGTCGTCGCCTTGGCCAAGGTCTACGGCGGCCATGTGGCCCACTCCATCCATCCCTCGCTCAGCTGGTTCGACCCGTTCAAGGTCGGTTGGGGCCCGCTGTCGGCCGGGATGCTCACCGCCGTGTTCATCTACTGGGGCTGGGACACCGCCGTCACGGTCAACGAGGAGGCCAAGGACGCCAAGCGGACGCCCGGGCGGGCGGCAGTCTTGTCGACGCTCGTGCTCGTCGCCATCTACATCGTGGTGACGGTCGCCGCCGAGGCCTATCACGGTCCGGGGTTCCTCACCGCCCACAGCGCCGACGTGTTGAACGGCCTCGGGAAGGACGTACTCGGCTCGCCGTGGGACAAGCTGCTCATCATCGCCGTGTTGACCTCGGCTTCCGCCTCCACGCAGACGACGATCCTGCCCGCGGCCCGGTCCGCGCTCTCCATGTCGGTGCACAAGGCGTTTCCCGTTCGCTTCTCCAGCATCAACCCGAAGTACCTCTCCCCGGGGTTTGCCACCGCCTTCTTCGGTGTCGTGTCCATCGTGTGGTACGTGGTGCTCACCTGGGTGAGCCCGAACGACGTCCTCGGGAATTCCATCGCCGCGCTCGGTTTCGGCATCGCCTTCTACTACGGCATCACCGGGTATGCCTGCGTGTTCTACTACCGCAGGTTCATCTTCAAGAGCTTCAAGAACTTCGTGATGATCGGGCTCGCACCCCTCGTCGGCGGCATGGTCCTCACGGCCATCTTCGTGGTGGCTGCCTTCTACTACTCAAACCCGCAGAACTCGTTCATCACCGGGCAGGCCTGGTTCTCGTTCGTTCACTTCAACGTCCACGTGTTCGGGTGGAATCTGTACGTGAAGAAGGGTCTCGGACCGCCGGTGGTCCTCGGCATCGGCTTCTTGCTGATCGGCATACCCGTCATGTTCTTCTGGAGGTGGCGCCACCCGCAGTTCTTCGACCGATCCCGAGAGACGGCAGAGTCGATCGACGGGACCGCCCCACCGCTCACTCCCGGTGTGACCGCGGTGACCGACTGATGGCCGGCAACGTCGTCCTCGGGTTCGACGGCTCGGACGGTTCCAAGGCCGCCTTGCGCGTCGCAGTGCGCGTGGCCCGAGCCTTCTCGGCTCCCTTGAGCATCGTCTTCGGCTATGAGCCGTCGCCAATCGGGGGCGAGTCGTCGGACCTGCGCAACGAGCTCCACAAGATGGGCCAGGCCCACGTCGACGCTGCGGCCGCGCTGGCGGCCGAGCTCGACCCGACGGTCGAGGTCGAGAAGTTGGTCGCCGCCATCCGCCCGGTCGACTCGCTGTTGGAAGCGTCCAAGGAGCGCGACGCGATGGTGATCGTGGTGGGGGCCAGTGGTGACCGACCGCTCATGGGCGCCATCTTGGGGGCGGTGCCGCACAAGCTGCTGTACCTCTCCGAGGTGCCGGTCCTCGTCGTGCCTGTGCCCGACGAATGACGACGCAGAAGCGCCATCTCCTCACCGAGGTGCCCGGTCCTCGGTCGCGCCAACTCCACGAGCGGCGCAACCGGGCCGTGGCCGACGCCGTTCGTTCGAACCCGCCGATCTATGTGACCGAGGGCCACGGCGCCATCCTGGTCGACGTCGACGGCAACTCGCTCATCGACCTGGGGTCGGGGATCGCCGTCGTCGGTGTCGGCCATGCCGAGCCGGCCGTGGTCGACGCGGTACGCGAACAGGTCGGTCGATTCTCGCACACCTGCTTCATGGTCACGCCCTACGAGGGGTACGTGGCGGTGTGCGAAGAGCTCAACGCCCTAACGCCGGGCGACCACGACAAGAAGAGCGCCTTGTTCAATTCAGGCGCCGAAGCGGTGGAGAACGCGGTGAAGGTGGCCCGCTATGCGACGGGCCGCGAAGCGGTCGTCGTGTTCGACCACGCCTATCACGGCCGCACGAACTTGACCATGGCCCTGACCGCGAAGTCCATGCCCTACAAGCACGGCTTCGGTCCCTTTGCATCCGAGGTTTACCGCGTCCCCATGTCCTACCCCTATCGCGATCCCGTCGCCATGACGGGCGAGGCGGCCGCTCGACGGGCGCTCGACCTGGTCGAGACCCAGGTGGGGGCCGACTCCGTCGCCGCCGTCGTCCTCGAGCCGATCCAAGGGGAAGGCGGGTTCGTCGTCCCCGCGCCCGGGTTCGTCGCCGCGTTGAGCCGGTGGTGCACGGACAACGGGGCCTTGTTCGTGGCCGACGAGGTCCAAACCGGGTTCTGTCGCACCGGCGACTGGTTCGCCAGTGAGCACGAGGGTGTCGTCCCCGACCTGGTGGCCACGGCCAAGGGCATTGCGGGGGGCATGCCCTTGGCTGCGGTCACCGGTCGCGCCGAACTGATGGACGGCGTGCACGCCGGCGGGCTCGGCGGCACCTACGGTGGCAACCCCGTGGCCTGCGCATCGGCGCTGGCCACCATCGACACCATGCGTCGCCTCGACCTGGCCGCGGCGGCCCGGCGGATCGGCGATGTCGTGCTCGATCGGCTGCGCCAGCTCCAGGCCGAGCATCCCGGCATCGGCGACGTGCGGGGCCGAGGGGCCATGTGCGCAGTGGAGCTGGTGCGCCCCGGGACCACCGAGCCCGACGCGCCGGCCGCGGCGGCGATCGCCGGGGCGTGTCATGCCGCCGGTGTGGTGGTGCTCACCTGCGGAACGTTCTCCAACGTGGTTCGGCTCCTGCCGCCGCTGGTCATCGGTGAGGAGCTCCTGGCCGAGGGCCTCGACGTGCTTGCCGACGCCGTGCTCGCCTCGGCGTAAGGCCCGGGGCTCGGCCACTCCCACGCCACGGGCAGGGGGCAGGGGTGCCCCGTCGGCAGGGACCCGGCGATCCACCCCTCGGGATACTCCATGGGCGAAAGTGGCTACGCCGACGGATGCAGTCGGTTGTTCGGTCCGACGCAGAGGGAGCCCAAGATGACGCAGCTGCAGGTACTGCCGGTGGAGGCGGAATCGGCGGGGCCGATGGCCCAGATCCTGTGGCTCCATCAGGGCCGGTGGCTCGACGTCCCCGTGGCGGCGCCGGTGACCGCGCGCCAGACGTCGCCTGCCGGGTGGTACGTGGATCGCCTGCGATTCTGGGACGGATCGGCGTGGACCGACAAGTGGCGTCCCATCTCCCGGCCGAAGCCGGCCATGCGTGTGCGAGACGAGGAATCCCTCCGGGCGGGACTGTCCCTGGCGACGGCTGACGCCGAGCCGGGGCCCTTCGTCGGCCCCGCCGAGCCCGGGCTTCTCGGAGGAGCCGTCCAGCCGGAGCTCGGTACCGGCCACGTTGAGCCGGGGCCTTTCGCGGCGACGGCGGTCGGCTTGTTGGGGATGCCGCCACCGCTGGCGCCGGCAAGCCTCTTCTCGACAGCCGGAGATCGGCCCGGCGACCTCGGCCCTTCCCCCCGGCAAGTCGGGCTCCTCGGCATGCCACCACCGCTGCCATGCACCGCCCGGGCGCCGAAGCGCCGTGCTGGATCTCGAATGCGCGGGATCCGGTCAATGTTGGGCTGACGTTGCCCGGTTCGACGGGGTAGCGGGCTTCAGCGGGGGTGGTCGGAAAGCCGACGACATCACCATGTCCGAACGTGGGTTTGCCACCGGCTTCGGCCTGGTAGCCATGGCCCTAACCCTGGCCATCATGGCCGTCTTGCTCCTGGTCGGCTTCAACACCCTCGGCGCCGGCAGCGCCGAAGGTGCCCGGGGCGCTGCTCCGGCCAAGGCGTCGATCATCAGCCAGTCCTCGGCGGAGACGCAGATCAAGCTGTGCGCCGAGGGTCGCGACTCGAGTTATGGCAACCCGCCGAGCCCGGCCCAGCAGAGCAAGTGCCTCACCGAGCTGGCCGGACAGATCTCGGGGTAGGCGCCTCGGTCCCCGTCGCTACGATCGCGGGGTGGCTGACCTGAATCCCCCCCGGCTTGTCGACGGCGAGCGCCAGACGCTGCAGGCGTTGTTGCAGTATCAGCGGGAATCGTTGGTCCGCAAGGTCCTCGGCGTCGACGATGCCGCCGTCAGGCGCAGGTTCGTCCCCAGCGCGACCACCCTGCTCTGGTTGACGAAGCACATGACCCGGGCGGAGGCCGTTTGGATCCTGCACCGCTACGCCGGCGAGGACGTCGACATCCCGATCGACACCGTGAGCCCCGATGACACGGCGGCCGACGCCATCGCCGACTACCGAGCGATCTGGGCGCGGGCCGACGCCATCGTCTCGGTGGCACCGAGCCTCGACGCCCACTGTGGCCACGTCGGGGACGAGTCGCCCGTCAACCTGCGCTGGGTGCTCATGCACCTGCTCGAGGAGACGGCCCGCCATGCCGGGCACGCCGACATCCTGCGTGAGCTCATCGACGGCCGCACCGGCCGATAGGTCCGCCGGTCAGCGCAATCGGTCGACGTGCTGCACGCGACCGGCGTCGCGTGTGAAGAGCACGTCGTTGTGGCCCTGTCCGGGTGGCACCAACTCGAACGTGTGGGGCGGTGCGAAGGAGAGGTCGCTTCCCGCCTCGACCGCAAAACCGTGGTTCGACGGCAGGAAGGTAAAGGCGCGGCCGTCGTGGAGTCGGAACGCCAAGGGTGCGACGACCGCGGCGTCGGCTCCGGAGAACACCGGGCCCGGCCTTCGAGCAGCACCGGCAGCTGGTCGCGGTGAAACCGGTCGAAGTCGATCGGGTCGAATCGATCCTGGTCCACGGGCGCAGAACTAGTGGTCCGTCGCTGATATAGCTCGTATGGCTAGGGTGGCAGCATGACGACCGTAACTGCACCGCCTCTGGCGATGACCAAGAAGCAGCGACGCGAGCTGGAGGTGATAGCCCGCTCGA
>Ga0181521_10004620_pt1 | contig 15630 bp, 14 predicted proteins | sample PEATcosm2014_Bin_32_FD_119764 | JGI IMG/M metagenome (GOLD analysis project Ga0181521, IMG submission 119764) | Peatland microbial communities from MTU Mesocosm Facility, Houghton, MI, USA - PEATcosm2014_Bin02_60_metaG | ecosystem: Environmental > Terrestrial > Soil > Wetlands > Peat | place...
ATCCGCGAAATCGTTGCCGGTGGCGATGCCCGTGAAGACAAATCCTCCGCGCGGATTCGGGTTGGATTGCGTGTTGAGCTGGACGCGGCGGATCTCGCCCCCGAAGCGCATGGTGTGCTTCCCGCGCGTCCAGGAGAGATTGTCGTCGAATCGCAGCGTCTGATTTCGAGTCAGCGATGGAATCGGATCGCTGAATCCGGAGAAATTCGTGAAGCTGACCTGCGGAATGCCGTAGTCGACCGGCGGGATGACCACGCCCGGGCCCAGGTTGATGCCCAAGCTGGCCGGCGAAAATGCATCGTTGAAGGAGTTGTCGCTCAGCAGCTTGATGCGGCTGCGGCTCCAGTTGACACTCGTGCTCTCGACGACGTGCGGCGTCCAGTTGTGCGAAAGCCCGAGCGTCAGGTTCTGGCTGCGCGTCGACTGATTCCCACCGATATTGGCGAAGTTGCTCAGGGTATTGGAGCGCTGCGAGTTGAAATTGTAGCTGCCATTTACATTGAACTTCGGGTTGATCGTGTGCAGGATCGTGCCATTCACGCGGTCGCTGTTCTGCGGCGTGGTGGCCTGCAAGAGATAGTTCTGCGCGATCGCGTTCAGCACGTTCGGCGGGGGAATCAACGAGAGCAGCTTCTGCACCGCCGGATTGCCCGAGAAATCGGCGGCGGGTATCTGCTGTCCCGTCGCTCCGCCCGGGCACGCGGCGGAGGGAAACGGCGTGGTCGTAAACGGCTCGAAGATCGTGTTACCGCCGCAGAAGAGGCCGCCGCGCTCGGCGAGCGTCGGCACGGTTGAAAACGAATTGATCGGGTTTTGCACGGTCTCGTGCTCGTAGTTGACGAAGAAATATGTGTGGTCGCTTCCGTTGTAGATATGCGGAATTTTGAGCGGGCCGCCCATGTTACCGCCGACGCGTTCGTCGTAGTGCCCGATCTTCGCCGCGGGCGTTCCCGTGATCGCGTAGGGGCGCGCGTCGAACGCGGAGTTCTCGTAGCGGTCGTAAAAGCTGTAGCGGATCCGGTTGGCCTGCTGACGGAACAGGCGGCCCAAGGGTCCGTTGCGTCCTCCCGGACCGGTCGCGACGTTGAAGATTGCCACAGCAGCGCCGGCCAGACCTCCGCCTCCCGGCCCGCCCGGGCCCCCGCCGGGGCCAAAACCTTGCCCGCCGGAGCCGCCGGGTCCTCCCTGCACATAGTTGCCAGGCCCACCGGGCCCGCCAAATCCGCCCGGACCACCCGCGTTGAATGACAAGCCCTGCCCCACCGTGCCTTGCAGCAAGAATGAGTCGGAGGACGAGCCGGCAGCACCCGACGGGGCCGCATTCGCCTGAGAGCCGCCCGTCTCGCCCGCACCCTCTTCTGTTTGACCGCCGGCCTCACCCGTGACGTCGGTCTGCTGGAAGCCGCTGCTCGCCATGCCCTGGCGAACCGCATTCAGCAAGCCCGGAGGAAGCTGACCTCGGGCACCGCCGTTTCTGCCGCCCGCGCCGGGCCCACCGGGGCGTCCGGGTGCTCCATTCGCCGCGGCATTTTGTCCGCCGCCAGGGGGCGCGCCGGGTCTCTGCCGATTCGCGGGATTGCCTGGGGCCGGAGACACAGGCGGCGCCGCGAGTTGCGCCAGCGTTCCCACGCGCAGCACAAGTTGAATTGGCGGCGGCTGCGGAGGAGGGTTCGACAACTGCACGTCGAGGGACGACTGAACGAAGCCAAGCTGCGATGCTTCGACCGTATAATGCCCCGCCGGAAGCGCGGGAAATTCAAACTTGCCCGATTCGTCGGTCCAACTGACCCACGCCTGCTTCGTGTCCGTGTTCGTCAGCCGGAGCGTGGCGCCGGGCACGGGCGAGCCGTCGGCCGTTTTGACCGCACCGCTCACGACGACCGGCTGTGATTGCGCCTGCGGCGGCGATTGTTGCGCGAAACACGGAACGGAAGTCGCGAGGAGCGATGCGAAAAGCCATGCGGCGCGTTGGCGGATTCGTTGGCGCAAGACTCGTTTCTCGCCCCTCATCTTACGCGGTGCGGCCGTGCGCGCCCGCAGTATTCCTGTTTCGATGCCCTCTGATGTGCACCGGTTACTTGTTTGTTTGCGCTGGATCGTAGACAAAGCGGAATGTGACCGGCTGCTGAAAACGCGGGTTATCCATCTTGGTTGTGACGTAGAGCTGTTTGCCGTCCGGAGAGAGTTCGTAGGTCCGCGTGGTGCTTCCGCCGCGTCTTCCTTGCGTTACGGCGACAAGCTGATCGCCCTTCCACTGCGCGGCCGCAGGCGCGTTCTCCTCCTCGGAGCTTTCCGAATTCGATGAATTACTTTTCGATGCATCGCTGCTCGAGTAGACGGCCAGTACGCGGGCCGATGAGCCTGTCACTTTCGCCGAGGTAGCGGTCTGTTCGATGGTGAGCTGCGAGAATTCATTCATCTCGCCGCCGTCGTTTCGGCCTTGTCCGCGGCCACCGCCCATTCCACCACCGCCGCGCTGCCCTCCTCCGCCCATTCCTCCGCCCCAACCGCCACGGTTTCCGCCGCCGCCCTGACCGCCGGAGCCTCCCATCGCCTCGCGCATTTTCGCGCGAGCGTCATCGCTCTTATCCTTGTTCAGCGCCCAGGAGCCCGCGAGGCTCGGATGACCGCCGATCCGGGCCGAAGCTTGCGCGCCAGCTTTCGCAACAGGCTGATCGGAAGGCGTCGTGCCCGGCTGCGGACCCTCCGGAGCCTGGGCGGCGGCGCGTCCGGCGCAAAGCACCGTCGCGAGGGCAACAACGGAGAAAGCACCAATAAAAATGCGGGATTTCGCGAAAATTGCACTATTTTGGGGCATGGCGGAAATCGCCTCCTAAACGCGCTTAAAATGCCGATTTTCCGGGCGCGTTTTGACACGTTAATGATTCCCTTTAGCGCACGCGATGGTTCCACGATCTCACGGGGGGCTTTCGCCTGCGCCGCCTCATCCTGTATCATGCAGCATGCTTCGTTTCACCTGGCAACCGTGCCCGGGGCGCGCACACCGACCGCGTCGATAGCTCAGATGCGCCTGCGCGGGGTCCAAATGCGCGGGTTCCCAACCGAATGGCCTGAAATAGGGAAAGGGGAATAGATCACATGGCAAATTCCAGCCAGTTGCGGCTCGCCGTCCTCGGCGCGGGGAAAATGGGCGGCATTCTGATCGAAGCGTTCGTGAAGCAGGGGCTCGTGGCGCCGAAGAATCTTCACGTTACGGTGGGACATCCCGGAGCGGAGCGGAAAAATCTTCCCTCGTCGATTTCGGCCGGGAGCGACAACCGCGCTGCCGCGAAGAAAGCGGATGTGATTCTGCTGTGCGTGAAGCCGCAGACGGTCGGGCAGGTGGTCGACGAAATCGCGCCCGCGCTCAATGCGGACAAGCTGCTGATTTCGATCGCCGCTTCCGTGCCAACCGACTACATCGAGCGGCGGCTCAGCGCGAAAGTGCCCGTGATCCGCGCGATGCCCAACACGCCTTCGATGGTCGGCGCGGGAATCACGGCGATCGCAAAGGGCAAGCACGCGGCGCAGAAGCACGTCGATCTCGCGAAAAAGCTGTTCGATGCGGTCGGCAAGACCGTCGTCGTGGATGAAAAGAACATGGACGCGATTACAGGGCTTTCGGCGAGCGGCCCCGCGTTTGTTTACATCATCCTGGAATCGTTCGCGGAAGGCGGCGTGAAGGCTGGGCTGTCGCGCGAACTTGCCACATTGCTCGCCGCGCAAATGACGCTGGGCGCGGCCAAGATGGTGATCGAGACCGGTCACCATCCAGCGCTGTTGAAAGACACCGTGACGACGCCCGCGGGCTGCACGATCGACGGCATCCTCGAACTCGAAGAGGGCGGCCTGCGCGTCACGCTGATCAAAGCCGTGGTCAAGGCCGCGCAGCGCGCGAAGGAACTGCTCATCACCAACGAGAACACCTGAGAAGTCTCCGTCAGCGCAGGCGGCCTAGCTCTTGATCAAGAGCACGTTCACCGCCTTGACGACTACTTCGACTTTGTCACCCTTCTTGATGCCAAGCTCCTTCAGGGATTCGATGGTCATCACGGAGGCCATGCGAGATGGCGCCGGGACACTCACCTTCACGATACACATCAGCGAGCCCTTCTTGATTTGGACCACTTTGCCGACGATCCGATTGCGCGCTCCAACTTTCATGTTTTCCTCCTATGAACTTGCGTTTGGCATCCGATCCGGTGTATTGAACCGGTCGCGACAGATTACTACGATTCACCAAGCCAAAGGTAAATGCAGGTTTTTGCGAAGGAGAACACGACATGAAAGCAATGCGCGTGGCCCAATATGGCGATCCAAGCGTTCTACAGATGCAAGACATTCCGAAACCCCAGCCCGGACCGGGCGAGGCGCTGGTTCGCGTCCACGCGGCCGGGGTGAATTACGCCGACATCTACTTTCGAAACGGCGCAGCACGCATGCCGATTCCCTTCCCGTTCACGCCGGGAGTCGAGGGATCGGGCACCGTCGAAGCGGTGGGCGAAGGCGTGACGGAAGTAAAGCCGGGAGACCGCGTCGCGTACGCGACGATGAGCATCGGTTCGTATGCCGAATTTCAGGTGGTGAAGGTGGCGCACCTCGCGCCGCTCCCGAAGGAGGTCAGCTTCGAGGATGGCGCGGCCGTGATACTTCAGGGATTGACCGCGCACTACCTGCTGCACGAGTTCTATCCCATCAAGCGCGGGACGACCGTCCTGGTACACGCCGCGGCGGGAGGCATGGGCCTGCTTCTGGTCCGATGGCTGAAGCACATGGGAGCCGTCGCCATCGGCACGGTTTCGACGGAGCAGAAAGCCAAGGTTGCGCGCGAGGCTGGCGCCGATCGCGTGATCATCTACACCAAGCAGGATTTTGCACAGGAGGCGAGGAATCTCACGGACGGAAAAGGCGTAGACTACATCATCGACGGCGTGGGGAAAACCACATTCACGAAGAATTACGACGCGCTGAAGAACCGCGGCTGGGCCACGGTCTTCGGCATGGCGAGCGGTCCGGCGGAGCCTGTGGTTCCGAACTCTCTGATGAGCAAGTCGCTCACGATCTCCGGAGGGGCGCTCTTCAATTACATGGTCACGCGCGACGAGCTTCTTGGCCGCGCGCGCGACGTTTTCAACGGGCTGCGCGAAGGCTGGCTCAAGCTCCACATCGACCGCACGTTCCCGCTCGAGCAGGCGGCGGAGGCACATCGCCTCCTTGAGGGCCGCCAGACCATCGGCAAGCTCATCCTGAAAACCGGCAGCTGATCTCCTACCAGTCGTTCACACACCGCGGGATTTATTCGGCCAAGGACGGCGAAGGCGATTCGCCGCCGCGCCCGGCGATTTCCTGCCTTGGCGCGCTGACAACAGCCGGAGGGCCGCCGACCAAACGAACAGCGTGAGCCGAGGGATCTGTTTTTGCCTTGGTAGCGGCCTCCGAGATGACCGCCTATGGTTTTCTAATCGAAAAATCCAATTATTAGAATCCCATCTAACCCACAGCAAACAAACGATCGAGCCTCGTTCTAATCGAGAACTCTTGCGGGGTCGCGCACAAAGCTGTTCTCGTGGCACAGGCACTCCCGCCTGTGCATGCGCGTCTGGGCGAGCTGCAAGCGCACAGCTAGCGGCCCGCGGCCGCGGGAAGGATTTGGCCGGTGGCCTCGATGTCGAGGTCTACCGTCTCGCTGACGTGGAGCAGAAAGTTGCTCGGATTCTTCAGCCCCCACTGGACGTACGGGATGGCAAATTTCGTCGAGGCGTGAAGCGGGCCGTTCGCCGGGCGATCGACCGCGATCGCGAGCGTCAAGGGATGCTCCTGGCCATGAACGCGAACCGTCCCCGAAACTTGCAGCTGCGCGCCCTTTCCGGACACGACGTCGCCGATCGGCCCGGTCACCTGCGCGGGCGTGAATGCGATCTCGGGGAATTTCGCGCTTTCGAGAACTTCGGCTTGCATTTTCTTGTCGCGAGAGCCGTTGTCGGTGTTGCCGCTGGTCGCGTCGACAATCACCGCGCCGCTCGCCTTCCCGGTCGCGGGGTCGAAACGGATCGCGCCGCTCTTGAGCTTGAACGTTCCGTGGACGGTGTGCATCGTGGCGCCGAGCGTGAAGTCGATCTTGGTTGCCGCCGGGTCCAGCGTGACGACCATCTCCTGAGCCCGGAGCGACGGAGCCAGCGCGAACGCGGTGACGGCGAAAGGAACGGCAAGCCCGGATCGCATGGCCGCGGAGAACGCGGAGAAAGAGAGCCCGTGGTCGTTCAACCGCTTCATCGTTCAGGCCCGGAGGACGCGCCATCCAAGATGCGCGATTTCGGCGGCGTCGAGCGCGTCGGGCGCGACTTCGCCGGCATGAATCGCGATCATTCTCGCAAAAAGAGCGGGACGCGCCGCGAAAAGCCGCAGCGCCTTGTGGCGCAATGCGGCGCTCGCGCTCAGCAGGAACAGAAGGCGCGCCATGCGCGCGGGCGTCCGCGTGATGCGGCGATGCGCGGATTTGTACGGCGCGAGATTTCCGCGCGCGAGCGCATCAGCCAGGGCGAGGGCCTGCTGAAACGCGAGGCTCATTCCCTGCCCGGCGATGCCGTCAACCGTGCAGGAAGCGTCGCCGACGAGCGCGACGTTGCCACGAGCGGCGGCGTGGGCGCGGTCAAGCGACGTGACGGCTCCGGCCTGTGCTGACACCGGATGCGCCGCCTGAAGGTGTCTCTCGACCTTCGGAAACTGCGCGAGGGCGGGGTCCATTCGCAGATGCGGGCTATTCGTGAACAGCGAGACGCAGACTTCTTGAGCGCCGGTGGGGGTTACGACGATCTGGCATCTTTCGCCCCAATGCACTTCGACGAGATCAGACCAGGGCGCGACAGCGTAGTGGCGGCGAAATCCGAAGCGAGAGCGGGCGCGACGGCGCGGCTCGAGGCCGGCAAACTTGCGGACGCTTGAACGCTGCCCGTCCGCCCCGACCAGCCAGCGGCAGCGAAGCCAGTCGCCGTTCACGCGCGCCCCGACGAAATCAAAGGAAGCGCGAGCGCCCCACAGGAGCGAGACGCCCGTCTCGTTCGCGCGGTGAACGAGCAAGCGATGGAGCGCGGTGCGTCGCAACCCGAAGGCGGTGCCGCGGCCAAATCGGGCGCCGGCCGAGGAGTCGCCGTCCCAGAAGCGGATTCCAGCAAAGGGGATTGCAACCGTGGGATCGAGTTCGATCCCGAGGCTGCGTAAGGCGGCTACCGCCTCGGGAAGCAGGCCTTCGCCGCAGGCCTTGTCGATGGGCGGCGTGCGCGAGTCGACGACGGTAACCCGAAGACCTCTTGCCCGTGCAGCAATGGCGGTTGCCAATCCGGCCGGGCCGCCCCCGATGATGAGCACATCGGTCTGCATCATTTGTGAGATGCGTCTACCAGCGCAAAAGCAACAACTCCGAGCAAAAACCGGGACCCATCGCCGCGAGGATGCTCAGCGAGCCGGGAGCAGGGCGACGATTCTTGTAGACGTCCTCGAGAACGAGCAGGACGGACGTGGAGGAGATATTGCCGAACTTGCGCAGAGACTCCCACGAGGCTTCGAGGTCTTTCGCGGTAATCCCGAGCGCCGTAGCGGTCGCTTCCAGAACTTTCGGACCGCCCGTGTGCATGACCCAGCTTTCGATGTCGTCGCGCTCAAGGCCTTGCTCGGCGAGGAATACATCCACGTCTTCGCCGAGGTGCCGCAGCACGGTGTCCGGCACTTCGGGAGCGAGCACGATCTTGAAGCCTTCTTCGGAGATGTCCCAGCCCATCACGCGTTCCGTATTCGGATAGAAGACGGACTTCGTCGCGAGAATCTCGGGGCCGAGCGCTTCCACATCCCCACCGGTGACTACCGCCGCGGCGGAGCCGTCGCCGAATAGAAGCGCGGAAATCAGATGCGCCATGGAGATGTCTCCGCGCTGGAGCGTGAGCGAACAGAGTTCGACCGAAAGGAGCGCGGCGGCCTGACCCGGATAACCGCGGACGTAATCGGCGGCGCGGGAGATCCCGGCGGCGCCGGCGACGCAGCCGAGGCCGAAGATGGGAATGCGCTTGATATTGGGCGAGAGGCCCATGCGATTGACGAGCCGCGCATCGAGAGAAGGCGCGGCAATACCGGTGACGGACGTGACAAAGATCGCGCTCAGATCCCGCGGCTCAATTCCGGCACCCATGAGGGCGCGGCACAAAGCCTGCTCGCCGATTTCGAGACCGACTTCGATCCATACGTCGTTTGCTTCGCCCCACGTCTGCATGTTCTCGTAAAAGTCGAGGGGACGCGCCAGGAACCGACTGTCCACTTTCATGCTCTCGTCGAGACGATTCAGAATGTCCGGATTGGGAAGGCGGTCACGAAAGTAATTCTTCAACGCCGTGGCAATAACTTCCTGCGGGTAGTGATATTTCGGGAAGGCACTTCCAACGCCGGCGATTCTCATGAGTGGGAGCTCCTGGCAGCCGCGGAGCGCGGCGGCAACTTACTAAATGCGAGCCAAGCAAGCTTTCATCCTGCTTCCCAGGATTAGGCCTGACACCGAAGATAGGCGACCCGCAGACAATAACCGGAGCGCGGCACTTTAACAAGCAAAGCCTTTTTTCGGAGGTCAAGCCGGCTCCCCACCCTCAACCAACCCACGCGACTGAGTTCGGAGGCGCGGCAGGTTGAAACGTGTGATGCCAGGGGCAGGCGGCGGGTTGTGCTTTAGAGTCGTGAGGCGTGGCAGGAAATAGAAAACCCCGGGTCTGAGGGGGACAGACCCGGGGTTGGGGTTGAGGGACAGCGGGCCGGAAACTTTTTGGGGCTCACCGTTGCTGATCCGGGCCGCGCTAGTAATTCCAGGATCGCAGGATCATCGTCGCCCGGAAGACCACCTGTAATCCGAGGACGATTATCGTGTCGCGAACAGCAGCCAATCTATGACGCATCGAAATTCCCCCGAACTCGGTGTCGGCGAGCACGCCCATCGGCGCTAGTTCAGGACGTACACGGGATTGTCGTGCTCGACCGCGACCACCATGGACTTGAAAATATCGACGTCCCAGCTATCGGCGATGCGCAACCGAACCGATTCGTTCGTCTCGGAAAGCAGGCGCCCGCGCAGCGGTACCCGCAGGTTCCCTGCCGCAACTCGAAGAATCACCGGCTGCCCCATCCAGACTGCGTAGCAACCTTCCATGAGCTTCCCCTCCTCAGAATCCGTGTCTCGCACACCTGGATTCTCGGACAGGGGTCCGACCTGACCAATGGTACAGGGGGCTAAAACCGTTAGGAGCAAAGTACTAGACCGTCTGGAAGGCCGCGCCAGTGCGGAGTTTTCTGCTATTGTGAAAGTGCGAGTCAGAGACGGCCTCTGCCCTCTCGGCAGCCGGAGAAATCAATCGATGGTCGAATTCTTACAGCACCTTCTGGCCCGGGTCTATGACGTTCAGGGGCTGATTGAGTGGGGCGGAGTGGTGTTGGTGTGCGTGATCGTCTTTGTCGAAACGGGGATGTTCGTAGGGTTCTTCCTGCCCGGCGATTCCCTGCTGGTGACGGCGGGAGTGTTTGCAGCGGCGGGAAACCTCAAGCTCTCGTGGCTCCTAGGGCTCGTGACCCTGTGCGCGATCGCAGGAGACCAAGTGGGCTACCTAATCGGCTGGAAGGCGGGTGATACGCTGTATCGCCGCAAGGACTCCCGGTTCTTCAAGAAGCGCCACCTCGAGCGGGCGCATGAGTTCTATGAGAAGTACGGCGGGAAGACCATCATCCTAGCGCGGTTCGTGCCCATTATTCGGACGTTCTGCCCTCCGGTGGCCGGCGCGGCGAAGATGAGCTATGCGCGCTACCTGACCTACGACATTTTCGGCGGGCTGCTCTGGGTCTGGAGCATGGTGCTTGTGGGGTACACGCTCGGACGGACGGTGCCGCACGTGGAGAAGCGCATTCATTACATCATTGCGGCGGTGATTGTCCTATCGCTGATCCCGGCCGCCTATCACGCCCTGAAGGCGCGGCACCCAAAACCCACCCTACCGCTGAAGCAAGCCGAAGGCGAAGGCAACTAACCGACCACCTCAGAAATGCAAAACGGGGAGCCTGGCAGCTCCCCGTTTTGTTCGCTTCCTACGCCGTGGCGAAGCCGAAGGCATCGCCAAGCGGCTCGCACCGCAAAAGCGGTGTGCAAGTCGGTGTCAAGAATCTATGCCCGGTGGCGTCATGCTGTTTCCCTCCGTGCAATAGCTCCTGCAAGGCCACTCATACGCCCGTGTGGGGCCCAAGGCAAGCGAAAAATATCCACAGGCAAACGCGAAACCGGACCAACAAGATTCGGCGACGACTACTTCAGGAAGAGGCCTTCGCGGACCTGATCGCGACCGACGAAGGTTTTCGACGAGCGGAATTTTCCGAAGAGCTCGAGGATTTCGCGGTTCCGAAAGACGTGCGCGTGAACAGCCAGCGTGGGCGCGGCCAGCAGTTCGACCGTCTGGCTATCCACGATGCGATAGCGATGGAAGCGTTCGGCGGCCCGGCTGTGGAAAAGTGCCAGCGCGGCTCCGCCCGGATGAAGCAAAGTATTGAGCCGTTCCATCAAACACGGCAGGACTCCCGCGTCGAAATAATCGAGAAGATCCCAGATCAAAACACCGTGGAAGCTGTGCTCGGGATATTGGAGAGCGCCCCGGAGGAACTTGTCGGCGAGCATGGACGGCGAGAGCTTCGCCGTCTCTTCACCCGCGGGAGCGGTGCGCAACTGCTCTTCCTCTGCCGTGAGGAAATCCTTCCAGGTCCGCAGCAAATCTTCGGTCGTAACGCGATAGCCCTTGTCCACGAAGAAACTGACCGTCGACTGCCACACCGGACCCAGGTCGAGCACGCGGGCGTGGGGCACATCGCTGATCAGCCAGAGAAACTCTTTCAGGCCGTTCGAAGTGCGCAGATTGGCCGCCGGAGTGACTGACGGAACCGGCCCAGGCTTCACGCCCGTCACAGGCGAAGTGCTAGAGGCTGCGGCGCCCACGCGGGTCTTGGCCATCCAATTCATCTTCGGTCTATTCGTCCCAATCGTATCTATTCGCCGTCTTTGGCGCTGACCGTGACGGGCCGAAGCACTTCGGAATCCGTCGTGCGGACGGCCGGAGGTGCAGAAGAACCGCCGCGAGTCATTTCCACTTTCCCGCGTAGCCGCGCGCCATCGTCGATTCCAATGCGCGGAGTGACCACACTGCCTTGCACGCGGCCCGTCTTGCCAACGTGCAGGCTTTCGCCCGCTTTCAGGTTTCCCTGCACCGACCCATCGATGACGATCCCCCGCGCTTCGATATCGGCCTGGACGCTCCCATTCGGTCCAACCGTCACGCAGGCGCTTCCCAGCCGGATCTTTCCCTGCATTTCGCCGTCAATGTATAGATCGGAACTTCCGGAAATTTCTCCATGAATCTTGAGGCCCGAGTGAATCCGCGATGTGCCAGGAAGGACCTGGGTCTGTTCAGATACAGGAGCGGGGGCCGCTGGAGCGGTGGTAACAGACGGCTGTGAGCTGACATGCGGTTTGACGGTAGCTGCGGGAGCCGAGGCAGGGATTCGGGGAACGTCCGAGGACAACTTGCCCTCTGCAGGTTTACGCCACATGAAACCTCCCCAAAAGCCACCCCTGGCGCTGACCAGGCAGCAGGCTCTATGCGGTAATCCGACTATATTACAGCAAAACCTGGGTGTAAACGGGGAGTGTACGCCGATAGGTGCAAACTCGCCACGGATGGGATGGCCGGCCGCGCGGAGGCGGAATCGGACGTCTGGACGTCGTTGTGGCGCATCTCCCAGAGGGTCACCACCATGCCCAGCAGTTCGTGAGAGAAGATGACCACACCTCGCCGCGTGTACCACCACCTGTCGGGATCGTATTCGGAGTCGGGCGCAGGGACGACGCGGAGAACAGTGCCGGAGGGAAGAGTTCGCGCAAAGATATATCGCGACCGGCGCGTGTGATAGTTCGACGTGACGAGCAAGATGCGTTTCCAGCCGCGCTGGGAAACGAGTTGGCGGAGCGCGATAGCTTCCTCGCGGGTGTTCTCCGCGCGATGATCGAAGCGAACGATCGCATCCTGCGGCACGCCATCGGCCGCGAGGTCGTGCTGCTCCAATTCCGCGATGCCGGCGTACGAGCGCAGACCTCGGCCGCTGGCCACAACGCGGGGCGCCCATCCGCCTTTGAACAGCGCGGCGGCGCGTGCCGCGCGGTCCCCGTTGTAGTTGTCATCACCGAGGACGACAATCGCGTCGGAAGGCGCGGGCCCATCGTCCACGATCCAAAAGTCTCCCGCGAACCGGAGCAACGGGTGCCGCACGAGGTAGATCACGAAGAGAAAGAAGAGAAAACAGAGGAAAAACAGGAGGCGAAAGAAAATCCCGCCGCGTTGCGCGTTCGGCGATGAGCGGAAACCTCCAGCGAGGGCCATTATGTTCCTGGATCGAGCTGGCGCAGATGTGCGGCAGCCTGCTCGGGAAAGGTCGCGTTGAAATAGACTTCCTTGATGCTGTAGGACTTGCTGCGCTCCTCGACGATGGGCAGGATTTCGATGTGCCAGTGGTAGTCGCCGCCGATCGTTCGCCAGTAGTCGCTCAGTTCGCCTTTGGTTTGCAGCGTATTCGGGGCCGTGTGCAAGACCATGTGATAGTTGCTCGCAACCCGCAGCAGGCGGCGGAGGGTCCGCCCGAGGAGCGTCGCCAGATGGCGGCGATTCTCTCCGGGCGCGAGGCTTTCGAACTGGTGATTGTGGGTCCGCGGAATCAGCCAGGATTCGTAGGGCACGCGCGAGGCGTAGGGACAAAACGCGTAGTAATCGCCCACGTTGTCCACGATGCGCACCTTCTGGCGGATTTCCTGACGCACGATGTCGCAGAAAACGCAGCGCTCGCGGTCGCGGTACCACTCCCGGGCCGACCTCAGTTCGTACAAAATGCGGCGCGGCACGAACGTAGTTGCGGTCACCTGCGAATGAGGATGCTCCCAGTCCTCCCCCGCCCGCTGCCCCTGGTTCTTAAAGACGGCGATGTACTTGAAGCGGGCGTCGCGCTTCAGATCCGCGATTCGCAGGGCATAGGCTTCCAACACGTGCTCGATTTCCTCGTCGAAAAGCTGAGAAAGCTGGCGCCAGTGTTCGGGAGTTTCGACGATGATCTCGTGCGCCCCAATCGGCTCCATGCGGTCGAAGATTCCATCAGCGCTGCGCCCAGGGTCTCCTTCAATGCGATAGAGCGGCCGTAAATGAGGGAAGGCGCGCACCTGGAATGGTCCCTGAGGAGGCAGCGCGAGCAAAACGTGGGTTTCAATGCGGTTTTGCGGGCACAACGGGCAGGGACCGTCCCTTTCGGCTTCCTGCTCCGGATGCCCAATTGCCACCCAACTGCGAGTGATGGGGTCCTTACGTAGTTCCATTCGTTTCCTGTGTGAAGAATGCGAAGGCCATCTTATAACGAAGTCTTCGGCGAGGCCAAAGACAACTGCAAGAAATCGCACGGCGCTCGCAGCTAATTTGCGAAAGCGGAGACTTCCTTTGGTTTACACTTCGACGCCGCAGTTCCTGAGCGGAACACCAGGGGAGGGCCGACCGGTGAGGACGGATCGTTGAGCGCGCCTGGCGCAAACACGTCGCACGCCGCAAAGCGGGGCACGAGGGCGGCCGTGCAGAAAATGACCGTGCTGCCGATGATCACGGCGACCTATTTCATGGTGGCGGGCGGCCCGTACGGCCTCGAAGACATCGTGCAGAAGACGGGGTACGCCGCGACGCTGCTGATCCTCGTGATTACGCCGCTGCTGTGGAGCGTGCCGACGGCGATGATGGCGAGCGAACTCGCGACGTCCATCCCGGAAGAGGGCGGCTTTTACATCTGGGTGCGGCGCGGCCTGGGGCCCTTCTGGGGATACCAGGAAACGTGGCTGAGCCTCGCGGGCAGCGTCTTCGAAATGGCGCTGTACCCCAACCTGTTCGTCGATTGCCTCGGGCGATTGTCGCCGGACTTGGTCGCGGGGCATCGCGGGCTCGCGATCGGACTTGCGATGATCGCGCTCTGCACAGCGTGGAACATTTTTGGCGCGCGCGCGGTGGGCGAAGGTTCCGTCTTTCTCAACGTCGCGGTGCTCGCCCCGTTTGTGGCGCTTGTTGTGTTCGCGCTGTTCAATGGACATGCAGCGGGACATTCCACCGGCGCGAGCGCGCTTCCGCTGCGGCATGCCGACCTGCTGGGCGGAATCCTGATCGCGATGTGGAACTACATGGGTTGGGACAATCTCTCGACGATTGCCGGCGAAGTCGAGGCACCGCAGCGCACGTATCCGCGGGCGATGCTCGGCGCCGTGATCCTCGTCGTCGTGAGCTACATCGTGCCCGTGGCCGCTGTGGCTCGCACGGGGCTCGACCCGAACAGTTGGACGACGGGCGGATGGGTGGATGTCGGGCGCGTCTTCGGCGGCGACGCGCTCGCACTCGCGATTGCGGCGGCGGGCGTGATCGGAGCAGTCGGGACGTTCGGCGCACTGATGATGTCGTTCACGCGGCTGCCGGCGGTGATGGCCGCAGACGGCTACCTGCCGAAAATCTTTTCAAGGCAACATCCGCGCACGGGCGTGCCGTGGGTGGCGATTGTGGCTTGCGCGCTGCTCTGGGGAGTCTGCTATCCGCTCGGCTTCGAGCGAAACCTGCTGCTCGACGTGCTCGTGACCGGATTGAGCATACTGCTCGAGTTCTGGGCGCTCGTCGCGTTGCGCGTCCGCGAGCCCCGGCTTGATCGGCCCTATCGCGTGCCGGGAGGAATTCTCGGCGCGATCGCGATCGGGGTGCCTCCGCTCGGGCTGATGATCGCAACTCTGGTGCGCAGCCGGAACGAGCTGGTGGGCGGCACCAGTCAACTCGTTATCGGTATCGCGATCGTCGTTGCGGGGGGCGCTCTCTATTTTCTGAGCCGCGTCATTCAACGCAGAGTCTCTCAATAAAACACGGCTGGGGTAGCGCCTATTTCTTAGCCGGCTCGGCAGCGGAAACGGCGGACGCGCCGGGAGGCGGTGCTGCCTCTGGCGCGTTCCCTTTCGTTGGACTGAGCCGGATGATGGCAGCGGCGAAGGGCGCGGGCTGCTCCTTGTCGAACTGCATCATGTCCCTGAGCTGCGGGATGGCCTCGGGATGGTTCAGCTTCGCGAGGGCTCTCGCGGCCGCCGCGCGCACCGCCCAGTTCTTGTCCGCAAGCGCGTCCCTGAGTTCGTTCACGGTATCGCGGCTGTTGTCCGAAGAAAGCAGGTTCGCGCAGAGCGCCTGGACGGGCGCCGAATTGTTCCTCGCGTACTCCTCAATGAACGAGACGCCCATCGAGAATGGTCCGAGGAACGCTCCGCTCGCCTCATTGATTCCGATCAGCGCCAGTGATTTCGGGTCGTGCATCTGCTGCCGCATCTTGTCCATCTTGCCCTTCACCAAGCCCAGTTTAGCCTTGCGTTCGCCCCTCAGGACTGCATACAAGATTTCGCGACCGCTGCGGTTACCGATTTTCCACAGCGCCTGCGCCGCGGCGAAGCTCACCTCCGGCGAGTCGTCGTCCATTGCATTCTTTAGTTGAGGAATCGCGGACCGCGCTTTCATGTCTCCGAGCGAG
>Ga0181521_10004623_pt1 | contig 15626 bp, 13 predicted proteins | sample PEATcosm2014_Bin_32_FD_119764 | JGI IMG/M metagenome (GOLD analysis project Ga0181521, IMG submission 119764) | Peatland microbial communities from MTU Mesocosm Facility, Houghton, MI, USA - PEATcosm2014_Bin02_60_metaG | ecosystem: Environmental > Terrestrial > Soil > Wetlands > Peat | place...
CTATTGCCTACTGCAATCGCTGCCAGAATGGATACTAACAACAAGATTCTGAAATAAGTTCTCATACAAAACAACATCTGTATAATTCAATATAGACACTTAGATATATAGACGTTTGGATACAGCAAAGCCTTTTCTATCCGATAGGGCGCATTACACGCTCATTAACAAAAGGACGTTCGGACATCTGGCCTCCACAACTACGTGCGACCGCGCATGGTTTTAAACGGTAAAACGCCTGCTGAAGTTGGAGGAATCGAAATTCAAAGGCAATGACAAAGGGCTTACAATCAGGAGAGGTTGTTAGGAGATACTTCCTCTAAAGACAGTCGTAAAGTGTGATGTGAAGTAGCCGTTTCGCTTCAGTTCGGGCCTGGGTGACTAGGGATTCGAGGGTTCGAATCTTCTGTCTCTCATCGTTGATGGCTATCGGTTTGCGAATACTTTCACGTAAGCCTATTCAGGCCTTCAACTTGGAATCTTTGACTTTACTTCGCTGAGAATGCCCACCCGTTCAATTACGTCATGCCGTGTTGATGGGTCAATCGTCCCCGATGCTGAATCACACTTCAGCCTTTATGTACGATGGGTTTGTCTATTCAGGCGTTCTGATCCGCATGTCGTCGATACTGAGCATGAACGTGAAGAGACTGGGGCAGATTCTGAAGGAAGGTGCGGAAGGTCAGGTTGGTGAAAGCGGACTGCGACTCGAAGGCGCAAGCCGCACTTACTGGCCCCTGCTCAGTAACTTGCTAATCTCAGACTTCAGGCATGACAGATCATACGAAACGGCTCAAGACATATTCAAGAAACCCTCTGCCAGGTTTGCAGCGATCGATGGGTCGATGGATCAGAACCTATTGGGTGGCCTAGCTGTGTTCTGGGCTGGAGCATACGCAGCGACGGGATCAATCACCTACATGAAAGACCAGAGCCCTGCGGTAACGTACGACACCCATTTTGTTGAGAAAGGACATGGGCTTGCGAGCTGTGTCCCAATTTACATTGATTCGATTCCCGAAGTTGAACCCCAAAGTGCCTACAACGGGTCGGGGAATCAGGCGATCTCAAGCCCTTTCACTGATCAATCTACGGTAGACAACTCAACCATCGCCAACTGGATTATGCTGTTTTCAGAGCTTTACTTAGCCTTCACCATGGCAAAAACCAAAGAGTTCCAAATTATCCTGCTGGACCGCTCACTCTCTGGGACTCAGTCCAGCCTATTACATGACACCTCCAAGAGAGCTCTCTGGAAACGTGAATGCGCCACCCTTCGAATTACTAGCGATGGCTTGAGGCTTGATGAGCAAGATCTAGCATTCAGCAGATACCGTACCCCAGATAGCGACGGCCTGCTTCCGCCACGAGGCGACTACCTCCGTCACTCAGCAATGTTTCTAATGGAACAACTCGAGACGACCATCAGTGTGGACGAGCTTGCAGACCGACTGAACATTAAGTCGGAGCCAATGAGAGTTGAAAAATTGGGTAGGTATTTGACGAGGGCCGCTAATGAAGGGAAGTACTTTCTTGAAGTCGATGGAAAATTTTCGCTCATGCCGAACCTATTGACGGCGTGGGATCGAACCCAAGGTATGGTCGAATACATCGGCCAACGCTTTTTCGCGAGCAACGTTGGAAACCCACTTCAGATTACCGACGGCCGAGAATCAAGATGGTTAACCACCCTTGACCTAGCTTTCCTCTGTTTGTTTACATTGAACATGCTTATTGAGACTTGCCGACTCAACAAGGTGCTACTCATAGGAATAACCAAAGACACAACCGCTAGGGACATGATTACGCATCTAATCCCGGTGTGTGTCGAACGTCATATTTGGGATGGAAGTATGGAGCAAGTGGCAACTACTGATCGTATGTTATTGCAGGCATTGAGCATGTTCCACCATGACCAAGTGCAAGTTCCATGGGCCACTGTTGAGTACGACACATCATTCCAAACAATTGTTGGACGGTTCAACGACGTGAAGGGAGACATTTCTGGCGCCGTAAAAAACCGAATAATCCAAGAGCAGCTCTTCGTCAAATCATACATTCAATTGGATAAAGCGAAGTCCGATGATCAGTTCAGAAGCAACGTTCTGTTCATTGATCGGCTCTACCATCCATCAGAGAACGCACCAACTCTCGTGCTGAAACATGAGTATGGAGGAGCAGTTGAAGAGGTAAAACCAGTTCTATGGCAAACAGCGAGTTCCAAGAATCGGATTCAAGAACTCATGATGGTTACGTTGAAAGCAATGACTCATGAGAGCATCCCTGAAATATTCGGACACAACGAACCCCTATACATCGCGGATAAGATTGCCAAAGCCCAGCGAAGCAACGCGTCTCAAATGATCAAGGGAATGGGGCATTGGCTCATCTCGCATCCAAAGCTGAGAAAATACTCGTTCTACATGAACACATTTCGATCACGAAGGAGCGAAATAGAAAATGCTAGAAACAGAACTTAACGAACACTTCACCGATCTCGACGGCCGATTCGAAGGAAGACTTGCGGCCGTCTACGCCGTCAGGCGAACGGATGTCTCGGCTGAGACCACCGGTTTTTCTGCGAGATATGAATGCCGCGTTAAAGCCCAATATCAAAAGGACCTCATGGGCCTGCTTGAAGAGGGAATGCTCCTAGCAGTACGCAACTTCAAGGCTAAGAAGTATGGCGGAAAAAGATTCACCCTTCTTGAAGTCTCACGAATTGGACCAGAACATTTCGGCCTACGAGGCCTCTCAGAACAGAGCTACTACCCATACCAGTTTGAAATAATCGAACAGAGCGTTGCAGACTGGGACACAGACGATAAGGCAACGATGATAATACAACTCAGCGCAATACCACTGAACTACGACCTCATTTTAGACGGGTCAGAACAACGGTATGTCAAAGGCTTCACTTACCCTGTAGTAGGCGAACGAGTCTTCATCCTAAACAAAGCTACAATCCATCGAATGTACAACCGAAAACTCCTGGATGAGTTGGGGCTTGTTTGGAATGAAAAGATAGCCACAACCTATGAGGCTAGAAAGGATCCACGCGTAGGTACGATCAAGATGTTTCAAGAAGAAGGGGGTGCGGTTCCGATCTATGTTAGCTTCGAGCGACTTGTGCGCTACCACTTCGGCGTTTTCTCTTTCACAGGTGGCGGCAAGAGTAACTTGCTGTCCAACATCCTCCGGAGAATAATCTACCATTCTAAACAGACGAAGACCGTAATCTTCGACATTTCGATGGAGTACCCATTCCTTCTACAAGACGTATTTGTGGATAAGACAATTAACAGCAAGATAATCACCGAGGTGCCAGTCGCTGACGCTAATCACCTCCGGAAAGTCATAGTTACTCCAAGGGGTTTCGAGAAATATGACCTAACCCAAAATCTGGAGAATATGTTCTCTCAAGGAAAGCTGGGACATTATGCAGAGGCAGGAAGGCCCCCGCCCACCTTCGAGAACATCCTAGAACAAGTTAGACTACTGGAGAAGGGGGAAGGTGACAAACAGGTAAACTTGGATGCAATCCATGAAATTGAAGAGAAGGTCCTCGATTGGTTAAGGGATAATCGGGCAGAACGCTTTAGCGTTGTGACTCCAGAATTTCTGGACTATTTACAGTCAGTGGCTACAACGGCGGTTGAGAAATACAAGGTTTGGAAAAGCGGTTCGCTCGCTGCTTGGGCTCAGACAAGGTCTGAGCTCAAGTCATCGCTCAGTCGAGCAGCAAAGGCCGTTGATAAGAGCGCGTACACCACAGAAAAGCTATTGGGCCTTTTGGATGGCGACACGAGGCTGCTTTGCCTGTCTGTTGCAGAACCAAATATTATCAAGAAACTCGCCATAGACCTAACTTCGGACATGCTTAGGCGAAGGAAACGTGAATTTCAAGTTGAACCACAAATTCTGTTTGTCTTCGACGAAGCCCAAGAATTCATCCCAGCCTACGACAAAGCTAGAGGAATAGATCTTACCTGCACAAATCGAATCGAGACCCTGCTAAGGCAGGGAAGGAAGTATGGTCTTGGCGGTTGCGTCGCCACACAGAGAATCGCTTACCTAAACACAAACGCCTTGCAACAACTACACACCTACTTTGTAGGCCCATTACCCCGACCATACGATCGCAGTCTTGTGAGCAGCACGTTCACAATAGACCAGGGGATTCTTGAGAAAACCCTCGAGTTCGCTCCAGGCCAATGGCTACTATCCAGCTACATTGCGACTGGCATGGAAAACGTGCCCATATTCATAACCGCCGACAACTCCGAAAATGAACTGAAGAGGGTTATCGCGGAACCGAAGCCCTAAGCGGCGTCTCATCGTCGCCTGGCTCCTTTCCGGATACGTGGCGATCAATTAACTATTTAATGCGGTCACGCTCTGCCCATTACCTTGTGAAGTCCTTGGCCGCACCAGATCAGCAACTGACAAAGAAACTAGCTGAGATGAAGACATTTCTTGAGCGTCGATTAAAGCAGCAAGAAGAGGAAGTGAACTACCTTCGATCGTTCTTGGAAGTTGTTGACACTCTTCTTGCGGAAAGAAGTTTCCGGCCCGTTGACATCGGACCCGTAACCAGCGCGCCACCGACTAAGCCTCAAGTATCAGATAGGGCTCCGTCTGACAATGTGCCAATCATGACTACTGATGGTGTGCGGATAGCCGCAATCGCCATTGAGGGCAACGACCTCACCGTTCTACCTGAGCCGGGCATTAACCTAGATTCGAATTCCCCGCCGCTACGGTCGTTTCTCATGGCGAAAGTTTTGGAGCCCATGCAGAGCAAAGACAAAGAGGCCGCGACGGCTGGATCCCTACAACCCGATAACATGCTCACGTACGATGTTGAGCAAGAGGAAGGACGCCTCAAATCCATTCATATACGTAACTACGGAGACGACCGGAGGCTGCTGGAATTAAAGAACGCAATAAGGTGGACGTTCCGGAGAATGTATGAGAAGACGGGATTGAAGTGAATTCGTCAGCAGCGCCTAACCGTCATCTTTCTCCCTAGTGGTCAGAATCCCTAGCGCTTCACACGTGTCCTTCTCAATCTGAGTCCGCAATTCGTTAAGCTTTTGTTCCGTGACTTTCCGATACTCACTTTCCTTTATTCCGGGCAAATTCGTAGCGACATTAACACTCGCGCCTTGGAATCCAGCTTGGGCTAGAAAGATAGCAGTTCGTATGTCTGAGAGTGCGTTGAGATTAGCATATTCAGCAAGGTTCTTGGCAGCGTGGACGCTGCGTGCAGCAAGCTCTGCAGTTTCAAGTGGAACTTGAGCCGCGTCTTTGAGTCGAGTTTGTATCGCCTTGGATCTGGCCTGTTTATCTGAGTCGGTTTCTTTCGGCAAACGATATGCCTTCATTAGGGTTGCGAAGCTTTGCGCGTCCCGGTCGACGAATGCGAGCGATTGCACGCGGAGTTTTTCGCTCTCTGCTAGAATCCCCGTAACGGCCGGCCAGTATTTTTCGTATTCAGTCTTCTTTAGGGTCAACCTGGATACCATGCTTACAAGGCTTGCCGCTAAGGCAACTGAGTAGGCTGAAGCGCTCCCCCCACCTGGAACGGGTTTTTCGGAGGCAACTTCTGAGCTGAAAGCCGTCAAACTCTTTGACACGAGTCGATCGGATTCCGATTCGGCAAGTTTACGTTCTAGGATCTGATCTTTCTTGAAACCGTGGAGCCTGAGATAGAACTCGGCGCTTTCAATCAATGCTTCTGTGGGAACAAGGCCGACGATTTCGCTTTCGACAACTTGGATGCCATGTTCCTCGGCGAGGGTTCGGACCAGTTCAAATGCTTTGAAGAGCTGGGTGGCTTTGTAATCAACCATATTCATAGATACTTGGACGGCGCCTCGGTCCTTCAGCTCGAAGCCCAAGGCTTTTACCGCAGAGAGGCCGCCGTCCTTTCCTCTAACCTGTTTTGCGATTTGCTTAGCCACGTTTAGGTTTGTTGTCGCTAGATTCACGTTGTACGCTATGAGTATCTGTCTCGCGCCAATTGCCGTAGCTCCCGCGGTCGGATGAATTGCGTTAGGTCCGAAATCCGGCGTTTTTTCGGGATTCTTACCTATTTGTCCTCGCAACCCCTCGAATTCGCCTTTTCTAACGTCTGCTAGATTTCTCCTCTCAGGCCGCGTTGCAGCCGCCTCATACAAGTACACTGGGACTTTGAATCTAGCAGCAAATTCCTTCGCAAAATCTTTCGCCAACTGGACGCATTCTTCCATTGTGACGTCAGATATTGGGATGAAGGGTATGACGTCGACAGCTCCCATCCTTGGGTGTTCTCCGCTGTGCTTGTTCAGGTCGATAAGCTCGATGGCTTTCGCGCTGATCGCTAACCCAGCCTCCTTCACAGCGTTGGGTTCGCCGACAAACGTAAGGACGGATCGATTGTGGTTTGCGTCCGATTCTACATCGAGGACCTTCACATTCCTAGCTCGGGCCTCGTTGGCAATTGCGTCAATCACTTCCTTCCTTCTTCCCTCGCTGAAATTAGGGACGCACTCTACGAGTTTCAAAAATGCTCAAGTCCGAGAACTGGCCCCAAAGCTAATTTCATTTCGGTCAATTCCCGAAAGGAATCTACTGTTCAATAAGGCGGGGTTATTCATACTCAATTCCAGACGGAGAAAGACTTGACCGCGAGAATAATGGACGGGAACCCCGTAGCCTTAGCCATCAGATCAAAGATCAAGGATGAGGTTAATTCTCTTAGAAAATCGAACGTTGAACCCAGCCTCGTAACCATAATCGTCGGGCGCGACCCCGCCTCGCAAACCTACCTCAACAACAAGCATGCAGCGTGCACGGCTGTAGGGATTAAATCACGTAACATCGAATTGCGAGAGGACACCCCACAGTCAGGCCTCGAACAAATCATTCATAGTCTGAATCAAGATAGTACGGTAACAGGAATTCTTCTTCAGCTTCCGCTACCCAAGCCGCTTAACGAAGCGGCGGCGGTCGCTTCGATCGCAAAAGAGAAGGACGTAGACGGGTTGAACCCTTGCAACCTTGGGCGATTGGCAGGGAAGGATGCAAAACTAGTCCCGTGTACGCCCAAGGGAGTAATTGTTCTGTTGAAGTACTATCAGGTCGGAATCGCGGGGAAGCACGCAGTCATAATCAACCGGAGTAAGCTCGTTGGAAGACCCCTGACCCAACTGCTGTTGAACGAGGACGCTACCGTAACCGTTTGCCACTCGAAAACAAAGGAAATCTGCAACATTTCGAGACAGGCGGACATTCTTCTCACAGGGATCGGGCGTCGTTCCGAGTTTACCGTAGGACCCGAGATGATTAAGCCCGGAGCCGCTGTCGTGGACATCGGCACGAGTAGTATCGACGGCAAATCAATGGGCGATGTTGACTTTGACAATGCACTTCGTGTAGCATCTTTCCTTACTCCAGTACCTGGAGGCGTCGGTCCCCTAACAGTATCGATGCTGTTGTACAATTCTTTAGTAACGGCATCGATGCAGCGAGGCCTTGAAACAGAATTTAGTCTAGATGAATTAGCGCCATCCGTCTAACACAGGAATGGATGCCTAGCTGAAGTGCTGTGGGCTGCAAGTTTTCCGTATGATTGCACCAGTGGTTTTCTTGCAGGCGATTCACGATGAGGTTGGATGGAGCGATGGTTGATTAAACGGTAGTTTTTCCACCTAGCTTTTTAACCGCCGATAACGTAAGTAATAATTGTCGTGTGTGTTTTGGGCGGAATTTGTTCCGTCGAGGCCCGAAACTGAGCGAAACTTGCAATTGAAATCTCAGGAGGAAAGTCGATTGGATGCTGAACTGCGTGTTGGTTTTGTCAGCACATACCCTCCTAGGGAGTGTGGTATCGCAAGCTACACGCGGGACCTCTCACTAGCTTTACTGATGCAGGGGCATACCCGGGAGAATGTAATCGTAGCGATAAACGAGGAAGATGGAAATCTCTACTCCGACAAGAACGTAAGAAGCACAATCGACCAGAACATTCGAGACAGCTACCAAACTGCAGCGTCGTTTCTCAACGATTCGAACGTATCCGTTACAAGCGTGCAGCATGAATATGGAATATTCGGGGGCGAGTGGGGAGATTATGCCCTGGACCTTTATGCGAACCTTGAGAAACCTATCGTAACGACGTTTCACACAGTCCTGGCAAACCCGCCAGAAAAAGCACGTCGGGTTTTGATTGAACTAGCGGAAATGAGTGAGGCAGTTGTAGTCACGATAGAATCTGCTGCAAAGCTGCTAGAGAAGCAGACCGGACTGTCCCCCAATCGAATTAGGGTAATAGGGCACGGGGCGACGTTACCGGAACGCTCGCGGAACCAGTACGCGAAACGCGAACTAGGGTTACAGAAACATTTCGTTCTCGCTACGAGCGGTTTAATCAGTGAAGGAAAAGGAATCGAGTACGCAATAAGAGCGATACCTCGACTTGTCAAAGAACGACCTGATCTTCTCTATTTGGTAATAGGGGAGACCCACCCGGAAGTTCGTAAGCACGAAGGAGAGGCCTACCGCGACAAACTTGTTGCGATTGCCAAGAGGCTGGGGATCGAGACTCACGTCAAATTCATTGACGACTTTCTACCCGAAGACAGACTGTCGAGATATCTCCAAGCAGTAGATGTTTATGTTGCGCCCTATCTCGGCAAGGATCAGGTCTCGAGCGGCACATTGACCCTGGCGCTTAGCCACGGAAAAGCTATAGTCTCAACACCATCAACCTTCTCAAAGGAAGTCTTATCCGGTAACAGGGGCTTACTCTGCAAATTCGCCGACCCACGATCGCTCGCTGAGTGCGTAGATAGAATAATGGGCGACCCAGGGCTTAAGCGCCAATTGGAAGCAAATGCATTCAAATACGGCCGACAGATGGGATGGACAAGAGTAGCTGACGAGTATGCTGAAACCTTCAGACTTGCAGCAAGATCTGCCAGAGTTGTGCGAGAAACTCGCCAAGTCAGTTAAGCTTGACCACCTATTCGCCCTCACCGACGCTACCGCTGTAATCCAACACGCCAGGTTCTCAGTTCCTTACAAGAAGGAAGGTTATGCGGTAGATGACAATGCACGGGCCCTTGTATTCAGTGTTAAGGCACCTCAATATTGGCCTGACAACCGCCTAGTCGAACTACAGAAGAAACTTCTGAGTTTCCTGTTGCTAATGCAAGACGACGGTGGACAATTGCATAACTTCCTGGATTTCTCCCTTGATCTCATTGGTAAGCCGACGATAGGTGACCATCTCGGGAGAACACTTTGGGCAACAGGCACGATATTGAATTCGAAGGTGGCAGAAGGACTGAAGGGATCTGCAAGGCTAATCTTCGATCGAGCCCTTCCTTGGGCCCGGATTTCAGACTCACCTCGGACAAAGGCTTACGCGTGTCTTGCCATACATGAACGAATGATCTCAGAGCCAGATGACAAGAATCTAGAAACTGACCTCAAGGAAATTTCAGCAGATCTACTCAAAGCCTATCAGGCGAACAAAGACGGTGAGTGGAAGTGGTATGAGGGCATTCTTTCATATGATAATGCTCGGTTGAGCCAAGCGATGTTAGTCGCATACGAGGCCCTTCATGAAGACGTGCTACTAGAGGTGGGTGAAGAAACACTTACGTTCCTAAATGACGCGGAAACGCTGAATGGGGTTTGCACTCCAATTGGTAACAACGGCTGGTACGCAAAGGGTAAAGCGAAGGCTCTGTACGACCAACAACCCATCGAGCCGGGAGCAATAGTCGAAGCGGCTGCGAACGCTTACCGATTGACGCATGATAGATCGTATGAGGATATGGCTCGGAGGGCGCTGGGATGGTTCTTTGGCATGAATACGAAAAATGTTAACGTTTACGATGTAGCATCAGGGGGAAGCTATGATGGGATCGGAGAGCGTGGACTTAACCAAAACCAAGGTGCAGAATCAACGATCGCATTCCTCCTAGCTGCAGAAGAATTCCTGACATGTTTCGGCCACGCGGAATAATGTGCTCAGTTCGCGTTTTCAAGTTCGTCCAGAAATTGCTTCAGTGGCGCGTAGGCAACGCAGCACACAGTGTCAGCTCCGCCGTAATACACGGATAGTGTTCCGTTGACCACCGCTGTCCCGTCAGGAAACACGACATTCGGCACGATTCCCTGCCTCTCAAACTCCATTTGAGGTTCCAAAATCGGTTCTCTAGTGCGGACCAGTACTCTGGCGGGGTCTTCTAGGTCGAGAAGCATTGCTCCCGCTCGGTAAATGTGGTCTATGCTTACGCCATGGTAGAGGACTAACCATCCACGATTTGTCCTGATCGGTGGAGGTCCGATGCCAACCTTTCTCTGTTCCCACGGGAACTTTGATCTTATCACTTCGTAATCATCTAAGTGCTCAACGTAACTTCTCCAGAAATTCCTAGACTTTTGCATGTCCGAGATGCTGTCAAAATAGGCGATCTGTATCTTTGATTCTAACCGGTGTAGTATGGCAATTTTGCCACCGATGCGTTCTGGGAAGATCACACAGTCCTTGTCATCGCGGTCCGGCCCAATTACTCCAAGTTTCTCAAAATTCTGAAAGTCAACGGTTGTAGCGAGTGCTAACCGGGGCCCGCGTCGAGAATATGCCGTGTAGGTAACGTAATACCTTCCATCGAGTCGAGTAATTCTAGGATCTTCGCAGCCAAATTCCTCCCAGCCTGCGGAGGGTGCCATTACGGGTCTATCGGAACGATTGTGAATCTCGGTCCCATTCTTACTTCGCGCATAAGCTAACCTAGAAACTCTGTTCTCACCGACGGCACGATAGAGTATGTGAACAGTTCCATTCTCAACAATTGTGCCAGGATTAAATGTGCCTTTAAGCTCCCACGATTCTTCCTTTCTCGGGGCAATTATGGGGTTTCCTTCGAATCGAGTCAGCTTCAACAAATATTGTATTACACCAGAGCGTGGTCAATTTGCACGGCGGGAGCGCAGGCGCGAAGCAATATTTGCTTTACGCTTCAGAATCACATTAACCAGAACGATAATGGAAAAGAAACTAGGAAATCTCTTCCAGCCCAACGTGTCCCCTGGAATTGGTTACCACTCCCAGACGTAGTAACCTGTCCAAGGGTAGGAGTAGTAGTAGTATCCGTACGGGTAGGTTGGTGGGTATACGTACGCTGGATACATTACCTGAGGTCTCATCATAAGCGCCTCACCTCCGTCCAGTTGTGTTATTGGCGGCTAAGACGAGGGGATCTAGTTCTGCATTGGACGGCGGTGTTGGGCATGCGGCCTACCGCTAACGGTTAGGATTTCTACCGCAGGTTGGTAGACTGCACTATGTCTTATCCTCGCTGAAGATTGCAGTTGTGTATCGCAATGTTGCTCGCAGCGTTCTGCCATCCCGATAGTTTGGTATCCGTAGCCGCAGAATTCGCAAAGGTAGACAATGCTGGTTTGGAGTTTGAGTTCATTCACCAATGTTTTCATCCTCTTAATCAGATATTAGGCGCATCGAAACCGATTAGGGTTGGGCGAAAATGTGTGCAACTATACTAGGTTGAGTAAGTGGAGCGCGGTTTAAAAGTGCGCGAATGGTCGCAAACTGGAATCACTTTGCGCCCTTTGCGCTCTGCTCTCTGGCGTCATAGAGAACGTTCCGGACTCCGTTGAGTAAGATGCTCTTCATCTGTCTCTCGGTTTGCTTTTCAACCTTGTAGCTCATGGACACCAGGTAGCCTGTAGGAGAGGCTTCGAGGATCTCGAAGTTATCTTCTTCACCTTTGAAGTCGTTCATTTTTGATAAAGTTGAATTTAGGTTCTTGCGGAGGTCGCGTGGGTCAATTTGTATCGGCGCCTCGAATTGAATTGCGATCATTCCTTGCCTTCCGTGGGTAAGGTTCATGATCAACGATTGAGTTACTATGCTGTTAGGCACCTTTAGCAGAGCATTTGAGTCGGTTAGGATCCTCGTATATGTGAGACTTATCCCCTTCACTACCCCCGTGTAGGCTGGTTCCATCCACCCATGGGCAAGGGAAGGCGCGAACTTCCCGTATTGCCACGTAATCAAGGCGATTCGATCGTTAATCTTGAAGGGACGAGCGGCGAGAAGCATTAGCCCTGAGAATAGATTGCCTAACACCGCCTGAGCTGCAAGGCCTACCACTATGCCGAAAAATCCTATCCCCACTAACGCGCTGAGGAAACTGCTTCCGGTAGGACCTGAGAGAAGTACCAGTGCTACAATGATTATTCCAAGCCCTAACAGCTGAAAGAGCAACTTGAGTGTGTTTATCTCCGTAGGACCCGCTCGATCCGCCACAGGACGAGCAATTAATCTGACAAGGGTTATCGTTGCAGCGAAGCCAGTTACTACCACAACGCCGACATCGATGAAATGTATGAACCTGTCGGGGAATGAGACTGAGAGCAACCAGTAACGGATCACGCTCCATGCAACAAAGATAGCAACAACCGAAACGATTAGAACCAGAAGCCTCTCAGATAACGTGGCGCCAACTCTTGTAGCCATAACTACCACTCACGTAATGATGCGGATTTTTAGTCGCTCTAGGCTGGGGATGACCTCTGCCCGAGATGTGAATATGCTTGATTCTACTATTTCCGCGATTCCCCTAGTGAACTTTCCAAGAGACCAAGTGTTGGTCTGATAAGATAGTCCCAAAGATCCTCCTTCTAACCAAGGCTTTCCGGATTGTCACTTTTCATGAAAAGATCCGTGGCGGGGCAAACATGGATTGCTCCATTCTCGTTACACCCTATCAACAAGCTTTTCCTGTGCTCCCCGTTCCATCCATGGCGATACGGTTTGATGCCATCGCCACCCGCGCGCAACTGTCCTAAGTGCCCTGCATGCGGCGGTTGCACTCAGAGAACGAACAACCGATGGTTCTGTTTGTTTTGTAGGATCTACGTGTAGAAGTGCAAACTTTCAAGATCCAGCTACTTCCAAAGGCGAATTGACTTTCCGAAGTGGAAAATGTGCCAGTGGCGAACTCAGACTTTAAAGTAATGACGCTAACACATCCCTTCGGTTAGTCCAATGAGCAAGTCAAGTTTGAAGACAGGTTTCATCGATATCGCGGCTGCACTCTTCGTGATTGGCGGAGTCGTGAGCTTAGTGGTTAGTTTGGTCGCCGTCCCAATTTACAGCCTCTACCCATTCCAAATGCAATTCTTCAGCTTCGTCTTCGCAGTCGTCCTGATCGTCGGGGTAATTTGCTCCCTCGGTTCAATTCACTGCTTTACGTTGGCATCGAAACGGTTGTTGCGTGAAGCCGGAATGAGGGGGATAATTTTCGGCGCGATTCTCCTAGCCTTCAGCGTAGGTCTGGTTGGAGCGAACCGGGATCTCAACACGGGTCTCGGAACGGCCAGCGCGATTCTCATCCTAGTTGCGGGGGCAATCTCTTATGTGCTCCGGGATTCGGTGCTCCCTCGGGCGCCGATATCTATGCGCGAACAAATAGCTTCTCAGAAATAACACGCTGGCGGTGCGCGCATCCATACCGCCTCGCTTATTCCAGAGAAGTGCGTTGCATTCATACTTGAAGGATGTTGCGAGCACACAGAATTTCTACTGAAGATCAGTTGTTAATCGACCGAGCTGCAGAACTTGCTAGGAGGAGGATGTCTGAAAGGACGTCGGTCGCTGCTGTGCTCAAGACGAAGGACAAGCGGGTTTTTCAGGGAGTGAACATCGAGGTGAACGGCTTCGCGCCATGTTCGTTCTGCGCCGAGTACGCAGCTGTTGGAGCCATGGTTTCTGAAGGTGCGTTCGAGATTCTGACAATAGTTGCGGTCAGTGGAAAGAAGCATGTGGTGTTGCCTCCTTGTGGGAAGTGCAGGCAGCTGCTGAGGGAATTTGGTAACCCGTATGTTATTCTCCAACTTCGCGGCAGGCACGTTAAGGTAAGGCTGGCTGAACTCTACCCCGTCCAGGTCACGTAGCTGGGATTGATAGCGTTAGCTTTCCATATGAGTGATGTTGGCTATCCGAAAAGGTAGTGCTTTGGATGCGTTTCGATGGGAAAACTGCCGTAGTCACTGGGGCTTCCCGAGGAATAGGTAGGGCAACGGCTCTAGCATTGGCGAGGGAAGGCTGCAACGTAGTCGTCAATTATGAGAAAAACAATCAGAGAGCGGACGAAGTCGTTAATGCGATTAAGACGTTGAAAGCACGGGCCATTGAAGTTAGATGCGATGTCTCGAAAAGGACTGATGTTGAGGCCATGTTCAAGGCGACCGCAGGCGAGTTTGGGGAAGTGGACATCCTAGTGAACAACGCCGCCGTTGATTTCGGAACATCCATGTTAGAGACGACTGACGAAATCTGGGACAGAACTTTAGACGTGAACCTGAAAGGCGTATTTCTTTGCACACAAGTAGCATCAAAATACATGGTGCAGAGAAAGTATGGGAAGATCGTGAACATCGCGTCGAACTCAGGATTCGGAGTCGCTGTCTGGGAGGAAACCGCTTACGCCGCGTCGAAAGCCGGCGTTATCCAGTTAACAAAGAGCGCAGCTTTCGAGCTGGGGCAATATGGGATTAATGTAAATTGCATAGCGCCCGGAGCTGTTGATACTGAGATGCTCAAGGGGAAAATGACCGATGAGGAGTACGCAAAGTTTGTGGAGGCAAGGAAGAAGATAACGTCGCTAGGCTTAATCGGCGAGCCCGAAGACATTGCCGCAGCTGTTCTTTTCTTTGCCAGTGACGATTCTAAGTTCATCACGGGCAAGACTCTCCTAGTGGATGGTGGCAGAAGAGACTTCCTATGAAAGAGAAGACTAGGTCGATTTTGTAGTGTCGGGTCGAATGGTGCGGTGAACTAGAGCTAATTCAAGAAGTTCTTCTTCCTTTTACTACTCTTGAATTTGCGAGACGACGCAAACGTTATCTCATCCGTAGATTAATAATTGTTGTAATCTGTGCAGTCTGTGATAGTACATGTTTCTTGATATGCTAATGTTCTATACGCCTTACCTGGCGTTACTGCTCCGAGTGGTTGTAGGAGCATCACTCGTAATGCACGGATACCCGAAGCTGAAGAACCCTCAAGCGACTCTCAAATGGACGGGGAGTCTCGGTGTTCCGGCAGCCGCTACGGTTGCTGTAATCGTGCTTGAATTCTTTGGAGGAATAGCACTCATTCTCGGGTTCCTAGTCCCAATAGTAGCCTTCTTCATCGCCCTAGAGATGATTGGAAATATCGCCTTGAAGAAGACTAAGATGAAGGCGCCTTATCTTATCGGAGAGAATGCAGCAGCATACGAAACTGATGCGCTATACATTCTGCTTGCGGTGACGATGATCGTTCTGGGTGCAGGCGCCTTCTCGTTGAGTGCCCCATTAGGAATATGAGTAGTGAAGGGCACTAAGCCTGACGAGTTGATAATTGACTCAACGTTCTCAGTTGACAGCCAAAGTGAGGAAGGCTTCCTGAGAAATCTTACCAGCTAGGCAGGGACACAAGAGCGAGCGTAGAACATGTGAGGCCGACTAAACCCGGCCTATAGATGGACTCCTATCCAAGGCAACTTATCAAGAGGATGCGAAAAGACAAGAATACTGTCGCCCGCATACGGCGCTTCGTC